>FTCU01002120.1_pt1 | contig 18634 bp, 8 predicted proteins | sample 1639521 | NCBI WGS metagenome assembly FTCU01 (sample SAMEA3914864, study PRJEB12502) | metagenome | biome: forest; material: soil | place: USA | collected 2012-03-12 | depth 0.3 m
CCCCCCTCCCCACTCCCCTTCTTCTCCCCCGCCGCAGTAGTCGTCGTCGCCTTCGCCGCAGCAGACGACCCACTCCCCGCAGCCGCAACAGGACTCGCCACCGTCTCCCCGCCCAACACCCCCGCCTCCTGCTTCTCATGCGCCGTCGCCGTCGGGGACGCAGGAATCGCCACCACCGGCCGCGGCTTCTCGTCCACAGGACTCGCCGGCCCAGAGCTGCTGCCGCTCCCCCCCGCAGCGGTGACAGCCCCGACCGCAGCAGCGGTGCCGGCGGCTTTCCGGATAACAGCGAACCACTTCTCCGCCTCGGCCGGAGAATGCGCCTTGAAGTTCAGCTCCGACGTGCCCGCGAGCTTGCCGCCCATGTGTCCCGAGCGGTCCTTGCCCTTGACGCTGAACCGATCCCCATGCGGCGCGCCAAGCACCGCGTCGGGGAGGTACAAGCTCAGTTCCGGCACGGGGTCGCGGCGGAGGTTGTCGTCGTCCTTGAACTCGTGCAGGAACTTGCAGGGTGTCACGACGTAGTAGGCCGTGTTGTACCCCCACGAGAGCTTGTTGCGGGACTTGCGCTCGAGGGAGCCCTCGATGAGGGGGCGGGTGGAGGGGTGGGCCATGTTGGGGAACTGGATGGATTCGACGGTGCGCGGGGGTTCGTTGGGGTTGACGAGGGCGTCTGGGTTGCGCGCGACAAAGGCTTTCCATTCGAAGTCGAGGGGCACGCGCTGGGCGGCGCCGAGCATGTCCGCGTGGAGGGCTTGGACCTTGAGGGCTTGGCCGCCGGTGAGCTCGGTGAAGAGCTCCATGGACTGGTGGAGGACCTGGATGATGTGGCGCTCGAAGGTGTGGAAGTTGGCCTGGACGGCGACGAGGTCGTTGTGCTGGTTGTTTTCCTCCATGACCTGCTTGTTGAGGCGGTGGATGACGCCGCGCTGGATGACGTAGGGGTCTTCGTTGGGGTGGGCTTTGTGGCCGGTGGCTTCGAACGAGGCGGCGTGCTGGCCGAGCAGCTCGATGTGCTTCTGGGTGGTGCCGCGGGCCTTCTCGACCTCTTTGGCCGCCTTCTCGGCGCCGTGGGCGAGCTCCTTGGCCTTGTGCTTGATCTCCTTGTGCAGGCGCTCCACGACCGGCAGGGCGGTGCCCTTGATGTTCTTCTCGGTCTCGAGGTTGGTGTTGATGAGGGCCTGGGTGTTGACGCGCATGTTCTCGAAGAAGCCGGCGACGCCGCCGAGGCTCTGGTCGAAGTGCTGCCCCTCCCTAAGGGGCTTGGAGATGGTCTGGCATGGTGAGTTGGTGAGCGGATGGCGTCGGCAACAGTCGGGAGAGGAGGCGGTACCTTCAAGACCTTCTCATACTCCTTCGCCTGGGCCTTGTGGATCTTCTCGACGGCGCCCATGTACTCCTCGAGGTAGACGACGGCATGCTTCCACGCCTGCAGCCGCTGGGTGAGGAGGCCGGCAGTCTGTGACGCACGTCAGACATGGCACCAATAGCACCAATAACACACGCTCCAATTGATCCCACGTACGGTGTTGGGGTCCGAGTCGGGGACGGCCTCGTCGCTCGCGATGCTGGAGATGGTTTCCTGGCGGGCGGGAGCCCCGGATACTGCGGGAGCGGCCATCTCTGCGGGTTCTGGTGTGTCGGTGCGAATGCTCTGTTGTGCGGTTCATTGTGAGATTGGTGGTCGCCCAAACGAGTGCCTTCGTTATAGTGCTGTGTGGCTGTTGCGGGAGTCTGTACAATGACGCACCTGAGTCCGGCTTTGGTCCCAACACAACGGTTCCAAGATTAGTCGAGAGCAACGGTTCGTCCCAACTGGCTCTCCAAATGCTAAACAAACAGACTAATTCGATCCGATGACGGCAATAAAAAGCCAAAAATCAGGTTGCGCAGCACGACAAATGACCCAAGCAACCTCGATTTTGAGCACCAGAGTATATGTATGGATGTAGGTGTCTACGACCCCAAAACTCAATGCGAGAGCGAGCTCCGAGGCATCGTCGGGCAGCCAGATCTGCCCCTCCTCCTGCCCTCGCGGCGACCGTTCCGGGCCCCCCATCAAGGTCCCACCAAAAAGTTGCAGTGGGCCCCTGTCCGATCCTTGCGACGATCAACATTGGACGGCAGCAGGCCATGACGTAATCGAGACGGGCCTCGGCGGGGCACACGAGCTGATAACGCGACCCTTGTCCAGCTGGCGCCGTGCAGCAGCGCAGCAGTGGTGTGTTTTTGACTCTCTCAGACTCTCTGTAGGTCTCAGCTTGGAGAGACGAGCTGGTGGTTTGGTGTTTTGTGATCGACGAGGCCTCACAAGATCCCAAATGATCAAATCACCAAATCACCAGCTTCACAGGGGTCCGCCCTGCTATGACGTCGATGGCTATTTCGGCAGCAAGGATCTAACAAATCCCCTGGACTGTCGATTGAAACAAACCCGCAGAAGGCCGGTCTCGCCAGACGGCCAACACCAACATCACCCGATGTCAAGAGTGAACAACGCTACGGCTCGTGCCGTCTGATCCTAAATCCTGCGTAGCTTATTAGTCTGGCACATAAAAGAGCACACCAAACCCCAAAATAAATCCAATCTCGCTCTGATCTCTCTCTATTACTTGTATTCCTAGGACTGCAACCAACAGGATGCGCGTGTGTGTCTCTGTCTGATGTAAAGGGGTATCAAGGAAAAAATGCGAAGGAATGAAAGAAGAGAAAGCCCCCCCTCCCCCTGAGAGAGAGGTCGGCCCTGTCGCCATGGCCCCGTATGTATGTATGTATGTATGTATGCCGCCCCCTCCCAGCCAGCAATTCCCCAATCGACCGACCGAACCGACCGATCCAAAGCCAAACCCTCTTTGAACAAGCAAAAAAAAAAAAAAGGGGCGCCCCCGCCCCGCCAACCCGTCTCCCAAGAAACGCCAGCCATGCCTTACGCCGTGAGGAACAAAAGAGAACATGCGGAGGAATGAATGCAGCCCCAAAAACATGCAAAACCGAAAAGAGTAGGGAGTGCGCCGACTACCCGCTGCGCGCCTGCAGCAAATGCAACCGCCGCGTCTCATCGCCCTCCCCAACCATGGAAAACACATTCTGCAGCAGCCCCGACGAGAACTGCCGCCTATGGCTCAACGTCGGCCTGCGGCTCCGCGGCTGTTGTTGGGCCGGCTGCGGCGGCGGCGGCGGTGGCGGGGTGGGCTCTCTCCAGGCCGGCGCCGAGACGGTGATCGAAGGCGATTCCTGCGTCGACTCGGTCACCGTCTCCAGGCTGTCCGCTATTGACGGCGCCGCGGGGCTGAGCCGCGGGGTGCCCGGCGGCGAGCTGGGCGCGCTCAGCGCGGTTTGGTAGTCTGGGAGGGCGAATCCTTCTGATACGAGCGGTCGGGAGACGGGGGTCTTGACGGCTGTTTGGTAGCTGGGGACTTTGGAGAGCTGGGAGATCTGGAGGAAGTCGAGGTGTTCTGGTGGCGTGTTGGATCCCGAGGGCCCGTCGCCGCTGTTGTGGCGGGTGAGGGGCGCCGACGGGGGAGGGGTTGGCCGGGTTTCGTCGCCGGGATGCGGCGGGCTGTCGGCTGGGCCGGCTGCTGATAGGTTCGAGTTCCAGGACGCGTTGCGGTGCCGCTCGTCCAGGGACATGCTGTGTAACCTATGCGCGAGCAGGTCTGGTTGGATTGCGCCCTGGAGCAGGGCTGGGAGGTTGTCGGTCGACCCGGCCCTCGAGTGGGCGTGGAAGGGGGTGTTCACGCCGGACCGGCCTCCGATTGGCGAGTACAGGCCCACGGGGTCCATGTCCTCGTAGAGCTGGTCCAGGCGGTGGTGCTCGTAGGCTGGCGGCGCGATCGTGGCCGCTTCCCGGGACGCCCCGTTGGGCAGCTGGCGGACAATGTTCCCCTCTTCGTCGAGCGGCATGTTGGGCGAGATGAAGATGGACACGGGCAGCGTCGCGCGCAGTTCTGAGACGTGGTTGTCAGGGTTATTGAGCGCCACCACGAGCTTCAGCTTGTGCCGGATCTTGATGCCCTTGGTGTTCACGTCCTGGAGGCACTTTGTCAACTTCTTAGGCAGCGTCAGCGACGTGTTGACCACCCAGCCCTCCTGGCCCTCCCAGCCCTCCGGGCCGCTGTCGTGGATCACGTCTTGCCAGTGCTCCTCCCGGGTCACGGGAAACGTCCACGACTCGATCTCCCTCTCCTTCTTGTGGCCCTTAGCACTGTTGCCCGTCGGAGACTGCAGCACGATGTCGTGGATCTCCATCAGCTTGATCGTGATGTCGCCGAGCTCGAGGCCCTTGAGCAGGGGCGTGAACCGCATCTCCACGGGGATGCAGCTGCCAAAGACGACGGCCTTTTGCGGCACGACGATCGAGTAGTCGATCTTGTTGGGCCAGATGTTCTCGATGCTCATGGCATGGAGAAACTCGAGCGCCGAGGCCTCGAGGGTCCGGATGACGCGCAGCTGCTTGTAGGCGTGGATGTCGTGGGCCAGCTTGCCCCGCGCCACCGTGGCCTTGAGCTTGTACCGGATGCTCGCCTCCCGCAGCCCCTCGACGCTCTCGGTAGTGTCGCCGTGGAGGAGCAGCTCGAACGGCCATTCGTAATTCCCGGGGGCTAGCGTGACGCCCTTGGTTTGCTGGCGCGAGCCGTCGGCGGGGTCCGGGGCGCCGATCCCTGCGAATGGCGTCCAGCGGTGGTCGAAGAAATGCAGCGTCTTGTCGACCTTGTGTGTGGATATCCCCGCTGCTGTCACTTTTGCATCCGTCCAGCTGGCAACCAAAGTTAGCACACGCGCCTTGCCGGGGCCCAGTCGACTTTTGAGAAGCGAGCCGTGCGTGTGGGAGCCATACGCATAGTGGGCCGTTCCCATCAGTTTCAAGTGGATGTCCTCGACTCGGAGCGGCGAGGACAGGCAGAGCACCACGGTGCCCTTGAGCAGCTGGCCCGAGGCCTCATGGTCGTTACCCCGGAAGACGATGAAATCGTTGTCGAGCCTGGCGCCGGTCGAACCGTCAGTAAGCAACGGGGGGCGGTCTACACAGTACCCTCCTGCACCAAGCACACTCACCGGATCTCGAAGAGGGTGTACTTCCCGCTCACCGATGTGAAAGGGATGAAGGACCTCATCGTCTGGGCCCTAGGGTATAGGTCGGACGATTGTGTATGCTGGGAGAGAAACAGACTAGGAGAGAAGAGACGGGGCCCGCGGGGGCACCCAGGAAGAATACTGAATCATAAAGTAGGAGGCTGTGCGGAAGCGCGGGATGGAGGGCCAGCTCCAGAAAAAAGGAAAATTGTCGACCCCAAGATACGGGAGCCCATCAAGGTGGCGTGGCATGAGCAGGGCGTGCTGCAGGTGCTGCAGGGCTCCCAAGACAAGCGAGAGCCAGCCCATGCCTGCCTTCCGTGTTGCCCAAACCGGATACGCAGGGGAGTGGCCGGGAGAGGGTTGAGGTACGCGGACTTGGGGGGGGGGGTACATGGGATTACGCGATGGCGCCCCCATTTTACGGAGTACACTTACTATGCAAGCCGGCTGCGTGTGGTGCGGCATGGCATGGCATTGGCATGGCATGGCACTGATGGCCAGCAGGCTGCTGAGTCGGGCGCCCAACAGGGCTCGCACACCGACCGGGGCATCCGGGCTTCGTTCTGAGCCTTTACTGATTCCCTGGAGGTAACGTTAGGTGGGACTCTAACGTAACGTCGGTACGGTACCACATGCTTGAGGTTGGAAGTCGGCAATGATGTCGATCCGCGGCCCGGCGAAGGGTGTTTTTTCAAGGCAGTTTTTCTCATGACGACGACTGGCTGCTCGGTGATGGGAGTCTGCCCGACGGAAGCGGAGGATGGGCGGGCTCGGTGGGCAGGCTCAAGTTGACGTGAGACTGGGCTGTGTGCTGCGTGCATCAACAACACATCAAAAGGTCCAGCTGGCGCCAAAGTGGGGGGCAGGGAAGCCGGCGAGATTCCTCAGAAAGAAGAAAACGCTGAACCACAGAACCACGGGAAAAGACTGCTGGCTCCACCGACGGGGGCTTTTGGTGGTGGGGCTGGCCAAGTCTGCTGTGTTAGCGTGGGCAGCGTGGGGTGTCAAAAACTCTCTCCTTCCAGCATCCACCGCACAGCATCCACCGCGCGTTTCGTCTTACCACGCAGGGCTGTGGTGAGGTGCGCCGCTGCAATTGGCCAATTCGCTCTAGATGCCCGTTTGCCGGACGCTGCTGGCCAACGGATGCCGTTCCAGCTGCCCAGCACGGCAAGGCACGCATGCTTTGGTCGGGCACAGCAGCGGGACAGCACACTGCCGACCGACCTGCCTGCGCGAGCTGCGCAGCACTCCCATGGTACCCTCGAAATCATGCCTGCCTAATGCGTTTCAGCTTCGCCGCGCAAAAGCCCTGCGGTGGAAGTTGCACGGAGATGCCGCCTGATCTGGGTGACCCAGCCTGAGCCGGCCTGAGCCAGCCTTAGCCCGGAACCCAGGAACGAGATGCCGCACCAAAGCCCGGACGTCTAGAATGTTTCCCGAACGGGCCATGGCGTCGGCCCCAACAAGCCACCGTTTCAACCACGTATCCAAGCCGGCCCTCCTTGACCTTCCTCAAGGAACTTTTCCGACTCGTCGCCAAGGTCATTTCCGTTGCTCATTCCTAGTCGGGGCCGGCGAAATGATTACACATGCTGCATTAGGATCCCCAGGAATGCGGCGCCGTCTGGTGATCTGATCTCGCGCTTGAGAAATGGCTTTGCTGCCGCCGCCCTGCACTAGTAGTTGGCGCTGAACCGCCTGCGCCGTTGGGGGCCCCGGAGATGAAAATCGGCACAGCAGGATCTGGACCGGCCGCCCAACGCTGGCCCTCACTCGCGCGATGCTCGCTATCGCGACGTTTCTGACCGAGCTCCACCCTGTCTGAAGTCGAGAAGAGAGCTTGAATTTGCAGGTGGAGCCCGTTCAACGCTGGCTCCATTTCCATCGGCTGGCTCAGGGCGATCACCGGCAGATGCCGAGTTCCCGTCGTCAGAGGTCCGCCCTGGACGCCAATCGTTCCCGAGCCTTGCCACGGGTGGCCACTGGCCGCCGTCACGCTATAATGGCAATGAGTCGAGCATGCCGTCAAGGCGAGAATTATCCTGTTCCAGCGAACCGTTCCTGAGTCGTCATCGTCGCTGATATCGAACGGCCGCTGATAAAAACAGGCCCATCACAAAATCACAGTCTCATCGGTGCCGTGCTCCGACGATCGGACGCCTCCCGGGCCCTGTCATTGGTGGCCCGCTTAGATCCCGGCCGGGACCAGAACCACATCCGATATCAAGCAAAAAAACCCTCTCTTGACTCACCGCAAGACGGGAGGGGGAGAGGGGCTTTCCAACTCGGATTGGACACCGGCAGCGGCCGTTGAAACAGGATGATGGCATTGCGCCATATTCGCTTAAAACATCACGGTCTGCTTGTGGGCTCTGTGGAACCGTCCTGACGAGCCTGACTCCTCGGTGTCTGTGCTGCTCCCCTGCTTGGCATGTGACGCCACCCGCAAGGCGAATCACCCACTCAGCCGCAACACCGTGATTGACGTTATCAACGTCGTATCTACCAAGGATAATATTTCCGGCGGCTGCAGTCTGCCCATCAGCAGCGGTTCCGGAAGCCTCCCGACAGCAGCCACTGCGTGACATCCGCAATCTGCCAGGGTGGCATCCGTGGAACGGTATTCGGTACTCTGCTCATATCCACATGTGCTGATGTTGATAAGTACCGATGTCCTCGATTTTCAGTGCTACCCAGGTCATGGCGACGGCACCAGGTATCTTCCTGGATCCACACCAGGAAGAAAACACCCCATCGGAACCGGGCCGGCCAAGTCTCGGGATTGTCCCGGCCAGCGAGCGCCTGGATGAGCCGAGGGGACCACAACGTTACTATGTCAACCATCGGCATCTCACTCTGCGATGTAAGAGCTGCATGTGCCAAACACACGTCGTCGACAACCGGCCTCGGGTTCATATGCCCCGCTGAGGCTCCTCGGCGCCAGTACCGACATGCCACTGCCGAGCGCATGCAGGCGCCGTACCACCTTCACGCGTCGTACATGCTTCTAGAATCTCGTTGCGGACGTCATCGCAACCACTGTGGTAGCATGTGAATGTGGCAGCCGAACACTCGGCTGCTGTAATGGTCGCCACATGTTCTAAGGGGTGATGATCCTCACACTCACATCATACAACTAACACTCGTTGGAGGACGCGGCCATGCCCGCATGTGTGTTGGATGACGGCCCCTTGCTGGAAATGAAAATAGCAAACTCAAATTGGCAACAAACATGTCGCGGAAAGATGAGCTAACCTAAAACTACCCGTTACACTCACCGACACTGCGGGATGTGTCGGGAGAAACAATGACCCTGATGGTAGACAGCCGATGCACCAGGATCAAATCACCGTCTTGGCAAGTTGACGTGGTTATTGGGATGGTCTTTTCTGGGACAACCATGACCCGGAGCTCACATTCACGGCGACGAGGCCAAGCAAAATATACTTGCGCTCAATTGTCAATATGTACAGGAACTCGACGAAGTATACAGCGCTGCTGGTCACCTAGTTGGTAGCCAACATCACAACCACCTGTGTAACTGTGCAACACACCACTCAGCTTGCTAGACCAACGAAACCAAATCACAGCCGTTAGAGTTGCCATCAAGCCTCTGCCTCCACCTCATCCAGCTGCTGCGCCAGCTCCGACGGCCTCGTCCAAGCCCGAATATGCCCTGTAACGCCCGTTAGCCCCAAACATCCTCACCACACCACTCCTCAACAAGAAAAAAACAAGCCCACTTACCTGACTTGCAACTCGTCAAGATCGCATCCGGCGTAAACCCCAACCAACACAACGGATCATCGTCCACCGTTTTGCTCTGCCCCAATCCCTCCACGTCAGCTCTCGCCTCCCAGATATTGCCATAACACAGGGTGGGAGAAGGGGGACGTACCAAAACAGGCGGCAACGTCGCGGTCGTCGCCCTCGACTGCACAGGCTGCGACAGCACCCTGCCCGGCTCTCCGTCATCCGCATCCGCAGCAGCGATGTTCTCGTCCGACCGCAGGCGGGCCGACTCGCCGGCGGCCTCGGAGCGCAGCAGAGCCGCGACGTTGGGGCGGGACGAGCCGGAAGTGCGCTGTCGGACTGAGGCCTGCGGGGTGTGTTAGCATTACCCTCAAAAGGTTAGAGAGGAGGGGTGGGGGGATGTCGATCCACGACCCCTAAACAAACCAACAAAAAAGGAGAAAACATGAAATGAACTTACCGCCCTCGGCCGATTCAACATCCCCACACTAAAATCCCACAAACAAATCCTCCTATCCTCCCCCACGCTCCCAAACCGATAATTCCGCTCGTCACACCGCCAGGTATCAAACGCCACCGACGTGACCCACGAGTGATGCCCCTGGCAGCGCGCGACCAGCGCGCCCCCCTGCGGCCGGTGCGCCTCGCCCGGGCACCAGATGGACAGCAGGTCGTCCTGGCCGCCCGTGACGACGTACTTGCCGTCGGGGGACCAGCAGACGCAGGTCAGGCCGCCGTAGTAGGCGTAGTGGAGGGAGAGGAGTCTGTAGAGGTGGGGGTTAGGGGGTGGTGAGGAGAAGAAAAAGGGGGGGGAAAGGGGGGAGGTTACTCACTCTTCTTTGAGGTAGTCTATGATGCGGAGGGTGCCGTCCTCGGACACGACGGCAAGGTGGCGGTTGTCTGGGGAGAAGGCGAAGGCGTTGATGCGGTGGTTGGAGAGCTTCCAGACGGCGACGGGGTTGGTCTTTTGGTTCTTGGAGTGGACCGACTTGTGGACGTGCATCTGGGACGTGTAGTTGATCTTGCCCGTGCCGTTGGTGTCGCCGCTGGCGCGGGGCCCAGCACCCTCGTCCTCTGGCGTGAAGAGGCCGTCCTCCTTTTCCTTGTCGTAGACGACCAACGTGCCGTCCATGTGTGCCGCGAGGAAGAGGTGTTCGGAACCAGGGATCCAGCGGATCTCGGAGACGGACGTCGCGTTGATGATGCCCTGCGGTGGTCAGTCCTGGTTTTGAGCGTGAGTGGGTGCGGCGGAGGAGCTTACATTTTTGTTGAGCCGGGTGTACCGCTGGGTGATGGGCTCCCACCAGATGATTTCGCCGGTCGAGAAGCCCAAGACCACGTCGATGTGCGTCGAGCTCTTGGTCACCTTGTTCACGTCATGGCACAGGCAGTGCGCCTTGGTGAAGAGGATCTTTGTCAAGTACTCGGCCTGATGACGGTAAGCTCGTGAAATCCTGACAAAAGTCACTTGGACCCCCCACCTTCGACGGAGACGACAGGTCAAGCCATTGGAAAGCACGGTTGATGTTGGCAAAGGCAAACAGGCCGTCTCGTGCGCGGTCCTGGAGCCGCTTACTCAACGCCTCGTGGTTGATGACTCTCGAGATGAAGGACGAATTGCTCTTGGTCATGTTGTTCTTTGGCTTGCGCCGTTTGTTCGCGTCCTTCTGGGCGACGGGCGCGAGGAGCGCATTGCCCTCGCCGAACGCCGGGGCGCTGGAGGTGAAGGGCGCGATGAGCTCGGTCGAGTTGAGGCGACCGGCATCGCTGCTGCTCTCACGCGGATCCGTCGACGACTGGGTCTCGTCCGGGTGCTCTTGTATGCTTCCCTGTGCGCCCTCGGATCGCGAGGTTGTGCGGTAGATGGCGGGCGAAAGCGGGCTGACGTCCAGGTTGAGCAGAGTGAGTCGCGTGCCGGCGGTCGCGGGCTGGGGTGCCGTCGAGAGGGGATTCGGGTTGGTTATCGGGGCCTCGGAGGGGTGCGGCGGCGGGGTCGCGAGGTGCAGATCTTCCTTCAACACGTACAGCCCTGAGAGGGTCAGCGGGGGTGGTCACGAGTCGGGATGAATGGGCGCATCGTCGCGTCGCAACGGGTGCATACCCTCGCCAACCAGGAACTGGAACTCGGGCCCCGAGGGGTTGCTGAGGACGTTGTTGGTCTCGATCATCGGGAGGGGCGCGCCGACGGGAAGGCCATTGTATCCGGTGCCTGTTGGGTATCGCGGGGGAGGTGGGAGAACACTGGGATCAAGGGGTCGTCAGCCATTGTGCGCCCGTCTGTCGCCATGGCCGAAGCCAGCCCCTGGCTGCCGCCATTTCGCTTTATCTCGTCTTTCTTACAACATGGTTGGCGGCCGGGCGGTGGCTTCAGCCTCGGAGCACTGCTTGGCTCGCGGGGGGGTCCAGGGTCAAATTAGGTGCTCTGAGGCTAGTTGATTCGGGGCCAGGGTCGCTGTTGGTCAATCGCTCGGGACTGGTTCGTGATGGCGGATATTGGTGATGCAAGCAGGGCGGAGACAACAAGAACGGAGGATTGTACAGACATAGGACCCCAGAGGTGTCAACCGAACTCTAGGACCCGACCAAGCAAGATCCGCCGCGCTTGACAAGCGCCGTGACATCGAACGGGTCAGGGTCAAGGGCCAAGAGTGCGGAGACAGGGGTCGCATCTGGGGCAGAGACGGGGCAGACACCGGGGATCGACGGACGTCGGCACCGCGGGATCGTGTGGGGTCGTGGTCGTGAGGGGACATGAGGGGAGCTCGGGGAGCAAGCATGTCGTGCATTTGTGCATTTTAGCCGTGGCAGCCCTGCATTCTGCGCTGCAGCGAATGCCCGATGATTGCTGCACACGCATGGCAGACGGTGATCAGTCCCTGGGAGGCAGAATATCCAAGTGTTGATGTCCGGTGTTAGGCTGTCTGTCTTGTGACTTCCAGGTTGTGCTTCCCTGGGAGACAGATCGATGCCTTGGGCGTGTCAAAGCTAAACGACGCGGGCGCTGCTGATATTACAGTTCTGCCCAAACGCGGCCTCACCTCAGACTGTCCGAGAGCGATCTTGCATCAGAAAACGATTCAACAGTTTTTGCCGATGCAGGAAGCCGACCGAGAGCCAATCAGTCCACGGCCAAATTGAAGCTGCCCGGTGTTGATCGAAGAAGCTTGAGCGCAGCGGGGCCCGGCCTGGAGACGTCAACCTGCGGGGCGCTTGGAGCTAGCCCCAATCCAAGGCGCCAAGCTCTCGACCTGATCTCAACACCGAAGCTCATCAGACTGACCAGACATCGACCACCCGCCCGCAATATGGCCTGACGCATTTCCCGCGGCCACCACTACTTGTTTATTGCCGCATGACTGGGTCTGGTTTATATCCTTTGTTTCTAGCTTCCCGCCAATCTCTGCACACTCCTCCAATCCCGATTTACGCCGACACACCGATGGCCATGGCATTGCAGAGACCCGAGAGCTGAGCGACGCAACGGAACCGGAGCTCTAGACAAACCTACAACCAAAACATACCGAGCTGCAAAAATGGCCACAGGTGCAGTGCCCATTAGCTCCTAGGATCCATCTCACTGAATTCCCCTCCCAGGCACGGGACGGGCAATGGGTGTTCGTTGCTAACCCGGACAGCAGTCCGCATCTGCGTCTGCGGCGACGAGGGGACCGGCAAGTCCAGCCTGATCGCCTCGCTCGTCAAGGATGTCTTCGTCGCCAACAAGCTGCAGTGCGTGCTGCCCCAGGTCACCATCCCTCCGACCATCGGAACCCCCGAAAATGTCACCACCACCATCGTCGACACCTCCGCCCGCCCCCAAGACCGAACCACCCTGCGCAAGGAGATACGCAAATGCAACGTCATCCTGCTGGTCTACGCAGACCACTACAGCTACGAGCGGGTAGCCTTGTTCTGGATGCCCTACTTCCGCTCGCTAGGCGTCAACGTTCCGGTCGTGCTGTGCGCCAACAAGTCCGACCTCACAGGCTCGGGCAGCACCCCACAAGTCGTCGATGAGGAAATGCTGCCGGTCATGGCCGAGTTTAGGGAGATAGACTCGTGCATACGCACCAGCGCTAAGGAACAGCACAACGTCATCGACGTCTTTTATCTCTGCCAGAAGGCCGTCACCCATCCCATAGCGCCTCTGTATGACCACAAGGAGAGCCAGCTGAAGCCCGCGTGCATGGCCGCGCTGAAGAGGGTGTTCTACCTGTGCGACAAGGACCAGGACGGCTACTTGAACGACGAGGAAATGCACGAGTTTCAAGCCAAGTCGTTTGATAAGCCCCTGTCTCCGGGCGAGCTGGAGAACATCAAGTCGACCGTCAGCAAGGCAGTGCCGACGTCGAGCACCGACAAAGGACTCGACCTGCACGGGTTCCTCCAGCTTAACAAGCTGTACGCCGAGAAGGGCCGCCACGAGACAATATGGATCATCCTGAGGAAACACCACTACACGGATAGCTTGAGCCTGGAAGACAGCTTCCTCCAGCCCCGATTCGACGTCCCAGATTATGCCTCGGCCGAGCTCAGCCCGGCCGGCTACCGCTTCTTCATGGACCTCTTCCTGACCTTCGACAAGGACAACGACGGCGGTCTCAACGACCAGGAACTGGCCGCCCTGTTCGCGCCCACCCCGGGGTTACCGCACTCGTGGGTAGAAACATCGTTCCCCTCGTCCACCGTCCGCAACGAGGCTGGCCACATCACGCTCCAGGGGTGGCTCGCGCAGTGGAGCATGACGACCTTCCTCGAGCCAAAGACCACCCTGGAGTACCTGGGATACCTCGGCTTCGAGGGCCCCAACGCACGCGACTCGACAACAGCCGCCCTCAAAGTCACCAAGCCACGAAAACGCAGGCGTCGGCCCGGCCGCGTCGAGCGCAACGTCGTCCTCTGCTACGTCCTCGGCTCCTCCTCGGCCGGCAAATCCTCCCTCCTCGACGCCTTCCTCAACCGGCCCTTCGACGCGCTCTACCACCCCACCATCAAACCCCGCCGCGCCGTCAACAGCGTCGAGCTGCACGGCGGCAAGCAGTGCTACCTGATCCTCGAAGAGCTCGGCGAGCTCGAGCCCGCCATCCTCGAGAACCAAGCCAAGCTCGACGCGTGCGACCTGATCTGCTACGCCTACGACTCGTCGGAGCCCGACTCCTTCTCCCACATCGTCGACCTGCGCAAGCGCTACCCGCAGCTCGACGAGCTGCCCGCCATCTACACGGCGCTCAAGGCCGACCGCGACAAGACGACGCAGCGCAGCGAGCTGCAGCCCGACGCCTACACCGCCGCGCTCAACATGTCGGCCCCGCTGCACGTCAGCGTCGCCTGGAACAGCATCAGCGAGCTGTTCGTCGCCCTCGCCGAGGCCGCCACCAACCCGAGCACCGCGTTCCCCAAGACCGAAGAGCCGCCCGATCGCACCAGCCTGTACATGGCGCTCGGCGCCACGGGGTGCGCTGCGCTGGCCGCGTTTATGATTTGGCGCCGGTCGACGAATTCCATGTAGTTTGTTCGGGGTGGGATGGGGTAGGGCAACGGAAGGGGGGTGCATTTATTTGGCGGAGTCTTTTTCAGGGGGTTTGGTTAGTTTGGACGGTGGACTCGGATTCCGGGCGCGGTGTGGTTTCCCATGTCAAACACATTGCTTGAGACTTGTCACCCTGCTTTGGATCGAACGGATTCTGCTGGTTTTGGGGTGGGAGCGGGAATATGATACCCACACACACACTCCTCTTTCGTTTTGCTATAGTTAGTGTGAACGTTTTAGTGTTTAATCTGAGTTGTACTCCGTAATCTGCTGAGCATGTGTGCCATTGGGTTTATGGACTGTGGGAGATTGATCACTCGTGAGCATATGGAGAAGAGTCGATGAGGAGTATGCCTTCCCTCAAGCTTTCCCAGGTCCTCATACCCTCGAGACTAATAACGGCGAGTATCTAGGTCGCTCATTGTGTTGCCATCAACGGACACACAGGTCCGTTCTGGCTACGCCACTCTGTCCAGGTTCCAAAACTAGATGGTCTGCGAAATGCGGTAGGAAACCAGGACGGTGTTCAACGCCAAGTCTCCCCCCCAAGAAAACCATAACAATATGGAATCTAGGCATTGCTCCCCCGTGAACCTCCAGAGAACCCCAGCCCACCTCACACGCGATAGAAACAAAACGCCATATAAAAATTCGCCGCCTCCATCTCCTCCGGACTAACAAGCAAATCCCCCGTATTCCGGTCCCGCACGCCCATGCGCTCGCTCAGCGCGCCCAGCTCGCGGTCGCCCTTCTCCGTCTCCCACACCTCGCCAAACGGCTTGTGGTACTGCAGCTCGAGGTTGTAGTCCTCGGCCAGCGCGCGGAACGCCTCCCACGGCACCACGTACTCGGGCACCTCCTCGACGGCCTCGTGCAGGAAGAAGTTGTACTTCCACCCGAACGGCGGGCGGAAGATGCCGTCGGCGGGTGTCGGGCCCGGGAACCGCACGCGATAGATGTCGTTGCCCCACGAGGCGGTCTCTTCGGCCTCGCCTTCCTCGCGCTCCTCGCCCTCTTCGAGCTCGCCGTCTTCTTGGTCTTTTGGCGGGGAGGGGGAGGGGGTGGTGCTGGTTTTTTCGGTTGTGGTTGCGTCGGCCTTCTTCTTCTTCTTCTCCTCCATGCGCTGGTTGAAGGCGGCGACCTTGGCGGTGATGACGTCCGAGTTGGGGATGCAGCCGAGGAAGCGGCCGCCTTTGCGCAGCGCGCCCGAGACGTTTTTGAGCATCTGCCGGGCTTTCTCCTCCGTCTCGAAGGCGTAGTGCATGCAGAACATCATGCTCACCACGTCGAACCCGTGGCTGCCGCTGACGTTGGATGCCGAGAAGCCGACCTGGCGCACAATGTCGATGTCGCCGATCGTCTCGGCGTAGCAGTCCTTGACGTGGAAGCGCGAGTCGAAGAGGCGCGGCGGGCGCCGGTGGTGGCCGCCCCTACCCCCCCGTCCACCGCCTCCGCCACGGTTCGCCATGCTCCGGTATCGCTCTCGTGCTTGGTCGATCGACACCTCAGCCGGGTCCAAGCCAACGTACAATTCGACAGTCTGCGGCGCCTGCTGCCACTTGTACAGATCTCCTCCCTTGCCGCACCCAATGTCCAGCACCAGCAGCTTGTTGCCGGAACTGACACCCCGCTCCATGGCGCCCGGCGCGTGGTCCTCGTCGGGCGAGAACTTTTGGATGATGCAGCTCTTGACCCAATTGTTGAACGACCTGAGGCCCTTGATGCGGCTGTCTGTCTTGCGCCATTCGCGGCCGCGCTCCGGGACGGCGTTGTAGTGCGCTCGCACGACGTCGTTGATGCCCGATCGTTGCTTCAGCTCCTCGGCAGCTTGCTGCTGTTGGGCCAGGCGGTCGCGCTCGAGAGCACGCTGGCGGATTTGCTCTCGCTCGGCCTCGCTGATGCGGGCGCGCTGTCCCGGCCGCTTGAGCTTGCGGGGAGCGTCGCCGGAGGCGCTTGCGCTTGCATTTCCGCTTCCACTGGGCGAGGTCGATCGTTGTCGCTTCTTGGCGGAGACTAGCCTTCTCGCGTCGAACGGCTGGGGGAGGTCGTCGTTATCGTGATCGCCGGCCATGGCGATCTTCGAAGAACGGTCGAACCAAGTGGGATGATTGGGGATGGAGAACGACGAGGAGCGAGAAACTCAGGAATGGGCGCCGAGAAATTTATTTGCCAATCAAGCAAGAATTGGTAGATAGGACGAAAACGAGGCCGGTAAAAATCGTGCAGGGTTTTTGGCTTTGCAAGAAGTTTGTCTTCTGGAATTTCAACACGACCAAGAGTTGGAGAATCGGGGACGAGAGCCGGCTCGACGGGGCAGCTGAGCGCCCGTTAAACTTGCAGGGATAACGTTACGGCCTCCCCACAGTGGGCTGCCGCAGCGAATCAGAAAAGTGCAGCGCCGACCCCTTGTCGCCGCAGTGAAGTGACGCGGGCTCTGCAGCCTTGCGAGCCAAGAACGCTTCGGCCAACCGACGCAGTGCAGTGGGCGGGAGCTGACAAGCAAGCAACCCAAGCTTCCACATCGTTCCCACCTCCAACTTGGACTCGTGCACCTGCATCAACAACATTCCATTAACGCACAAGGCTTTGTCTCCGCCACAGCCTACCTCTGACGATTTGGCTAGAAATAGCCCGGCGTACAAGCAACGACATCCCCGAATCGGTTGCCCGTTTAGCGTGAAGATCAAACCGACAGCGACGCCCGACTCGAGAGCCGTCCCGCCCTCGGTTGGTCCCATCGACAGCTTCCACTCCCACCTCCCACCTCAACCTCGCACACAGCCCGCCCGACAACCATGGGTTCAGATCTCCAATACGCAAAATGGCCCATGCTGCCACTCGCCCAGCATGTCTTCTCCCTCACCAACCCATATGCCGCCAAGGCCACCCAGCAGGCCGCCGCCAAGCAGCTCCAGGACGCCATCTCCGAACACAAGATGGCCCCCTTCTACCGCTACCTCGCGCACCCGATAGACGGCATCCTCAATGCGGTCGGAGAGAGCAGCGCGAACGTTCCGGGCATGCCTCTGAGCAGGAAGAGCAGCCTCGTGGGCATGATTGCGACCCGGAGTCCGACCGCCAGCATAAACCTGCCCTGGGATGAGGCCCTGTACGAGTCGCTGCAGGCCGAGAACGACAAGGAGCTCGAGGGCTTCCAGAAGGAGGAGGACGAGGCCGTTGAGAAGGCCGGCGAGACAGAGATCCAGGCCGCCCGGGGCAAGAGGGCCGAGTTCTGGGCCCGGGTCGGCGACAAGGAGAAGGCCATCGCGGCGTACGAGGACGTGTTCGAGAAGACGGGCATCCTCGGCGCCAAGATCGACCTCGTGCTCGCCATCATCCGCATGGGCCTCTTCTACGGCGACAAGCACCTCGTCAAGAAGCACGTCGAGCGCGCCAAGACGCTGGTCGAGAGCGGCGGCGACTGGGACCGGCGCAACCGCCTCAAGGCCTACGAGGGCCTGTACCTGCTGACCGCCCGCAGCTACAACCTCTCGGCACCCCTCCTTCTCGACAGCCTGTCGACCTTCACCTCGTACGAGCTCTGCACCTACAGCAACCTGGTCATCTACGCCGTGCTCGCCGGCTCCGTCTCGCTCAAGCGCGTCGACTTCAAGTCCAAGGTCGTCGACGCCCCGGAGATCCGCGCCATCCTCGGCGACGGCGAGGACAAGCTGCTGGCCCTGACGGGCGCCATCTCGGCCGGCCCGGGCGCCGACGCCGAGATGCAAGACGCCGCCGCCCCGTCGTCGTCGACGGCCAAGGTCACGGCCGTCAACCTCACCACCCTCGGCAGCACCGCCGACCAGCCCGAGGCGGAGCTGGCCGTCGACTTTGGCCCGCTGGCCCAGTTAGTGAGCAGTCTGTATAACGGACGGTACAAGCTCTTCTTCCAGGCGCTGGCGCTCGTCGAGGAGCAGTTCCTCACGCAGGACCGCTACCTGCACGAGCACAAGGGCTGGTTCATCCGCGAGATGCGCCTGCGCGCGTACCAGCAGCTGCTGCAGAGCTATCGCGTGGTGGGGCTCGACAGCATGGCCAACGAGTTTGGCGTCACGGTGGACTTTTTGGATCGGTACGTCTTTTTTCCTTGTCTTGTTTCTCGACAATTTTCCCGGGTGGTCTTTGCTAACCGCGTGCCTGTGACAGCGACCTCGCCAAGTTCATCGCCGCCGGCCGCATCCCCTGTACCATTGACCGCGTCGCCGGCCAGGGCGTCATCGAGACCAACCGGCCCGACGACAAGAACAAGCAGTACCAGGACGTGGTGCGCCA
>FTCU01000848.1_pt1 | contig 18626 bp, 26 predicted proteins | sample 1639521 | NCBI WGS metagenome assembly FTCU01 (sample SAMEA3914864, study PRJEB12502) | metagenome | biome: forest; material: soil | place: USA | collected 2012-03-12 | depth 0.3 m
AGGGAGGACTTTGCACGGTTTTACTACGATACCGCGCTGAGCACGAGCAGCGCGCAGCTCCACGGCCTGCTCGACTTTGCAGATTCGTCCCACGTCCTGTTTGGGTCTGACTTCCCATATGTGCCCCAGTTCGCTATCAACTCCATGCTGGCCAGGTATGCTGCATTTGTTGCCACTGACCCGAGGGGGCTGGAGCTCAGTCCTGCAAAGCTTCGGGAGAACTCGCTGAAGCTCCTCAGCAAACATGCTCTTGACAAGAGGATTTGATGGGCTTGGGCTCTGAAACCTCATTGGCGGTGAGTACCGTAGCCCACTGGGGTCACGAGGCAGGGGAAGTCTGTCACCGTCCAAGCACCGATCCACAGTCCTAACGTTGATGTTGAGACAAGCTTCGCCAAGGCCTTTGTATGGTTGTACTGGGGATAAACAAGGCCCTGAAGTTCCAAGATGGAGTCGAAGCTTTGTCAATATGACCCAGTTTTTGGGTCGCAACCGGGTACCTTGACCTGGGTGTCTTGCTTGGCATCTTCTCGCTTGGCGTCTACTGTGTATTATAACATATTTGTATTGATATGCCGGGCGGGAGTCGGGGCACGCATGATGTTGTTACATGCCAGATGACTTACATGATCAAATGCAATCTGCTAAAAAAAAATCCCGAAGATTCACTTGAAATCCCTGCCGTGGCTCTCGAGACCATGCGATGTTTACGCCAACTCACCAACTATCGTTCTCGTCGAAGCGCTGTCCCACGATGGGTTCCCTCGCTCCAGTTAGTTTTGGGTTTTGTGCCCGATATTCACCATCTTCCTCGCGTTCCGGGCCACAAAATGCCGCCAATACGCGTGGTATCTCGGACGATTTCTCGCCCTTCCCTTTCCTTTGCAGCCAATAGTGGTGTCGCAAGATGCCTCGCATCGGCGATCGCTCCCCATCAGTGGCATGTGCGCAAGGCAGGTAGACCGGCGAGACCAGGATTCGACATCAGGTCCTCCGAGCTAGCCAAAGTTAGCAGTTCGGCAACCAAGTTAGCGGAGCGGAGACCGTGGTGGGTGGCAACTTGGTAGCTGAGTTACGTATGTCCGGAGCGAGAGCACCGCACTTACGCTTTTGGTGTCGGAGATAACCAATTCTGGCCTACCGCAGCCCCCTCCTCAGATCCTCCAGCATCACAAGACCCAACTGCTGTCGTTGCTGAGCTCGCACATAATCGCTCGTCGCTTCGCCTTTGTTGACTCCTGATTTCTGAAGCCACGGTCCGTGATGCCGAACAAGGGTTCCTAGGGAAGAGCCCGCGCTAGGGCGTCGACGACGTCGCTCCATTTCCCGACCGCAGGAGCGAGATGACGAGTTCGCAACTTCGCATGTAAGTCGGGAGAGGCCGGGGTCAATGTGGTACCGAGCATGCGCCGGCGACGCGGCCCGCTACGGATGCTACGAGGCCGGCCTTGGCCTACATCAGATTTATTCCGCACTGCGATACTAGGGGTTGCGGCTCTTCGCAATGGAGCACGCCAAGACGGCACTCAAGGTCGGGCTGGTAGTCTGGACTGTAATCAAGGCTCGTCACTGGCAGCAACTGGGTTCACTGCATTGGTCTAGGGTCTAATTGTCAATTCACACAGTTTATAAAGCGCTGTAAAGACTCCAAAGTCCTTGGATGGTAACGTTGTTGACCTGGAGGCATCGCTCCGCTCGTCCTGCCTCGGCATCCAACAATGAGAAGTGACCTGGAGAAGCCCCCCGACCATCGGCTTCAGCTCAGGGGAACGCACTACTGCAGGCTCCTCGAACGGTGACGAGTTACCCCAACCCGGAGCTACCCATCCCTGCAACACGCCGTTCGTGGGCTCAAGTGACCCCATGAACTCGAGCCGCCTTTCTCGTCCCAAACCACTGGTCCGGAGGATATCGGTCTTAGTCCCTGGGGTTGCATCTACCGAAGCCCCGGGCGGTCGCATCGATCTCGTCTGATACCTGCGTGGGCTTGGGGCCCCGCACAACGTGGTTATCAGCCTTCCAAGAGACCGGCGGCAGGGCTTGCTCCGACTTCCAGATGTGCCGAAGCGCAGAACATCTGGCCAGGCCGGAAGGACCCAAACACGCCTTGGAAAAGATGTCACCAGCCACCCTTCGGAAGACTATGGAACCTCAGGCCACCCTCACACATCAGCCAGGACAACGAGTACGTAGCTGGACGGCAAAGTTCCCTCCTCAACGTAACGATGCGGCCCGTCATCCGTCACGAGGCGATGCTCTACCTCACTCGTACACGCCAGAGATGTGCCAAGTCAGCGGAAGGTCAAGCCGGAATCCGTTCAGGGCCAGGAGTGGACCCGAGGACGGTAGTTGCCGACGGGATGAGCGGCCGTAACAGGAGCATCGTGTTTGGTCTTAACCCACTATATCAACCTCGAGGTCGACGTCTTTTTTGGTTTCGTTGTCTTTGTCCTACCAACTTCTTTCCCGGTTTACAACCAGCATCCATTCATCATGCAGCGCGGATCTAGGGCTCCGTTCCTCGCCTTCTTTGGGCTCATTGCCTCTGTCAAGGCGCAAGGCGTCTGCTCACTCAACGCCGAGGGCAAGCCGTCTTTGACCTGGCAGACTTGCTCGAGCAGCGGCTGCACCACCAACAACGGCCAGCTCGTCATTGATTCCAATTGGCGCTGGGCTCATTCCACCAGCTCGTCCACCAACTGCTATACTGGAAACACGTGGGATGCTACTCTCTGCCCTAGTGACACTGCGTGCGCCGCGAACTGCTGTCTTGACGGCAGCGGTGGCTACCAGTCCACCTACGGCGTCAGCACCAGCGGGAATGCCGCCACCCTTGGGTTCGTCACCAACGGCGCGTATGCGACCAACATTGGCAGCCGCTTGTACCTGATGGCCAGCGACACCGAGTACCAGATGTTTAACCTACTCGGCAAGGAGTTCACCTTTGACGTTGACGTGACGACCCTTGGGTGCGGTCTAAACGGCGCCCTCTACTTCGTCAACATGGATGCCGACGGTGGCAAGTCCAAGTACCCCGCCAACAAGGCCGGCGCGGCATACGGAACAGGTTACTGCGACACCCAGTGCGCGATGGACTTGAAGTGGATCAACGGCCTTGTGAGTTGCCGACACTCTCCCGATGAGCCCTGACTTTGTCCACATACCCAGCACAGTTCTAATGTGCGTTTTTTAGGGCAACTCCAATGGTTGGAAACCCTCCTCCAACGACAAGAACTCGGGTGTTGGCCAGCTCGGCAGCTGCTGCAACGAGCTCGATATCTGGGAGGCAAACAAGATTTCCAACGCTCTCACCCTCCACCCATGCACCACCCAGGGCCAGCACATGTGCAACGGCACCACCTGCAGCGGCACCTTTGCAGCAGACCGCTACGGAGGCGACTGTGACCCCGACGGCTGCGACTGGAACCCCTACCGCAACGGCGCCACCGACTTCTTCGGCCCGGGTTTGACTGTTGACACTAACAAGGTGATCACGGTGGTGACCCAATTCCTGACCGACGCCGCCGGTAACCTGAACAACGTCGTGCGTTACTACGTCCAGAACGGCGTGCTTATTGGCACTCCCCAGGCGACTAACATTCCTGGCTTCACGGGCAACTCCATCACCCCGTCTTACTGCCCGGCCCAGCACAGCGCCTTTGGCGAGACCGACTACTTCACGCAAAAGGGTGGTTTTGCCAACGTCCAGGCTGGGTTTGAGGCTGGCATGGTTCTCGTTCTCAGCTTGTGGGATGATGTGAGCGCTACCCCTTTTCTTTTCTCCACTCTCACCTCCAATGTTCCTTTTATCATGCTGCTGGCGACTAACCACCCTTTGTCACCAGCACTACGCCAACATGCTCTGGCTGGACTCGACCTACCCCACCACCTCCAGCTCCCCCGGTGCGGCCCGCGGCAGCTGCGCGACGACGTCCGGCGTGCCCAGCGACGTCGAAAGCAACCAAGCCAGCGCCAAGGTCATCTACAGCAACATCCGATTCGGCAGCATCAACAGCACCTTCACCTACACCAGCGTCCACGGCGGCGGCTCCAGCAGCAGCAGCAGCAGCAAGACCACCAGCACTAGCAGCACGAAGACCAGCACCACGCTGACCACGCTGACCACCACCACCAAGTCGTCCACGACCACGAGCAGCACCACCACCAAGCCGACCACAACTTCTACGAGCACCAGCACCAAGCCGACTACGACCTCGACCACCACGACCTCCAGCTCGGGTGCGACCCAGACTCACTGGGGCCAGTGCGGCGGTATTGGGTGGGCTGGTGCCACGGCGTGCGCGTCGCCGTATACTTGCCAGGTGCAGAATGATTGGTATTCTCAGTGCCTGTAAGGGACGACTGGTTGGGAGATGGCAGTTGGATCCTGGAGTCGATGGGATCAGTTGTGGTGGCCGGCGCGGGGGGGGTGCGTGGGATGTTGGGCATCATGGGGATTGGAGGGGTTGTGGTGGTTGAGGGGTGGCTTGAGGCTTTGTGCTCTGGTTTCGTTTGACGTTGAAGTGTGTATATTCCTTTCTTGACGCCGCATCTTGTTGGTGTGGCCGACTTTTGGGACGGAGTTGAGATCGATGCCGGCCGAGTCAGCCCATCTCGCCGCTTCCCCCTTTTCTTCGTTCTCCGTACATTTTGGGTACCCTCATAAGGGTTCTGTCGATAGGCAACGCAGTCAACTTCGGTATGCTGCCGAGTTAAAATACCAGCCCGTCTTGGAATTGGCTTGCTGGATTTGTTTGTCTCAATGTGTGAGGTCGGCAAGTACACATATGAACGTGTTATGGCCTGCTTGACTTGTTGAGAGTGCTGTCCATCATGGATTTAAGGTCAACCTGGTCTTAGACTATCTGGGAACCCATGTAAGTAGTCATAGGTAGGGAAAATTGGACTCACACAGCTTGTTTTCCGGCTGACAGGGCGACCGCCGGACTTTCGGCACGCTTCCCGAAGACATGGCAACCCCGCATTCCTTTGGTGTTTCGATTCGAAAGAACGCATGGTGAGGTAAAGTACTCACAACTAACTCAAAACACTCTCACTCTCACAATCAAATCGCCTCACAATGGTAAGTGACATCTTCAGGGTTGCAAAGACGAGACCGCTAACCCAACATAGACGGTGCACCTTCTCGATTGCAACGAGGATGTGTTGCACCTGATGCTGGGCTGGCTGTCGCGAGCCGATCTTCGCGCTGTTTGCCTCACCCATCCGTCCCTCCGCCAACTCGCTGAACCGCATCTCTACTCTACCATCAAACTATTCTATGGCCAGTCCCAGCCACCCCAGCCACCCCCTATCCCCTCATTGGTACGCACCATCCTTCGCAGACCAGAGCTTGCCTCCCACATCCGCGCCCTCTCGTGCGAGGGAGGCACTCTTAGCGTGTGGGAATCGCTAGAACAGGAGCCTTGGAGGATGTCGGTGCCCGAGTCGGATGCACAGGAAGCTGTATCATATGTTGAGAAACTCGCGGTCAACGCTCCCCTTTCCTATCTTGGCGCCTGGACGGAGGGACTACGCCAGGGTACGCTCGACTCCTATCTGGCCATCCTTTTGTCACAACTCCCGCACATTCAACGTCTCCATCTTAGCCACGCCTATTTCATCGAAAGCGACTTGATAGGATCCGTTCTACGGTCCAGACTCTGTGATCCTCACTCCGGGACTGGCACCATCCTCGATCAACTCCACACCGTCTCTCTGGAACGCCATTGGGGTTCCAAAGACAGGGCAATCCGGAACACAGAAAACGCCCTCTCGTTTTTCTATCTCCCAGCACTGAAAGAGCTGTCTATCGCAATCGATGACCCGGTTGCGTCTGAGTTTCCGTGGCCAACAGCCCGCCCGCCTTTGGCAAAGCGGTTGACCTCACTCAAAGTCAACGCGATGAGAGAAGCACACCTCGGACAACTCCTCTCTTCCACGCCTAGCCTCCGCTCACTGAAATGGGAATGGCGCTTTGAGAAGATTCTCGAGGACCAGTCTCACACGCCCATCATCAACTTTGACCAACTCATGCCGGCTTTGGCCCACGTCAAAGGCACATTGACCGAGCTGACCATACTCGCCCGCTGTTTACCCCCAGCCCCCGGCCAGTTTAACGTGGCCCTGCCGGTCCAGATTCAAGGATCTGCGGCGGCGTTTGCCGGTTTTGATCAGCTCACCAAGCTTTTTATCCCGCTAGCGTTCTTCACGGGATTTTCACTCCCGCTGCGGTCACAGGAACGACTAGGGGCTTGCCTCCCCCGCAACCTTGAGGATTTGACCTTGACCGATGATTTGTTTGTCGACATGGGCATTGACGAGGAATGGGATGAGGTCGGTCTGCTGGGTGAAGTTGTTGCGTGGCTGGCAGATCTGCAGTCCACCACACCGCGTCTTCGGAAGCTGTGTGTTGTGCTGATGGCTGAAGACGACGAAGTTCCCCGTGACGTGTTGGGCGTCAGGAATGAGATCCGGAAGTTGGCGAGGGAAGCGGGGGTTGAGGTGGCGATCGAACATATATACTAGCACACTATCAGTGAAACACGCGGTTCTTTGACCAGCGAGCCCTTGAAGAGTGTTTCCAGGGGCTTCACGTCCCAAAGCATGGACTAGAGAGACACTCTCAGACAGGTACACTCTATTGTTTCCTTCATTTCGATGCAACTCCCAACCGACTAACAAGGAAGCTAGATCGCACCGAATCCCCTGTCCCTTTCGTGTACCTCCGCAGATCAACTGCATCTCCCGCCAACAGCGATGCCTCTCCCGCCCACAGCGACCCGTCCCCCGCCAACAGCGACAAAGTAACCCGCATAAACCGTCTCCGGGTCCTGAAATAACGGCTGTTTCGAGACTTCCGACGTTAAGGGGTCATCCTGGCCGAACTTCAAGTGCTCCCGCAGCACCCAGTAGACGATCCCAATGCTAGCGGGCGTCACCACCGTCACCATCCTCGGCGTAGTGGCCAATAGCTTAGCAACACAAGGCAGAGTCATGTAAGCCTCCATCGCAGCCTGGCAGCGGAACCTCACCTGGCTGGGAAGAAGCAGTGGGTGGCCGCTGGACACGGACAGGGTCGCCTGACGACGGATGTAACGCTCGTCGTCAGGCGACAGAACCTCGGGCTGTGGTGCGTTGCCGCGGGCGACGGTCTCGAGCTGCCTCAGATAGAGAAGCGCCGCGTTGTAGAACAGGATGTCGAGGGCCAGCCGCGGAGTGTCGAAGGCCAGGGTGGCCGCCAGCAGCGTCTCGCTGACTATCGAGGGTCTGGCGTGCGGCGTCGTCGCCTTGCCATGGCTTTCATTCCGCACCAAGCGCACCGAGGCCGAATTTACGGCATGCCAGTCCCATCGCCACTGTTGGAGAGTCATGCTCAATGTGTGAATTTTGTCGAGACAAGCTGGTCGGTTGGCTGGCACAACCACTGCTTCTGCGATCCCGGGAAGATCGAGGAAAATGTCCATGAGACGGTCCTCAAATGTCTTGGGGAGATGCTGCCACGGCAAAGTCTTCCAGGACTCGTCCTCGAGAAAGCAGCGGCTTTGGCGGCAGAGCGCTTGGCAGAGCTGTGCGTGTTAGCCGCTTGTACTGATATTGTACAAAAGCAACCGGGTTCGCAGACTTACAAGAAGCGCTCTGCAAGATCTATACACTTCAAGAAGGTTTTCGTCCTGGAACGTCTCCGGGCCGCAGTGTTGTAGGATCTGAATAACTCCGACATGGTGCGGTGGTGCTCGTCCCATGACGCTGTTGACCGTGAGCTGCGGACGGTGTTAATCCACAGTGGCCAAAGAGAAATCCATGTCGGTACGCTTTGGATGTTGCAATGACTGGTCAAACTCACCTCGTACATGCCCATGATGATCATCGAGAACCCAAGCTTCGCGAGCTCAGCCTTTGCTGGTTGGCTCAACAAGAACTGGACTCCGCTCAGGACTCGCCCGTACAACTGCTGCCCCTTCACCTTCAGGGCCTCGTCACCCAAGCACAAGCCCATGTAGCCACATGTCAACGCTTGGAGGCAGAATTTGTTGATCTCGGGGAAATTGCCCTTCGTGGCCGACAACAGAAGCGGTCGCCAAAACGGCGCCCAGTGGAATGTGTTGAAGAAGTATGAGGAGGCGGCCTCCTCTCGGGATGGCAAAACTCGTGTTCCGAATATTGGGTTCGCAGGCTCCGTGACTCGCACCAGCCGCTGCGTGCCGTTGCTCTCGGCGTGGACGCCAAGGACTTGCATGCGTAATGGCGGCTCGTAGCCGCCGCACGTGTGGCCGGAAGCGAGACAGCGGCTGCATTGCGGGCGCGCCTTGTCTGTACGTCACGGTGAGTCTCGATATTTCCTAAAGGGGACCAAACCCAACCGTCGAAAGAGGTTGTGTGTCTGACTTACCGCATTTGACACGCCTCTTCCGGCATGTTTGGCAGTAGCCGCTCGTCGGTTGGCGGCCCATGGTGGTGGTTTGTCAGGTTGACGGGTCAAGGGTGTCTCGCGTCTTCAAAAGCGGCACGCTGGCGCAGAAGGGCGTCCTCGAGTCGGCACCGGCCGTGTCAGCAAGAAGCCCACATCGCCTGGCCAGCCCACATCCCGCCGGGTTTCGTCTCATAGGTTCCACTTAGCAGTCGAGGGTGAGTAAGCATCACCAGTTCCTGGCTGGATCTGCTTGGTCCAAGGAGGTTCTGCTCCCCGCGATCTGTGGAGCTGCGGGCGAAGGATGGAATGGTGCAACGTGTGCTCCACAGCGCGGCTCAGCGCCGCGTCCCCATCTTTATTGCCTGCCAATCAGACATTGCGTCCGTGTATCAAAGCCTGCCATTGCTTGTGGGTTCCGCTCCATCTCTGCGTGGAGACTCCAGTCCGAATCGGGCAACTTTCGTCGAGGTGCATATTTGGCTTATACCACAGCCCTACAGCACGCAGGTATCTAGAAGGTTGGATCGATCTGAATTTGTCAACTCATGGCACAATTGGAGGTATATAACAAGCATGAAGTTCCCAGAGCTGCAGTTGAGGCATGAGCATCAGCAAAAAAGACACTTCACCATTCAGTCAAACATCCGGCACAGCCAGCAATCAGCATCAACACAATGGAGAATCTTCCTGCAGACCGTATGCCTCCCCCGTACCCGTTTCAGCTTCTGAGAGTCAAGATGGCGCTCGGTAGATTCCAAAACAGTGCCTCTGCTCTCGAGCCGCTCTAACTGTTTCGACCGAGGATGAAATGGCTGACGCGGTTGCAGATTTCGTGACCAGGTACAGCTCGGCTCTCCGCTACAGCCAAGAAATGCAGCCCCGTGCTAACAAAAGTGTCATGAAACAGCCTCCAGTTTACGAGGCATGTCTACCAAGATGTGTATCCTGCCATCGACCCCACAAAGCCCGAGAACTCTCTGGCGGGCAAGGTTGCCATCGTTACCGGCGCGAGCCGTGGGATAGGCGCCAAGGTTGGTGAAACAATTCTCTTGCACCCAGGTGCTTCCACTAAAGTCTTCCTCCAGGGCATCGCTCCGGCATTTGCAAAGGCTGGTGCGAAGGGCATTGTGCTGGTTGCCACCAGCGCTGACAAACTCGGGGCCGTCGAGGCCGAAATCAAAGCCATCAACTCCGACGTTCAAGTTCTCTCCGTCGCAACTAACATCTCCGATGCCAGCTCGGTGGCAGAGCTGTTTGCCAAGATCAAGGCGACCTTCGGTCACGCCGACATTCTCATCAACAATGCGGGAGTCAACTCCGGCGGCGGCAACATCCACGAGGAGGACCCCGCGCTGTGGTGGCAGAACTTTGTGCGCTTCCTTCTTTGTTAACCTTCACGTCCGCAAAGAAGCACCGGCTAACCTCGGCTTCCGAGCCTAATCCAGGAGGTCAACACCAAAGGCCCATTCCTCCTCGCTTCCAGCTTCATCAAAGCCCTCCCCTCTCCCTCAACCCCGGCAACCATCGTCAACCTGATCACAGCCGCCGCATGGCAGGTGTACCCTTTTATGTCAGGTTATTGCATCAGCAAGCTGGGATCGGTGCAGCTGACGGCGCACATCGCCGCCGCGTACCCCAACGTCACGGCCGTGGGGCTGCACCCGGGCCTCGTCGACACCGACATGCTCGTCGACGCGTTCCGGCGGTTCAACCTTGACTCGCCGGCGCTGATTGGTGGCTTGGCGGTGTGGCTGTCGCATGAGAAGGCTAAGTTTCTTTCCGGTAGGGTTGTGGTGTCGGAGTGGAGTGTTGATGATTTGCTGGAGAGGAAGGAGGAGATTGAGAAGGGCAAGTTGTTGCAGCTTGATCTGGTAGGGACGTTTGGGAGGAGCCAGTTTGAGTAGGAGTTTGGATCTCTTGGTGGGTTAGCCTCGCAGATATCTAAGTCCTTGGAAAGATAATCGAGCGCAAAGACTGTTTGTGTTGCCGGTGGTTAGGAATATGACGAGCAGGTGAGGCATTCTAAGTGGTCGATTTTGAGTAACGGAGTCGGAAACAAGGATGGGAGAGGAGTCTCGATAGGGTAGGAAGTGGGGGAGAGAATGGGCACTCAGTACAGTCTGCCCGAAGTACAAAATACTTTGGTGGGATACCAAACGTAGGCCAGAAACTTCGGGCCGGTATTTAGAAGACACAAGGTGAAGTGTATTATCGTGCCGTCAATCTACCTTCTAGCCGTCATCAACATAAACCCAATCCCACCGAATCAACGACGTCCCATCGAGTTGTAAAACAAAACAAAGTTACGCCTGAAAGGAGCGGAACGAAGAGAAAGCCCTAAGTATCCAAGAAGAGACCGAGCCGTGCCGTCAAGCGTGTCCAAGCTCAGCTGAAGCCGAACTTACACGGAGTCAACGCAGTACGGGATGTTGTTGATGTAGGCGCAGTGCGAGCCCTTGGGGCAGTTTCCGACCTTCACGAGGGTGTGCGGAATATCGCAAACTTGGATGGCGCGCTTGCCAAGGCACTGGTACTGGCCGGGCGTCTTGCACTTGTCGCCGGGCTGGGGGCCCTTCTTCTTCCTCTGCTCGTCGCCGTCGGGAGCGGGGGCGCGGATCTTCTTGGCCTTGTTGGTGCAGAAGGGGAGGTCGAAGCCGTTCTGGGGAAGCTCCTGGCAGGCGGTACCCTTGGGGCAGTCGCCGACGAGCACGAACTTGCTCGAGATGTCGCAGATCTCGATGCCTGTGTTGCGCTTGGTGCACCGGTAGGTGCCAAACTTGCACGACTTGTCGCGGTCGTCAAACTCTTCGCCAGGGGCAGCGAAGGCCGTAGCGGCGAGGAGGAGAATGGCAGCGAAGTACTTCATTTTGACTTGAAATAGAGACTCCCGGTTTGTTGAGTGGAAAGTGGTGTGTGCTGTGAGAGACAGATGTTGGCTGAACGTTGGCTGAATGTTGTGCTGAGACTGCCAGATGTTGCGATCTGAGCCAAGAAAAGAGCAAGGAACCAGGAGACAACCGGCCCTCTTATACTTGGCGGGCTTTTCCGCAATCACGCTCGGGCACCGTGTTTCCCACACACCCATCCTCACCAGGCCCAACTCACTGCCCGCTCGGGCGGAGCATGTCCGCATGTCTCTCGGTGGCAGGTGACGGGCAACATCGCCATTGCCAGTGAGGTTCCAAGATCGTCGACGAATCCGCTGAGTGGGCGGAAGATGATACGAGACAAGCAAGGTCTTGAAAGTTCCAACGCACTAAACACGAGGCCATCGGAATAACACGAGACGGCCAGCCGCAAGAGGCCGTGATCGACATCGCAATCCTCGAGTTACGCAGGTGAGTTGTGTTGCTACCAGACTCCCGCCGCCATGCTAATTCCGGTCCGGAAGCATTGGTTGGTCCCAAGTCCCGACTGGTGTGTCGGCGGACGGCAAAGACACGATCGAATGAACCTATCAAGCCCACCTCACTGTTAAAACTGGATCTCTCCGATTGCCTGTTGCAACCGGAGTGCGGGTAGTACCCTTATCTTCAACACTCACGTACTGGTCCGTCGGACGGGAGCCCACACTGCCCCATAAGCTCGCGGTTGAACGTAAAGCCGTTGGACCACGCATCGAATTCTTAAAATACGAGCAGGCTTATTTTTAGGCCTTCTCCGTGGCTTCGATCCGCCTTCGGGAAGCGGGAAGAGCCAGCCTCACCCCGCACCCGTTGCTGGGCGCTGCGGCTTACCTGGCGGGGGCGGAGCCGTTGTGCTGACCGGAGTAATGGCCAATGGTAATGTATAAGAAGCGAGCTCAAGGTCTTCGCCAATCCGACAAGATGGCAGGTTGAAGAACGAAAGACTCCGTTACCCGGTGCACTCTCAACAGCGAGGCTCGGGATGCATGTGACTGAATGTGACTGATGTGTCTCAGATCAAACGCTGACGACTTCACTGAGACAAAGACTTGTAGACAAACATTCCGAAACCGCGTCTCATTGGCTGCTCGGTATCGAACTGACGTCCTGAGTCTCATAGCACGGCCTTCCGATCTGTTCGGTTCGGGTACACTAGCTGGGAGATAAGCAACTCTTCAAGATCCAGCTTCGAGGTGGAGCTAAGACACTTGGGCTACAAAGCTGCCCTTGGCCCGTGGTTGGTAGCTTGAGACGTGGGGATAAACAGGATCTAAATATGTGTCAATTCATCCTCCAACGGCGAGGGTTTGTCTGGCTAACAGTCGAGATTGACTGCAGCCGTTTGCCTGCTCACACTTTAGCCGTTTCCTACGCCGGCACTGAACCCACGTTGTGTTGCTACTCCTCATTACGAGTTCACAAAGTCCACATGTCAGCGCCGACTTACGGAGTTGAGAACTGGAACAAATGTTGCGAGCAGTTGAACCCCGTACAAGGTATGCGTCCAAGTTCAGGAGCAAGCATCGAGTGACGCCAGCCAGCATCACTCGGAGATGTAATCACTCTGAACCCAAGATCCGCCACAAGCCTAAAACGCAGCACTATCCCGTTTCTTACGTCTTATTCCTTGGAGCTCACAGGCATTCTTCTCCCCAACCTGGGTCAGGACAATGCGATCCACCCACGTGCGAACACGGCTGACACCCCCTCGCATTGAAGGAGCGTTCAACCCCGTCATCCTGGAACGAAATGTCTCACGCACATTATCCATCAACCTCGAAAGGCGGCTAGCTGCGGCGCGTTGCCAAATCAGCACTAGTTACAAAAAAGCACGATTTGAGGAGCACGCTGTGCGTTTTTGCGGAAGTATTCTCGAAGCTACTCAAGGCTCTGCTACCAATGGGAACACCATTGCGGTTCTTAACGGAGTTACGGAGGCCGTGCTGGCAATGAAGGGAGTCTTTGGTAATTAATGGACGGTCCATGCAGGTAAGTGTGGGCACCGTTGAGCCGGTTGACTGCTTCGAAGTCGATTCCAAGTGTCACAGTACATTCAGCGGGATCAAGTCAAGAATATCAGACTTGCGAACAAAACATTAGGATAACCGTACTATACACGGACTACTGTTGTTGCTATATGGCATGTGCAGGCAGCTGCTCAACCGAGTGACCCCTTGACTCGGTATGGCCAGGCTCCAACGAGCGGTCTCCCACCGACTTGGTCGAGCCATGCCTGCTGAGATCCGGCATGTCAATGCACGCCTCGTCGTCATACATCTCCTTCCCGCGCCGGGAGAAGCGGTGTTCCGCGCGCCCAAACTCATCACCCTTTTGACTCCGAAACGTCGAGTTCGGATCCCCTCCGGTCCGGCTGGGACCCGCAGCTCCGGTGCCACCCTGATGCATATAGTAACCCGAGCGGTGCGTCGACTTGACCGTCAGCGACAACCCCATGGCGCCCAACGCCTTCTGGAATATGCCCTTCATGGCCGGCACGCACGCCGCCAGCACCCCGAGCATCTGCTCCAGCACGGTCCACGTGCAAATGGACACGCCCATAGCCCAGAAGTCATCCACCGGCGCGTTCGGGTCACCCCAGTCCTTGACGATAACCGTCTTGACGATGCTCGACACGCTGGCAAACAACCCCATGCCCATCAGCACACACACAAAGATGCGCTCGCGCAGGGGGCGGTTCAGCTTGCGCAGGAAGGTCGCGGGCGCTAGCGACAGCAGCACGTCGGTGGTGATGTTGATGGAGCTGCCGAGGTTGGACACGCCGCGCATGACGTCGGCCGACACGCACCACGCGCCGGGCATGAAGGGGTTCCAGGCCGACTCGAGCGGGCGGCAGGCGATGACCGTGTTGAAGAGCACGTTGCCGATGCCGTAGACGGACTGCACCGCCATGATGGTGTACAGGAAGATGCGCCAGCCGCGCTCCTTGCCCTGGATGCGGAGCAGGGTGAGGGCGATGGAGACTTTGATGCAGGTCATGGAGAGACCCCAGATGCCGATCGCCAGCCAGGAGTTCTTGCCTGAGTATGTCGACTGTTCGAGTGTGATGAGTTGGGGGTAGGTGAACATCGTCGGGAAGAGCATGGCCCAGTCGGCGACGGTGAGGATCTGGAGGATGGTGTGTTAAGGGGTGGTCACGGAAAGGGGTTAGGGGACGGTCAGGGGAAGCAAGTCTTACAAAGCCCGCCACAATGAAATAGTCGTCCAGTCCGACCTTCCAGACTGGCCGTATTCTCTGGTAGATGCGGGTTCCGAAGGTGACGACACACAAGAAAAACAGCGTCGAGGTCACGCCGATGTGAACACGCGCGAGGTAGGCGGCCCGCTCCGAGATGGGGATGCCTGGGAACGGCGGCGGCAAGGCATCGGTGCCATTGCCCACCGGCGCTCCGGTGGCCACCGGGGCCAACGCCGAGGTGGAGCTGGACATTGCTGAGCTGTGGGACTCTCGATGCGAGCAAGAGACCGGTGGGGTTCCAGGCCGCGATCGAGGGATCTGGGTTCCAGGGCCCCATTTATGAACTGGAGGCAGACTGTCCGGCCATGGGAACGGGGTTTGTTTGGCATATTTGGTGTGCTGGGACCCTCTTGGTTCATTGCAACCATCTCACCGGTAAGCCAGGGGGTGGAGGGTTACCTCCAGCCTCGCCCTGTCAACATGGTTGACTTGAGGAGGGAACCTCGAAAGCATGCAGTGTTTCGCGCCAGTCAACCCGAAATTTCCCCAGTTTCGCGGGTGGTCTGATCCTCCGGTTCAAGGCATCGAGTCCCCGGCTCGTCCGCAGCTGGTTCCCGTATCCAGGTTGGCACCGCTGTACCCCATTCGACCACAGCACGCCACCCTTGGCTCGGGTGCAGCGCGCACGGGGCGCTCGCCTGTCAACTCCCCCCGCATCGAACCCAGGACTGCGGACTTGGCAGATGCAGTGTCAAGCCAACATCTGCACGGAGAGTGGTGGGAGCACTGGGACGGAACCAGAGGCCAGGATTCCGCCCGCAAGGGGTTGGTCTTGGCCGTTGGCACCAGCTGGACCACAGCCTTCGGTTCTTCCCCGCGCGGTCTTAGTGCTTATATTTACCGAGCCTGCAGGGGGCTTCCCGATGCTGCTTGCATGCGGCCTGCATGCTGCTTCAGTGCTTGTTGGTGCCTCCTCTGCAGAAAGGAATTTTGCAGAAGACAGACGACCCGGATACCATCGACCTGTGGCCGCCGCCACGGGCTCAGGCCCTCCCTCGCCGTCACGCTGCCGGCAGATGTGTGGTTCAATATATTGCAGAACGGCACAATCTACCGGCGACGTGCAGATCGGCCACGGCAGTTGTCGCGACGGACGGGACGAGCCCAAGTCGACGCACAGCTCGCTCGGTGCGAGATCGAGCCGAACGGGACTGCTGCGGTCTGCGATTCCCCACGGACGCCGTTGCAGATAAAGTTCCGGCAACAATTCCCAACTGGGCAAGGCGTAAGGGCCGCACGCTGATCTCCCTCCCCCCCTTACTCCTTGTGGCCTCTGGTGGCCTCGCTGCTGGACTCGCTGCTGAAACAGGAACGCTGGACATGCTGTGCATCCTGTTCATCCCATCAAATCTGTCCCTGACCCCAGTTGATACGCAGATCGATCTGGGGCGACCAAAGTCCAGAACTGAGCTCGCAGATCCGTCTGGGGAAGTTCGCGTTTCAATGCCGTCTGGCTTGCCCTGTTTTTTGTCCTGTTTTTAACTCCGCAGGGGCCTCCTTGCCGAGAATCGTTCGATTCAATGGTCGCAATTCGAGGCTTGCCCCTCTGGATTCGAGAAGCTTTGCGCTCGACGCCCTACGCCACCAACCCCAGAGGCCTTGCCGATTCGGCGCCATGTTCCCACCCATGGCAGCCCCCGACCCAGCAGACCGTCCAGTTGTCAGCTGCCTCTGCCACCCTTTGTCTTGGCCTTTTCCACCGCCTCGCCAGGCACACATAAAAGGCAGGACACGGGCCCTGAGGCTCATGTACGCTTTGAACGTGGCGTCAATCTACCAACCCCCTCCTGCCCAACCCAGAGAGGAAATCCGTGGATGGGAGACGCCACAAAGCACGGGACAGGAAAGACCTGACCAAAACAGCCACCGGATTCTGCCGGCAGGACACGAAACAGCACGGGACTTGTCGTCCGCATCAAGGCTCGCTCCTCTCTTCGTCCCGATCCCGATCCTTCGCCCTAACCGGGAGCCTTTCCCTCTTTGGTCTAACCCCCCGGCACACCGAAACGGTCTGTGCGAACTTTAACCTCGCGTCTGTCCGTCCGCAATCCGCACTAGTGTCTAGTGTTGTGACGCTCTCTTGCGCTACGGCTGGTCGCCGGCCATTCCGGCCCCTGAGAAGGCTCGAAAATGGGTCGGGCTAGCGAGAACGCTTCCTTGCGGGCTGTTTTTAGGCCGGCAGGGGGATGAACAAAGTTTTCGGGCCTGGCTAGCCCCTTGATCCTTGGCGGTCTGGACCCAACAGGCAGCATGACGGGCATGGTGATGACCTAAGCGGCTCCAAGCCTGGTTCTGTCGTCACGCATTGTCGAAAGATAAGCTTACTCGCAAGCAAACTTGGGAGGGGGAGCCGTGGCGTGAGGTAATGGGAGAGGAGAGTCAGGGACAAAAGGTAGGTGCATGGCGCAGAACAAATAAGAAGGAGGTCAAAGATGATGGAGGGACAGGGTATGGGACCGTGTACAGGGTACCTAGGAAACAGGGCAGAGAAACAGGGCAGGCAACAGGGAAAGCGCAGATGCAGGAACATGAAGCGACGCAAGGCCGACCTCGGTATCGGTTTTAAGATTGGCAGGATAAGGGGCCTGTTGGTGATCTGTCGATGGTGACATCGCGTCCTCTGCGGATTCATTCCGCAAGACTGGGGCCTGAGACGAGCTTGTCCGCAACAAAGGCGCCGACACGCCCTTTCAACAGTATTATATTCAGACGGCGAGGGAATGCAGTATGGGGTGAGCCAATAGTATACCCCATTTTGTTGCTGCCGGGAAAATGAACAGCTTCCTGAGGCAAGGGTAGAGAGTCAGGAAACTGTTTGCACAAGTTTTGCCCCAGGGGAGCCCTCGGATCCCAGGTCAAGAACTGAGCGCGCAGTGAAAAGGATTGCCAAATAATTGGCATGGGCAACACGGCCTCCTAGAGCACAGGGATTCCACCAGCTGCTTCCACCAACAGATGTTCTGGATCGGCAGAAAGACAAGACTTCGCGACCGTAGATATGCCGGTTGGACATGCACAGATCTCTCAATAGTGTTGCTCGGACCGGAACTTTTACCAAGTACCTATTATACGAACTCGTTAATGGCGTTTCTTTTCCAGGGGGGGTGCCTGTTTGGTTCGGGTGAACCTTGGCCGAGAAGCCTCCCCCCTCCGTCCCGCCGTCGCCTGTTCGCCTTCCCGCTCGGCCAACAGCTCAACCGGTGACTTACTAACCATGGACACAAGACAGAGCTCAAAGCTGTTGTCAATGTGCACTAACGTTAGTGTGACAGCCTCGCAGCCTCACGGAGTTTCGAATGGCTCTCCGAGACAGGGGTCATTTCGCAAGCGATCCCCTTTCGGGGCCTGGAGGTTCGAGGAGTGGCGGAGACCTGACACTTGAAGCTCGGGATCAGAATAATAGCAGTCCCTGATCATGTAGTTTGCTGTGTAAGCTTACCTCATCTGATATGTTCAGGGTCAGGCATTGATTCTTCGAGACCCATCTTTTGAGCGCCAGTCTGATGTGGCATCGATCGAGCCGAATCCTGGACCTCTTTCTCCGAATCCCATCCAGGTGAGATTTGAGTTCCGGGGGGCTTATTGGTGCAACCTAGGCAACAACAGTGAAGCGGTAGCCCAGCTGATGTTGTTGGTGAATGTGGAAAGGGGGAACAGGTTGTGGTGAGTCGGTTGGGGGAGAGAGACAGGGCCGGGGTTAGCCGCACCAAGCCAAGTAGCGCGCACAGAGGCCACCTCAACAACCTCTCCTTCGACAGTACACTAATGAGAAATATTTGTACATTACCATTCACAATTATGACATGAAGCATGGTAAGGCTTACCCTGAATCTCGAGCTTGTAGGCTCTGTCGTCGTGCTAACTGGCCCTTTATGCGCCTGTGCTTACAATTGCCGACACCTGAAACAGCGTGATATGCCAACAGAGCGGTTCTCTCAATATATGTTTGATGCTGAGATGTTTGCGCAAAGTCGAATCTGCTTGTGACAACAATATTTCTCACCCCTCTCTCATCGATTCCCTCACCCCCCCTCGCTCGCCCCCCTACCCC
>FTCU01001148.1_pt1 | contig 18597 bp, 9 predicted proteins | sample 1639521 | NCBI WGS metagenome assembly FTCU01 (sample SAMEA3914864, study PRJEB12502) | metagenome | biome: forest; material: soil | place: USA | collected 2012-03-12 | depth 0.3 m
ATCGGCCCTGCAGAAGGCCATCGCTCGAGGAGCCAACAGGACGGAGCTCTTCTCCAACTCGCCAATGTGGTGGATGTGCAACAATCACAACCCATCTGGCGCCAGCGATGGAGGCGAGAACATTCAGTCCTGGAATCTGGAGCAGCACGCCATCTACATGGCAGCCATCGCCAAGACGTTCCAAGATAAATGGGGCATTCGCTTCGAAACTGTAGACCCATTCAACGAGCCGACGGCTAACTGGTGGAAGGCTACCGGCACACAGGAAGGGTGTTACATGAGCGTGTCCACCCAGGCCACCATCGTCAACTACCTTTCTTCCCACTTGTCCAGCCGTGGGATTTCTACTCGTATTGCAGCGTCCGATGAATCCTACTACGACCAAGCCCTGAAGACACTTCAGACCATTGGCAGCGGCGCTCTCAGCAAGATCGCGCGCATCTCCGTTCATGGCTATCAGTATGGATCCGGCAATCGCGGGGGGTTGCGCGATGCCGCTGCTTCGGCTGGAAAGCCCGTGTGGCTAAACGAGTACGGCGACGGCGTGGCCTCTGGTGAGGACATGGCCCGCTATCTCCTACAGGACATGCGCCAGCTCCGACCTACCGCTTGGGTGTATTGGCAGGTGCTCGACGGCGGTGGCTGGGGCCTCATCGATGCCGACAACGACAGCAACAGACTCGGCAGTGCCACGCAGAAGTACTTTGTTCTCGCGCAGTTCGCAAGGCACATCCGCCCTGGCATGCGTATCCTCGATGCCGGAAGGGACAATGTGGTGGCTGCGTACGATGCTAGTGCCTCCAAGCTTGTGATTGTTGCTGTCAACTGGGATGCAACTCAGTACCTCAACTTTGACTTGTCCCGCTTCTCGCAGCGTCCCGCCGAAGGTGCCTCGATTACTCGTTGGCGCACTCAGATCGGAAGCGGCGACCGCTATGTTAAGTATACCGATACGACGATGAGTGGAACGAAGTTTTGGTCACTGTTTGATAAGAACACGGTGCAGACCTTTGAAGTCACGGGGGTTAAGGTGTAACGATAAGAACCGCTGGGTTCCAGTTCACGTACCTAGGCAAATAGGAGACATTGACGTACTTGTATATAACTACCTAATGAGTCGGACAACATGACGAACCGGTCACTTTCGGCTAGGGAAAAAGTTCAGGTTGATAGGAAATAGGGGGACATGAATCAGCTTTGTGGTGACTCACTGAAGCAATGTTGAGGCTGCTCATCCTTCCTATCTACCCATTTATCCCATCCATGTCAAAAGCCCAGTGATATCAATCATCTCACCATTCCTACCTAGTCAGCGGCACGTCATCGTTTCACGCCCTCTGAATTCCTTCCACATTCGAGCGTGGTCTTGTTGCGACGTCAAGTAGCTTCGCTGGAAAGGAGCCGCTCGCTTGACTAACGTTAGACTAGCGCCAACTCTCAAGTACGCGTTCACGATATTCTTGCGCAGACTGTTTACCGCGTTGTTTGTGCCTCACAGATCAACAGTAATGGGACACACGGGGCAGGTGATACATAATTCCATTACCCTTCAGTAACGCCTGGTGTGGTCCAACACGACTCGTTTCACGTTTTCCATTTCTTTCTCAATAAGCCAAGTTCCCAGGTTCTCCAACACGTACTCTTCCGTGACGGATACCGCCAACCTCGTTCTCAAAATGACCTTCACAGCAAAAGCATCCCACTAATTGACTCCGTCGCTTTCATATTGGCTTCACCTCAGAGAATGACCCACGCCAGTACGCCAACAAGAGCGATTTGAAGCCCGCACCGGACACCAAAGCCCCGAGCTGACCCGCCGGTGACAATAGTCGACGTCGCAGTTCTTGATGTTGTCGTGTTCAGGGGTCGTGACGTGTAAGAAGCGGTCGTAAAGGAAGTCGTGGTGATGGTCGCAATGACAGTCACGCTTATGAGTCGGGTTGTTGTTGATGTAACCTCCGGCGGCTGTGTTGTGAATGAAACGGCGGATTGAAGGTCCGGAACGTTGTGTGAGGCTGCACATTCTGAGAGTGACAGTTCCTGCAGCATAATGGGTGGTCAGAGGTGGAGACTTCGTGAAGGGGACCTATGTCTATGATACGCACATTAAGACAACACCATGTCCTGCCGGAGCTGTCGGTGGCACAGTAGTAGCCCTCGTTGCAAGCCTTCCCTTGGCCATTGGGGCAGCAATTTTGGCCAGCGGTGGGATTGTAGCAGAACAGAACGAGGTCGGACGATGCTGCGCATTGCTCGAAGCCGTCACCGCACGACGAGCAGTCGTGTCCCGCTCCACAACTGTTGTACTCCGGCTTGTACCCGCTATCCCTCTTTTCATAACTGTTGCCCAGCCTTGGGGGGTGCCACATGAGCACCTCTGCCCAAGCAAACGAAAAGAAAAGAAGGAGCCCGAGCCAGTGGTTAGAGGCCATTATCATGGTGCATTTTGGGTGTCCGATGATCCGAAGGTCGAAATCCTCCAAAAGTGCGGGATGGAGTGGGAAGATGGGGGTTTGCGAAACATGCCATGTGACTTATGAGCATCGATCTGGGCCATCTCGCGTCTCGGGTGGCTTGACAATAGCGTGTCTGGCTTGCGTCAGCACCAGGCTCTGCTTCCGCTGCGGCTGAATGCCGCGGATTGGTACCGCATTTCGATTTTGGTTTACGCGCTGAGGAAAAGGTTGCTCAGCTGAGCGCCACAACTTCCCGTTTCGATGGAGCTATGGCGAAGGCCGCTAGCATCATGCGCTTTGTGGCTCTCCAGAGTTGGCCGCCCCTGGTCAATACATGGATCTAATAATCTCTGAGCCCGCTATTAGAAAACGCCATGACTGTTTCCAGCTCAAACTTCCACCCCTGTACAGAGGTGAGGGTGTTTTGTCACGCCACCGCGTTTTTAGCTAACATCCTCGAGTTTCGCGCCGATCTGATTCGCATGGTGGGTTCACGTTCCTAGGTTTTGTCCCAGTCTTGCTCCTAACTCACATCGGAATCCGTGAGAAATTACCTTGGGCTTCCGAAAATGCGTTTTGCGGCCCTCCTATTCTTCTTCATCGCCCTGGAAGCCGAGCACGTCGTCGGTGCGACGCAGTACACAGACGATGACACCATCATCGTGGCGTCGTCAGTTGAGCCTTGCCATCTGATCGGCGATCCCGACCTCTACGGAGCAGGAATGCGATATGCCTTCTACGCCCCATTTGCGGTATGCCTCGTTGGCATTTTGTTCGGGCTCTACGACGAACTCAGAGTCCTCCGCCTCGGCTTCAACATCTTGTTCGCCACGCTTATGATTGTCCTCATCCACAACATCTACCAAGGCAGCTTTGCCATCTTCGAGTGGTACATCGTCACTGGTCTCATGTTCGTTTCGGGGGCAGGGACACTGGCTTTACCTCCTACACTCGACAATGATGACGATGAGGATTGGGGTGACGAAAGAGTGTTCCACACGGAACCCGCTCCACCGCCAACCATGTCTGGGGCAAGAGGCGACGCAGCGGGTCAAAAGACGACAAATGCGGGCGGCGAAGAAAGCGGTATTGGCGCTCAGGAACCAGATGGGAACGAAGAAACGAGGCATTTGGTCCCAACCGAGGAAAGCGACGAGGTCAAAACACACGCCATAGATTGGGCGAGGGAAGGCTCTCGGCCTTTTCTTTCTGGCCCTATCAGTCTCGGCATTTCGTACCTGCTCTACGCAATCTTCTTGCTTATACAGCCTTGGGTCTACTTTGCCAAGGCCGAATCTGGACACAAGCAAGGTTGCCCGGCCCCCTTTGTCTTCTTCGGGACCTTCGACATGTACAACCAGCATTGGCAGCGATGGCTCAAAGCATTCGCCGTCTTGGCCGCTCTCCGAGCCCTCTTCTATCTCTATCGTAGCATCGGGTTCATCGTTCTTGGAGCCTACCACTACCGGGCCCGTGCTCTCGCGCTCCGGATTCTGGACGACAGAGCAGACAGGGAGGTAGAAAGAGCCAGGAAAGATGCAGACCACCTGAGAGCACTCCAGGAGAGAGAAGAGCAGCAAAACGCGGCCAACGCGGCCAAGTCGACCGCCCCGCGCGAGGACAATATTGAGCCCGTCTCCCGATTGGGAGCCATCGAGAATGCGGGAGCGGAAATTGAGCAGGCTGCTTGGGAGAAAGAGAAGTGGGAGGCCCTGAAACGCGAGACGCAGGCGAAGATGGCTCATCGTCGGAAGAAGCGGTTGAGGTTGTGGTTACACCAGATCTTGAGCGCCCTTTGGTTTGCCATCTGCGGCGCCTTGCCCATCTACTTTATCGAGCGGACGCTGCAGATCAACGACATCCAGGTAGGAGAGGGGCTCAACGCCGTCAGCAGCAGTGGTCAGCTGATCAACCTGCTGGTCGCCTCATTCTCCATCTTGGGTTTTATCTGGGAGGCGATCAAGAGCAAATTGGACGCCAGCAACAGACGCAGCGAACTGAAAAAAGCGCACCGGAACATCCTCTTCACGGCCTACCAACTTATCCCCGTCGCCGAGACCAAGATCAACGAGGGCAAGAAAAAGTTGAGGAAAGCGTATGAGGAACAGGTGTTGTTCTTCATCCCAACTGCAGACTCTTGGTTTGGGCGCCACCATGCTCCAGCGGAAACGCCGTCGGCCGAGGGAAGCAGTTCTTGGTGGCTTCCAGAATCACTGTTCTTGTTTCCTCGGGACCGCAGAGACGTCCAGGTGCAACCGGGTGAGAACAACGTGTGAGGAAAGCTGGTAATGGAGGATTTGAATGGGGGGATGAGAGGGAAGGGGTGACAGGGAAGCCGGCGACAACGATTACGCGAATGGGACATTTCACCAGAAGAGTGAGCTCTCTGGGACGTAAGGCCATGCCGAGAGAGAGCAGTGAACTATTTCCTGCTGTTGGTGGATCCGTCCAAGTAATGGCTCAATACCTGGGCTTGAAGGGTACAGAACCCCCCCCTTTTCTACATATCGTATAGCGTCGTCTAAATCCCAACAAATTAAGCCTTCATCTCGTGACCTTTCGTAGCTCCGGGCAGCACGTTGAGCCCTGTATCGCCATATTAGCCAATGTCTAGTTGAGTACTTCTCGGAGACATAGGGGTTCGCTCACAGCCCTCAAAATCCTCGTCGACGGTATTCGGGACTGCACACTTGTTCATCTCCGTGACGCTCTGCGTCTTGAGCGTCGGACAATTGACGTAGCACGGCGAGTCCATGGCTCGCTGTAGCGAATCGCCCTTCCATCCAAACATGTAATCGCCGTGGGACCCGAACCCGGTGCTGAGAAGGGGTTAGTTCCTGAATCAGCTTGCTTTCCCGTCGTGTCACTCTACTCACGTGTCATCCATCGACCACACAAACGGCTGCGAGCCGTCTTCGGGCCACAGCGCCTTGTCATTGAACTGGCTCGTGTTCCAGATGGTCTCGTACATGAGCTGGGGCACCCGCACGGGGTGGGTGGCCGGGCACGGCCCGCCGCTCTCAAAAGTGCCCGTCTCCGGGTACGACACATGGCTCTGGTGGTCCGGGCTGTCGAGGTTCTTGCCGTCCCAGCACGTCGGGAACCGGACGTTGGCCATGATGCCCGCCGGGCACGGCTCCTTGGGGAAGTACACGGTCTCGGGGAACCGCGTGCCGGGCTCCTTGAGACACGTGTACGTGATCTGCCGAAACCTGTTGGACCCCTCCCTGAGACGATTCGCAGCATCACCAATCAGCATCCGGAAGCCAGTCTTGAAGGCCGTAACCTTGGACGTTTGCTCGTAGTTGGATAGTCCATCTTGCATGTAGTACACCGTCATGCCGCCGGTCTGGCCCTCGAAGCCAAGGTTGGGAATCTGCGGGACCCGGTGATACGTGCCGTTCCGCGCCTTGAAGAAGAGCACGGCTGTCCAGTAGTTGGAGAAGTCTTCGCTGAACTGGCAGGTTGTGCACGTGGCTTTCTCGGCGATGTCTCCGCTGGCCGCGTCCATGGTGTTGTTGAATGCATTCTGGTCAGCAGCCTCAGTCAGTGGCATGCCCTCTTGTATCGGTCACCGCTCGGGTCTTGGACACTTACACCGCCGATGATTTGGTGGAGATGCGGGGATGGGTTGGCACCGGGGTTGACCAGGGGGTCCAGGCGCTCGACGACGAGCTGGGAGCAACCGAATCGGAGCAGAGCTGACGCTGGAGCGGCCAGCGCCAGTCCTGTGAGCGACTTCAAATGCATTTTGATCCCCCTTGATTCCCTCGACAGATCGTTATGCTAACGCGGTCTGTGAGTGATGGCCACCAGTATTCTTAACGGACCGAGCGCGGAATCGTGGCGACCAAGGTGTGGGATGAGGCAGATGAACAAACGCCAGGGTATATATACCCACCCTGGGTAACCCGCTTCTTCATTTTTCACCGCGGGCTATTCATTCTGTCCCTCAATGCCTATCAGGTGGCATTCGAGTGGGGAGGCGGGATCGCCGCACCTGGTGTTCAATCTACGTTATACACGTACTCTTGGTGCGAATCTTGGCCCGGATCGACGTTGGATGGTCGAGTTACTACCTTACATGGTAGTATAATACCACGGGACTCAACCTTCTACAAACTGCCGATGCTTAACGGGCCTTCTAGGCAATCTACTTCATGTTTTCTCCCGAGCCTCTTGCCGACTTGAGCCCCGCACCTTGCTGACTGATTGTTGCCATTCTGCGACTGAGAGTTCCCGTTGATTGGCATTTGGGCCTCACGGGGCTAATTTGCAGACTCATTTTCCCGGGTTGGTGCTCTTGATTGCCAGTGCGATTTGAGATGCGTAGGAAATAGGATCCTAGACGACGGTTCAAGATTGCTCTTGCATCGGCTATGCATCTTGTCACTGGTTGGGTTGGCTGAAGTCGTTCAGGCTGTAATTATCCATGAGGAGTGAATCGAAGCCTTGGCGGCTTCCATGGCATATTATTCAGGGGTCGATCCGTGGCCCGTCCCGCCACAGCCACTCCTCCTATGTCCCGATTTATACTTGTGGCGTAGGGAAGTGTTGGTGGTCAGACAGGTAGCGGACATAAGGACTGATGGGCGTCGCATTGCCAAGCCAGCACATTCGTGATCTAAGGGCCGACCGGCGGACGTCAAGAGAGCACGGTGTGACCTTCGAGCCGCCGGAGCGAGGTTGAACGGCGTGCTAATCATGCTTAAAACTTTGGCTCACAATCCCGCAAGGATTTTGCAAGGACAAATCAATGAAGCATTATTTCAGGCATGTTTCTTGTTCTGTATGAGAGCAACAGCACTGGCAAACTCGATGAAATACTAGTCATCAAAAATGCGAGTAATCCGAGCGTAAATTAACTCGTTGGTGGTACCATGAAGACTGAACTTTGATAACAAACAGAGCCTGGACTAGTCGTACCAGGTAACTACTAAGAACGAGAAAAGAATTGTTCACTTCCGGCAAGATCCAGTTGACCCCCTGAGAGAGATCGCGCAACAGACTGTGCCAACCCTTCCCCAATTCGGGGGTGCCAGTTAGCTCTTTGGCGTTTGATCTCAATCCGGTGAAACACATGCCGTTACTTAGTCTCTCAGGAAGAGGAAGGCCAGGAGGACGCCGGGTGGGATCACGGGAAACCTCCCGCCCCCCCCGGGCCTCCTGGACCACCCGGGAAACCCGAGTTGGCGTTGGCGACGCCACCACTCTCATATATCGTTGCGGCGGCACTCATCTTGTGAGTCGCCGTAGTGTTGACGCCGAAGCTCAGCCACGCCAACAAGCCGTTACCGACGCCCTGGCCCAGTAGCACGTACTCCATGATAGGGTCTGACGAACCCGCCGCGCCAGTGAAGATAAAGTCTCCGCTGTTGGTGGTAAGCTTTTGTTTGTTGGAGGAGTAAGGCGCCTGCTTCTCCACTTCGGTGATCAGGTCCTGGTCGAAATACATCTGGCCGACGTGTGCGGCCGAGGTGTCGAGCAGGGTGCCATTAGCCTGGGCCTGAGCTTTGAGGTGGACCGCGACGTGGATATGGGTTGTTCGGCCAGTGTAGTGGCCAGGGAAGACGGTGTGGAACTGGACAGCACCATTGGTGTCGGTTTTTTGGACCCCACGGAACATGGTGTTGTTGAGGTTCGATTTGTCTGCCGCGCCACCACCGTTCCCTGCCGCAGCGACACCGCCGTATACACCGGTAGCGTTACAGTCTGCCGATTTTAAGTATACTTCGTAAAGAGGGAGTAGATTGTGGTGTCCACTCACGCCAAATCTCGAGATACGCGCCTGGCACTGGCTTGCATGTTGTTGTGTCGATGACTTGGATATCCACAGCCAAGGGAACACCTGCCTGTCCCTCCGTCACGTCCTGACGGATCTTCTCGCCCGATACATCTAGAGTTTGACGCTCCAATTAGAGACCATCCGGACAGCTGGCATGATAAATTGGTTTTGCGTTGGCTCACAGTACGGTCCCTCTGTCTGTTCGGGGGCCAAGACACATGAGCTGTTCCCGGCAAACACTGTAGCAAGGTCCGTGTTGGCTGTGTAGGCGGCACTGGACTTGTGGCTGGCCGGAAGAGCCGAGATGTCTCGCACTAGTAGCGAAGGATAAGTAGGTACCGGGCATGCTGGAGACCTGTGACATTGCGTAACTTACCTTCCAGGCCACGCTTCTTCAGGAGGCTTTCAGCGAGCTCAGTCCTCCGTTTAGCGTTGATGGCATCGAGGCCCCGAGCGCGAAGTTGCTCGGCACAGTGGCTCAGGTTATTCTTGTTGTTGGCAAGAAAGTCGAGTCTCGCGTTTAGCTCTGCGGTGTGGTCATGGCCCGGGTGGCCGGCGACAAGAGCCGTCAAGAGCGTAGACGACAGAAAAGCGGACAAATGCATGGTGTCGACAAAGCCTCTGGACTTGAATTGTGAAAGACACGGAATATCAACGCAGGGTGAAATTGGAAGAAGGAGAGCAGAAAACTCTCCGTCATATATCTGTTTGTACTTGACTTGCGGGGTCCCTGAAGGAGGGAGATACAAGTGGCTCATCGAGTCCCTCCACCCGGCATCAAACTTACAAGTAGCCTGTTGTTGAGCATCATTCAAATTGCCACACGCCAAACATCAAGCCTGTCACAACTTCTCAATAACTGATTACGCGTCTACTGTCGCAATAACAATATATAACCTGGGCACGGATGGTGCGTCGCCCACATCCCGATGCCAAGAGGCGGAGGAGCGGGCTCATGTTGATTGCTACAATCTCACGAACCGGCCTTTGTTGGGTCTCTGTTACGAGATCTTCGATGTCAGGGCGAGACGAGAGCCAATTGGTTGTGGTGACTGCTAAATTGGTCAACATCCCTTCGCTGACAGCATGAACTTGAACAGAGCACTTAATGCTCGGAGAAACTTCTCGGGATGCGGGCCATGCGAGCCGCTGTTTCTCTTCTACCCTCGAGTTTTGGTTTTAATCTGCCGTCGCGAGTCCCGACAGGACAAACAGCGGGTAAGGCTCTCATGTAACGTAGCGACCGCTCTGATCTCAATGTTGTTGATGCTGCTTGTTGCAAGTGTCCGGCAGTCGCACTACCGATGCCAGGAGCGCCGTGCCACCTCACTCCAGCATCTCACTCCCGAGCGCCTCGACACGAGTTAGAGCCCACAGAATGAAGCTTGACTCAGTATGGGTTACAATGAGCATACATTAACCATCAAAGTATTGATGATCCAGGAGACATGACTCCTCTCGACTTCACCACTCTTCGTTGTTCAAAGTCGAACGGCTTCAAGGTTGAGAGGCCATGGGGACTCCGAGGTTCTTACGATTCGATTAATTGATATCCTCTACCAAACGGCAGAAGGTTATCCGATACCGGATTTATTTTGTCGGTTTTGGAATCGTACCGCTGATTCTGTTCCTTCTGAGGAGCCACCTCAGAAGGTGGGTGTTAGATCCAAGTTGTCGGAGTTGGCAGTCACTCACGAAGAAACATGAAGTTGAGGAATAAGTGATGTAACAGAACAGGATATCATCATTCATTTTGCCATGCCAAATTACAACTGGTACACACGCTCGCTCAAATACAACCACCCTTACTCCGCATCCAGAGGCGCCCTCGGGGGCATGTCATTGACCTGGACACCACCACGCTTCTTCTCATGGCTGTCCGGCATGGGCAGCGCCCATCCACCCTCGCCCTCCGGAGTGGCCAGCCACAACCTCAAGAGATGACGCCGCGGTGCGGGAGGAGCAAAGTCTGCAGCGGCCGTTAGCACGATGTGTCTCAACACCCCATTCCAGAAGCGGATCCAACTCACCCTTGTACTCCGTCCTCGCGTGCAACAGATGCGCGTTGCTCACAAACTGGATATCCCCCACCTCCAGTACCATATGCAGCGACTCGCGCTGGCATGTGGCCTCCAAAATCTCCATAGCCCTCAGCTGCTCAGGGCTGAGCGGCGGCACCTCTCCACGGTCCGAGAACCTCGTCAGGCTGCGCACATAGTACGGGTCCCACTTGGAGTACATCCTCCCCTTGCCGCCATTCTCAATGTACACGACCGGCTGACGGATCCACTGCTCCTGGCCCTCCGAGACCTCGCCCTTGCGGTCAAAATACCATATCGGCTTGGTCAGCAGCTCCGCCACGTCCGGATGCTCGCGCTGCAGCACGTTCCACACGTTGTGCACGCTAACAATGTCGCTCTCGCCGCCCTCCTGGGCGCGGTGCACGCACAGCAGGCCGACGATGTCGCCGTCGTCGGCGTGGAAGAACTGGCGCGCGGCCGTGCGGTAGATGCGCACGCTGTGGATTTGGGTCGGGTCGTCGCCGACGTCCTTGACGTGCCCCAGCACGTGGCCGCGGCCGTTTTGCGAGATGAAGTAGCCCAGGTGCGTGCCCAGCCCCATGTAGGCGACGGCGTTCTTCTGCGGCGACCACACCTGCGCGGGGAAGTTCTTGAAGAGGATGAACCCCTTGCCGTTGAGCAGGTCCTCGCGGAGAGTGGTGAGGGTCTTGCTGAGGGTGGGGAGAGGGAAGTTGGAGCGGGAGATGCCCTCGAGCGGGGTGCCGCTCGCGATGAAGGCGTCGGCGGTCGCGGAGAGCTCGGCGACTTCCTCGGGTGTGAAAGGGTGCACCCAGCGTTCCGGGCTGGACTCGAATTCGGAGCGTTGCCAGACGGTGGGGCCGGTGATCTCCTTGGGGAAGGCAGAGTAGGGCTTCAGAACATCATAGAGAGGAGGGTGCTGGCCCGACGTGCGGATGCCGTCGGGGAAGATGTGGCGCGGGGCGTCATTGTTGCTCTTGGAGGGGTGAGGGAGCTGTTGTTGGGGCTCGTCGACCAGGAGTCCGGGTGCCATGGCGTTTGGTGGTTGCCGAAGCGTGTGTCGAATGTGTGAGGGAAGGGAATAAAGAATTCAGATATGAATGGACAGGTGTATCGTGATGTAAGCTGGCAAGTTGGGAATGATGAGTATAAGAAGATCAGATAAAGGGGATGGAAGGCAGGTATAAGTACTACGTCGAGGTGAATCCCGCAGTTTTGGGCGACTCCGCTGCGGAGGATGGCGTGATTGACACATCGAGTAATCAACACTTAAACAGCAAGCCGTTACCTTCCGGCAGCGTTTTGCCGGCTCGGTGCCGCGAGGTGGGTGTATGACAGGACGCCGGTGCATTGCGAGATCGCGTTAGGGGATGACGTGCTGATCCACCATCCCATGTCGTGAAGGGCCGCCCCGCAAAACCCGCGGCCCATTCCAACCCCGTGTCGCGTGAAGATGAACCCCGAGTTTCGTCCTTGCCTTTAGCCTCTCTTGGCTGCATCTTTTTGTCCTCCATGTCGGGTTGCAGAGGCCGCTTGGGGGTGATGGTGAGAAACACAAGGGTCGCGTTGAGGTGGAGACAGTAAGGGGGTCCGTCGCCTGCCGGCTCAAGCTCAACAAAATTCCACGTCTATTCCTGGTATGCCACCGTTTTCCCACCCATATACAATACAACCTAAAACATCTTCGTATGTGTTCGCAGAACTTAACACGGCCATCCGGAGTGGAGCCTTATCGTATGTACCAGTCGGTACCCAGTCCCGCCATCGCCGCCGCTCACGGAAGCAGCCGCTTCAGCGGATGCGCCTCGGTGTTGAAGACGTACTCGTCCAGGTTAATCAAGTCGGGCTCGCTGAAAGTTAAGTAGAAGTACTTGAGTGTCTCGCCCATCCAAAAGCTCTCCATCGAGTCGCTCATCGTGGGCTTCCCGTCGTGGGTCACAATGTTGTCCAGGGCCGAGTTGCCAAGCGGCGTCTTGGTGTTCTCCTCAATCGCCTCGAACATCTTCCAGGCTGACTCGAGCAGATCCTTGCGGCCGGTGATCCGGTAGAGGATGAAGACGCTCTCGATGGCCTCCGGGCGCAGGACATAGCGCTCGTCACCGATGGCAGTGAAGCCCTTGGGGATCTTTTTGTTTTTGATGATGTCGTCGGCCGCCTTCGCGCCAGCCTTGTGCAAACCGGCCTTTGCCAGCACGGCCTTCCGCCACTTGTCCTCATCCCACGGACAATCGTCTGCCGACTCACAAGGGAGCGCATGGAAGGACTCGGGCATGATGCCGAGCGGGACGGCCCGGTAGGTCCAGACGCATCCGTCGGTGAGCTTCTCGCCCTTCTCCACATGCGTGGCATTCTCGAAAAGCTTGCCGCCCAGGGCGAACATGCCGCCGGCAAAACACACCAAGTGCTGGCCCTCGGGCCGCAGCGTGCGGGTGATCTTGCCCTTCTCTTCGCGGGTCATGACGTACCCGGACATGAGCACGTCCTTCTCGTCGGGCAGCATGGGGCGGAACAAGTTGTACCGGATGGCCGTGTCCATGGACGCCTCGTACATGTCGCGGTACATGGGCAGCAAGCCGCCGACGAGGGCATACGTCTTAGGCAGATACTCGTACAGCGAGTCGGCCAAGGCACCGAGGGTGTAGTCGGAGTGCATGCCGAAATCGGGCTTCCGGGCGTTGACCACTACGGGCCACATGCCAGGGAGGCGGGTGGACATCTGTTGCTCCTGGAGCCGCTCAATGATGCGCTGCGCGGCGTCGTACCACTTCGGATCGCCCGTGAGCATGGACAGGCGGATGAACTCGAGCGAGAAGGAGCCGATCTCGGCCAGCACGACGTGCTCGTCGGCGATCTGCTCGTCGCCCCAGCCGGCCCTCCACGCGTCCCATCGCGTGATAGGCATTCGGTTGGGGGTGTCGAAGGCGACGTAGATCATCTCGCCGACCTCCCTGGCCTTGGCAAGAAGCCGCTTGTCGCCACTAAGGTCGTAGGCGGCAAGGAAGCCTCCCAGGTAGCGGATGTTGGTCTCAAACATGTTGATGTCCTCGGACGGGACCTTGTCAAAGTTGATCTTGGAGGCGGCGGCGACGGCCTCGTTGAACTCGGCCTTCATGCCCATGATCCAGAGGGTGTCGAGGCTGTCGACGAGGGTGGCACCCCAGCCGCCGAAGGGGTCGTGCCTGCGACCGCTCACGGGGGTGACTTCGTCGCTCCTCCAGGCGTGCTTGCGATAGCCGTTCCAGCAGCGCTGCATGGCGGCCTTGACGGCGTCTCGCCGCTTGAGGCGCACGTCACGGTCCGACTCGGACTCGGGGCCGAAGTCCTTCTGCACCTTGGGCAAGGCGAGCGGGCGGCCGGTCGGGAGCGCACGCATGCTCTCGACGGGGTAGTGGACCTTGAGGCTGCTCCATTTGGTCTTGGGGCCGGGCCCGGGGCCGGAGGCCGGGGCTCCGGCTCCCGGAGCACCGTCGCGTGTCGGGCCCGAAACCCCGAAAGCGTCGTCGACATCGAATCGCTGGAACGAATACAGGAAAAAGAAGAAAAGACCGGCCGCCAGTACTGCCAGCGTTCTCCGCCTTCCGAATGCCGCCATTTTCAAGGCTGCGGCGGACTGCAGCGCGTTGCGGTTGCTGCGAGTTGGACGGTGCAGGGTGGTCGACTGCAGGCAGCAGGCAACAGGCAACAGTGCAACCTGACGGGAAGGTTTCAGGCGCGGACGGCATTTCGAGAACGTGACCCAAGCGAGCCAGGGTGGCGGTTCGCTCGGGTTCGGTCAGGTAACAATACTCGCGCTGCGGGGAAGAGCTGGGGTCTTTGATTGGCAGAACAGATCATTTCCCTTGGTGCCGCCGTAAGATACCGTATGCCAATACCGTTAGTGTTGCCAATATTTGGGGGTTTTGGGACCGCGTTTGGCGAGGACTCCACTCCACTCTCTTTCAAATCGATGAACCCGGACGCAGACATCCACAATTCCACATTGCGACCAAGACTGGGAGCGACGCAGATCCCCCTTTGATCATTTCGGGCTACAACAGCCAGCCGATCTCTGCACCAAACGACGGAGGCAAACAATAAATGTTTCTTGAGTTTTATTTTCCTTATTTTTGTCTTTGTTTCGGCAAACTGACCACAGCTCTCATTGAGAACTCATTGAGCACTCAAGGTCGAAGGTCGCGGTGTTTCCGTCTGCACATAGACGATGCCTGATTCGACCAATTTGGCTGCAATGCCATGGACAACACGTGGTGGTGGACTTTTGTTCCCAGTAGGCCGGCTCACCGCCGAGTACTCCGTACCTGACGCTTGGAGGGGCTGTCCAAGCTGGCGCCGGCTCTGGGGGCGCTCGTCTAGCTGAAAGGAGGCTAGTCCTCAATGGCATCATCGACACCCACAATGGGATGCTCTTCGCTTTCAACCTTCAAGGTTCAATGGCATCTTGTCTCCACCGCGCGCAAGTCTAAACTCTACCGAAACTTGAGTGACTCAACAACGTACGGGGACTCCGTAACATCCAAGCGGAATGAGCTCCATCTCCACGACTCTCCCCCGTCATGCCCGGGCCCTTGGACGGCGTGCGTGGAAGGTGATCCGCGTCAATTGGCACTTGGGAGTCACGGCCTTTGGCGGCCCGCCAGTGCACTTTCAAATAGTGGGTTTCTTTCTCCTAAGACCCGTCTAAGCCGTCTCAGACTCGGCGCCAGCAAAGCTGATTCCGTGCTCCTCGCCCAGTTCAACGAAAAGTTTGTCAAAAAGACGGAATGGATCGACGAGCAGCTCTTCCAGGAGCTGTTCAGCATCTCCCAGTCGCTCTCCGGGCCCGCGAGCACCAAGATGCTGTATTGCATCCACCTTATTCGCGATGGCTTTCCGGCAGCCCTGCTGAGCTTCCTCATCTGGAGTCTCCCCGGCGCCATTGGCATGTACGGCTTGTCCATCGGCGTCTCGAGCATCAATGAGACTCTCCCAAGCCCCGTCTACGCCCTGCTATCGGGTCTCAACTCGGCCACCGTCGGCGTGATTGCCTTGGCTGCTGTCGAGCTGTCCAACAAGGCCATTACTGACAAGTTAACCCGGCTGATCGTCTTCTTCGCCGCCGCCGCCGGCATGCTTTACAACGCTCTTTGGTACTTTCCTGCGCTGATGGCCGTGTCGGGCATTGCGTCGCTCATCTATGACTTTCGCTGGCTTCATGCACCCTTCATCAAGCTGATGGCCGCGGCAAAGAGAGTCCGGCCAGCCAGACAACAGCCAAACAACAACGCCAACCCAGAAGCTTCCAACACCCCCGCCACCAGCGAACTGGACACCCGCGAACCAACTCCGCCCATCTCCTCCCTCCCCACCACCGAACCCTCAACCCACTCCCGCACCCCCTCTCCAGAACCGCGCATCATCCCCTCCTCCCACGCCCTCCCGCTCTCCCTAACCTGGAAGACCGGCGCCTTAACCATCGCCGCCTTCCTCATTACCTTCATCGTCGCCCTCGTCCTGCGCAGCACCCTCCCGCCGCCGCCGCCCCTCCTCTACCGCCTCTTCGCCAACATGTACCTGGCCGGCACCATCATCTTTGGCGGCGGGCCTGTCGTCATCCCCCTGCTGCGCGAGTACGTGGTCGCCGAGGGCTGGGTGACGCCCCGCGACTTCTTGATTGGGCTTGCGCTGATCCAGGCGTTTCCCGGGCCGAACTTTAACTTTGTGGTGTTCTTGGGGAGTTTGACTGCGTTGAACGCGGGGTACAGCTCGGTTGCTGGCGCCTTGATTGCGTGGGTGGGGATTTTTAGTCCCGGGTTGGTGCTGGTGCATGGGACGATGGGGATTTGGGGTGCTGTGCGCGGGAAGAGGTGGGTGAGGAGTGTGCTGAGGGGGGTGAATGCCGGCGCGGTTGGGTTGATGTACACGGCTGTGTATCGCATCTTTGGAGTGGGGTATATTGATGAAGGGTTTCAGTCAGGCAGGAGTCTGGGCGATGATCCGTGGTGGGTGGTCATCACGGCTACGAGCTACGTTGGAGGGCGGTATTTTGGGGTAAATGCCCCCTCGGCCATCGTGCTTGGAGCAGTGATGGGATTGGTGAGGTATGGAGTCGTGTCTGCTTAAGGGCTTGTATTGCTCGTTCTGTCTGGCATACCGTGGTGCCATGATGCAAATCGAGCATCCTGGGCGTCCTTGGCCTGGAGGTGGAGGTGCAGCTGTTGTTTCGCTGCTCATGTTAGACAAGCTTAATCACTTCACTCGGCTCCCTTCCCCCCATTATCTAGTCAAGTCCAAGTCCGGCTATAGAAGATGAGAGCCACCTCCTCAGCCTCAGCCTGCTCCTCAACAAGTATCATATCAAGACCAGCGGCCGGTGCAGCCAATTGCCAGATGGTCGCCACTTTGGGTTGCCAAGGAAGACTTGTCAGTGGCTCGGTAACATGCAGCGCACGGGACGTCGGCTGCATAGGTAGGTATGTGCACTGCACTACGGTTGGGTGAGGGTTGCACACCTCGCGAAATGGAGGGTCGGCTGTCGCCGCCGTTGGTCCTAAACCTGAAGGCAGAACACAAGGCAGGATACAAGGCAATCACCTGCTTTGCGAAAACCCCGTTGGCCTTTTCCTGGCATGCTGCTGCTCAGCCGAAAAGCCCTTTTCTAGTGGAAGAGACACTCGTCAAGTCTTTCATCCTTCCAACCTGGTTTTTGTGTGCCGTCCTTGGAAACTTCCGTGTTTAATTACGCTTTATTTACCACATAAGCAGTTCTTCGACCCCAAGATCATACTTCGTTAAATGGAACCTCCAGCAGCACTGTGTTCTTCGTCACGACGACAACGCGAGGCGCCGCTTCCGTTGCCGCGACCGAAACGCCGCAAGCATCAAACCAGCCAAGATGCAGCGTCCACGTTCCCAGACGAGCCAACTACGGATGGTCTTTGCCGGCGTTGCCAGTCGATTGACTTTGAGAAGTTCCTCGACACAGGGTCCCTGGGAGAACGTGGCATCAAGGGACGAGTTCGAACCGTTTGCGACCTTGGGACCCTGGAAGAAAACTTAACTCAAACTGCCCAGTTTGCATCTTCTTCAAGAAACTGTCTTGTGGGTGGAGGGAGCCAATGGCACAACAGAACGCTACTCCAGACAAAGTCGGCACATATCGACTCACAGCCCGCTCCGCGCTCTCCGAGTTTGGTCTCCGAAGCACCAGTCTGAGCGATTCCGTCTTATTCGCCATTTCGTCCAAAGAGTCTAGCCACAGCTGGTTCACTCGTGAGCGTATACAAAATAGCAACTGCTATTTCGGATGTCAACCCGCGGACACTTCCAAGTCCCCTCAGGCTTCACCTGCGCGCTCCAGGGGGCTTTCCTCTCTCCCGATATGCCCGCTCGTCAACTTCGCAATGATCAAGCACATGCTGGAGTTCTGCAGCAACCACCATACTGGGACGTGCCAAGGCGCCACGACGCCTTTGGAACTCCCGGGTTTCCACGTCCTCGATTGCGAAAACGCCAATCTTGTCCCCTGGGGGACGCTGACCGATGGACGTCCTACCTATCTAACATTGAGCTACGTGTGGGGAAGCGTTGCCGAGCCTTCTTCCACTGATCCCAACACGCCCTTTGGAAAGGAAGCCCCTCACCTCATTCGGGATGCTATGGAGCTCACGAAAAGACTCGGGTACAAATACCTATGGATCGATCGATACTGCATTCCCCAGGACGATATGGCCGCCAAGCTCATACAGATCCGACACATGAACGAGATCTACGCCAAATCCGCCCTCACGATCATTGCGGCGGCTGGGAGCAACCCGCGAGATGGCGTTCCGGGAATCAGCGTGGAGAGACATCAGCAGGAATCTGTGGTTCTCGGAAATTGGAGGCTTACACAGATCACGACCAATATTGTGCCCGAGATCCAGTCTTCTGTCTGGAACAGCAGAGGTTGGACGTATCAAGAAGGCTTGCTCTCCTCGCGGAAACTAGCTTTTTCAAACAACCAGTGGTACTTCCAGTGTTCAGGCATGTGGTCCATGGAGGTTTTCGCACATGCTTTGGAAGATATGCACGCAAAAGATCAGCCGCACTTTCCTCTTCCGCAGCCCTTCAGTCCTAGCCTCCCAATCGCTTTTCCATATCGCGGTGTCGGAGTCAGAATGAACGGAGATGATGTCTGGAAGCGGATACAAGAATTCTGGACGCGGAAGCTCTCGTTTCAAAATGACGCACTGGATGCGTTCTCGGGCATATTGACGGCCTTCGAGACATACAGTGGCCGGCGCTACAGGCAAAGTCTATACTACTGGGGCCATATATGCGGGCTGCCCGTCATGTCTGC
>FTCU01001178.1_pt1 | contig 18581 bp, 17 predicted proteins | sample 1639521 | NCBI WGS metagenome assembly FTCU01 (sample SAMEA3914864, study PRJEB12502) | metagenome | biome: forest; material: soil | place: USA | collected 2012-03-12 | depth 0.3 m
CCCTGCACGCCCTGCACGCCCTGCACACCTCCGCCTTGCAGGTCTGCGCAGCACGGGGTGTCACTTGTCAATCCTACTCTCAGTCCTTTTCTGGTCAGACTTTGCCGCCCGTGACTGACTGCAGTTCTCACGTAAACTGGGCCTGCTGGTTATTTCCGACGAGTGCTTTTCTTCTTCTTCCCATCCTCGTTTTGTTTCCTGCTTGGTCCTGTTTCGCCGTGACCATCGTGTTATTTTTCTCTTGTTTTCTCCTGTTTTCTGTCCAGCTGCCCCCAGAACGTTAATACATAAACTTCAGGTGCATTGCATTGCAGATAGCCCGTGGAAACCAAACAGGACCCGTCGAGGTTCTCTGCATACGGTGCAGAACACAGAGACACCATGGCCAATCAAGTGAAAAAGGGGCCCAAGTTGCCCGTGCAACAGCTGACGATCCTCGGTGAGAAGCCGCCCTCCCCCCTATCCATCCACCCCGAGTATCATGACAACTGACACTCGCTCCCTTCCCACAGCCGTTGCCCGGTTCGCCGAACCGTTGGCCCTGACCTCGGTCTTTCCCTATCTCCCCGAGATGATAGCCAGCTTTGGCGTCGACCAGAACGACGTCGCAAGATGGGCCGGCTTCACGGGAGCCATCTTCTCCATCTCCCAGAGCCTCACGGCCGTCGCCTGGGGGAGGGCATCCGACAGGTTCGGCCGCAAACCCATCATCCTCTGCGGCCTTGCTTGCACCATGACCTGTTTCCTCATATGGGGCATGTCCACGAGCCTGCCCATGGCCATCGCCGTCCGTGCCATCATGGGGAGCGGCAACGGCAACGGTATGTCTCTCCATGTCATACATGTCTCATTCCTCAGAAACACAGCTGACAACGCACCAGTGGGAATCATTCGAACCATGGTGGCAGAATTGGTCCCTGAAAAGGCACTCCAGCCAAAGGCCTTCTCCCTCATGCCGCTCGTCTGGAGTATCGGCTCCGTGTTTGGTCCCGCATTTGGCGGCTTCTTTGCCCGCCCTGCTGAGCAGTACCCCGACCTCTTCGGCCGCATCGAGTACTTCAAGCGCTACCCCTTCGCTTTGCCGAACCTGATGGCCTGCGTTATCTTCTTCATCTCCTTCACAACAGCCCTGCTCTTTTTGCAAGAAACACTCGATACTAAACGCCACAAGCGTGACTGGGGCTTGGTCTTGGGCGAGAAGCTGACTCGCTCCTTCAAGCGCTCCAAAGCACCCCCGAGGAGGAGGAGGCATTCTTTCGTCGATGACGAGGCATCGGCGCCCCTGTTGGCCGAATCGACCATGTCGAGTTCCGACAACGTCGCCGTCACCGCCGAACCGGTCACGCTCGGCGAGATCTTCACCCGGCAGACGAGCATCAACCTCCTCTCATACATGATCATGGCCCTGCATTCCGTCGCCTACGACCAGGTCCTCCCCGTATTTCTCAACTACCCTCGCGTGGTGCCGGACGGAACCAACTCCCACCTCCCCTTCCAGTTCACCGGCGGTTTCGGCCTCAGTTCCGAGAAGATAGGAACCATCTACACCGTCTATGGCGTCGCTTGCGGCGTCGTCCAGTTCTTCTTCTTCCCCATTCTCTGCGCCCGCTTTGGCGTGCTAACCTGCTATCGCGTCGCTAGTACGTTCCCCTCCTCCCCCTTTTTTGATAAAAACAAAATACAACCCCCCGGGTCCCATAACCAAAACTAACCTCACCAGTGCTCATCTTCCCCCTAATCTACCTCGTCACCCCCTTCACCGCGCTTATCCAAGACACCACCACGCGCTACGCCGTCTTCCTCGCCGTGATGCTCCTCAAAGGCATTGTCGTCATCATCGGCTTCCCTTGCACCACCATCCTGCTGACCAACAGCGCGTCGTCGCTCCGTATCCTCGGCACCCTCAACGGCTTCGCCACCACCGTCAGCGGCATCGGCCGCGCCATCGGGCCGGCCGCGGCCGGCGCTGTGTTTAGCTGGGGTGCCAAGGAAGGGTACGCCATTGCCCCGTGGTGGATGCTCGCGGTTATTGCTATGGCGGGGGCTGTCGTGCCGTGGTGGATTGTTGAGGGGGAGGGGCCGACCAGGAGTTTGGGTGCTAGCGATGACGGGGAGGCGGCCGAGGGAGAAAGGCAGGCGTTGTTGGATCGTGGGGGGGAGAGTGATGCGGAGGAGGATGCGGCTTTGTTGGACGGGACTGGCGCCGAGTCGGAGTCTGGGTCCGAGCTTGGGTATGGAAGGAAGAATAACAAGAAGGGGAAGAGCGAGTATGGGACTGTGGATGGAGTGTCGAGATGAGAGGAGGAAATGAGTTCATGAGTGGATGAGGATGCATCGCTGATGATCTGGGATCTGACCGTTGGATTTGAGGTCATGGCCTTGTGGCCGGGTTTATCTTGCATATATGCATGGGCGGAGTTCAATGTTTGGATTCGGCGCCCGATCTGGCGATACTTACCGTGGATAGTTCCATTGTCGTTGGACAGGCAGTAATCAAAAGAGAATGAATGACACAGCATTTATCGAGAGACAAGGCAGTCAGTGACGAGAGCCAAAACTAAGAGGTATCATTCATTCATTCCCTTCCTTGGCTGGCCAGATAACACTGTAGACATCCGGTGCACCGCCCTCTCTCTCTCCAACACCCTCGCATGATGCCCATATCCATCCACCCATCCCAACCCGGCTCCCAAACCCAACAACCTGGCCACCCATCGTCCCTCATCCATCCACCCACCCTGCGCAGCCCGCAAAACAAAACCGAAGCCCCGTTCCCTCGCGCCGCGATCTCCGAGTGTTTGACCTGATCGACGGCAAAACAAAACCAAGCAATTAACGAAACCCCAAAACAGACCCTTCCTTTGACCGATGGGGCGACCATCGGCCAACAAAGAAGAAAAAAGAGAAGAAAAATCTATCTACCCCCGAGAAATAGACACCATCACCCTCACCATCCCTTCCTGCTCTCACCAAAACCAGACGCCTACTGCGTCCGATAAAACTTCTTGTACAGCAAATGCAACAACAAGTTGACATTCAACCTTAATCCCCCCTCAAACAAACTCATAAACTGGTGCGCCTCAAACTGCGCCTGCAGCAGGTCCTCGATGGGCACGAGTGCGCTGGCACCGGGCATCTGGATGTGGCCGCGGCTTCCCTCGATGCTGAAGACGCCGACCTCGTCGCACGAGATGGTCAGGTTGATCTGGTTCCAGTCGCGCTCGGGGATGCCCTGCCACGAGACGAGCACGCCCTTGTCGTTGAGCGACCGCGCGCTGTACTTGTACGAGCCGAACTTGGGCACGCGGCCCGCCCGCTCGAGCTCGCGCTGGTGGTTGTACTGCTTGGTGAAGGGAAGGAGGAAGCGTTTTTTACTGGCGGTAGGTTCATGGTTAGCTTTTTTGTGTGTGAATGTTGTTGGAAGATCGTAGAGGAGCTTACCCTTTCTTGTTTTGGAGCGTTGCCATTGCTTGCTCAATGTAGTCGTCGTAGCTTCTCCGCTGCTGCTCCAGGTACTTGGCCTTCTCATGCAGATTGCCCAGCGTCAGGCGGACGCCCTCAAGTTCCCGTTGCCGCTGCACACGCCGCCTGCTCTTTGTGCGGATGTCGACGGCGATGGCATTGAGGAGGTCCTGGTAGTGGTTTTGTCGCGAGATGCGGCCCATGTGCTCCAGCCTCATGACGTTCTCCAGGGCTATCCTCTTCAAATCGTAGTAGGACATCCTGGTCACGTCAATCATGTTGGCGTCCGAGTAGGCACCGCGTGTGTTCGAGCCGTTGGAGAATTCATCCCGCAGCAGCATCGCCCACTTGTGGTCATCCTCGGCTGAGATGGGCTTGACGAGAATCTCCATGAGATTTGGGCCACTCTGCACACGAATAATGTACAGAATGCATCGCTTCGTCTCCATGAAGAGGGTCTTGACGTCCGCATCGGGGTCCTCGAGGTCGTGCAACTTGGGTGTGAGGAACATCTGGATATCTGAGGACCCGGCCGCAGTCATCTCGCTCTCGTTGTGCTTTGCGCTCCCGAGATCTTGCATGATCTCCCGCAACATGTCGTCCCTACCCAAGCTCAGGTGCGGGAGCTCAGAGGCAATGAGGTTGTGAATGGCGAAGATGTCGGTCATCTTGATGTACAGAGTCGGTTTGTTCTTGGCATACAAGTCGTTGAACTCGTCAATGTCGAAGGTGCTCTCGGCATCGGGAACGGCAATAAGGTTCTCAGTCACCTCAGCCAGGCGCTGAATGGACTCCGCGACGAAGGCATTCAGAGGTTGAAGGTAGATGTTGTCTCCACCAAACTGTTTGCCGGACGTGATCTGGCCGAGGACCTTTGCAACCTCTCCCAAGTTCCGCTTCTGGAGCGGGCTTAATTGCTTGTCCATCACGCCGACATTCTCGGGTGTTGTCACGGCCGGCTGGAGGTAGAATTTCCAGAGCCAGTTCGTGATCACTTGCAGCAAATTCTTCCGCGGCTCTCGCTGGAACTTTTGGCAAAGCGCCTCGAAAGTTTGCCGGCACACGAACCGAAGGCCATACGGCATGCGAGGGAGCAAATCCTCGAGAGAGGCGAGAAACTGGTCGCAAATCTCACGGAGGTCACGCAGATGATCGATAAAGACGGCCTTTGTCTCTGGATCCTTGATGGCGAGCTCTCGGGGGATGTCCAGGGGCCGGTTGCTGGGTCGACCAGTCCTCAACTCCTCGTTGTTGATGGCAGACCGGTAGATTTGCATGGGGTCGCTCTCCAAGTCTAGCTCCGGGTCTTCGATGATGTTGTCCCGAATCAGGGGCCCAAGGAGGTCCCTCAAATACTTCCTGTCTCGCGGGGACCTGGTGTAGTTTTGGAGGAGTCTCGACCAGTAGAAGTTGCCGCGAAGGTAGTCCTGGAGGGTGTTGCAAGCTTCAACCTCCTCACGGATGGCCCTCCCAATGAGCTTCAGGAGGTAGTACTCCTCTCTCCGCTTTTGCGCGTAGCCGAACAGACCCATCATAAGGTGTTCAATCCGCTTGCACTCCTTCTCGGCAGTCCCTTGCTCACGCACCCGTTTGAAAAGTCTTGCCAGATACTGGGGTTGTGTCTGGAGGGCGAAGAAGAGCTGCTGGTAGGATTCGAGCTTTTTCCTGGAACCCTTGTTCAACGCCTTGAGATCGAATTGGTTGACACTGGCCATCGAACTGTTGGCGAGGAGGTTGCTGGCATGTCCACCAAAGTTACTCTGGTGCTTGACGACCTCGTCGAGGGTGATTTTGTTCTTCACCAAGAGGGCGATCTTGATGTCCAGCTGGTCGATATATTGCTCGAGCATCTCGTTTTGCCGAACCTGCTGAACCACCGTCTTCCGTAGCCGCTCGAACTCGACCTCTTCGTTGAAGTCAAAATCGCTGTCGTTGAGCAGGTGCACGAAGTTCTTAACGGCATTGACCGGGGGGTTCTTGCCAGACGTGAGACTCTTGTAGGCCTCACCCTGGAGCTTAGCGCGGACGAAACTCTGGATCTTGACCACCTTCTGCATGTTCTCGTTGTAGTGCCGCTTCTTCTCCTCGAATTTCGCCCTGACAATGAAAGCTTGAGCGGCAGCTTGGATCTCACCGATAGCTTCCTCGTTCTCTTCAAGCTCGTCGAGGACCCTGGCAACACTGTCGCGAAGAAGCATAGCCCTGACGAGGCCCTGTAACGCGGAAACCTGCTCCTCGTTTGTCTCAAGCTCGTCGAGGAAGGTGTTGTGATGCTGTCGACAGAGAAAGCCTCGAATGTGGGATTGCAGCCGGGTGATTGACTCTTCTTGCTGGTCCAGGGCTTCGAGGAGGTTGGAGACATGGGCGCGTTCCAGCATGCCTCTGATTGCTGACTGAAGAGCCAAGATTTCGTCTTCAGCCTCGCCCAGGCTCTCGAGCTTTTCAGATATCTCCCTTCGCACGGCGGCTGCCCTGATGTGCGACTGAAGGAGACCCAGATTGGGCGAGTGTTGTCGGAGTTCCGTTTTGAGCCCGTCCACGTCCCTCCGAGCAAGGTTCCCGCGGCAGGCGGCTTGGAGCGTCTCCCACACCGGCGTCAGGCTTTCGAGGGCCTCCTGCTGCAACGCAATCTGATTTCTTGTCAGCGCGGCCCTGGCAGCGGCCTGCAGACCGGTGATGGCCGGGGTCTGCGACTGCAGTGCAAAGCGGTCCTCGTCCAGCTTCTTCCTCAGGAGCAGCCCGCGAACTGCAGCCTGGAGCCCTGCGACTGGAGCAGCAGTGTGCTTGACTTCTTGCTCCTGAGCAAGCATTTGTTTTCGGAGCAAGAAGCCACGGAAGGTTGCTTGGATGTCTCGAATGGGACCCGCTGCCACCTGCAGTTGAGAACGCTGCTCTCGTACCTCACGGCGGGCCTTGTTTGCCCGCACCAAACTCTGGAGTTCCAGAATGTCTCCTTCAACACTCTGCCAGACCTGCTGCGTCCCGGCTTGGCGGCGGCGAACGAGAAAGCCGCGGGCCGCACTTTGCAGTCCGATGGCGAAGCGTCTCATCTGGAGCCGATAGCCCATGATTTGCCGTGTGAAGTCGCCTCTGATACGCGCCTGGAGGTCAACGAGGCACTCCTCCGAATCCCACAGACTCTGCATGGTGTCGCCGAGCTGCATGCGAAGCAGGGCGCCCCGCACCTGGGCCTGTAGGTCGACTACCGCTCCTTCGTTCTCGGCGAGTTCTCGGTCGATCCTCTCCTCCTCTGTCTCCTCGGGTTCCGCAGGCTCCTCGACTCCAAAATCAGCTCCCATGTTGCCGAAGCTAGGCATGTTAGCCCCCAGCTTATCGAGGCCCTTCTGCATAGCCTCCAGTTCATGGTGTTCGAACTCTAGCTGCCCAACGAGGTTGCCGATACGGAAGTCCACTATGCCTTTCCGGTAGAGGAGCCAACTCAACGCGTGGATGCAGTGTATGACCTTTGGGATGTTCTTCTTCTCGTACAGATCAATGAGCTCGAATCGAAATAGATCTGGGAGCTCGACCTCGTTGAGGTAACGGAAGAATATGGCGATATTGTCTGAATGTCGAAACTGGAGTCGAGCATGGCGGAAGATTTTGAAACGGCGGTCCGGGTTGAGCGATTCCACCACCTCGGCGAGGGTGACACCGTCCCTCAACGCCTCTTCCAGCTCCACAATGGGCGGAATTGTGCGGTGAATAACGTCCTCAATCCACTCCTTGGCTTCACCAATGTGACAGAGATACTCGTACGCTTGGAGGAACTGTCGTTGCTTATCCATCCAGTTCCGGCTCTCCCAGCCGTACCCGCCTGTCCGCTGCGCGGGACGGTTGGTCCCGGACTTGTCGGTCCTTTGCAGCCGCCGCCGACCCCGGAGGCCGACGACTTCTTGAGCTGGAGAGATGATGGCAAACTCTTCGGCAGAACCGGATTGCGCCAGCTTTGAGAGGGTTCGAAGCTGGTTTGTCGAGGAACGGCCCAGTCGCTCGAGGTCTGGTGTGGTGAGAGGAGTAGTGTGCGCGTGGACAAGCGGCGGGGGGACACCGGGATCGCTGCCGCGGCGGGCCGAGTCGGTGCGCGTCAGGAGCATCGAGGTTGGACGCAGAATAGAGGGACGGTGAGGCGGAGTAGGCGGTGTCGGAGAAGTTGGCGATGTCGACCCACGGTCAGCGATCGACAGCTTCCCAATGTCCACACTGTGGCCGCGCTCATGGTGAGACGGTGCCGGCGCGCGGGTCGGTGTTGTCGGACGCGGGACTTGGGGAAGCGGTCGGAGCGATTGGCGGGCTGCGTGGTAGATGTTGTCGTTCATCGGCGTGGAGGGCGTGGAGGGCTGGCTGTACGACGAATGGAGGGGGGGCGGCCGACGAGTGACCTCACTCTGGCCGCGCTTGTGTCCATGGCTGCTGGAATATGTGCTGGATGGCGAGGACGACATGGAAGACCGACCGAACTCGTAGGCCCCGGACGAGGCGTTGGAGTAACCTGAGGATGCCGATGAAGATGCAGTCGAAGGCTGTCGGTAGACTGGGTATTCGGCGGTTTGCGACTGCCGCAGCGGGTGCGGCTTGTAGGCGGAAGACATTTTGTATTTTGATGCTGGTGCGCGCAGAGGATTGTCACACAGCTGCGCGGTGGTCGACAGTCACAACATCAGACCGTGAACTGCGCCGTGATTGTGTTGTTTATGCGTTTTTGATGCGATGGTTGCAGAGAGGCCGCGGGGCTGTTGTCGTCACAGCAAAAGCGGCAAGGAAGTTCCGAGCAAAGCAGGAATTTGCTGTGCAAGGCCGGAAGGGAGGGAATGAAGTCGGCGCGTGATGCGAAATGGTTCCCCGGTTGTCTCCCTGCAAACGCCAGCGCGCAGCGCAAATGGAAAGCAAAAAACGATCACAAAAAGGTGTTGCAAGAATGCAAGTAATCAAGGCCGCATGGGAACGTCTTCATTCTGCCCAAGTCTTCGACATTGGGTCGCAACACGGAGTGGGAATGACAGGGGGTTGGGTCGGCAGTTCAGCGGTTAGTGGTTGGGGAGCGAGCCTGCTGCGTCTTGTTTACATGCGGGCTCGATTCCCCAGCAACGGCGCAACCCCCGCCACCGAGTCAGACCTAAGGTGACCCCACTTTATGCCGGCCCTTGCCGTCTTGGACTCGGCCCTATGAAAGCCCGGCCAGGACGCTGATGGTGGAGCCTCTCAGTTTCTCTAATGCTAACCTCGATTAACGTTAGCGGGCATGAAAACTGACCAGCACTCACCGCCTGCCAACCTTTGTGCCCCGCAGTCGGACCTCGAGCTTTGGCATAAAAAAATTTCGGGGGCGAACTCCAAAATTCTTCTTTTTTCTTTCTTTTGGGGGGGAACAGTCGACCGTCCTAGCCAAAGATTTGTCGCTGTCTCCCCCGCCGACATCATTCTTTTCTCCAGACCCGTCTACCGGCCCAGTTGCCATTGATTCAGTTGTTGTTGCGCAGAAATGCCGTCGACAAACGGTCCCAACGCCAGCGCCGGCGCGCTCGACTACCGGAAGGCTGTCGAGCTGCTCCAGGAGTACCAGAGCCGGGATGGTCTCAGTATCGTCGACCTCATGGACTCCAAGGTCCACGGTGGTCTGACGTACAATGACTTCCTGGTGCTCCCTGGCTACATTGGCTTCCCCGCCTCTGCAGTCGCGCTCGACTCGCCAGTCACCAAGAAGATCTCGCTCAAGACGCCCCTGGTCTCTTCGCCCATGGATACCGTCACCGAGCATGACATGGCGATTCACATGGCCCTCCAGGGCGGTCTTGGTGTGATCCACCACAACTGCTCGCCTGATGCCCAGGCCGACATGGTGCGGAAGGTCAAGCGGTACGAAAACGGCTTCATCCTGGACCCTGTGGTCATCCAGCGGGAGACAACCGTTGGCGAGGCCAAGGCGTTGAAGGAGAAGTGGGGATTCGGCGGGTTCCCAGTCACAGGTCAGTTCACACCGCTACCGGGGCACACCCTTTCTTCCCTTCCGCTGCTATGATTACAAACCTTTACTTTCGTTCCACCGTATCGACCTATGTGTCATGGGGACTGTATCACTGAAAATTATGATGCTGCTCAATCACACCGAGAATTTACAATTTGCGTGCTCTGGTTGACTAGGCGCTAACTGTGCTCTCGATAGAAACCGGCAAGCTCGGGTCCAAGCTTCTTGGTATCGTCACGAACCGTGACATCCAGTTCGAGGATGACCTGGACCGGCCCGTGTCTAACGTCATGGTCACTGACCTGATCACCGCCCCGGCTGGCGTCGATTTGCTCGAGGCCAACAAGATCCTTGCCGAATCCAAGAAGGGCAAGCTCCCGATTGTTGACCAAGAGGGAAACCTTGTCTCGATGATCTCGCGCTCCGACTTGACCAAGAACCTTCATTTCCCGCTCGCCTCCAAGACCCCTGATTCCAAGCAGCTGATCTGCGCTGCCGCTATCGGCACGCGGCCCGAGGACAAGATCCGTCTGAGCAAGCTGGTCGATGCTGGTCTGGATATTGTTATCCTCGACAGCAGCCAGGGCAACAGCATGTACCAGATCGAGATGGTCAAGTGGATCAAGCAGGAGTACCCTGATATCGAGGTCATTGGTGGCAACGTCGTCACCAGGGAGCAGGCTGCTTCTCTGATCGCCGCTGGCGTTGACGGTCTCCGTATTGGCATGGGTAGCGGCAGCGCCTGCATCACCCAGGAGGTCATGGCCGTTGGCCGTCCTCAAGCGACCTCGGTCTACAGCGTCAGCGCATTTGCCGCTAAGTTCGGCGTGCCCTGCATCGCCGACGGAGGTATCCAGAACGTCGGCCACATCGTCAAGGGCCTCGCCCTCGGCGCCTCGACCGTCATGATGGGCGGTCTCCTGGCCGGCACCACCGAGTCCCCCGGCACGTCGTTCGTGTCCAGGGAGGGCAAGCTCGTCAAGGCCTACCGTGGCATGGGCAGTATTGATGCCATGCAGGACAAGAAGGCCGGCGGCGGTGGCAAGGACAGCCAGAAGAGCAATGCTGGCACTGCTCGTTACTTCTCGGAAGGCGACAGCGTCCTGGTTGCCCAGGGTGTCTCTGGCGCTGTGGCCCACAGAGGGTAAGCTTACACTTCTTCTCCGGTCGATCCATTTGAACAACCTGGCTGACTTCTCTCCCAGTTCCATCTCCAAGTTCGTTCCCTATCTGGCGGCGGGTCTCAAGCACTCCATGCAGGACTGCGGTATGACCAGCCTCAAGGAGCTCCACGAGTGCGTCGCGAACGGCACCGTCAGGTTCGAGATCCGCACCGCCAGTGCCCAGCTGGAGGGTGGCGTGAACATGGAGTCCTATGAGAAGAAGCTCTATGCTTAAAAGATTCCGGTAACAGGAAATGCGTAAAAAAATTCGGTTAAGGGGCTAAAAATCGTGGGATGACATGGGCACGGCTGCTATGATGCTTTGGAGTTGGCGGGGCTTGGGTTGTGGTGATTGATTGGGCTGGCTGGGCGATCCTCATATATATCGTAGCATCTGGAGGATTGATTCGCGTCTTGCTACTCATATCCCAGTACATTTGGTGCTGGATGAATATACGAGATTGCGTCTTACTCTTGGCGGTGCTGAATCCAATGTGTTCGGTTTCAGATATCTTCGATTCATCCTTGTGGTGGCATGTATGTATGAGCACCACACAACAAAGCGACGATGTTGTCTTGGATCTTTGCTAGATTTGTTTTGTCTATCACAACACAGCATATATCTCGTTTTATCTCGCATCGTCTATCCCATGACCATGACGTTATCGCCTGTGTGACATATCACACAGGAATATCCTAGCTCACGACCGCTCGCGCACTCACTTCTGCAGCGCGCACTCACTTCTGCAGCGCGCTGGCCGGCAGGGTCGCGACCTTCTCGTCAAACAGCTTCTCTGCCCTGACCCAGACGGGCGAGTTTTGCCGGTCGTTGAGGGTGAGCAGCGAGGGGAGGAGGTCGGCTAGATTTTCCAGGTTAGAACATGAGGGGGGTTGAGAGTTAGGGAGAGCGGTGCTTAAAACGTACAGCTGAATGCCTCGGACGCCTCACGCGGCAGCAGAGACGGCAGGTGGTCGATCGAGATGACTGAAAGGGCCGGGCCGCTCTGGAGGCCGTCGACAGGGACGGTGGGCTTGTCGAAGGTGGTGGCGACGGTGTAGATGGGGACCGGGGTGAAAGGGGAGGTTGTGTCCTGCAGGAGGATGTTAATGTGGGGCTACTTGGTTGGATGGGGGTGGGGTTGAGACGTACGGCTGAGACGTCGCAGACGACGGAGAGCTGGCGGTCGGGGACCTGGAGTGACTCGATGTTGACTGTTGGGGGTAAGTGTCAGTCGCTTGGCCCCTGATGTGATGGTTGTGGGAGGAGTGCTCACCAAAGTTGGGAATCTTGCTCGTCAGATAGATGCAGTTGACGAAGACATCGCTGTCGGTGATCTCCTCTGCGCCGTATGTCAGCTTGGTGGGGTTACTGGAAGGGAAGCAGTTTGCGTACTGAAGGGTCCACCCTTGGCGGTCTCTGCCATGTCCCACTTGATGATGTTCTCCTCGGGCACGCCGGACTTGCGCAGGGCGTCAACGGCGCCTGACCCGCAGCGGCCGAGGGCGCCGATGACGATAACGCGAGGCATACGCCCTGCCTTCTTGGCGCCCGCGTCGAGCGCCTTCTTGACGTTGGTAATCAGAGCGTCCTCGTTGGGATAGCTCTCGACACCCGGGAAGGGCTCGCTGTGGTTCAGCTGCCAGGCCCATACCTCAAGGGCAAGGGCGGCACCGGCGAAACCGGCGTGGAAACCAAAGGCCTGGGAAGTTTGGTCAGTGATGGCCTCGACCATGACTCGCATACAGGGTGACTCACGGCAACACGGCGGCCACGCTCGTCAACCAGGAACTCCAGATCGAGCAAGGTACCACCTCCCCTGGGGAAACGGGCGAGGACGGTATCCCAACCGCCCTGCTGCTTGTCTGTGTAACGGCGTTAGAATAGGGTCCCGTCTTAGAAGGAGGGAAGATTTATGAACATACAGCAGTGAGCAAACTGGACATGCACATGCTCAAGAGGGACTGCCAAAAGACATGAGTCAGTAAACAGTCATGTTACGTCCAATGGCTATCACAACTTGCATTCCTTCTCCTCCAGCTCCTTCAGGCCGACGATGATGTGCTCCTTGGGAGCATCGACCCAGCTGTGCTCGGGCACCAAGGTGGCGCCAGCAGCCTCGAACTCGGCATCGTCAAATATCCTCTCGGGAGAGCGCTCAACGTTGACGACGTAGCCAGCGGCGATCAGCTTGGCGGTTGTTGACGGAGTCAGGGCGGACCGGTGCTCGAGGGCCTTGGTCTCGCTGCGGAGGTGCAGCACGGTGGGAGCCATTGTGAAGAGAGGGACGGGAATCGGCCAATTGGGTGTTGGCACTTTTGTTCCAAAGGGTGATGTGGTGTTGGAGAAGGGGAGCGAGATGTTGAGACGAGGTGGGTTCGGGTATAGGTTTCTGAATTATTATGGACCCCCGGCTGCTCTTCTTCCATTGAGTCACCGCCCTTCAGATGGAGAGCCGGCGCCGAGAGCGGCGATAAAAAACCTTGCTCCGGCGCCCCCCAACCCGGGAATTTACACAGTAAGCCGCGCCTGCGAGTGCTGCAAAGGTACCGGTAATTACAGAAAGATGGAATGCGCTCCTTGATTTTTACTGATCCGATGCAACCTGACTCCCAGAAAACGTGCAGCACAGGACGGGCGAAACTCCGCCGTGTCCCATTGGCAAACTGCAGCGCCGTGCAACCCTCGTGCTGCTCACCGATCGAGCAACGCAGTGCTCGCTTTCTTCCCGGCTTCAGTCATCGCGGGAGACTGGTGCTTCGCTCGCACGCTCACCCTACCTTATGCCTTACCCCCCCCCCCGCACCCCACCACGAAGTCCTTACTGTGTTCGGAAGACAGACGGGAATCCTGGAGTGCGGTCCTGCAGGGTGTATTCTGTACAGAATATGCTGTGCAGAATACCTACTATACACGACGGTTTCTCAGCCACGAGAAGCCGGCGGACGCCAACGGACTTGAAACCGTTGACCAACCCCATGGGATCCACTTGCTGATGAGGCAATGAACATGTTTTCTGTCAGGAGTAAGGTAGTCCCAATCGTGGGCCGCGGTTCCTTTATCCCACAGCAGCAGATAAATCGCGGCAACATGTCCTGTAACATTAACTCCGGCCGCCCCCCGCGTCGAGAGAGACCGCTCTGCTGGTGTTCCACACTGGTGGCGTCGGGGCGATCGGCAAGGGTGCGAATGGGCGTGCAGCGGAGAGCGCTCCGGCTGTGATTCGCTGCTCGCTGGGTTTTGGCTGGGATTCGGCGAGTTTTTGGCTGACGGAAGGGCACCAGGCCGCACTTCGAAGTCGAGAAATAGTCCGGGCGACGGGATGGTGCTTCTAATATTAATACGGTTCGGGTCCTGTCCCCGGCCTGCAGCTGCAGCCCTTTTCTCTCCCACCACCGCGATCTTGCCGTCGTGCCCGCGCCTGGGAGCTCTGCGCCCGTGCTCACCGGCGACCCGACGATGACGTCCTCGGCCTCGAGGTCGCCATCCCCTCGAGCCAAGCTGCAGCCCCCTAACGCCAACGTCAACGTCAGCGGGCCGTTGCGGCGTTTGCTGCCTGCGAGCCCTGGGAGCCCCGGGAGCCCTGCAAGCCCTGCTGCTGCCAGTGGCCCAACCGAAACCCACGAGGATTTGAAAAGCGCGAAGGATTCGGAAGACCCCAAAGATTCGAATCCCCGCTCCCGCTCCCGCTCCCGCCCCCGCCCCCGCGCTCCACCAGCAGCTTCTGGCCCGGGCTCCGGAACAGGCTCTGGCACAGGCTCCGGCGCGGGCCCCGGCGCGGGCTCCGGCGCGGGCCCCGGCGCGGGCTCCGGCACGGGCTCTGTCATTGGTGCCGGCCCGAGCCCCAGCTCCAGCGCCGCGCCACCACCTGTTGTTCCCGCCCGCCGGAAGAGGGTACAGTCTACGACGGCGGCTTGCGGCGCCTGTCGGAAACGCAAGTCTAGGGTTCGGAGCCTCCGTTGCCCAGGAACTCGCATGCGTATCTGACCCTCTCCTCTCTGTCGGTAGTGCGATGGCGAACGACCAACTTGCTCGATATGTGGAGACCGGGGCACCCTCTGCGAATATGGCACCAACAAGACCGAGACGCACACCCAGGCACTCAAGCGCAAGTACAACGAACTGCAGAGCCAGCAGTCGGCTTTCGAGCAGGTCTACGGGGTGTTGCAGTCGAGGCCGGAGCAGGAAGCCGGTGAGGTGTACCGCCGCATTCGCAGAGGCGACGACGCCGAATCAATTTTGCGCCATGTCAAGCATGGCGACCTGCTCGTCCAGCTTTCCTTGGTCCCCGAGGCCAGATTTCGATACGAATTCCCCTACCTCCCCGACATGCCTCCGTTCCTGCGCCACCCGGAAAATCTGTACCTGGGCACCGAAGTCTACCAGTATCCGCTCCGCGGTCCTCCGGGCTCCTCTGACCAGCCAGGGCACCACGCAGGGCACCAACAGCGAGCGTTGTCCAGCCCGTGGAGTGTCGCAGCTGATGCCAGCGGCTCCGTCGGCGGGACTGGGGCTGCGCAGCGAGACCCTTATCTGAAGCCATACCAGTTCGCAACCGTTGCCCACCCCTGGTTAGATTCGGTGCGGCCGTCAAGGTGGACTACCGTGAGCAGCGACGATAACCTGATGAAGAAGATCCTGCACGACTTCTTTCTCTTCGAGTACGACTGGTTTTCCTTTGTCCACATGGACTATTTCTTGGAGGACATGGCCACGATGAAACGCCGTTTCTGCTCCCCGCTTCTGGTCAACGCGCTGCTCTGCTTGGGATGCGTGAGTTTCTGCCCGTATCGTTTCGTGTGTCGGCGTGCTTTGGGCTAACTTGCCAAGTTCTGCCACCGCGGCCTTCAAAATCGTGCCGAGTTCTGGAATCCCCGTAGCTTGGGATACCAATTTCTCGCCGAGGCGAAACGGCTCCTGGAGCTTGAGTCGGATATCGAGAGGCCGTTCAGAGATCCCGACGACCCTGATTGGGAGCGCCGTAACACGGAGTGGGAGCAAACCAGACTCACCACGATACAAACGTCCCTCTTCCTGAACATCATCCACAACCTCAACGGTTCGGACAAGATAGGCTGGCGCTATACGCTAAAAGCTGTAGAATTGGCCGGCGAAATCCAACTTTTCGAATCCCCACCCGAACGCTACGGCCGCGAGATGCTTGGTGTGAGAGCCTATACAGCATGGGCGCTGTTCTGCTGGCAAACGTACGTCGTGTGCTAGCTACTTGACTTGGAATGGGGCCGTCTGGTCACTGACGGTGATGCAGTATCGCCGCTTTTCATTACGAGCAACCACCCCCGGCTAGGGAACCTCCAAAAATACCTCTGCCGGACCCCACGGAGCATCCGCGGTGGTATGGCGAGCTGTGGGTGATATATCCGTTGAGCCAATCGCTCTTCCCAACTCACCACGGGCACTTCCTCAAGGCCAAAGCCGAGTTTTGGACCATCATCAACGACGTGGCGTTGGCCACTTTCTCGCACCGCCACTCAACCTACAAATTGACAGTCGGCGAAGTCTTCCGGTTTTGCGAGAGGCTCAAGGCCTGGCTACGTGATCTTCCGGAACCGCTGACGCCCAGAAAGATCGTGTTGCCGCACCAACTAAAACTGCACATGTACTACCACCAGATGCTCATGGACCTTGTCACGCCCATCCTGGACTATACCAAAGAGCCTGGGTCATTGCTGGCCTTCGAGCCGCGTGGCATTTACGGGGCCGCTGTGACCCATTTCGAGACCTGCATGCGGCTTTACTACCTGCGCCACGGCTTCGAGGCTCCTGACAGTTTCCTCATGCATTTTCTCGGCTTGCTCAACCACATCAACATGAACGCGATTGAGACAAGCATGGGCTCTTCGTATCTCGAGCCCCGACGATCAACCTTGCTGCTGCTCACCAAAGGAATACACGAACAAAGCCGGATTCATTATACCGCTCGGTTTATCCTGCGTATGCAACTTCGCTTGATGCGGCCGGAGGACCTCGAGCTTCTCAGACAGTTTGTTGAGATCGAAGCGGACCACCTGATATTCGGGCCCATGGAGCAGGCGGTTCACACCAACTGGTCGATGTACGAAGTCGGGTTAGAGGCGAAGACTGAACAACGGAGGCAGGGGAAATCGCTGGCAACCACTCTTGCATCTCTATCCTTGGAGCCGGGGGCTCCAGCCCAAGATGCTTAGCTCATGAAATGGCGGTATAATGGCGGAGGGAGTGCATCTCAGCAGAGTACGCGTGCATGTCCAAGTGATGCATGTTCCCGGCTCGGCCGACCCGGAGTCTGATGCGGCTAGCGACGCCGCCCTGACACTCGTGCACTTGCGCGGCTAACCTTAAGATGCAGCGTCGGTCTGCATCTGAACAGTGAACCTTAACTCGGAGTGTGATCTGTCCGCACTTGGGCAGTTGACCTTAAGTTGGAGGGGTGTGGTTTTTTTAGGATATATAACTGCCCGTCCGGTAAAGCAGTACCACTCTTCCCATCCTTCCCACTCATCCTCCCACTCATCCTCCCTCCCTTCCACGACAAGTAGCAAAAGCCAGAGCCTCAACTTCACCAAAAACGACCATGGCTCCCCCCGCTGCTTTCGACAATGCCACCCCCGCCGGCGCCGCGTCAACCGTCGGCGACGACAAGACCGCCACCCCGTCGCCCCCCTACGACGCCACGGATCCCGGACCGTCGTCGCCCCCCTCGCCGCCATACTGGCGGCGCGAACCCACGCGCGCGGAGCTCGAGGCCGAGCGGACGCGCCTCATTCCAGAATGGGTCGCCGCCCACGACCAGTTCTCGGCGGACATTGCGGTCATCGTGAAGGACTTCATGGCCGAGCTGCACGTCGTCGAGGCGGACTTCCGCGACTTCCGCCGCCACCAGCAGGAGCTTGCGGCGGCGACGGCGCTCTCGGCCGAGGGCGGCTCCAGCCTGTGGCGCAGGCTCCGCCGCAAGGTGCGCTACGGGTGCGAGCGCTTCAAGACTCGGTTCTCGGACGAGTACCTCGCCGAGGAGGAGAGGCGGGCGGAGCGACGGAAGGAGGTTCAGGGGAGGTTCGCAGCGAGGTTGGGCGTTGCGATGGATGAGTTAGAGAGACGAAAGGTGGAAGTGCAGAATAAGCTGCCGTGGCAGGTGGAGAGTTTCAGGGGGGGCCCGCCGGTGCCATGAAGGCAGGGGAGGTGGATTTTGCGGATTGTCTTTGTATGCTTGGCTGCGTGACGGTGTTGTGAGGGCGGAGTTTATGATGAGCCCGAGCAGTCCGCTTCGCGTCTTCATTCCAATAAAAAAAGGGGCAATCCTTGTGTTTATGACTTGACTCATTTACATCTTTTTATTCTATCTTCGCCCATTGATTCCCGTATTTTACTCTTCTGTCAATAGTTGACCTATTTTTTCTTCCCCTTTCTTTTGGCTTTGAGATATCTAGGCCAGGAGCTCTGAGAGATGACGCCCGAGTGGTCCGTTTCGCCTCCTAAATCCAACTCGGGAGATTCGTCCTGCCCCTGACTTAACTGCCTTGTCATTTCTACACTTTTCTTCAACGATCGCCCCTTTAATTCTCCTTTTCACTGTTTAATCGATGATTGCACTTTTTCTTCTGCTGCTTTGCCCTTCTCTTTTTTACAAAAAAATAAAATAAAAATCTGACACAATGTTCCTCCCAAATTGAACTCTGTCCTTTGTCCAAGCCTCCAAGGACGATGGGATTGTCAGCACAGCACCTGCCATGCGTCTGTCCCTGTACCTCCCCTCCGAGCATTCCGCTGTTTCCCTTCGTCTTTAGCTCCTGAATAGATCCTGGCAGGGTAACTCAAGACACAGGGTTCATGAGGTTGACCCCATGTTCAACTGGAGCCAAGCGAGCCAAGGTGGAGTGCATATCCAGCAAAACAGCAAAAACATACAACACCAAGGATTCCCCAGTCGTCACCGACCTGAGTACTGATTTGGCGGTCACCAGTTTATCGAGGGGAGAGCGGACGGGATCCCGAG
>FTCU01000287.1_pt1 | contig 18559 bp, 9 predicted proteins | sample 1639521 | NCBI WGS metagenome assembly FTCU01 (sample SAMEA3914864, study PRJEB12502) | metagenome | biome: forest; material: soil | place: USA | collected 2012-03-12 | depth 0.3 m
GGAGCCTCCTCCTCGTACTCCTCCTCCTCCTCGTCCACACCAGCATCCTGGTACTGCTGGTACTCCGAGACGAGATCGTTCATATTGGACTCAGCCTCAGTGAACTCCATCTCGTCCATACCCTCGCCAGTGTACCAATGCAGGAAGGCCTTGCGACGGAACATAGCGGTGAACTGCTCGCCAATACGCTTGAACAGCTCCTGAATGGCCGTCGAGTTGCCGACGAAGGTCGAGGACATCTTGAGCCCGCGGGGCGGGATCGAGCAGAGGGCGGTCTGGACATTGTTCGGGATCCACTCGACGAAATAGGACGAGTTCTTGTTCTGGACGTTGCGCATCTGGTCCTCAACCTCCTTCATGGAGACCTTGCCACGGCTGCAGTAGTTTGTTAGCGGCGCACACATACATCAGGCGCCATGGACAGCGTAGGAGGCGACTTACAAGATGGCAGAGCAGGTCAGGTAGCGACCGTTGCGGAAGTCGGAAGCAGCCATCATGTTCTTGGGGTCGAACATCTGCTGGGTCAACTCCGGGACGGAGACGGCGCGGAAGGAGTGGGCGCCGCGGGCGGTCAGGGGGGCGAAGCCGACCATGAAGAAGTGGAGACGGGGGAAGGGAACCATGTTGACGGCCAGCTTGCGGAGGTCAGAGTTGAGCTGGCCAGGGAAGCGCAGCGAGACGGTCACGCCGGACATGACGGCCGAGACCAGGTAGTTGAGGTCGCCGTACGAGGGGTTGGACAGCTTCAGGGTGCGCATGCAGATGTCGTAGAGAGCCTCGTTGTCAATGCAGAAGGTCTCGTCCGAGTTCTCGACCAGCTGGTGGACCGAGAGGGTGGCGTTGTAGGGCTCGACAACGGTATCCGAGACCTTGGGGGAAGGCACGACCGAGAAGGTGGCCATCATGCGGTCGGGGAACTCCTCGCGGATCTTGGAGATCAGGAGGGTACCCATACCGGCACCGGTACCACCACCGAGCGAGTGGGTGATCTGGAAGCCCTGGAGGCAGTCGCAGCCCTCGGCCTCGCGACGGACGACGTCGAGGACCTGGTCAACGAGCTCGGCACCCTCAGTGTAGTGACCCTTGGCCCAGTTGTTGCCGGCGCCGGACTGGCCGAAGACGAAGTTGTCAGGGCGGAAGAGCTGGCCGAAGGGACCAGCGCGGACGGCATCCATGGTGCCGGGCTCCAAGTCGACCAGGACGGCACGAGGAACATACTTGTTGCCGGACGCCTATAGAGTTGATATCCAATGTCAGCAACCACGGGGCCGCTTGATATTCCCACCAGAGGCAGATGAGCCCGACTGACCTCGTTGAAGTAGACGTTCATGCGCTCGAGCTGGAGCTCGGAGGTGCCATTGTACCTATCGGAGCGGTGAGCGAGGGATTAATCGAGAGAAAACGGCGACAGGCACGTACACGCCATTGCCGTCGAGGCCGTGCTCGCCGGAGATGGTCTGCCTAGAGAAGGGGTCAGTCTTGATTGCCATGGATAACGTGGCTCTTGAGGACGGGTCGGATCATACCAGAAAGCAGCACCAATTTGGTTACCCTAGAGCTTCGATGTCAGTCCACCCGCATCACGGTTCGGTCGCCAGCATTCGAGTCGGTGCAACTTACGCACTGGCCGGTCTGGAGGTGAACCTGTAGTAGAAAAATAATGTCAGCATCGCGCCCGGGTCTCTTGTGGTCGTGACCGCGTCGCCATCGCCAGCGAGTTGGGCCTCGGGAAGCTGGTGGGACGACGTCGCCCCGATGTGGGGTAGATCAGGGGTCCAAAAAAGCTTCACGGACGCGTCGCAGGCGTGCGGCAAAGGCATGCGGGGAGGGGAGACTCACGATCTCGCGCATGTTGGCGGTTTGTGTTAGAGCTGGTCTGCAAAGCGATGTGAGGGAAGGTCGAACGACGTCGGAGATGGATGGTCGAGCTGTGGAAAAGCAGTCGGGTTGTGGAGAAGTCGGTCGGGGGGGAGATTGTTGATTTTTGGGGCGAGAAATGAAAAGGCGAGGATCGTTCACCGCTGCTGCCAGGTGGAGATCAGGCACCGCCAATCGAAGCAGAAACGGGCAAGTCTGTGGTGCCTGGTGGTCCCTGCGTCGTCTCGCTTGTTTACACTATGCCCAATTCGATGGGAAGGCAGAGGGGTAGCGCGACGCGCTAGACTGGTTTTGTGTGCAACACGGCAATTTTAGTGTGGGGTGAGATAAACCCGGCCATCTTCGACCTGGAAGTTGCCAACACAGCACTTTTGAACAGCAACCACTTGTACGATTTACAGTCTTGACGACGGGATGGTGCTATTGATAGAAGGTGTTGATCTCCAAGTTGCGGGATTGTTTCTGGACGCTGCTCAGTTCAACATTTTGCCCCTCGTTTTGTGACTTCAAATCCAGTGCAACGCTGTGGCGCGGGGTACAATTGCTTTTTTTCTAGCTGCCTGAATCTCGAACCTGGACGTCGAACACACCCATCACCTTGACTTTCTTCGTCTTGCTGCCTGGCTTCCTGTGGTTTCTCTGCCCATTGACTGCCGAGAGGTCAGAGCTGTGTGCTGTTTCAAGGGCATGACTCGGGAACTTGAGGTTTCATAGTGCCGGGACATATTCATGCCCCTGCACAGTAAAAGCTGGGAACAGCGACTGCCATGCCTTGCTCGTATCATCCTCGTATTCAGTATGCCAGATTATATGTACAGTACCAGTCTAATGGGCCTTGACAACACCCGCCGCATCTGCCTGCGCTGTAATCCTCTTCTTGTAGGCCTGCACATCGCCGGGGAACTTCTCCACCGTGCCGTTGTCACACACCCAGAGCGAAGTGCAGACGGTCTGCAGCATCGTGACGTCGTGGGACACCATCAGCACACCGCCCTGGAATTCCTTCAGGGCGTCGGCCAGGGCATCCATCGCCTCGATATCCAAGTGGTTAGACGGCTCGTCCATGACCAGGATGTGCGGGTTGGTGAGGGCCAGGCAGGCGAACGCGACACGAGACTTTTGACCACCAGACAGCAGCTCCATCTTTTGCAGACCCGTGGTGCCCGTGATGCCGAACGCGCCCAGCTGCCGGCGGTACTCCTCGTCCGTCCTGCCGGGGTACGCCTTGGCCATGAAGGTGACGGCGCTGGCGTTGAGGTCGAGGGCGTCGACGTGATGCTGCGCAAAGTAGCCGACGCGCAGGCGAGGGTTCTGGGAGATGAGACCGGTCGTCGGCGCCAGCTTACCAATAAGAAGCTTGAGCACCGTCGTCTTACCCGCTCCGTTGGGCCCGACAATGCCGATACGCGAGTCGAGCTGCACGTCGAGGTCGACGTTCCTGAGCAGGATTTTGTCTTTTGTGTAGCCGAAGGTGACACCCGACATCTGGACGATGGGCGGTGTCATCTTTTCGACGTCTGGGAACTTGAAATGCACGCTGTACTCCGCCTCGGGAGCCTCCAGCACCGGCATGCGTTCCAGTTTCTTGATACGCGACTGGGCTTCCGACGACTTGGCCGCGTTGTACCGGAACTTGTCGATGAAGGCCTGAAGATGGGCACGCTGCGCCATCTGGTTCTCGTACTCCCTCTTGGCCGTCTTCTTCCGCTCCTCCTTGGTGGCGTAGAAGGAGTCAAAGTTGGCGCTGCGGTAGTAGTCGAGCCGCATCGAGTGCTGGTGCATAATGTCGGTGGCGACTTCGTTGAGAAATGCTCTGTCGTGGGATACGACGAGAACAGTGCTGGGATATCCCTGCAGATAGTTCGAGAGGAAGGTGATAGACGGGACGTCCAACATGTTGGAAGGTTCGTCGAGAAGCAGCAGATCGGGCTCGCAGAAGAGGGCACGAGCGAGGGCGAGACGCATTCTCCAACCACCGGAGAAGGTCTTGGTAGCAAACTGTTGCCGCTCCGTCGAGAAACCCAAGCCTGCCAAAATGCTGGCGGCCCTGGATTCCGCCTTGTCGGATTCCATCTCGGCGAGCTTGCCTTGGATGTCTCCGAGGCGCTGATCCTGTGCCTCGCGATCCTTGTCAAGCCTTGCTGCGTCAACCGAGGTGTCGGCCAGCGACTGCCGCTGAGCCTCGATCGCTGCCAGCTTCTCCGTGATTTCCTACCGACCGGTTAGTTGGACGTCGGGTTCCTGAAAGGTACCACGTCACGACTCACTGCTTGCTCCTTCAGCAACACCTTGCGCCAGACATCGGCATCAAGGACAGCCTGGAGGGCTGGTGTGTCATCACCGGTAATCTACCAAAGTCGTCAGTGACCGCTCGGCGGGACAAACAAGTTCTGATTGGGGAAAGTACCTCTTGTTCGACGTGCAAGATGGAGATATGTGTCGGAATGGGAACCTCTCTCCGGGAGAGAGCCCTGAGAAGAGTCGATTTACCGATACCGTTGTTACCGACGAGACCATAACGGTGGCCGTAGGAAAGGGTCAGGGTCGTGTCGGTCAAGATTCTGAGCCCACCGATGGACACGTCGATATTGTCGATCTTGATGTCCTTGGACTTTCCGCCGGCGCTGCCCAGCTGCAGGGGGTTGACAGCCATGTAGAACTCCTCGTACGACTGGGTGGCCTCGGGCTGGTTGAGCAGACGGGAGGCCTCGTACTGGACCGTCTTGAACTCCTTCTTGTTCTGCTTGGCGGCAATCTTGCGCTCGGCCTTCTCAAGCTTCTTCTTGTCTACCCTGGACTCGACCTTGCGGACATTGGCTGACTCGAGGTCGACAGCTCCGGTGGCAACCGCCAGGGTCGAGGACATGTTCCGCTGGGAGCTCACTTGGATGGTCTGGTCCAGACGCCTGACCGCAGGGCCTCTCCTCTCCTGGCTGTTGCTGGCAGAAGCGTACTTGTCGACCCATTTCTCGACCAGACTCCGGATCTTGTCGTGGGTGGCGGCACCATAGCTGCCCGATGCGGAGAGGAGCAGCTCGGTGATGGCCTGGGCTGCCTCGTCAAGCGGGGAGGGCCCGGCGGTGTCCTCATCTCCGGCCCAAGTAGTGGAGGCGTGGGTGAGGTAGCCGGCCGAGTACTCGGAGATCACGGGATCGATATTAGGGAGCACGGCGCGGATCTCGGCGTCCATGGTGGGTGGTGGGGGTGGGTTCCGGGGTTGTGGCTTGAGCTTTGGGAGCTTGGGGCGGGTACAGTGCTCCAACGACGGGGGTTTTCCTCCGAAAGAAATCAGGGTATTCACCACTTGCCAATGCACACAGCAAGTCGAGTGTCCCAGACCGTTGTCAGGGCTTTCACGGTTCCTGTATTTTTGGCGCTGCCAATCTTCATTCTTTCACTGGCGGGGCGGATTTCTGGTGGTTTCCGATGTGGTTGTGGATTGGCGGGGACTGCCGCTTCTTTGCAGCTGTCTGGCACTGGCAGGCTCAAGGGGATTCTGATTGGCCAGTGTGCGAGACGTCCTGAGATCTGAGGTTCTCTCGGGCTCGAGCTTCAATCCTGTGAGCCTGCCTTTCTCAACCCCACTGCTCCGACAAGGTCCCCCAGTTGCAAGCTTCAAAACCCCACCTGCAGGGCTGGGAGGCTGGCTATCTCCAAGGACCGCCGCCCTACGGATACATGGGCATAGCTTCAACTGCAAATCGGCAGTGCGCAACGACCGGATCTTGCACCCAGCTCCACGCACGTGCGCGCAAGGCGAACACGAGCTTCTTTTTTTTTTTTTTTTCATGACGCGATCCATTCGGAGCAGCTGGTCACGCAAGCTCGCGTCCGACGTGTCACGCCTCGCCAATCGGAACGCGTCGAGATCCCCCCAGACTGCCACTCCATTTCCAGCCGACTGGGGCTGTCCCGGCGGACGTCGCTCTGTTGGTCACTTCCATGCGACCCATATGCCGCTCGCTGCGCTGCGACATTGCGAGCATTGATGCAGCTGCCGTGTGGACGGCACCACCAGTGATTCGATCAACCTGCAACCGGACGACACGCGGTCCGTCCGCCGGGCGCTCAGCCCATGAACCGGACGCTGGAAGCTCCATCTGGAAGGACCAGAGAAGCCGGTTGCTGAAGCCCAGCAGGCAGCGCTGCATGTGTGACCGAGGGTCGCTGCAGCTTCGATCCTGAGTTGGACCCCTTCGCATCCTGCTGGATCTCGGGCTGCTCGGAAGATTCTTCAGCCCTGGGGGCATGCCCGATGACTGCGTCAAGAGATTGCCCACATCCATGACCCATGTCACGACATGACGCCCAGTTGGGAGGCATTTTTCAACAAGTGTTGGAGGTGACAGGGAGCAGTTCCAGCTCTCAAACCGTGACCGTGGCGCGGCACCGAGACAGGCTGGCGATTGAACGTTGCCCGGACATTGAATTCGGAAATGTCTTGTGTCGGACTAGGGGCCGTTCAGGAGGAGAGGCCCCTTCCCGCTTGCCCGGCTCGTTCAATAAGCCGATCTCCTGTAGTAAGTGCAGGGAGGAACTTTATTCTCTGGCCTTTCACCGGCTCAACTCCAGCGGCTGGCGCCCAGGGTATCTGGTCTGATCGGGCTGGGCACCGAGCCGCCTTGATTATGCCCTGGTTCTCGTGGACATATTTTCCGGGCTCTGTCCTGCGTGTAGCACCAGGTTCTCATCTCCAATGCCGGAGTTTGTCCCAGGAAACGAGAAGTCTTCGATACCACCAGCTCTTTCAAACGAACGCCTTTGGTTTGTGGCCTGAAATTCCAGGGCGGAAGCAACTGGCCAGGGAAAACTTTCAAAGGCCAATTTTTTTTTGCACGTTTCAGGTTTCATCGCGGCTATTTTTGACCAGCCATTTGGGCTCTACCGGCCGGGACCAAGTCCTTCTGATGCAAGCGCACGGATTCTAGAAGCATGGTCAAAAGCGGCGCAGTGCCCGCCTCCTGCAGCCAGCACTCCGAACATCACATCACACATGGGCTGTTGCCAGGCAACGTGTTGTCTTCGGCCGTTCGAGAATCCCGCAACATGGATAAAATCTGACAATCACTTCCTTCGCCACGGGACGGTAGTCATCGCGGAGCACGGGCGGAGCCCCTGACCGGGCTTGTTGGTCGTGCGGCAGACAGCCGGATTGTTAGCGGGATCACCGGGATCCTGCTGATGCAAAGGACCGGGCGGAGTCGTGTGCTGCTGCCGGGGGACTTGCTCGGCTCCCCGGGCCTGCCCGCAATCCCGGTTCACTCGGTCAGCGCCAACAGGCTATCCCCTTCGGTGCTCTCGTGACACAAGAAGCGGTCGATATATTATCGTACAGGCTCTGGCAGAGATGTGCGTAACGATGATGCGGCGCAGGCAGCATGTACCCGTTCTCTCAGACACGGGACGACGTGATCTCTCTGGGACGCAGCGTCACCGGTTGAGACGGTCGGCCCGGGGAGACGCGGGAAGGATCATCGGGAGACGGTCTCGATCATATGAACTCTATCGGGCTGCTTGACGCATCACCATGGTGCTTGACCATCACGTTACTGCCAAGTTTCCGCGCTGTTGATCCTCCTGACGAAACAAAGAGCCAACATGGTGCTACAGGGCAGCGGTTGGCGGCTGGGCCATGAAACCGGCTCATCGGGGGCTGTGATAGAGGGGGAGACGGCAGTATATGAACCACGAACCACGATGGGAAAGGCGCGGTTGGCGAACCCCACCAAACACCACTGAGACCGGGCAATTCGCCGAATATGTTGCCGGTCCGTGATAGCAAACACGAATCCCAAGCCATTTTCCAGAGAAAACGGCTTAGAATCATGCATATCAAACTCAAGTTATCGTTAGTGACCCTCCCACGGAGAGCAGCAGGCAAATACCCGCCCGATCCCGCAGCCCATCACAGTAGCACACAAAGTACACAACTCGGACCCCAGCGTCTATCTATTTTGATATATAGAAAAACCGCCGAGGGCACAATCTCGTGTCTCGCGTACCTGACCGGACACTGACTGACCTGTGACTGACTAACCTCTTTGCGTTTATTAATTGGCTTCGCTAGTGGCACCGGCAGCAGCTGCGGTTATGTGCATGCATGCCCGGGCGGGACGAAACACCCCCTTATTGCGTTGTTGGTAACGCAGCAGCATGCCGTGGATGCCGTGTGCCCTGTCTACCTACCTACCTGGGGTTTTGAGGGTGGAACGACAACGACTAGGGAGGGGATGGGTGGATGAATGGGGGTCAGGAAAGAGGGAAGCGCTGAGTGTCAGGGTGGGTTGTCCGCCATTGCCGTGAGGAATACGACTTCTTCTGAGATATGGGAGGAGGTGAGGGGAGGGTTCTGTGCGACGAGATGCCTTTGGTACGGTCCGAGACAGGGCTTGTCTTTTGATAGACGGTGTCGGTTCCGGGATTCCCCTGACGGCAATGCACAGTTGTTGTTTTAGTCCTGTCTCAGGGTCAGGAACATCGTCATGAAGAACAACCACACAAAGTCCGCCCGAATTCTTCCCGCTCGGGCCGGTTGACCCAAGGCGATTTACGTTGGTTGTCTTGCGGCAGGTTCGAGTCGGGACCGTCTGGGTTGGCTGGCTGGCTGGTTCGTCGAAGATGATCGGAGATCCGAAGATCGTTCATGTTCGCCCCTCTTCCTGCGAGCTAGATCACCACCGGCTGCTCGGAACATGGTTGAAGTGTGAGTGGTTGGATGGCCGGGTCCGGTCAGGGAAGGCTTCCTTGTGGTTGGGTTTCGAGGTCGGTTTGCGGGGAAGGGGTCCACAAGGCTGGGTTGGCGTCGAGGGATGTTGCTTCAGGGATCGTCCACGATCCGTTGCCGCACAGGGCGGGGGATTGAGACTTGGGAGGGAAGTCCCGTGTTCCTCGGATAGTAATTCCCCTCGTGGACCACGCCACAGTTAAATGTTTGCTCTCCGGTTCGGCACGGCTCAATCACAGGAGGGGAAGCTGGTAACGCACAGAGCGTTAGTCCCACGGAACTTTTCTGGCTGCGCCCAGTGTTTGGCTGTCGTGGTTCCGGTGTTATGCATTTGCTGAGCCTGATATAAGCCCTGGTTGCCCCCTGTTTGGGGAGGAGACGCGGCCCAGCTCTTGGGTGGAATCGGAGACGGGAAGAGGAACAGTCAGTATCGAAAACCCTTGAGAATCGCCCGCTGTGACTGGCTCCGAACAATGTGAGAGACTCGAGGAGACAGATGAATGGACGACGTCATTCTGGAAGGAATGTTTGAACGGAGACGCCAATGGAGATTCGAGATGCGAGCAGGGCTCCAGGGCTAAGCAGGAGGGCGCTAGTGAAGAACGAAGGGTAGCCACGGCATCAGAACGATCAGGCCTGATCGCCCTTCGATGCTGTTTTTGGATCCTTCTCCAGCGAGCCCGCAGCGAGCTACGCGATTCGCCAGTGCGACCCTGTGAGATTGTTTCGTGTTCCTGGGAAGCCCTGCTGCCATGCATGGGCCTGTCCATTGACAACGCCGTATCCTGAACAGTCGCTGTGTCGTGCCTTGGAAGGATGAGTGGAGCGGGCGCGGGTGGATCGTTTAATTGCTGCCAGGCCCGGTGTCCGAGTTCCAACAGCAGAGCATCCCTGCGGCCGGTTGAAAGGCTCCAAAAGAGACAAGCCATCGACAGCCATGAGCAGCCATGGCCGAGGGCGGATGCCGTGTTGTGTTGCTCCTGGCCCGGAAGGGGCCTAGCGGGCGTCTTGTTCCAGGTTGAATTCTCTCGGCCGACTCGAGTCCATGTCCTTGCTGCTGCGACGATGGCTCAGATGGCCGACCGATGTATCAGGCAAAGCCGTTGTCCATGGATGATGGATGGGATGGCGGACGCTGGTGATCAGACGAGGGCAGCAAACAGCCGCAGTTACCAGATGCAGCTCCAGGGATGTCCCCTCGCCAACATTGAACGTTACGTGATTTTATGCCCGAGCCTCACTTCCTGCGGTAATCTGTGGTGAGAGACGGGGCAGTTGCTGTGTTTGGACGGCGAGGCGCTGATGCGGTTGCATGTTGGTTCGGCGGCGCTGCATGACTGGCTCTCCTCGTCCTGCTCCTCCGGCTTGCCGTTGGGGTTTTTGATTTCCATCCATGGTTGCGGTGAGCGGCTTATTGCCTGGCCAGTCTGGAAATACCTCCTGTATGTTCCTGGCTGAGATCTGATGGCATGCGCAAGCGCGCAGGGCGGATGCACAGCGCTGCATCACCTCATCAAACAGGCACAGCTTGTCGAGATTGGAGGATGCGTTGTGCCCAAGCAACGTGCCCGAACTGACCCAAGCAACCGCGGGCTGTTGACGCCTGAAATTTACACCGCAGGCCGGCCTGGGGAGCCACTACCCCCGTGCGCACAGGCTACCTGGACGCTAGCGTCCAAAGCAGGTCTCGCTCTGAGTCGCCCGCGCTGCGCGGTACCCGATACCCGAAGGAAGCGGGCGATCGCAAGGCCAATCCTGGCCTCCAGCTCGCTCTGAGCGACCGGGGGTGGGGGCATGCTCCAAACGTGCTCGCCCCAGCTCCGATGTTGCGGGCATCGCAAGCGGGCAGGTGGGTGAGGGACTTGGCTCCTTGGGGACTGGGGGGCCATGTTGGAACAGCCAGCCTGCGCCAACCCACGCCGGTCAGGGTCCCCACCCATCAGCGCGGCACCCCGGCGTGGAACTGGCTGGCCCGGGCAACTCCCTGGCTTGCTTGTTGTCGTTGCTCTCGCCCTTTTCCGCTGCGCTGCAATCTCCAAACGTTGACGTGAGCTGCGAAGGTGTGAAGTGCCCGTCGCTGTGTTTGGTGTCTGTTGTTGCTCTTGCCAGGCCGCAGTCCCGACCCTTTTCGCTCTCTTTTTTTGTTTCTTGTCGGCTTTATTTCCCTGCTCTGACGGCGTTGCCGGGGCGGGACTACCCTCTTTTTCAGCTTGTTTGTGGTGACGACCCACTGATTTCCGCCTTGCCTTGCTGTGTCGCGTTGCGGGCAGGTTCTGGTCCTGGTTCCGACTGCTGCCCTCGTGCTGGCTTGCTGTGTTTTTCTGGCAAACGGCCATTGCTTCTTCCCCAGATCACCCTGATCACCCAGATCAGACGGAGAAACCGTGCGCCAGGGCCGTCATCCCATCTCGACGCAGGCCAATCCTCGCCCAATTGCAGCTCGCCGCGACAACAAACCAGCCGCCGCCAGCAACGGTGCCTGTTGTTGTTGTTGCTGCTGCCAGTGACTCGCCCTCTCTGCTGCCCGCAGCACCGGCGACCACGTCCCCCACCGACCCGACCGAGTCGCCGCACACCACGACATCGAACCGGGCCCATCGAGGCGGCCTGTTGCGTACCTACATACCTGGGCCTACATCTTATAATCCAGTGAATTGGAAACGGCAATCGGCACGCGGGGCCGTTCCAGCGCCAACCTTTCCAGTCGGGCGTGCAGGTCTCCAACCCAACTGCAAGAACGCGCCTGCAGCAGCATCCGCACTCTACGCCCACCACGCCCGTCACGCCCGTCACCCGATAAACCTCCCTCCTTTCCCGTAATGCCCTGACGATGCAAACCACGACCCTCACGACTACCGAATCCCTCCTCGCCCCTCTTTCCTTTGACGGCTGCTTGCCGTCGACATAACCGCCCGCAGCCAGGATGCAGTCTGTGCCGAGTGTAAGTGTCGACACCGATTTTGCGTTGGGCCTCGGGCAGGAACGCAAACCGAAAATACAAACAGACCTCGTTTGCATGTTCAATATGGAATTGCCCTACCCCTCGCCTTCGTTCTTCTCTTCTGCTCCGGCCTCACGCCACAAGGGATGCTAACAAATCGGTCTACAGCTCGTAGGAACCGGCACCGCTGCCGCTGCCGCCGCTGTTGGTCTGGTCTTTGGTCAACCCCCCGACTCCGAGGTGCCGTGGTCAAGCCCGATCCAACCGAGATTCCCCGCCGATTATGACAGCTTCCGACTCCAATCTGTCCCGCCCCGTCCCAGCACAGGCGTCCCCTGTTATTACACCGTCCCGTCCCCCGCCGAGGATTTCCCCTACGCCTCCTTCCGCCAGCTGGCCGATGCCGCCGCGGGGCCTCTTGTTTCACACCCGACAAGCCCGACGAGCGTCCCGCGCCCTCTGACCGGTGTCTCGTCTCCCAGGTCCAACGACAGGAGACACTCACTCGTACGACCAGGTGATTTGACCTCGCAGCCCATTGCCGAGAATGGGAGGGATTCGGTCTCGTCAAGGGAGTCTTGGATACGGCGACTGTCTCTCCGCCCGCTGTCTCAGCATGGGAGCCGACGGTCGAGCTTGGGCCCAGACTCGTCATCCATGACCTTCTCCCACGGCTCTGGTGTCCCGATGCTCGGTCAATTTCCCACCTCTCCTGCAACCCCGAACAAGTTGGTCAAGAGAACAACGTCAGGTCAAAACGGGCCGGCGGGGCCCACGACAGGGCGAGGCTCCAAGTCGCAGGTGTTGACGCTCCGACGACCCGCCACGAGCCATCAACGGTCCGCGACCTTGCAACAACAGTTCCAGCAGCAGGGCACTGCTCTCGAACCCCTTTCGCCAGATGCGAATGTGTCTTTCGACAACTACGCTCCGTCGCCGACGTCCCCGATGTTCTCACCAACAGTGGACAACAGCCGGTCTTCTGGGAAGTGGACCTCGTTTTTCCACGCTCGCCGCTCGACTTCGGTGGCACGGGACATTCCCGGCCTGCCTCCTGGAAGCAACGCCTATCACGGCATATTTCCCCGGAAGCGGCTGTCATCAGCCGCGAGCCATGTTTCTCGAGCATACCTCACCAAGTCGAGTCATATCGCTGAGATCCCCATCCTAAATGATGAACTCGAGACGCCGCATGATCAGTTCGTGATTGAGGAGAAGCGCGAAAGTTCGGTGTTTGCCAGCGACCAGCCCGACTCGACCGAAGATTCTACTCTTGACAAGCCACCACGGAGGTCCATTTCGATGCATTTCAGTTCTGCCGGGCAGTGGATAGCCAGGACCGGAAGCGTGCGACGCCCAAGACGCAGTACCGTGGGTGCGAGAACTGGGGAAGGTCGTTCTGTGCCGGATTCTGGGGCTGCGCCGCGCGACCAAGCGCAAACCCTGGTCAAACCAGGGCCCGAGGGGGCTCATGCGCCCCACGATGTTCGACTGCAACCTCAGCAGCTCCAGGAGCCCGACTTGAAACCTGCCGATCTCCCGCGAGCTCGCAAGAGGAACACGTCTTCTCCGTTGCCCCCTCTAAACCGCTTGTCCACTTTTAACATCGATGTCACCCGCATTGGGTTAGCGACATCTTCCTCGGGTGCGCCTTCGCGGCCTCATCATACTCCAATCAACTACTCGCACGCTCCGTCAACCACGACTCACAGCCGAGGGCCGTCAGGCGAGCGATCCGTGACACTCGCTGGTTCCGATATCTCGGCTCGTGACGGCGTTTTCGGAGACGACGAGGATACGGACTTCAGGAGCGACGCCATGTACGACTCCTTTCGCACCGGCGCCTCATCGAGTCGAGTGAGGTCTGTCGATACGCCGCTCGAATCCATGTTTGATGAATCGCCCCCTAGCACCGCGAGCAACAGCAGGACGAAACGGCTTTCAATACAGGAGATGCTGGGTCGCTCCTGGGACGGCGAAACGAAAATCACCGAGGAGGACGAGGGCGTTCCCACGCCCATCAGGCCCGCACACCTGGTTGAAACACACGACTATGTGCGCCAGGGCCGCAAAACCATTGACTTTGGGTATGACGCCACGCATGAATTGTCGCTGGCTAGCCGCGACTTTGGGCGATTATCATTTGATGAGGACGACGATGATGACTGGGCAAGAGACGACGAGAATACCCTTAGCAACCACCTTTCGCCGCCGAGTTCGACCAACTCCCGGCGTGTCAGCCCTACTCTGCGGCATGCACTGAGGAGCATCAGCGGTAATAGCGGTCCGGATCCCAACCGCGACAGCATGAGCGACAGGCCACGGAGCAATATCTTCGATTGGGCCGAGCCCTCAGCGCACGACAAGTTTGACACCGATCTCCCTCGGCCCAAGACAGTACACGGGAAACAGGAGCTGGACTTGAGAGGAGGCCGTTCCATGAGCCGAAAACAGCCCGGTGCTGCACACGTGCGAAGCCAGAGCGTACCCCTCGCTCCCGATCTCTCAGATGGTTCAAAACCGCCACCGAAATTTGGGACCTGGGGCTTGGGCACAAACCCGGTGAGCGAGGACTGGGACGACGACTTCGAGTTTGAAGGGGACGAGCCCACCGTGTGCTCGCCCGGAGGCAAGGACTCGGCCACGAGCTTCTCGATGGTGGTACCTGCTTCAATTCAGGCAACCCAGCCAAGTGTGAGGGCACACAATGGTCAAATCCGCGAGCTATCATTATTGGTCAACGACTTGAAAAGGTTATGCCGCCACGGAAAGGATCTTGATATTATCAGTGGGCCGACGTCAATCAAATGGGCAGAGGCGGAAAGCATCATTGCTCTTGCCTCGCCGGACGAGGACGAGGAAGAGGATTTCGGCTCGTCCAAGCCATCCTTGGACTTTGATCGATCCAAAATTGATGAGCGGTTCCTGGAGGAAGGTTTCGACGGGACTCTCTTGGACCACATGGACGATTCGTTTGAGTTTCCGGAGCCTGAGATGTCCAAGACGGCGGTAGTACGGGAGCGGCACAGTCCCCGCCGGCGATCCGTCTTCTCCCCCGAGGATGACATCTTTGGCAACTGGCCGCTGGTGGATGGAAGCGCGACCCCTGCACGGCCACGCACGCCCAGCAGATCCTCGAGCCCGAATCGCAACTCGGCAATCATCTCGACAGTGATTGAAGCGATGAAGCAGCAACAAAAATCCACTTCCAGCCGCGTCAAGAGCCCACCCACCACTAAGACTCCCGACACCAAACTCTTCTTTGACACCAACAGCCTACAGGAGCTTGTCAAGCGCGCCGGGCAGCTGCGAGACACCCTCTCAGACGCCGTCCGCAGGGCCGAGCTTCTTACACAAAGCCCCGCGGGGACACCCCGGCGTGACCGGCACTCGCGCCACCTGAACCCGGACGGCAGCCCGGCGTTCACCCGCGTGTTTGTCGACCCGGCCTCGAGCCCGCCACGGCGGTTGCCCCACAGCCACAGCACCCCGTCCATTTTGGGGAGGGCGTCGATCGATTCCCCGAGAATGCAGATGATGACGGTCAGCTAGAGAGAGTCTCCTACCTGACCTGACATCTCTCTTTCTCTCTCTTATTCTTATTATTACCCTCAGTCCGTTCCATTACCCCGGACCGGCCGAAAATCGCGGTCTTCTATTATTGTTGTTTGTTTGCTTGTTCTTTTGCGTTTGGCGGAACACGCGCTCAATACCATCAAAGCTCTGTATATGTACGAATATTTTCCGCCCGGCTGGTGCCAGCCAGTGGGTGGTGTTTGCCTTGCTCGTGTGTTTGCATAGGAGAGCTGTTGGCCAACGCTGGGAGTGGTGGGAATGGAGAGATGGGGGACTCTTTTGATCTTTTTTTTTTTTTCCTCTCTCTGTTACTGCATGACATGGCATGATGGGTGGTATGGGTGGGTGGTGGTGTGACTGTGTGGTAGGGCATGGCATCATGGATGAAGATGGCGGGGTTGGCATTGCGCTGGTGGGCAGGCAAGGGGAGAATCGGATGGGTGGGGATGCAGAGATGACTACGAGTGAGCAAACCGTTGTTGTTGTTTGCTGCTGGTGAGTTTTGAACGCTTGGGGGTTTGGTTGGGGCTGGTTTGTAACGTCTTTTGTCTATCCTGCTTTGTTGTGTCGGTCTGGCGAGGCCGGCTGCTTTTCTTTTTGTGTTTCCCCCTCTTCCCTTCGTCGGTTGGCTGGGTTCTGCTCTGCTCTAGTGTTGATCGAGAGATGACACGCTAGGTTATTGATCGGAGTTGTGATAATGGCAATGGCAATGGCAATGGCAATGGCAATGGCAATGGCAATGGCAATGGCAATGGCAATGGCAATGGCAATGGCAATGGCATGGCAGCTGTGGCTGGCCTGCTTGTTTTTTTCCTCCTTCACTCTTCTCTGAGATGTCTGTTGGTTGTGAATCTGTTTCTTCTTCTTTCGTTGGTGATGGGCTGCCTTGTCTTTGGGGGATACATAAAAGATGGCCGGTTTTGTTCTTCCCTTCTCTCTTTGTTTACTTACTTACTTGGGTTGTGTTGCCTGAGGAAGGAGACTGGGCGCAGGGTGCAGCGGGAGGGGGGAGAGTCTGCGGTGAGGGGTTAACACCAGCCTGCCCCCCTTCCTGTCTCGGGTTGATGAGTGCCAGGGCGAACGAGGTTCAGGCATGGATGGTGAGACACCCAAGGGCTAGGAGGCCATGTCATGCGGCATCTGCCACGGCAACAGCGTTCAAATGTTGTGTGTCTTTGCATAGCGGAGTCGTTTTATAATCTTCCATGTTTTACTTCTGTGAACGTCACCCACGGCCTTTCACTTCGATTTTAGTGTGACGACAGCCTTAATTTTGCTTGCTGGAGGTCTGGTCTGCGTTGGCTTTCGGATACGTAGTTAATCACTGTTCAACATCGATGGTGTGGACAAAACATATAGAGAGATCTAACGAAAATGAAGATAAAACGAGAACCGTTGGGATTAAGAATTGTGATGTTTGCGGTGAGACGAGTTATCCAACAAACTGGAAGCTAGCGACCCATGTCCTCTTAAAGGCTAATCGTCAAGATCACGGTTGAACACCTAGCTGGGGTTTTCAAGTGTTGCACAGTTGTACGTTGATTCCAATGATATGGTGGGCATCCAAAAGGAAGACAACAAACGATTAAGGGTGAAAGACGCAGCACATTATCACGCGTAGTGTCATTCTCCTGTAGACGTCCTATGCTTGGTCTTACTTAAGCTGTTGAGGAATGCTGCTACAACTGCAATGCGGTTACAACCGTGATGCACGCGGCTGCAGATGCAATGCGGTTACCACAAAACACTGTCCACACCAAGTTTATATCGGCTTTGATCGACGGCACAAGGAACAAATCTCACCCAGACTTTTTGAACCACTCAACTCTCATCATGACCAAATCAGCAATCGAAAACAGCAAGACTACAGGCAACCCAGTAGTCAGGCGTCCAAATGGGATCCGATACTCTGCACGAGGAGGGAGAGCACCGCAGGAGTGTTGCATCTTCATGCAAATCACATCAAGAGAAGACACGTTGGTTGGTTGTAATCTACAGAAGGGTCAGAAGGGAACCTGGGCAAAAGTTTCTTAGTGGGCGCCGCGGATCACAGTTTGAGTCTCCAAAACTCTCCGCTTCGAGAGGGGTTGAAAGAGAGCAAGGCGTCATCTTTGTCGTTCTGACGAACACAAAGACGTCGGCTCAACGGTGGGGGTTTACAGATCCTCAAGACAAAGACCACATACTGAACAAGGCACACTTTCACAGGCAAAGACGAGGAGATGATTAGGATAACGACAATCTCATTTGCGCGGTCCAAAGAACCCCCAGTATTCCATAATACACGCCGATCCCGAGGGCTGGTCACTAATGGACAACAGCCGCTGAACTAGACTAATCCACAACAAGGAAAATAAGAGACGGAGAATCCATCGAGAAAAACCCCCTCCTCATCGACGATGTCAATGAGGGGTATTATGCCACCCCAAGAAGCCAAAGCACCATTTTTTTACTCTGTTCCGCCCTGCGCAAGCGCAAGGGTTTTCCAGTGATCACGCTCCGCAGTCAGCTTCGCGATCTTCTCCTCCAGCTCATCCAGACGGGCCGCCTTGCGCTCGCGCGACTTGCGAGCGGCAAGGGTGTTGCGGGCTCGCTTCATGGCGACCGTGTCACCCGGGTCCTCAACGATGATGGGAGGCAGAGGCTTGTCACGACGACGGGAGCCAACGCCTGCGATCGAAGAGGGACGGGTAGCCGAGGGAGAGGTGGCCGAAGACTTGCGACGGTGTCCCAGCGACGACGCCACCTCCAGGTCATCCGAAGTGGAAGCAGGAGAGTCCTCAACACTGACGGGCTTCTGTGTCACCTCAGGCCGGGGGTTGGCCTGAGGGAACAGCGGGAACCAAGCATCAGTTGAGCCCGTGTCAAAGTCGCCACTTCCAAAATTTGGAGAGACATCATACACGTCGCCGAAGTCGGGCGAATCGTTGTAGATGGAAGGCGACGTGAGCGCCGTGAGAGCAGTCGAGTTGGGCGCCGACATGAACGGCGACTGGATCAGCAGATCCTGGGGCGAGACAGTGCCCATGTTGGTGGCGCCGCTGGAGACGCTGCCACCAAAGTCGAACACGCTCGCCAGCGCCGGCGAAGAGTACGCCGTGGCCGAGGCGCCGCCCTCAAAGGCGGTGAACTCGTCCAGGTCCAGATCTGATGTCGCGTGTGAGCCTCGCGGTCGGGCGTGCGGGAGGTGCTGAGGGAAGAAGTGTTTACCTTGGATGTTCATCTTGCCTCGCTGTGCGTTTCCGGTGCTGTTGGGGAACAGAGGAACGGGCGGACGGACGGGCCGGTTCTGCTGCTGCAGGTTCAAGGCAACCGATGAAGACGGAGCAGATGAAGCGTAAAACTGGTGCGAGTGCTGATTCTGCGCGGGAGCGCTAAGCCGATTGGTGAAAGCCGGAGAAGTCGTTTGATGCCCTGTGGCCTGGATGATGCTGGCAACA
>FTCU01000764.1_pt1 | contig 18542 bp, 10 predicted proteins | sample 1639521 | NCBI WGS metagenome assembly FTCU01 (sample SAMEA3914864, study PRJEB12502) | metagenome | biome: forest; material: soil | place: USA | collected 2012-03-12 | depth 0.3 m
AATCCGGGAATTAGCTGTTAGAGTTAGAGACGAATCTTAGAGCAGCCCTTACTAGTGCCTCACTCACTGATATGCCTCACTCACTGTTAATATACGTTACCCTCTTTTGTCTTCAACACAAATGGAAATAAGCAAGTCTTATCAAACTGCGGCATTGGATACCCCCCGTTCTTTAATTGTAAGTTTGGGCCCCCCTCCCTCCGGCCAATGACCCCCCCTTTAGCTCCCTGCTGTGCGTTGTTGATCAATTCCTATGGCAACAGCGAAATAGCTGGCAAGAATAGTTGATTACCACCTGTTTGTGAAGTGACGGACTTCTTATTATGTGTAGCAAGTTCATTAGTGTGGATTCTGGATGGAGTGTTCTGGAGCTGGGCTCTCAACCAGTCCCTGACATGCCGGGCTTTAATGTTCGAGTTGGACACCCAGCGGGGCTCATCAAGGGACACCCGCTCAAAGCGTCAAATCAAACACCGCCCTTTTTTTTGTAACGTTAGAGTTTTGTGCCGCCTCTTTCCTGGTCAACCAATCCCTCCATTCGCTTTATTTAGCGCTGACTCAAAATCTATGTCGCCCCGCGCGACCGGCTCATAGTCATGGTGTATCCTCGAGGTTGAGCACTGAAGACCATCGTTCTCAAGCCAGACGGACCAACTGCCAAAGTCTCAGCGTTGATGCGTTATCTACGTTTATGCTGGCATGTGCAGCCCTTAATTTGTCGAGAACTCCTCGTGCGTTTTGACATCGACGTGCCATCTGCCTCTTTAATCGCCTCTTGCTTGTTGATGGCGCTCGAGTCCACAGGGACTGTCGTCTTTGGTTGGCATCCAAGTTTGGGTGTGTGTCATGGGCTGCCGTGTGGTGTATATATAAAACCTGATCTAATCACGCTTTGATGCTACTGTAACGAACAGATGCGATTCTGCCCGACAGAGGAAGCAACGGGTCTAGAATTCTGAAGCAAACTTCAAGCAGGAGATATGGTTCACAAACAACGCCCGACTTCTCTACCAACCCAGGCTCTCTCTGTGAAGCACTTTTTCGCGCTCAACATCCAACGCCACACATCGATTCAGTGCTGTTCCTGTCTCTTCTCAAGCCGGGCACGAACCGATTGGCTGGAAATACCACGTATGCGCACCGGTAAGTAGAGCAAACGTGCCCTCATTGCAGGTGGTGATCATGTACCCTACACAAACAGTCACCGAAGCTGGCGTCACAGTGCCCCTCGCGTCGGTTGGGTCGATCCAGTACTCCGGGCTCGTATGCCGATATCCGACGATGGTCGGATTCAGCACGTGCGCAGCAGCATCATCCGCATGCGTAGTGCGGTACGCGCCTCCGGGTTGGTTGCTAACCAAACTGACAAAAGCAAGATTGCCCACGCGTGGTGAGCCGTATGTGTACAAGTCCAGACTATACCCGTTGTTGCGGAGGTAAGCGCCGGCGATCGTGGCTATCGCGCCCCCCAGAGAGTGGCCTGTGACAACGATTGCGTAGGACCCATGCAGGGCCACGGCGCTTGCCAAGGCGGTTTGGACATCCGCCGAGATCTCTCCCCAGCCGATGAAGAAGCCTGGGTGGAGAGCACAGCCGGTAACGAGATCGCAGGGAGTCAAGGGGACCAGGAGGAAACTAGGACGAAACATATCAGATGAAGTACTCACGGCGGGGCGAACGTGCGAAGGTGGGATAGGAAGGGTGGGAAGATTTCATCAAGACAGATGGACGTACTCGGCAACAAAGTTCTGCACCGACTGGGTGCCTCGGAAAGAGATGACGATCTGGTTGGCGGCAGAGTCAATGGCGAGGAACCCCTCGATATCTGTAACCAAGCCCCTAGCGCCCCCCAATTGGTCAACTTATCAGACGAGAGAGATTGAAGTCAGGTAATCTATACTTGAAAGTCGCTGCGATGACCGTGTTTGGTGTAGAAACCAAGTTGCATGCGCCCACGTCGCAGACGATCGGTTGCCCGATAGTTCCTTCGCTGTTGCAATAGGCGGCAGAAGCCCACTGAGCAAACAGCTCAAGATTGTCAAGCACCTGGGTTGTGACAGCTTCGGCACTGTCAGTGAGAGTAACATGTGAAAGAGTATTAGGGAGTTGGACGGACCTCTTCCCACAATTGGCGTTCCGAGGGCGACAGGTGCTAGGGACAGGCAGGCAGTAAGAAAGTTCTTCATGACGACTGGCTGAGGGACGAATGGAAAGTCGGCGTTTGTCAGAGGCAGCGGTTTTCATCCCGAACAGTTGCTCGTGCCCAGGAAAACGGATGGAGCTGTCTCAATACCGATCTCTCGGGGTCCTTTTATGTCGCCCTTGAGCCGTAGTCCAGAGTTGGAGGTCGGTCACGGAGGTCAGATGGCGCTCCAGGTTGACCTGGGACCCGACGCTCCTCAGTTGTGCCCGGCTACTATTGTTTGGATGTTATAGCCGTGCCTGGGGGCTTCCCACATGCAACACCACGATGGAGAAGCTCCAACCGACCTACCGCCAGGAGATGACGGTCCATGACGGAGGTGTGGCTGGCGCCCTAAGCTTGGGGAAGCAGATGGGATTGGTTGGTTTCTTTAAGAGAGGCAGACTAGCGTCGTGGCGGCGTGGAGTAATTATCGGAGCAGGCCGCAAGTGGCTACCTCCATATGGGCACCGACTTACTTATGTCTCGGAAATATGCGGCCAACTTGGCTGTGATCGTGAAAGATGACGGACGGCTGCTGAGACGACGCATCTCGCCCAGTTCCTGAACTACACGAATGTGGACGAGAGTCTAGACCATCCTGGTGTCGCTGTTGTATTATTTGTGGTGGATGCTGTTGTCATCAAACGTTCTGGGACCGCCGCGTGCCACCATGGTTAGAGCAGCAGCTTGGAGCACATCTGCAGGTACACATACAATACAAGACAGCCGCACACGAATGTAACCCTCGTACAGTACAGAATATCGTGACCGGAACTGTCGGTACCTGGCCCTTGCTGGTCCGGAGCTCGTGACTGGTCAAGGAGTCTCTTCGGCCCCCTTTTGGGATGCCAAGGTTGCGCCCCGGTGCTGTCATCGTCTTTTCACGCATGCAATCGCGTGTCTGTCGGCAGAGAACCGAACATCCTCGCCGTTTCGTGATCGCAAATCAGGTAATCGTGGAGGTACTCGCCGCACTCACTTATGCGCCACTAAGTGTGCTCAACAATCCAATGTCTCGGCCTCTCAGACCATGGTGATGGCCTATCGGGAGGGTTCCTCTGAGGTAAATGTGCCCTGGCCCCTAGCCTAACAAATGTCACGAAGATCAAATAATCTGCAGATAGAGCGGGGTTAGGTCAGAGACTCAAGGGGCTTCTTGCCAGAAACAGGTCGCGTTGCATCAGCCTCGGGGGGCTGCTAATTACGAATTACGGGTGGTTGCGGACTGCGGTCTCACATCCGTGTGCCGTCCCGTAAAAGAGATACAACAAGAAGGTAGGTGATGAATATATATTAGGATAACGCTAGGTTTGCGCCAGCTCTAGAAGGGTGACGGGGCTGGCGCCAGCATGAAGGGAGGGGGAGGAACATCTGGGCTTGCTGGGGAGTCTTGGTCGCAAGTCAGCCGGGTTGGAGGGTGCCAGTTTTTGACCTCCATTCTGGGCTTCGGGTGTAAAGTTGTTTAGACATACACGCGTGGTAAGCGAACTCCGCAATTTATCAATTACTATTCCGCTATGACGAAGAGAAGAGAAGAGAAGTGAGAGAGGTGGAAGAAGGGAGTAGGACAGGTGATACGCCGATAAGTCCCGGTTCGAGATGCAGAAGTACCGGCCATGGCTGGGGCACCAATACTTGCACATGGCTCGGAAACACGGCAGCTGGCTGCTGCTAGAGCTACATAACCTAACCATCTCGGGTGTCGGAGCCGGGGCATCGTGAAAGACCCCTGGAGGGCGGCACCCGGTCGCGGGCCCAGGAACTCGCTACTGATGGTCCCCTCGGCGTTCACCTCGCCATCCAGAGTTTGCTGTCGCCGTGGATGGAACCGGGCTTCCCCGTTCCACGGGATGAGAAGGTGAGAAAGCTGGTTACCCAACCTTGGGCGCCTCCAGGTTCGCCCCCCAGGAGCATCAAATATTAACGTTAAGGTTATTGGCCAAGCATCAGCGCTAGGCGGCAAGGAAGCGGGTCGCCGCTGACACCACTTGGCATGCCAATCACACAAGTTCCATCTTTTCGGACGACGTCACGGCGATTCGCGTCTTATCTCCGACATCCATCCACACCACCCACGCCTCGGACCAGACTTGCCGACATCGCAAAAGGCGCTGATGGTGCTGCTGTCCATCCTCCAGACTCCCACCCACAACCCCCAGCATCTCACGTGCTCGTAGGCGACGTGGAGGTAAGGCAGTGTCTTGGTCTTAGCCAACCCAACCAAACATTTGGGTTCCAGACAACGGGGCCTGGGAGCATGTAAGTCTCCCAGCGACCCTCAGGGTTGGTTGGTCAAGACTTTTCGTAACTCCGTGCTCCCCACTACCCCGGTCATGTCTCAACACCCAAACCGTCCTTGTCTCGGGGCTTGGTGCCGTTCTTCGGGCCCTCCCCACAGACAAACCCGGCAAAGGCTGATGGCGCCTTTGGTCGCCCGCCCCGCAATTCTGGGTTCAGTCACTTGAAGGTTAAATCCGACGACATCGTTTCTCCTCCAGTCGTTCTGCAGATTTTGCTTGTTTTGCCGCCTGCTTTCTGGAAGTTGGATATCCGCCTGCTTGGTCCGATCTGGAGCCAAGTACTGAAGAGATCCCAAGAGAGGTCCCGCAAGCGGGACAAATCCCAAACGACGATGGCGACAGCATCATGGAGGGACCTCCCCCGTAGGGAGCAGCTCATCGTCATCACCCTGGCGCGGCTGAGCGAGCCGCTCGTGCAGACTTCGATCCAATCCTACATGTTCTACCAGCTCAAGTGGTTCGACCCCAGCCTCCCCGACTCGATCATCTCCAGCCAGGCGGGCATCTTGCAGTGCGTTGTCCCATTTGGCTGCGATCGCGTGCTTGACGATAGCAATTAGTGCTGGGCTGACGCAAAACTTTTACAGCGCGAGCTTCACGGCTGCTCAGTTTATCACGGCTCTGATGTGGGGGCGGATTGCTGACTCCAGTCTGTTCGGACGAAAAACCGTTTTGATGATTGGATTGGGCGGTACTAGTGAGTCCCTGTTGAGGAGCGGGCACAGCTTCTTCACGTACCTGAGACGAGTTAATCCTTTTTTTCTAGTGCTGTCCTGCATTGGCTTTGCATTCTCCACCACGTTCTGGCAGGCTCTGCTCTTCCGGTCCATTGGAGGGGTCACGAACGGGAACGTGGGAGTGCTGAGGACCATGTAAGGACTGCCCCTTGGACCAACTCAATAACCCGAGCCCCACGGCTGACCTCTTGGCGCAGGATCAGCGAAACAGTCAGGGAAAAGAAGTGCGTCCCCTGCCTCCCTATTTGCCTTCCCCCTTTTCTCGATTGGACTCAGCCCGTGCTCACCACGCGGACTCTAGATATCAATCCCGAGCCTTCCTACTGCTCCCAATGACCTTCAACATCGGCGTCATTATCGGCCCCATCCTCGGAGGCATTCTATCAGACCCAGCAGGGAGCTACCCCAATCTTTTCGGCCATATCGAGTTCTTCCAGCGTTTTCCCTATGCCACCCCGAATCTTGTCTCCGCCTTCTTTCTCTTTTGTGCTATGATGGGCGTGTGGTTGTGTCTGGAGGAAGTAAGTGCGGCTCAGGAACCTCATGTTTGTTGATCGCTCTGCTGACGCTTCCATCAGACATTAGAATCACGACTGGACAAGCACGATAACGGGCTGGAGTTCGGCCGTAGGCTGCGCACGTGGCTGTCAGGTAGACGCTCAGGAGGAGTGACTTACCAGTACACGCCCTTGGAAAACCAGGAACCACCCTTCACCGATAATGACGACGAAGACGGACTGCATTCCAGCAACACCTCAGTCTCCCTCCCACCACCGCCACCGCCACCCCCGAAACCCACGAAACGCCGGTATACCCAGCGCCTGCCCTTCCGCCGCATTTTCACCCCCAACGTGACCTCCACCCTGACTGCGAGCTTCCTCCTCGCCTTCCACGTGGGCACCTTCAACTCGCTCTGGTTTGTCTTCCTCTCCACGCCGGTCTACGACCCCTCAACCCCGCCCGAATCCCCCTCTGCCCTCCCCCGCCACCTCCCGTTTATCTTCACCGGCGGCTTGGGCCTGCGCCCCCCCGAGGTCGGCATGGCCATGGCCGTGCTCGGCGCCATCGGCATTACGCTCCAGCTCTTCGTCTACCCGTGGCTGGCCGCGCGGCTGGGCACCGTCGTCAGCTGGCGGGTGTTTCTGGTCTTCTTCCCCATCGCCTACTTTTGCGTGCCGTTTCTGAGTCTGGTGCCGTCTTGGAGCGCGCCGCCGCACTCCAAGGACGGCTGGGCCATTTGGGTGGCACTGGTGGGGGTCATTTCGCTGCAGGTGATTGCGCGGACGTTTGCCCTGCCCGCGCAGACGATTCTCGTTAACAACTGCTCGCCGCATCCGAGTGTTTTGGGGACGGTGCATGGGGTCGGGCAGAGTGTTAGTAGCTTTGCAAGGACGGTTGGGCCGGTCGTGTGTGGGTACTTGTATGGGAGGGGGTTGGCCAAGGGGGTGGTCGGGGCGGTGTTTTGGGGGCTGAGTGGGGTCGGGGTGTGCGCGGTTGTTGCGAGCTTGATGGTCCGCGAGGGCGATGGACATGAGATTTGGCTTGAGGGAGATGACGAAGATGAGGAGGGGCTGGACGCGTGATATACATGGAGCCTGAAACAGTTTCCTAAGCCACACAGGACACTGAGGAGAGTCAAGGGCGCCAGACTCGGGATAGAACTGGGGTCCACAACTGGAGTCGACAAGGGTATATGTACAGACAGCATAAGAGTCAAAATACCAGGAGATGATAGAGCAAGCATATAAACGGGGAGAGTCGCAACAAGCAAGACACGAGACTAAGGGTTGCAAAAAGAGAGTTGGAAATGAGATTGTAGCGACGAAGAGCAGGCCGGAGAGACAGCACCCGGCGCAGCACCATGTGCACACCTGCTGCGACATGTTGCTCCTTGAACTCCTAGATAGCTGTATAAGATGCCTCAAACCCTTGCCTTGGAATGTAGAAATAAAGCATCAAGAATTCCACTTTACGACCGCGAGTTCCGTCATGTCTTTGACATCACTTGCCTCGGCTAGTCAACGAAATGAGAAACAACTTAGAGGACGGGAAGTATTCAAGCAACGAGAAGGGGCGGCAATGACCGCGAGTGTATCCGGAAGAACGCCACTATCTTGTCTTGGGACCAGCGGAGTAAGGGATGGGGATGCTGGTTCGGGTCAATAGAGAGTAGGGTTGCACTGGTACTATCTCGCCCCGGCTCGGTTCAAGAACAAGCCCCCCGAGTTCATTGTCCAGAAAATGGATAGGACAACTGAAAGCCCAGTACTAGCGGCCAACGACACCTTAGACCCCTCGCCCTCCGTACCTCCAAGCGTTGAAAATCATGGGTTTCGCCCATCTAGCACCGATAAGGTAGTCAACAACCTGCCCGACACCTCGCTCACCAAGTAGTTCTTGGTGGCAGAGGACTAAAGGATAAGTTTTGCCACAGCGGACGTCGGCAACCCCTATCCAATACCTCGATAACCGACTATTTACGGATTTGCCTGTAACAGTCGGTGCTAGGAGCGGTATTTCATGGTGGCGAAAGCACGAGATGGAATGAATCTCTTGGCGTTCTCTCTCTCTCTGTCTCTCTCTTCCCCCTACCTCCCGTGTTCTCTTCTAATATTCAATTCTTCTATCTTAACCATACCGTCTGTCCATGTTTAGATGCTTAATAATCTTAAGTAAATCAAATTGAACCTCCAGAGCCGTCAAGTCCGAAGCTGCGTCTACCGTTACCATCCAGGTCTTGTTTATGTGCTTCTCGGTTTCAGACAGCGGACCTCGAACAAGTCGCATAAGAGAGAAGAAGAAGATAGAATATTACAGCCTACAACGATTACACTCAGCAGCCAAAGCCTCACCCTGCTTTTGCCTTCCTGCCGGGTCCTACCTTAGGTACTTAGCTGTCTTCTGCTTCACAAACTGCATCCAAAGCGCGTGGTTGGTTTAGAGGTTGAATTTCATGACTTGCTAGCGCCCTGCGCCTAAGTCCCTCGATTCGTCAACCCCGAGCCCCCAGCAGAAATGACCTGCATTCCCCGAGACACCTCCGGAAACGCCAGCGTTCCTCACAAAAGCAGAGGGCCAGCCCTCCGCCCAACAAGCCAAACCATATTCCACCTGTCCCATGAGAAGCCAGCTCGCTCATCCAAGTCCTTGTTTACTTCGTGGTGTGGGCGAAGGGGTTGTTGCACCTGGCTGGGACGTTGAAGTAACCTTTGCCCTTGCAGCTGCCGCACGCCCTTATGCGGTTCTGGTACAGGTAACTATGATCATTCCTGCAGGTGCAGTGTGAAGGGTTCTTCTGGCACGTGATACACTTCTTCCCTGTGCCGGCGCAGCTCTGGCAGTCCTCCTTGTCTGTGTAGTCGCGAGGCGTATTGGTCGGGCGGTGGCAGGTGGCGCAGTTGGGCATTTTGCGAGGAGGGTTTCTGGAGACGCTGGTGGTGGTGGTTGATCGGTGTGGATGTGTTTGCGTGTGCAGGTAGCAATGATAGTGTTGTAGATCTGTGTGAGGATGCTGAGTTGGGGGTCAGGAAGGACACGACAAGTTCTCTTATATAAACGAGAGCAACAAGCCGTAGGCGCTGCCGAGACCTGGTCTCCATGGTCTCGATCTGTGGCATGAGACAAAGGAAGCAAAGGAATTGCAACACCATCTGGTCTGAGGAACGCTGGCCGCAGAGAAAGCTGACTAGTCCCAGCGAGAAGCTAATCCAAGAGGAACTGGTCCGAGAGAATGAGGATGGTCCAAGAATAGCTGGCAGCTCCAAGAATAGCTTGCTGCTCCAAGAATAGCTGGGTAATTCTACAGAAGCTACTGGGTGGTCTGAGCGAAACTGGTCTAGGAGAAGCCGGACGATGGATTAGGTTCAAGACCTGCGCTAGAGTGTGTTGGATTCCGGCGTGTGTGGAGCTGTCGAGTACTGCTAGGCGAGCAATCCCCTTGCGCATCCACGTTAAAGGAACAAGGGGAGTTGTGAGTTCAACTTTTAGATTGTCCAGGGGCTTGGGTAGGATCTGGAGTCATCAAAGCTTGAACATAAGCTGGGGTGCTCGCCACAGCGGCGCAGCCTCGTGCCGTGTTACACTCACTGTCAGTCGGGAATTATTATAAGTTTTATAACTCAAGTTTCCCCAGCCGCTGCGGTGCCTTAATCCTGCGCAGCCACCGGCCGCCTCAAAGCCGTGCTTGCAAGCCTTTGTCTCTTACTTCCAGTTCACGTTTTAATAGAAGTGGCGCCATATGATCCAAGGCCAGACTTAGATGAGCAGCCGACCTTCGCCGGGCCAGCCACCCCCTAAACCGAATCAAGGACGACCGCTCTACCGCAACCGAAGATGACGAGTACTGCACCGAGGATGCCGTTACTCAGGGCCCACCGGAACATTTCATCCGGCACCAAGACTCCCACCTTCACGAAGGTGCCACTGCCTCCACAACGACAGTCCCAAACGACGACGACGGCTCTGACCCGCATGAAACCAAGACCGGGACAGAGACCAAAGAGCCACCGCCAACGCCTCCTTTGAAACCACCACCGCTAACGCCGCCCGAGCTCACCTCTCCCCGAAACCTCCGCCTTCGGCCCTTTCCAACCTCTTGCCTACACGCTCACCTCGTGCCAGCCTCCGATTCTCTCGCCAGCCTCTCCAGCCTACTCGGACTTGAAGGGGCACTAAGGTACAGTACCGTTATGACCGAGATGTTATAGCGAGTACGGCGGTGGGAGTGCAGACTACAGACGCATATACCCCGAGCGTTGGAGGAAAACGGTGATTGAACTGTCAGTGGCCGATGGGATACGTGGAAAATGCAGAGAACAAGATACACCACTGCCCTCTTAGAGCCCCTGGGCGGGTCCAACCCGTTTCTCAGCGCGCTCCTGCATTTCATCGGTCCACCTGAAGCCGCTATCCTCGTACTCCTTGGCCAATATGCCATGCTCCTCGACCGTGAGGGTGACGCGTCCTATCTGACTATCCTGCCAGACCGCAAACGGCACGATGAAGCCATGCGCCTTCTGGAACGCGCTCAGCATGTCCCTGCTAGGTTCAGCCCGCCAGAGCATCTTGGCGATCTGACGCTCAAACGCCGACGGGCTCTGCGCCAGCACCCGCTCGAGGCTCTCCATCTCAGCTCTCAAGTGCTCCTCGCTCACCCCCTTATCCGGCGACGCTTCAAACGGCCCCCGGACCAGCACGGAGCCGTCCTCGCGCACGAGAAACGACTCGCGGCTGAGCCGCCGCTGAGGGATCCCCAACGCGTGCAGCCTTGCGAGGACCGCCCTGCACTTGTCCAGATCCGCCAGACCGGCCTCGCGCGCGTGGGGGACGTGCTCGAGCAGAAAGCCAACTACGCGCGAGCGGTTCTCCGTCACGTACGCTAGGAAGCGCGGCGCCAGCCCCGGGTCGCGCTCCGCAATGATGTGGTGCGTGCGCGCCTCGTTCTCGATGTTCTCCCAGTGGCTCGGCATCCAGTCCGACACGCGCACCACGACTTCCTTGTCCCCGACGCCCTGCGGCGCGGGGACGACGGCCGCCGAGAGATAGGACATGCACTGCAGCTCGGTTGGCTTGGGCACGGTGACCTCCTCGCCGACCGAGTTGGTGACGGTGGTCCAGAGTGCACTGGCCGGCGGCTCGGGGCAGTCTGCCTCGTCAACGGTGGCGCCGCACCAGGCCGGGTCCGCGGTGCCCAGACCGAGGTTCGCGAGCGCGTCGGGGTCGTCGTCGGTGGAGACGAGCTCCAGCTTGGCCTCGGCGCCTCCCTCGGCGGGGGCGGCAAGCCGGCCGACGACCCAGTCGCCTTCCGGGACGCAGTCGAAGGCGAGGCTGGTGAGGCGGTGCTGGTGGGCATCCACGGGACCCGTGAAGACGCGGGCCGTGTTGGGCGCGGTCAGGTATTTGATGGTTGGGCCGTCTGCGCCGGTGTGCTCGCGCTGGGCGCGGATGCGGTATATGCTGGGCGTGTCGGGGAAGGCGAGGGGGCCCGAGAGGACGGTGTCGATGGTGAAGGGCACCGAGAGGGAGGGCATGGCAGAGGTTTGAGAGGAAGACATGGTGTGGCCGTAGGTTTGGAGACTTGACGTACCTGAAGTAAGCAGGCGTGTCGTTCTTGGATAGGAGAGTGTGTGACTTGTGAGAACGTCAGGCAAGTCAACTTGGAGAGGAGAGAAACAGGAACTCGCTGCCCTAGATATACATCTCTTTGTCCATCGATGCTGGAGTCATATTTCTGAATAGGTACTCTGCAACTACCAACTCGTCCCACGGCCATGCTGCAGGAGCTGCGGCATGACGGAATTGGGGACGGGCTGCATGTGCTCTGCATGCAGACCTCTGGCGAGGCTTTGTGATTGGGTAGCTAATCCCACTTCGCCGTAGGCCTAGTGGTGAAGCTTGGGGTTTGGAACGGTCCGGGTCCTCCACCAGTGTGCCAGCGGCGCAGCGTGCCTACGGCGCCGCCTTCACCATCCAACAAGCACGCCCCTCCCCACCCATGCTTGCCCCCTTGGCTACCGCTGCGTCGGGTTCAGACCAGTGTCGAAACATCAACATACTAAGCAGACCCCCCAACACAGGGCATCGCACCCCAGCGCAGGGCGGCACACCCCGAGGCACACCGCCGGCATAGGGCAGCACACCCGCCGCACCGGCCCGCTCACGAAGGAGGAAATGTTTAGAGTCGTTATTCGCCTGACATTCGGGCCGTAATACTGAGCCAGAAGTGATAAAATCGGGTGTAAAGAGTCCTGTGTACAAGTGAGTGAAGTAAAGCTATGTACAGAATGCTGCTGACCCGGAAGAAGAAACAAGAACCGCCAGTCACCGCATCCCGCCACCTTCACACTCGGCGGCCTCCAAACAGCTCAACCCATCTTCCCCCACCCTTGACACCCTGCCTCACATCCCATCTCCCCCCCCCTTAGCTCGCCAACACAACCCCACAGCGCATATCACCGCTCCTCCTGTTCACCCTACCAACTCCCCACCTGAGCCCCCAAGCACCAATTAGCAGTACTGGCAAGCCGTAGGAGGGCAATACCCATGGTTGCAAGCAAAGCTGCACAGACCCCGGTACCCCTCGCCCTCGCCGGGCAGCGGGCAGCCGTTGCGTCCGTTGCTCGCGGGCGGGATTCCCGGCGTGCCGTAGCCCGTGCACTTGCAGGGGCCCGGCGGGCAGTAGCCGAAGCTGCACGCGAAGTTGCATAGCCCAATGTAGTTGCCGGTCTCGCCGTCGGCGTTGGTGCCGGCGTTGCAGGATTCTTATGGGAGGGTCAGTGCATACTCTTGCTTTGAGGAAGGGAGGGGGGGTTGGGGGGGCTCACGGCCGGTGCCGGGGGTGCTGCTCGGCTGAGCCGACTGGGAGGTTGGGGTGGTACTGGTTGGCTTGCTGGTCACGGGGCCGGTAGGGCTGCTTGGGGACGAAGTCGTGGTTGCTGGGCTGGTTATGGTGGCAGTGGTCGAGACGCTGACCGTCACCGGAGGGTTGGTGCCGAGCGAGGGTGTCGCGGCACAGGTGCTGACGTGGAGGCCAATGGTGAGAGAGGCCATGCCGTCCCTGCCCAGGGGGTCGCTGAATCCCGCGGGGACCGTTCCGACGTAGGGGTTGAAGTTGTACAGGCCGCACGGGCAAACGTTGGAGATGTCCATCAGCGAGGTGTCCTGGAGCACGACCTGCCCGTTCCGAGACAGGCTGAACTTTTGCTGGCCGACGCCCATGGGCACTGCGACGAGGTTGGCGCCAGCGGGAACCTGCTGCGTGAAGACTTGACCCCCCGAGGTGACGGTGATGGTGCCAGGTTGGGTGAGGAAGGTGACGACATAGACGTCGTCGTCCATCGTTTCCCAGCCATCAGGGCGGCCCTCGAAGTAGTTACCGCTCGCGTTGTTTGCGGGACGACCCGACGTGGTGTCAGTCGCGTCGCAGTTGAGGGACCGCAGGGTTCTTCGATACCAGTAGATGATCTGGTCTTTGCTGATGTACTTGTTTACAGAGGTATCCTTGTTCTTGTAGGCGGCGATGAAGGGCTTAGACAGCTCCAAGAACCCGTTGTGCGGCCTGCTCGTGCGTAAGGACGTCAGCCAGAGAAATTGCAATCAAGATTGAGTTCAACTCGGTCTCGTCATGACTTACATGTCATTGGTCCACTTTGAGTTGCCGTCATCGTAGTGAGCAGAGCTCAGGGGGCCGATGTAGTGAGACTCGCCGTAATCGTTCCAAGTGATGAGCTCGACCAGGGGGAAGCCCTTCTGCAGCACTTGGTTCCAACGATCGTAAATCAAGGAACCGCCCGGGAAAATCCAGTTCTTGCTGAACGAAACCTCCTGTTTGTGTGCATTGATCAGTGTGAATGCAAATCATCCCTTGTTTATAACCCCGGGAAAAACCACCTACCGGACCGAAGTGGGTAAAGAACCAGGGAGAAATAGCTAGAAATGTGTCAGACGTTGTGGTACTTCATGTTCGTTCCAGGAGACAGAGGAGAGGTGGCAATTGAGGGAGAGAAAGAACATTTTCCGTACGAGCCATGTATTTCTTGCCGCCGAGCCAGTTGATATAGGCGTTGTCGCCGTCCTCGACGCTCAATGAGTGACCTGGTTTGGGGGCCTTGTTGTTCCCATCATTTGGCCACGCCTGTGGGCTCATGTTAGCTCTTTTTTCTCAAACTACAATGATGGCCACCGAAACTGACCATCCAGTTGAAGGCTCCATCAATAGGTGCCGTCGAGGCTTGACCAGGGTGAAAGTTTGGAACAAAGAACACATTGGTGCCCGCGGCGGCCCGCATGGCATTGACGTCGAGACCGTCTCCGGCAAACGAGGAGGCAAAGACACGGCCGTCGACGAGGAGCTGGGCGGGCTGATTGGCGTACTGGGCAATCTTGCGGCCGACGGCACCCGCATCTCCAGGACTGTACCAATTGAAGTCGAAGGAGATGAAGACTTTCATGCCGTTATTGGCGGCAGACTGGTAAGCGAGGTTGAGCTGCGCGTCGGTATAGCCGTCCACGCCAATGTTGAGGGCAAAGGCATCGATGCCTGCGTCTTTGGCGCGGCGCATGTCATCGTCGTAGTCGGAGACAGAGTTCCGTTCACCAACGATACCAATCTTGTGCTAGTGTCAGCGAGCGAATCAGGGACAAGGGAGAGTGTCATGGCAAACCATGAAATGGCAGAACACCAGTCGATCGGCAGATGAGGCGCGTGCCTCCAACGAGGCACTGTGTCCCTGCGGCAGGGCCCCAGCAAGTCCGGCCGAGGCCAAAAGCCCCAGCACAACGGATGAGAGTAGCATGATAGTCCAAGGCAAAGTCTGAGAGGCGTTCACGATGAGATGAGATGTGTGAGTTGTTGTATTGGCGCCCAATCCTGTCCAGAGATGCCCATGACCCCTATATATATTCCTCGTCAAGCACCGCAACCCCAATGTTTGTTAGCGGCTCGCCGTGACATGTTCCCTCTTTGTGATCCTCGGTCCGATAGTGGACAATCCTCCTATTGCTGGCCCTGCTGGATAGAAGACTCTAGAGACAAAGGTTGTCGTTCGCATTACAACCACTCATTGCGATAATTAACCGCGCGTAAATGGTAGAAGAATGGTGGACATCCAAGCCAAGCTACGCTACGTGAGGGCACGCATTTTCCCGTACGCCGAGAGTGACCGTCCGGATGTGATAAGGCGAGGTACCGGGACTTGGGTTATTGTCGACCCCGGGTCGCGGGTCCCGGTCTTGTCGCGTTCTGGGCTTCAGGCACGCGATGCCAAATCCGAGATCCTAGCGTGCCTAGGTAGTGTCAATGTGACTATGGCGAGGGGAGCGGGCTTGCGGCCCCGCTAGTTATGCCTGCTTTGGTTAAGCCTCTCTGCCCGAAGTATCAAGACACATCCGCGCAGCGAGGGTCCAGGGAATCAACGTATTGTGGGACCCCGCCACCCCTGAGACTGGAAGCTCCGCGCTGTGGAGTCAACAAGGAATGGAACCTGGAAGTATTCTGTGAAAATTAGGGACTTAGACCTTGGCCAGTGTTTCCAAATCGGGAGAAGTCACTGGGCGCTCTCACAAGCTTCTCGTTAGCCTTCTGACTACCGAGACGTTGCGACCAACGGCAGTCGAGCTGCAGCCGAATCATCTCGGACCGATTTCCCCGCAATTCAACGGCCGTTTCCTTGCGACCTAACCTTCTGGGCTGCGGTAGGGTGGTGTGCCTTGCTTTCTTGTGCATGGACCCCACGGGGCTTCCCCGCGATCACCCAAGGCCACCCCGGATCCAGCGAGGCCGAGCATGGCTCGATCGGCTTGTGGCTGCTGTTAAGAGTGTGCCTTCGCACTAGCACTGGATGCTCGGCGCTCGCGGGGTTAACAGAAACCCGCTTGCTTTGCCTCGGTTGTCTGAGTTGGACCAGCTGACAGAGATGAACCAGACCCCTGAAGTAACGTTACCACAAGTGGCTGGGCGAAGCGACCATGGTTTTTAGCACAGAGGGGTCCTGGGGCCAGGCGAGCACCCCTCGATGTTACAAGGGATTGGGAGTTGGCGCGAGTCTCGCAGCAATTTCCTCGGGCGGCCGAGGAAGTTCGAATTCATGCACGGACAGACACGTCGCGCACGAACGCGTTCACTTTCAGGCTGTGGAGCAAGCCCTTCGCTTCGCAGCTCCCCAAACGGGCACAAGCACATTTCAACTGACATGCAAAGGCCAAGCCGCCGTTCAACGGTGCGTAAGCAGCTAAGCCTTATTGGGTGGCGACGCTGATGGCGTCCGTGGACTTGTTCCGAACCTGGCCGGCTCTTAAGTCTGAACCCTGTCGAGCGGCGAACGCGATCATGTTGCATTGACCGATTTGACACCGCGAGCGATCTTCTGTATGGATCCTTGTGGCTGCGCTTCGGCGTCAAGCTGAGTTCCCCGGCTTCGCCCTCCCACGTTCTCGCTTCCAAGACACATCGATCTGCCCGGTTCCTGAAACGCCCTGCCATGCTCACCGTCAGAGCCAATGTGACCGAAAATGATCGTGCGGGCAGCCGCACTTGCGCGCCACCTTGATCTCGGCCCGACTCCACATCCACACCAGGACTTTGATTCGTCGCGGGTCGGTCTTCTCTGGTTGCGAGAGGCGCCGCGGAGCACGTTGAAGCGTATCAAAGCAAGGCGATATGCTTAATTATCTCGCCTAATTTGACCTTTCCTTCCATCTTCCAGGGCTCCGTGATGTCAGCCTCGGCCAGTTCTGCGTTCGCCTGTTCATCCGAGTGGTTCGAAAGCACGGCATCGACTCGGAACTGTTGATTCTGGGAGTGAAGCTCCAAAGTTCAACCTCAGCCGTCGGCGCTCGGCCTTGTGTTCGAGCATCGAGATGCTAACGGTAGTGTGAGTCAAGAATCTATCTGGCTCGAGTAAGCTCAGTTCGTCTCTCACGATGCTCCTGTACCACGTCTTCTAATGCCATGTTTGCCTGTTTGCTACCTTGACAGCCCCGACGTTTTCAAGTTTGGCGTCTCCTATCACAATGTCGGCTTCATCGATGGCGACCCCTGCAACCATCGAGCCTGAGATTGGGCTGCGCAACATGCGGAGCGACTCGCAGATCAACGACTTGATCCGCGCGGCCGAGACGGCAGCTACGCGGGAAAAGGAGATGGGCGTCTGGCAAGCCGTCAGGACTTACCCAACCGCCATCTGCTATTCCATGGCCCTCTCCCTCTGCCTTGTCATGGAGGGCTACGACACCTCGTTGACCAACAATTTCTTCTCTTTGCCACAGTTTCGTCAGAAGTTCGGCCAGCTCCTGGACGACGGCGACTATCAACTCACAGCCAGCTGGATGTCTGGACTCCAAAACGGTACCCAAGTCGGTCAGATTCTGGGGCTATTGGTGGCCGGCCTGGCTGCCGAGCGCTACGGCTACAGAAAGACAATCATCGGGGCATTGATTGCCCTCCTCGGCTTCATTTTCCTCCTCTTCTTCGCCGTCAACATCGAGATGCTTCTGGCCGGAGGAATCCTGTGCGGAATCCCTTGGGGCGCGTTCCAGACCTTGACCACCACTTACGCGGCCGATGTGACGCCCATCCCGCTGCGGCCGATCCTGACGACATTCGTCAACATGTGCTGGGTCATTGGACAGCTTATCAGCACCGGCGTCTTGCGCGGACTGGTGAGCCGGACAGACGATTGGGCTTGGAGGATCCCATACGCCGTCCAATGGGTGTTTGTGCCTCCCATCATTCTCGGGGTCCTCTCTGCGCCGGAGAGCCCAACTTGGTTGGTCCGAAAGGGGCGCATGAGCGACGCTCGCAGGTCCTTAAGACGGTTAGTTAGCAAGACGGCAAGCGGGGAGGACATCAATCGGTCCCTAGCACTGCTCGACTACACTGACCAGCTAGAGAAGCACATGCAGGAGGGAACGTCGTACTTCGACTGCTTCCGGGGCGCCAATCTTCGGCGCACCGAGATTGCTTGTGTTGTGTGGGCTGCCCAAGTCTTCTGTGGCATTTGGTTTGGCGGAAACGTCACCTACTTCCTCCAGCAAGCCGGGTTCAACCCCGAGCGTTCGTTCGACTTTGGCATCGGCCTGGCTGGCATGGCAGTGGCGGGCACCATCGGCGCCTGGTTCATTGTGCCGCGCGTCGGCCGCCGCACATTGTACCTCGCTGGTCTCAGCGGCATGCTCTCCATTCTCCTGGCCATCGGCTTCTTGGGCATCCCGACCATCATCGAGCCGATTGGCTGGGCCTCGGGGACTCTGATGATGGTATTCGTCATCACTTACGACTTGACAGTCGGCCCTGTGGCGTACTGCCTCGTCGCCGAGATCCCCTCCACCCGCCTGCGCATCAAAACAGTCGTCATCGCGCGCAGCACGTACAACGTGGCTAGCATCGTGGCCAACTTCCTCAACCCGCCCATCCTGAACCCGACTGCCTGGAACCTGCGCGGCAAGGGAGGGTTTATCTGGGCTGGGCCGTGCTTGAGCGTGCTAGTCTGGTCGTATTTTCGCCTGCCGGAGACCAAGGGGCTGGGCCTGTCGGAGATGGATGTATTGTTCGAGCAAGGGGTGAGCGCGCGCAGGTTTCGCCAGGTCGAAGTTGATGCTTTTCACGTGGAGCTGGTGACGGACGTGAAAGCTGGGGTCGGTGACAGGGACTGAGAAGAGAAGTTAGAAAAAGGGTGGGGGGCTGTAAGATTCGGCTGTGGAATTATTGATAAGAGAAGGACAACTTCGGGGATCGCATGGTGTTATGAGGCATCGTGGCACATTGCCCATGATGGACTGTTGCTGGCAACGTCCCGGTCTATTTTGTTTTCTTTTTGTACCTTA
>FTCU01000662.1_pt1 | contig 18537 bp, 18 predicted proteins | sample 1639521 | NCBI WGS metagenome assembly FTCU01 (sample SAMEA3914864, study PRJEB12502) | metagenome | biome: forest; material: soil | place: USA | collected 2012-03-12 | depth 0.3 m
TAATTCATTAAAAATGGCCTCGTAAGTGTTTTCACTCCATTTTCCCCTCGAACGACATCCAACGACATCCAACTTTCCCTCCAACGACATTCAATTTTCTCTCCAACGACGCCACATTCACTAACGGTTTTATTTCCACAGCCTCAAGCTGTTAGTTGGCCCCGCGGGCGCCCCGGCCCCAGCTCCACCAGCCCGTCCTTCACACCAACCACCGCGCAACGCCCACGAGTGGACCCGCAGGTCCTTGTCCCAGCCCCCCCCGATACACCCAACGTTAGTAACCGCTTCAGCCCTGTCCTGTTACGCCCCTGCTGTCTCATGCTGACATACCGGAACAAGTCCCAAGCTGCGCCGGTTACGAGGCGCGAGGAGGAAGGGGAGGGCCGGAACGAGGATGGGCGGGACACAAGTGAGGCGGAGCGTAGTGGTGGTGCCCTCTTGGACAGGCTGGTTGGGGCTGGGGTGGATGTGTCCGCCGAGATTGTAATACATAGATGGGTCTATGTGACGCCGGTCGTCGTCGGGGCGGCGGCCGGCGCCGGCTACATTTTCTTTCGGTGGTTGATGAAGCGACTCGGATAGTCAATAAAAAACCTCCCAGCGTCCTTTATTTGCCATGTTATTGCTGGTTCTTGGTGTCTTCTTGGTGTTGGCGTTCATTCACGAGGTTGTATTCAGCTGCCCGTCGGAAGTGCCATGGCATTTCATCTGTGCCACTATTGTAAAAGCACAATTCCTTCGGTTTACTCGTCCTCGTCGTCAACCGAAACCATCTCGCAGGCCCCAAGGAGCCAGGTCTGGTAGCTGGTGTATAGGTCATCGGAATCGCTGTCGTCGTCAACCTCTGGCCACGATCCCGGCACAGCCAGTGGGGGATCTTCGATGTGCGCCCAGAACTCTCCTACAACTCCCTCAACATCGGGGTCCCATTCCCACCGGAGAGTCCAATCCTCCGGACGTGGCCCAACCGTGAAACCGCTCCATTTATATCCCGCCTTTCTTGGTCCACCGAACCAGCGCCCCTGGCGAGACGGTGTGTGGTCGAGAAAAGCAGCCAGCTCCATTCTTCCATATACCCGAAGGTCTTGGCCGACAGCTTCCAGGTCCTCTACCCAATCCCTGACCATCTCCTGAATTTCATGTCTCCAGAACCGACATTGCCTCGGGCCGGTATGACCTTGCATCCTTCTTCTAAAGAACGCCATCCCTTCAAGTAGGGCGGTTCTTCCGGTCGTAGTTCTGAAGTCATAGAAGTCGTCGTAGTCTATGACGGACACAGCTTCGCGCATAATAACCCGCATTTTGCTCCACTGGTGCGCAAGAATTTGGACATTGAGCATTGGCGAGATCCCAGGGTCGTGTTTTCCGAAGGCTGCTGTACACACATCCGTACACCCACATCTCGTTCGCGACTTTGTACGGACTGTCCAGATGTGGAATCTCATGGTAAGATACACGTCGAGGAGACGCTCGAAGATTGTTTTCCCCAGTGAAGGTCCCGGCCGCCAGCAGAGGTCGCCGGGCCGGAAACGGCCATCTGGATGAAAGATCCGGCCAATCGCTTTGGGATCCAAATGTCGCACGTAACAGCCGTTGAGCATTTGTATCCGGCGCGCCAATGAGCATTGGTAGAAGCGTGGAAAACACCTGTGCACGAGAAGGTCAAAAACCCGGGCGTTCCCCATCATACTGCTCATCGTCCACCAAGTCATCTTGTTGTCCACCACGTCATCATAGATGCCCTTGGAAAGCAGCAGGCGGGGAATGGTCTCATTGCCGTCTGCAAGCCAGCGCTGAACCATGTAAGCCGCTTCGCCGTCTTGATTCTCGGCGTAGAAATCAAGACCAAGTCGTAGGAGCGGCTCAACAAGATCCGGTCGAAAATGCATCGCGATCTGGGTGAAGAAGTACATCTTGGTTAGCGCCGCGACTGAAAAGGCGCTGTCAGCGGAATTAGGTAGGCGTAGCTTACATGAAGAAGGGTGTTGCCTCGTTCATCGACCGAGAATGGTGATGCTTCCCCGTTGTTGAATAGCTCGACAAGCTGCCCAACGTCCTTGAAGCGCGCCAAACGGAGCACCTCGGCGTCTTCCGGCACAACGACGTATTGTCTAAGACATGTTTTCCAACCGGAGTACGCCATCGAAACTTGAAGATCCCAGGACTTTTTCAGCAACCATGACGGAGGCGTCACACGCAGCCGGAAAGCTGCATCTAGGTCAGCAGCTGCTCACAGCATATCTCCACGTCCATTTAAAGCCATCACATACCAGTCGACCGGGTGGAGAGGGTGCTATCAAGGTGTTCTTCGACGTCCGAGACTTCCAAGCCCCAAATCGATGTCTTGGTGGAGGACTTGACCCTGCGCTGAACGGAACGTGTTGTCGGAATACTTGTCCATGAAGAGGACGGCAGCGACGATTGGTCTTGCTCGGTATTTCTTGATTTCACGAGCGAAACCGGGTCTGCCGCTGTCTCATCTACTGGGTCCTTAACCGCTACAGCCTTGCAAACCTCAGCAGCGATTAGGACTGGATATCGGCTCAGGGAGGATCTGGAGAAGAGTAAGCGCATGATGAAAGTGCGCTGATGAAAGAGGTACACTTCACGGCCACTCACGTCATGTGTAGCTGAACGGCGAAATTCAAGAGACTTTGCGCCCTCTGAAGCCGCTTCACGTATTTCTCGAGATCATCCTTCTTCAAGAGCACCTTCACCCTGGCAAGCAGCTTTTTCCGCCTTCTCGACAAGGCGATATCCGCCCCCAGGTCATCGACAAGATCGCTCAGGTCTTTGTGAGCTTGACGACACCGCTCTATGACCAAGCGCTGCGCAGTGGAAAGTGAGTCTGGTGCAGAACTCAGCAGCTGTGTCTCGATTTCGGCGACGATCTGCCCGGAGACCTCGAGGTCCTCGACAAGGTGCCGTATCGTGTCGGGCACGTCTCGCACTTCACCCCACAGCCGAGTGAGAGACAAGATTGCTTGGCTGAGCGCCTGGGCCGCCTGGACAACGGCGATGCTGCTCGCCACAATCCCGAGGGCTTCTGCCATAGTAAGGTTAATGGGCGTGAACGAAAGAGAAAATCTAGGGGGCTAGAATAACGATCAGCTCATAGAGCAGGCTGAGAAAGTCGATGAGGAGGGGTTAACAATCCATGAGCCCAGCTAGGCAACTGACGTGGCATCCGGGCGAAATGGCCAGGGCTTCCATCCTGCTGCAGGAAACTGTGGCGCAGCCAGTCAGGAAGACCAGTCGATTTCTTGCAGCAACCAACAATGTACCTGGAGCGGGGCAACCTCAAATTGGTTGGCTGAGGCTTTGCCCGTGGCATCTTGCAAGGCGTTCTCTAACTTCATGGCTATCGGAACGAATCGGTTGATACTCTGACTCTTGAAGACCAGAGGCGCTGCAAGTTTTCTTCACAGGGAATAGGGGGACTGTGAGAGCCTGGTAATCTCTGCCCATGTTAGTCAGGCGCTCTCTCCCATCTATCTCATACTGTTCTGCCACCTTCAATAAACACCGTCGACCCCTTTCCGAAGGCGTCCCTGTGAGCTCGTTGAACATGCATGTATAAGCCACACCCGCCTCACGTAATCATAAGAAGTGACACACAACCGCCAGAGGGTTGACGAGAACATCACCAATGCAGTGCACACACCCATCCCTTCTTTGCCCCAAGAAACCAGCTTCTTGATATTCGAGCTTTACGCCTAGGTCCCAGACCCCGATCCATCTACCTACAGGGCACCTGGCCTTTCAGTCACCTCACCTTCCTTTATCTCTCAATACATCCACCCCTTGCCAATACCCTGTCCTGGTGGCCACCCGCGCCCCGCGCCGGTCCTGGCCTTCCCTCCACCTATCATATCCTCTGCAGTGAATACCGACCCATAGGCCGAGTACACACCAACCCCACTCAAACCACAACTCAATCACGGCTAGGGTCCCTCTTCGCAGGGGTCTGCCCCCCCGCCCCCCTTCCCGACCCAGAAGACGCCGCAGGCCGCGGCCTCGCCACCCCAGACGCAGGCCCCGGCCCCGTCGGTCCCGTACGCGACGGAGCTGCCCCAAACGCCGGCCCGGGCGTCGTGCCCGACCCCGAACCCCGCGAACTAGCCGGCCTCGACACCAGCGACGCGTTGGCCAGCGGCTGGGCGTAGGGGTGCGGCGCGGTCCGGGATGACGAGGACTGCGTCGGGGCTCGGCCGACGCCGGCTGCGCGGGGCCTGTGGGCGCGGACGGCGTCGGTCCATTTGGTGAGGGAGGTGCCGGGTTGGACATGGGGGGCGCGGGGCGCGGTGCGGGCGGCGGGGGTTTTGGCTTTTGTGTTGGTTGATGCGGCGGGGGGGGGGGTTGGGGTTGGCGCGGCTTGCTTGGAGATTTTGGCTGTGTTTTTGGTGAAGAATTCCTGGTGGTGGTGGGGTTAGTTGTGTGAAAATAAGGAGGTGGTCTGTTTTTTGGGGGGGTTTCTCTTACGGATAGGAACTTGCTGCTTGCTTCCTCCGGGAGAGGCGGGACTCCGTTATCGCCGCCCCGGAGCCACCTGCTGAGATAGCCGTCCTGGATGTCGAGGTTCGTGTAAATGCGTTCCTTCCCAACCTTCTGGAACCCAGTCATGCTCAACCAGCCGGTCGCGATGATGGGCTGCTGGTTGAACAGCCGCGTGGCCTGCGGGCCCTGGATGTTGTAGTACTGCGACGTCCAGGCTCCCGAGGCGCTCGGCCTCTCGCTGCTACCCAGCGCTCCGAGCAGGGGCTCCTCCCACGAATACACGCGCAGCCCGACGAAACCAGGAAGGTCGGTTGACCCGCTGCGTCCACCCACCAGCCCCACGACGGGCGGTCTTGGGTCGTTGAGTACCTTGGCCAGTTGCGCTGGGGGCTCTCCGGTCGGAGCGCCCATGGGGGAGAAGGCGCCTTGCATGAAGGTTGCGACGAGGTGCCAGAAGTACGCCTTGGATGTGTCGTCCATGAAGGGAGAGGCGGCTGCTGCGGGCTGCTGGGAAGTCCCCTGCTGGCGACTTTGCTGGGGTGGTGCGGCAGGGGTGTCGACGTCCAGCAGGTCGAACACGAAGCTCCTCATGTAGGGGGTCAGGTTAGGCTGTGAGGTGGACCGCCCGTGAGCCGTAACCACCGCCTTGTGCTTGTTGATGTATTCGTCCGAGCCCATCTGCGGGATGACGATGGTAACGTAACCGTGAGATGCCGCGGTCTTGCGGACGTCATTGAGGATGCCGGCACTCGCGTTGTGCTGCCTGTTGACGTCGCCGATGCGGTAGTTGAGGAACACGACGCCGTTCACCTTGTTGTCGAGAGCCTTGGTGGCGAAGTCAATGATCTGGCACAGCGCGTACACCTTCTGCAGAGCGAGGGTTTCCCGCGCTGTGCCGCCCAGGGTCGCGCCGCCGCTGAGGCGGTACCCCAGAATCCGCTGGGCCTCCCTGTAGCCGATATGCTCCATCATCTGCATGACGATGGTCGTCGACGCCAGGAGGTCGATGAGGCAGGGATCACGGTCCACACCCGGGCCGTCTTTCCAGCGACCTCCGCGAGTGATATGGTCGAGCCGGGCAGCGACGGCATCGTCGAACGTCGTCGGCGTTGCCGCATACCACGCGGTTGCCTCGCTGGCGCTGACGGTGTCGTTGGCGTGCGCAACCTGGCTGCTTCCCACGCGGTGCGGGACCATGACGAGCGAGGCCTTCAAGCCGATCGCCTGGAGATACCTCCATGACTTTTTGCCGCGCTGAAAACACTTCGACGTTGTTGTGGTTCGAGATGCGGGCTCCTCCCCGTACGCCCACTCCTCTCCGTACGCGGCCTCCTCTCCGTACGCGGCCTCCTCTCCGTACGCGGCCTCCAGAGAGTTTCCGGACGGGGCAACAGCCGCCGAGGACCGCGAACCCGAGCTCGTCGCAGCCGGCGTTGCGGCTGCTGCGCCGTATTTCTTATCGGCCATGATGGTCAGACATGTCCGGATCTCGTGCTCCGAGAACGGATGGGCGCGCCCGGAGTGGATGTATTCGCTCAGGATCTGCGCGGCGGCGACATGCCAGATGTCGCCCGTCAAGGTCCCGTACCAGGCAATGTACGCAGGCGTTGCCGGAACCGGCCGCTTTGCAATCCCTCGGATAGAGCTATCCCAGAAGGGAAACGTCGCTCGGGCATTATCCACCTCCATGGCAGAGGGACTGGTCCGTCTTGGGGGCGTTGCGGTTGGAGCGGGCGACGCTGGGGGGGGCGTCGCAGAGTTCCTGCTGAGAGGGTTCCTGTTGAGGAGGGAACCGATGCCTCCCGCTTTGAGCGGCCTGCTATTGCCTCCGTTGTTTTTACCGGGAGGAGGGGTGGCCATGTCGACGGGTGCAGGCAAGTTCGACGCTGGAGACGCTGTATGATATTCAGAGTCGATGGTTATAAGCCGTGGTTGATCTTTGGAAATGAGATTGGTTGGTGATGGACTGGTGGTGCACAACTGCCCGAGGGCAAGATCTTGACTGGAAAGGTAGAGCCGTGCGTGAAGGATGAAGGGGTTGCGAGAATAAAGTCCAGTTCTCACCGGGGACTCATCTTTTCCTTATAGAACCGCATGTCGGCAGGCACCGTGTTGTTCCTGTCGCGAGAGACCACATGGGCCTGGATTCCCATCATCCAGAAGCTTAGCTCTCCAATCACCAACCCGTCTTCGCACAATTGACATTTTCCTCCCCCATGTGATGCCCACAACTCCCGGTCGGCTTGCCCACTCAGGTATGGTGACATCTCACCTTGAATTGTCCACGTCAGACCGTCGTAAAGAGTGGGTTCAACATCAAGACTGAGAGGCGCCAGCGTTTGAAGAGTCTGTACCGGAATGGAAGCTCACGCAGTGGAGTGCCAACCGTATACTAACAACTTACCAGCCTAGTCTCGTAAGCGTTGTCTCCAAGTTAACACAGACCGGACCAAGTTGTCCGACTTTGGTCCATACTTGGACTTACGGGGGCGGCGGCGAGGTGAGTGAGACAGGAAAACGGGGCCCTATGGCTAGGCTTCTCCTGATGTTGCCATCTTTCCCTGCATCAACGTGGCCAAGTCCGGCATTAAGGGGTGGCACAGCACGTCCGCCCACTTGCACGCTGACGGGACCAATGCTGTGTTTTGGCTTACGAATTTGTCACTACTTTACTTGAGGAAACCAATCAAGGTCCCGCATTTTGTCTGCTACGGCGTAGTTCCGTCCAGTCCTGAGCAACATCAGCTGAGTCCGTGTTCCAAGTCTGTGGCCCGCAGTTTGACGATGCCGGCTCACCAGGACGGCCCTTATTAAGCCCTGAGGCTCCACCACCTCCTGTTGCAACGTTGTTGCTCATCCTCGCAGAATATATGCTTTCCTGAAGCTACATCCAAAGCATTGTGGTGTGCGCGCAAGCATGTCAACCCGGAATCCATCGTTCTGGGGGCTTGGATCTCCGCCCAAATCTCGTGACCGTCCCTGGTTCACTCACTGATGCCAGGCCATGGGATTGGGGATGCCGTGTTTTCTCCTTTTGCGGGCCAGGTTGGTGCGGGGCCTTGGCGTACCTGGTTTCTTGCGGCTTCTTTGCACTCTGGCGTTTGGGTTTCCTTTCCGAGGACGCTTTTGGCGGGATGACTGCTGAGCTCTTCTTCGTGTCGGTTTTTGGCTCAGGTTGCGTCTCATGTCGCGTCTTCCGCCTCTGTGGCTTGTTGGGTTTTGAGATCCTGGCGCGTTTGTCGAGAACAGGGGAGGCAGGCTTTTCTCTTGTCCGCAGAACCTGGGTGGAACTCGAAGTTTCTCGAACGGCAGCATCCAGAGCTTCGTTGCTTGGCTGTCTCGCAGCACCGCGTAGGACCATCGCCTCTCGGTTCTGTTCAATCCATCGAAGCAGCACGTGGTGTCTCTCAATGTTCCTCTCCGAGGTCCCCAAAACGTACGTGATGGCATCCCTCTCGTTGTCGGAACAAGGCTCGGCCAGTTCCTTGGTCAGGCCATCGCGCTGTTCCTCCAAGGCCTCGAGACGCGCAAGATGGTAATTCTGAAACTCGATCCACCGGTCCAGAGCGCTTTGCTGCTCGAGATCCTCGGTAAGGGACACGGAGGCGTCTAGCCCATGTCTCTGGCGGCGTTGGCGCAGGGAGTCTTCAAACTTCTGGAACCTGCGCCGGGTCTGCCGCTGGTACGTACGGAACTTGCGCCATGCAACGAGTTGGGCGGTGAGCGGCATATCGCTTGTGCCTGGGAAGGACATCCAGTAAGCCACAATAGCGCGGTACTCCTCGGGCGGATTCCGCAGCATGGGAATGTCGATATCGGGCGGGTAGCACGGAGGACAGCCGTCGGCTTCGAGTTCCGGGCGTGCTTGGGCTTCTCTCTGGCGAGAGTCCTCGAGCTCCTCCTCCTCATCCAAGGGCGGCGTCACATCACTAGAATCGTCAGTGTCAGCGTGCAAGCCAAGTACCGACCCATACAGCGATGGGGAAAAACACTCACCGTAATGCAGCCTCGAGACGCTCAACGTCGAGAGGGTTCCCTGCGTGCAATCGGTCCGCTCTTGTCGCAACCTCTAGCCGCTACGCTGGCGTGAGGTTCTCAAACCCCGGAATCGTGATGAGGCTGATGGCGTCGAGCCTCAGTTGGCGTGGGTCAACATGTGGTGCGAGCGCATTGAAATCAATCAAAACAACGACGCAGTCACGTTACCTGATATCACCGTAATCCACAACTGTCGTTTGCAATACCAGCTCATCGAGGTAGGATGCCACCGGGGTGGCCATTGTGGAAAGCAGGGTTGGCCGGCCGTTTTCGAGAAGCTCGCAAGAGAACGAACGACCGATGGCCGAAGAAGATGGCCTGTTGGTTGGGCAAAGGTCACGTGCCGACGCGGGCGCCACGCGACGCGCAAAACGGCGTGTCATCGAGCCTGTGGCGCGTCGTCGGCCTTGTGGCGTGACGGGGATCATTGGGCCCGAGGGGCCGAGACAGGGGGTACACATGTTGGACACGCACCTCAACGACCTGAAGGAGAGAATTGATGTCGACCCGCTGCCGGGCATATTGGGTCTGTGATCAGGCCGGGCGGTCGAAAACAGCAGTACCTGGCCTTGGGCCCCAAGAACGGCATGTTATGAGGCGCGACGTTCACGAGCTCAATGTGGGGGCAATAACAGAGAAGCATGGCCTTCGTGCCCTCGAGATCCCCGCCGTTCCACTTACCGGCGTCTGCCTTCAGGTAGCAGAAGAGGAAGTCATGAATCAAATCATATACAAGCGGTTCTTAAAGCAGGTACTCGAAGCCGTTTCAGACACCCTCTAGTAGCTACCCTCACTCCCGGTATTTGCTGATGACAACGGAGCCTTACGGAGGTAGCTGCTCACACCCCGCGACCTTTGTTGAACGGGAAAGCGCTTTTCACTGCCATCCCGACTGAGAGGACAGATATCAAAACAGCGAGTATTGGTGCTCCTATAAAGGGAACCGTCAGCAGCTCGACCATCACGGTTTGAAACCGACATAGCGAAGTTTGACGGAATCAAGTGCTGACCTAGTGTGAGCGCCACGGCGTAGACCAGTGCCTCCAATTTCGAGACTTTCGCTTCGACGACGCCCGATAGCAAATCATTCCCACGGGCATGTTCTTCCCGGTCCAGGAGCCTTAGCACCTCTTCTTTGTTCGGCATATCCTTCAACCCCTCGACCCAGTTCCTGAGTGTGTACTTGTATTCCAAGTAGGCTGGTCTCCACGCCGTCACCGGCATCCTCGTGGGAGCATGATGCCTCCGCCTTAGCAGGTCGAGCTCCTCTTTCGTTCCAGTTGGCGATCTGAGAACCGCTGAACACCTCTCTGTAGGGTTCTCCGATGCTGCGCTTGTTTCGCTTGCAAGGTCGCCTCCAAAAGCAAAGTGAACTGTGGTCAGATCTGGATGCGAAACTGACGCGGTAAATCTCGATTCCGCGCCATGCCTCAGAAACCGCTCAGCCACCGCGCCCAGATTCGTGGCTATGAATCCATCGGGTAACCTCCTGTATAGGGACTCAGGGTTCGACATTGAACGATGTTGAAAGAGCCATCGAGAAATCAAGTAGTGTTGCCAAACACTGAGCTTGATCCCGTGCAAATCCGCAGTTTCAGCGGCACCAATCATCATCATAGGGGTGCTGATTTCATGCGGAAAAGGGATAAGTCGCGTTCGCGTGCTCGACGTCAGGAGCCCCCGATCGAGGAGAGCATCCAAGACCGGCAACCCAACCCCCTGGTTTTCAAATTGGCGCGCGAATGATGTATAGGTCAGAAGGGCCACTTTGGTTGCACTATCCGTGGCTATTGGGTCGTTCGCAATCTTCCACGCCGGATACCCATGATCAGCGAAGGAATATGTGCAACAATATAACGCACTCGCTAGTATGAAAAGGGAGGCTGTTCCCGGCCTGCTCGCGGAGAGGGCAATTTCCCAATAATCCAGCGGACCATACGCCACTGGAATACCAATGATGGTGCTGGCGGACGTTGGGTCGAACTCCCTCCAACGATGTTGGCTCACAGGCGTCTCTAGCAAGCACAGAAAGGTGAATGGTGCGTGGTCGAGGCCATACGCGTGCCGCATTCCGACCAACGAGCCGATCAGTCTTGACGCGCGTACAGAATGGTTGGTTTCGCTGCTCTGGAGGCTAAACTGGGCCAGAATCAGCTGGCAAAGAGCGTCAACAGCGCTAAAGCCAGCCAGATAGGATTTCATTTCCTTTTTGGTGGTCTTATTCTGGAGAAAGTCGTGGATTGACCGGTGGGGATAGTCGATTTGGTCTATTGCAGGGTCAACCAGTCCCTTGCACCAGCCATTGACGCGCTTGCGGCCGAGTTCGATACGTTCTTCGGCTGTCATGCCAGCGTTGGCTGCCTGCACGAAGCCGTCCCGCTCGGCGAATGTAGTGTCGGCGTCGTATTTGTCGAGGAAGGAATAGGCGAACAGAGAGACCGACAGTCTCCATTTCTTTGCGAGCGACAGAATAGCCAGCGTCTGGTAGGCCTTCCTACGATCCGACTGGTTAAGGGATTTGAGAATGTGCTCAAACAGACGGTCCAACTCTTCGGGCAACGACCTGACGAGCTCCATCATGGCGGCGGAATCGGCTCCGTTCTCCATCTCGTTCCGCATATCCTTTACCACGAGGGCCACCCACAGGAATATGCCTTGCGCTTTGTCGAGAATAGCTGTGACGAGCTTCTGCTTCGCGAACTGGTCCGAGATGTCACCAAGTTTGTCATGAGCGTACACCTCCATGTCGAACCACGTAAGATCGTGAAGTCGAAGCCTCTGCTCCGCCGAGAAGGCATTCATGATGACGTTGTACTCTCGGCTGGAGACGCACAACTTCACGTGCTGTGGTGCGGTCGCTGTCCAGCCGTTAAGCAAGTTTGCCATCTCCTTAAGGTCAGTCTGTGCTGTCTCTTGGTACTCGTCAAGTCCGTCGATGAAGAAGCAGAAGCAGTGCTTGGCATAGAGGGTCGTCTGCTTCATGAGGCGAGCAAAGGCCGCCCGGATCTCCTTCTCAAGGATACGTAGGCCCTCTTGACTCTGCCATGGCGCTGCCCTGGCGTCTTTCCACAGCTCTGGCATCACGTCAGGAATGAGTTCTGGGCGTTCCTTCAGGACGTCGTGAAGAAGAGAACGGTAGAGCCCGTCGAGTGACTTTTGTTTCGGCGATCCTGGTGCCCAAAAGTAGAATCTTGCGACCACAATGGTTTTCCCGTCTGTAAGTCTTGGTAAGCATCACGAACCGTTGCGAAGACGTCTGATGGAGCATTTCTTACTGGCCCATTTGATGAGTTCGGCCAGCGTTTCCGGATGGTCACCAAGGTATTTCATCAGCGTCGACTTCCTCGATCCCATTTTTCCAGATACGTGAAACACGCCCTGGCCTGATGACAGCCAGTTTTTGAACCTTTCCCTCGCCGCATTTCTCATCCTGCGTTGCTCTGTCTGTGTCCAGTGCTGGCAGTCGCTTCTGTCGTCTTGGTCGTCGCCATCGTCTAGAATCCATCGAAACGTCTGGTAATGCGCTTCCTCCACCATATCAGAACGGCCATACATCCCTTCAAACGCCAGGCTTTTTAGGATGCGGCGCTGTGCGATCGCCGACAACGCGTCCTCCTGCACGTCCATCAGGCGACGGATTTGTTCCTGGGCTTCGGGACCAATGCCCGCAGCCCGAACGCCCTGGCGAAGTTGTTCGACGTTGTTGCAAAGTTGTTCGAGCTTGGCAGCGTCATCCTTAGCTGACCCAACCAGGGCGTTGAGTGAGGATTTGTTGTCAAAGATCAGCAACAAACCGAGTTGGCTGTGGCAGTGGTCCAACCGCTGCTCCAAGTCCGCCCTCTCCTTCTCTTTCACTTTGTTCTTCAACGCCGACCACAAACTCTGACTTTTAGATTGCGGATCTTTAGGCTTGATTCGCTCCAACAACTCGACCAACTTGACCGACAGATCGCGGCATTCAGTTGCCAAAATGCTCAGCGCTTTCTCTCCCCCGACGAGCCGCGAGCTATCTGGCGGGATCAACTGGGTTGCAAAGCGCTTCATCTCGCTCGCGATAGCCTCGCGGCTCTGGTTCTCTTCGAGATTGCCATCGAGCGACTCGTGGATTTGGATAGCGCCTCTGACCAGGCTCGTGCTGAAGGTGATGAAGCCGACAATGCCAGAGGCGAGACCAAACGCTGTGACCGGGTCCATGGGGCCGTGTGTGGTGGAGCTCGTGTATGAATCAACCGAAGTGCTTTGGTGAGACGAGGACAAGCATGAAAAATGGGTGTGCGGCGGTCAAGGACTGTGACGGCCGACAAATTGGGTACCAGTGTTATCGCTAGGGCTGTGCTGGCGAGCTGAGGTGGGGGGAAAGGCCCAGCAGCCAACCGTGGCGGTGTTCGCAAGGCTTTGCCAAAACACGTGGACATGCATAAGTTAAGTTAGGCATCCGGTACGAATAAGGTGCCTGCGCAATACAAACCCTGCACGCATGCACATGTTCCATGTTCGGAAAGACGCGGGTGGCTTGCTTGCCGCGAGGCCCAGACAAGCCGGAAAAACACGATGGGTTCAAACTGATACGGCTGTGAGTTTCAACTCAGTGTGACGTTTTTGTCAACTAGAACCAGTACACGGAAGGGTGTATAGGTTGGTGAGACTGAAGCTCAAGGATGTTGGGTCTCTGATCAGACCGGGCGGTCGAAAACAGCAGTGCCTAATGATGGGCCTTAAGAACGGCAAAGGCCGGATACCTTTCTCGAGGATACCTACGCCATCTTGATTCCACGATAGAGCGGCCCTGGCATCTTTCGACAGCTCGGGCATGACCTCAGGTATGAGTTCTGGAGGCTCCATCAAGACGTCGTGAAGAAGAGAACGGCGGTAGAGCCCATTGAGTGTCTTCTTTTGGTGACCCCGGTACCCAAAACTAGAACTTTTATGCAACCACAAGGGCTGCTCCGTCTGTAAACGTGTGGGTGTGCATCACGAACCCTTGCCTAATCCGCCGCGCCAGCCATCACCCGTAGTAAGTGACGCCCGCCCCAAACCTTGGCTTCAGTCCACGGCAGCCTGTCGAGCAACCAGGGCAGCAATGTTCTCAACCGCGCTGTGACGGTGGCCCGGGTTTCGACATGAAACCCCTGCGTTACCCGACGAGGCGGGTTGTTACTCAGATCGCGGCATCGGCGGGTCCGCCCGCTCCACGCACGCTTGAACCTCGAGGGTTCGCTCCCCACACCATGCAGGTTGTGCTTGGTTTTCGGGAGGGTGAGCCAGGGTAACACGAGGGAGAGGGGCTCCATCCAATCAACTGGAGCCGCCGCCAACTTGTAATATGTCGTGTTTTATAGATGCCCTGAACCCTTGCAACCCGAGGCTTGGTGTGGCGCGGATCGGAAGGAGGTAGAGGTCTCCTGGTGCGTAGGATGGGTATAAAGACGCCAGGGGAAGACGAACAATTCCTACTTCGTTGCATCCTTTCGGAACAAGCAACGACTCAGCCTTTCTCGTTTGACATGACAAGTTCTGTTCCTCTCATCACCACCCCTCTCAGCATGGCCCTCCCACCTGTCCAGCTCCTCTGTCCCAGCGCGCTCAAGATCGATGCCGACACCCCGTGTGTCCTGGAGATGCACGTCCCCGTCGCCGTCCCCCACAGTCTCGACCCGTCATTGCCCGCGCCGCCCTACCACAACGTGAATGGCGAGGACTTTCTCGACCTCCACGCCCTGCCCGTGCTGCGGCGACTGATGGCTGGGATCGTCTCTCAAATGTTTGGCTCGGAGCACGCCGACGCCGCTCTCGAGGCCACTACTCGGGCCATCCCCATCCAAGGGGCCCCTAAGCTCCGCCTCATAGCCGAGTTCGACGCAAGCGCCGTTGCCAACGAGGAGAATGGTTGGGATCTTGCGGCCGGGTATTGGAAGGATACCCGGGGCATCGAGCACCACGCCTCGATCTACGCCTATGAGGAGGATCCGCTATCGGGCGAAATCGTGGTTCTGGAAGGATTCATGGTGTCCCTTGTTCGTGGGGTACGGGATGCGAGGCAATTGATGGAAGTGAATCCTAGAGCCCTTCGCTTTGATCTTGTAGGAGGAAGAGGAGGCAGTAGGAAGCAAGGAGACGAACTTGTGTTTGAGGTCGGCGAGTACACTGAAGACTTCCGGACATGCTATACCAACGAGTCGCTGGCTTACCTTATGGGCATTGGGGATTCTACTGCCTCTCCTCGACAAAAACTGTAAGATGGCGCTTCAAGGGGGCCACTACTTACGGCATCCGCAGCCAAGGTTCAAGAACGGCCAAACTGAGAGCCTGTTTTAGTTACATATGGCATGAGGCCCGATCACAACCGGCCGTCTCTAACTCTCCCCTCCTGTCACCCTCCCCAGCTTTCTCAAGCCGTTTGTACCCCCAGGGGCCTGTGCAACCTGATGATAATTTGGTTGTAATTGACTTCATTCTCATACGTGGTCAGACCGTGTTTGATGAAGAAATCCAGAATGAGACAAGCATTGGCAGGAGTGAACTCGCCGGCGTCCAGCGCTTTCTTGGTCTCATCGATGGAGTAAAGACTGATATCGGAGGCTTCCATGTCGTACGGTTTAGGTACCACGTCCGAGCCAACCTTCATGTGGTAGACGTACTGAATCTCGGGGCGGATGAGCCCGGCCTCGCCGCCGCTGGTGGTCTCGGTTTCGGACGCCGTCACGTAGCTGATGGTGCCGACAGGTTTGGCGTGCTTCTTGATCAGGTCGGCAGCCACACCAGCCTCCTCATAAGACTCGCGAATCATGCACTGGAGGGGAGTTTCTCCAGCCGGGAGACTGCCGCCCACCGTCACGCCAAGCCTGTTGGGATAGAGAATCTTGTGGGCTGCGCGGCGGGCAAGCCAGAGGCACAAACCATCGGCGTCTTCACGGTAGACGATGAGTTGGACTCCGTAGGTGACGACGCCGAGCAGGGTCGCTGCTGCCCGCTCAAAGTCGAGGATGAGCTCGCGGCCCGGGCCATAGATCGGGAAACGTTCCTCTCTCCACCTCTTCAGGGTGCGAAACGTGCTCTTTTCTCTCTCAGCCTGCAGCGTCATCTCGAGGCGATCCCGTCTTTCGTCGAAGGAGTTGCCGAGGAATTCAACGGTCCGCTTCTTGTGGTTGATCTCCCAATGCTCATTCCACGTGAATTTTCGAACGGTCTCTTCAACGAGGTGGCCGTAGACGCCGGGAAACCCTTCGATGAGAAACTTGTAGCATGTGTCCGGGTATTGTGGTAACCTTTTGGATCACAGTAAAGGTTAACTCGCCGTCGGAGCTCATCATGACGCTGCGGCCAAGGGAACAGGATGCCAGCGCATGGGAACGTACCGATCGCAGTCCTCGCAAAGAGCCATGTACGACTTCATTGTGGCTGCGCAACAACGTTGACACCAAACCACAGGTTGGCCGATCGACTATGGGGAACAATAAAAGAACGGCGAATGGAAGGGTACAACTAAGCGGCGATTCTGAATCCCGGAGAGAGGATGACGGGGTTTGGGGATTGGATCCTGGAATCTTGAAGACACCTCGGCCAGCTGCACTCTGATTGCCACCGAGCGGGGTACTTTCCCGTGCCTTCCTGCTTCAAAAAGGATAAAAACCGCCAGGGAGTGTTGAAAATAAAAGAGTGATATAAAGTTCATGACTTTGGTTCTGAAATCCGCCTCTAGAAGGTTGCTCGAGGCGCACCGCGAGCTGTTAAGTCTTTCCTAAGATCGAGAACCCCTGCTGGCATTGGCGAGAACAAAGAGTCGGCCTCAGTTCGGGAACAGGAGCTTTTGTGTTGCCGTATGTGTTGGCGCACAGTGCCACAAACGCAGCCGAGTCGACTTCTATCACGGACCAGGATGCACACAGGCTCAGGAAAGTTGGCCTGCCAAGCGGCCTTGGCTTCATCTCATGTTAAGAATGACTCTTTGACAGGAAAGGTCCAGTTCCCTTTGGTGGAATTTGGCGGCCGCCATCGACAACTCAGCAAAACGACAGCAGCCGGGCGTGTTCCCATGGCTCACGTTTGGACGATACTTCATCAGCTTCCACTCCGGCCAAGGATAGGTACCTAAGGAACCCCCAACTGCACCTCCTCCTCCCAAGACATGGGACTATCAGCTTACCGAGACAGATTGTTACCGTACCCACGAAGGCCGTCTGCCCCAGCCAGGAAGACAACCACTGCACGTGATCATGGAGATGGAAGTTGTCGTTGCCTTGCTGCCGGTGTCTGAAGCAAGGCGGGGCAGAGGTCAATATCCGGCTTCTTGCAGCGTTCGGGTGTGACCAACCACGAGGGTGGTGCTGATGCGCATTCTCACCAATAGCATGCGCAGCTGAGGCACGCCCAGGAACCCAGACGACGCCGCCCTGCAAGGCCCTTGAGCCGAGCTGAACCAAGCGTCCCAAAGCCGAAGCCCCTCAGCCGCAGAAGCCGCTCTTGGGTGAGTGCCGCATCGGACATGCTCTGGGCGAGTGACCAGGGCTCTCAAGGCAACCCCCAATGGGCAGCCAACCCCGAGACAGTTTCACGGTCAGAGACCAGTGAGAGCTCAGCCCAGGCGCGGCTTTCGGAAGAGCGGGGTAGGTGTGAATGCTCGACCCCTGGGATCACATCACACACCTGCGATTGAGAGTGAGGTGCAAGTTCGGAGGGGTTCAACTCAGCTTGACATCATATTCTTAACTCTAAAGGCACTACCTGCGAAAAGCAAACAACGAGGGATCATAGTCTCACTTGATTCCCTCGTCAAGCCCTTTCTAACCTACCCTCCTTTCTTCGTTTTCTCGCCCTCTAGCAAATTACCATGGCCTCCGAAAGCACGCGCGACGCTGGGAGCGGCCAGCCACCACCTCCTCCGTCAGAAAAGACAGCTCCGACCGGAAGAAGCAGTGACGCTGCTGCCCCCTCTCCCTCTCTCCCTTCAGTCTCGGTTCCAAAGGGCGGCGGCGCCATCCGCGGCATTGGCGAGAAGTTTGATGCGCACCCCACCACTGGCACCGGCTCCATGCACGTTCCGGTTGCCACATCGCCAGGCCGCTCTGGGTTCGGACCGCAACTCTCCCTCGCCTACGACTCTGGCACCGGAAACGGGCCGTTCGGCCTCGGATGGAGCCTGTCGCTGCCTTCCATCACCCGCAAGACCGACAAGGGGCTGCCACTGTACGGCGATGGCATCGAGACAGATGTGTTCATCTTATCCGGCGCCGAGGATCTGGTGCCGGTGCTCACCATGCAGAACGGCCGCTGGAGCGCTGAGAACCTGCCCGTGCGAACAGTCGCCGGCGTGCAGTATCGAGTCCAGCGCTATCGCCCCCGCATCGAAAACCCGTTTTCACGGATCGAGCGCTGGACAAACCTCTCAGACCCAGCGGAAATCAGCTGGCGCTCGATATCCCAGGAGAACGTCACCACATGGTATGGAAAGACGGCCGAGTCACGTATTTCCGATCCTGCCAACCCGCAGCGGACTTTTACCTGGCTGGTCTGCGAGAGCTCCGACAACAAGGGCAACGTGATGGTGTACGAGTACAAGCGGGAGGATGCTGCCGGCGTTCCCATGACACAAGCCAACGAGCGCAACCGCACGCGGACGGCAAACCTATACCCAAAACACATCCGCTATGGAAACCGCACCCCCTACCTCCCAGCGGTTGACGCCCCGTTGGTCAGCCCGCCCAGCGGCGACAACTGGTACTTCGACGTGGTATTTGACTACGGCGACCTTGACTCAGCCAACCCGTTGCCCGGCAACGAGTCCCCCTGGCCCGTCCGCAACGACCCCTTTTCAACGTACCGCTCCGGCTTCGAAATCCGCACATACCGCCTCTGCCAGCGCGTTCTCATGTTCCACAACTTTCCCGGCGAGCCTGACGTGGGGAACAACTGCCTGGTGCACTCCACCGACCTGACCTACTCGTACGAGGAGAACCCGACAGACGCGCGCAATCCCAACTTCTCCATCATTCTCTCCGTCGCCCA
>FTCU01003541.1_pt1 | contig 18490 bp, 16 predicted proteins | sample 1639521 | NCBI WGS metagenome assembly FTCU01 (sample SAMEA3914864, study PRJEB12502) | metagenome | biome: forest; material: soil | place: USA | collected 2012-03-12 | depth 0.3 m
CCTCCCAACAAACCCACCCCTCCCCCAACTCCACCACCGCCTCCCGCACAAAAACATGCATCCCTCCCTTCCAATCCACCACACCCTTCCCACCCTCTTCCAACAACCCCGCCTTAACCCCAACTATCCCTCCCATAGGCCCTCCTCCCTTGTCCTCCCTTATGTCTCCCTTATCCCCCCCCTCACCCTCCCGCAAAACAACAACATTCCACACCCCGACCCCACAAGTCCCGCAGAAATAACACCGCATCGTATTCCCACTCGCAGTAGGCCGTTCGAAAAAGGAGAGTTTGCTCTCGAGGTCGGGTGGGAGCGGGAAGAGGAGGCTGGTGGGTACAGGGAGCGAGGTACCGAAGGCGGAGCCGGATTGGGTCCGGCAGGAGGTGCAGTGGCAGAAGATTAGAGGGGGAAGAGGGTTGGTTTGGGAGAAGGGGAGGGGGTGGGTGATGGTGGCGCAGGGGCAGGTGAGCTTGAGGGGGTTGACGCTTGCGGGCATGGTTTTTCGGCTTTTGGGTGGGTCTGTGTTTGTGGATTTGTTGGTGTGTGTGGTTGAAGTTGGGAGTTGAGTGTACCACAGTTTGGGGTGGGAGGAGGGCAGTATTTGTGTTGAATTGGTTGCTGGCGGGGTGTTTTACTTGGAGAGGGATGACTCAGTTCGTTTCAGGGGCTCGCATACCGGGTTGGGAAAGAGAAGTCCTTTTCGACTGCGGGAGCGACATATCGTTTGTCAAGGAATCATTAATCCCTATCTTCACTGAGACTTAAGCAGCGTTGTCGCACCTGGCAGCATGCCTGTCTTGCTAGGGTCTCTCCAGGTTGGCGTTTTGAAGGCGGGTGTATTCAGGAGGCTTGAAGTTGCAGTCTCGAGCACGGCCACACAACATCTTCAGTCTCAGCGGCCCTCGACGATCTGGAGAGAGATGGTTTGTCTCCAGGGGTACGCAAATGGACGCCATCTTCCTCAGGCATGAACAATGACTCAATGGACGGGCTCGATATGAACAGCCACATCTGTGGTCAAGCCTTTGGTATCTACCGCTCCCACAACTAAATACCCAGACCCCTTGCGGGTCTCGAGACCAAGATATCTCAGACAACCCGATCCTCAACGAATCCTCATTACTTCATCCCACTCACTACCCCAACACATGCCCTCATCACCACCACTCCCTCACCCTAAGTAAACACCTGATTAACGCACGCCGCCCCCGCAGCACACTTCTCATACAGACTCAACCACGCATCCCCCCCACAGTTCTGGCTCTGATCCCCCGTGCACTTGTAATTGCACAGCGCCAGGCTCGCGACCGTCGTCTTGGGCGCGCGGGTCGCCGCGAAGGAGGCGCCGCACCAGCACTCGCGGCGCCACTCGGAGCCGGCGTACTTGAAGCCGCGCGCGCCGCAGAAGGCGATGCATTCCTGGTTGGTCATGGTGTCGAGCGACTCCATGGCGCCCGAGAGCGTGCGGAACGCGCCGTCGGTGGTCCAGCGCTCTTCGGGGGAGCAGCCGAGGAAGCGCCATCCTGAGGCGGTGAGGTCGGTGTAGAGGCCGACGCCGCCGCCGGGGGTGGGGGTGCCGGTGGAGGTGCTGCTGCTGCTGGTGCTGGTAGAGGTGCTTGTGGATGTGGTGCTGGTGGTGGAAGTGCTGGTGCTGGTGCTGGTGGTGCTGGTGGTGCTGGTGGAGGAGACGGTCGAAGTGGAGAGGGTCGTGCTGGAGACCGAGGTGCCGTCTGTGGGGATCACCACGAGCGTCACCTTGATGCATTCGCGGTTGGGGTCGACGACTGGTGGGTGGGTGTTAGCCAGGGCACATTGTGGCACGACAGACGGGAGCAACGTACGGGTGTTTCCTGGCGGGTAGTACCGGAACTCGTGGCTGTTGTCAAACGACGTGCGGACGCAGATCCAGCCGCCGGCATCGTGGTTTTGCCAGGTGACAAACCGCAGCTCGATCTGGAGGGCGTCCGTGTCGGGGTTGCAGGCGTAGGTGGGCTGGAACACGGCCCGGGCGTCGGTGCGGCCCGTCATGAACATCTTAGTGGTGTGGTCGATGTCCGAGAACTAGGAGGTCATCAGTCTTCTGACCGGCCGGCGCTTGGAGGAAGGATCAGATTCCGTACCTCGCCGCCAATGACGGCACGCACGCCGTCAGGAACATGGTTGATGACGCCGTCGACCAAGGTCAGGTCGAACGTGGGTACGCCAACGGGGCCAATGAAGAGATGGCGGTCACCACCGCCCGCCTCGAACAGGTTCATGTACTTGTTGTGGACATCTGGGCGGGAGGCATTCTGGACCTGAGCCCGGAAGGGGTAGGCAATGTTGTTGGAGAGAGGCGTGGCCGGGATGGTGCAGGCCGAGGTGACGGCGGCCCCGGCGAGCAGGGCCGAGAGGGTTCTGCGGTTCATCATGGCGGTTCTTGGCTTGATGAACGATGCTGCAATCCAAGAAAGACAGTCGACTGGAAACGGCGGACCAGGAGCCCGGGACGAGCTGTGCTCTTTTTATCTCGGCTCAGAACCTGGTTCCCAGCGCAACCCGAGGAGCGCCGAGATGGGACACCGCCGCAAATATTGCAGCGCATGCCCACGTCGGCGGCGTCGCAGCACCGCAGCTCGCAGCTGCAGCTTGCCCCGATTCTCACGGTCTCACGACGCAGCTGAGCAGCCCAACCTCCCGAGGTGACATCGCTGAGTGGCCCTGCCCACAATCCCAAGCTTTCCAAGACTTCCAAGACCTTGGCTCCCACACGCCCTAACGGCTTCTGGAGCGCGGTCGGGCTGGCGGTGTTGGGGTTGCTTTCGTAGCAATGCAAGGCCCTCCCGCTCGTGCCGCTCGAGGGCCGTGGAGATCAGGCACGTCGCCTTGGCACGTCGTCTTGGCGACTGCTGTTCTCCAATATTCCAAGACCGCCGTGCAGCGTGCCCAGCAGGCCGGCGGTGCAGACGTGGTGCAGCCCTGCAGCCATCCTACTCCGATCCGACACCAGTCCAGCCGCAATGCTTGGCTCCTTGTCGTCTTTCTCGTTTGGGCGATGGAGCTGATATCGAGGGAGTACAGAATCAGCGATTCTTCATTTCGAGAAACGGGCCATGGACCAATTGTTTGCGCAACAAACGCGAGGTGCAAGAGACGACTTTGTGTCGTGCAACAGCAAACAAATGAGAACCGAATGGGGGAATGGGTCCCCGGAAGGATTGCACCGCTGCCTGGCGTGCCTGGCCTGGCTCCCCGCAGCATGGACGACCCCGCTTCCAAACGAGCAGGGGCAAAACCTCCTGCCTGCCGAGCTGAGAGCTGAACCTGGAAAGAGCACCGTCTAAACCGCAAACGGCCCTGGCTTTTTCTCTCAGCATGCACCTGATACGAACGCTCCAGTCGATGCCCTGGCTTCGCAGACCGGTCCGGTGAGAGAGGAGGGGAGCCATCCCCAAGCTGCTTGGACGCCATTGACGTGGACGTCAGCACGTGAGTTACCTTTGGTCGAGGACCGACAGTTTGCAACTGTCCGCTGCCCCATGATCTCCCTCGCTGAGATGTTACCGCGCCGGCCCTTGCGCCAGCCGTCCACCTTGAGAAGCAAACACTTCACTTGAAGTCAACATGGAACGGCAAGGCCATCAATACCATGTGCTGCCATCAACACAAGAACAGGCACATGCAGGACGCATTTGTACACGACGCGTCCTGCCATGCAGCCCAGGCGCTAGCCAACGTTCCCAGGCCTCGGACTCGGCAGCTTCCAGTGCCGAGACAAAGCTTCTTCGTTATCTGTGACGGGAATGCGTGGCATGCCGAAAAAGGCACACACACTCCCGATACGGTGCAGCAGCGCCAGTCTTCAGGTCACCACAAATCCGTCCCGCAGCGCTGCAGCATCTCGGGGCAGAACTTCCAGTTGACTAAAGCTTGTCTTGTCGACGCTGATTTCCCCAATGAGGGCCTTTGCGTCTGTGGCTTCAGCGAGCTTTAGGCGTTGGTCAACGGGTCCAAACGAGGGACTGTGCCACGGGTACGTATCAGGCTTCTTGCCTTGTACCTTAGCTTCCAACCACCGGCAACCACAAACAGAGACGGACAGTATCACTAACTTTCTCTTTGTCTGCCGGTTTCACGGGACTACTAAGCTGGGCATAGAACATAAACCCACCAGCCAATCTCGGCTCTGCATCCCGACAGCTGACGTTTCTCCTCGCCCTTTACACCAATATTATCCCTCAACCTATCATATGCTATCAAGTGGCGTCAAAGTCGGTTCCAATCTCAGTAGCCTTGCCGTGCGGACCAGCGTGGGGGCTTTAGGTCCGCCGAGAGCCGCAATTGCTTTGGATGTGCCGAGGGCAAGAGCCTTGCCGTGAAGACTAACCCATGGGCCCCCAGTTACGATTGGAGAGCAGCCTTGAGGTGCCCCACGGCCAGCGAGACGGCCGCCTTGGCGGCATTCGTATCATGCAGCGTATTGAGCATGACAAAGTCGTGGATGATGCCGCCGCAGCGAACCGCGGTCACCTGGACGCCGGCACGGCGGAGCTTGCCAGCAAAGGCCTCGCCGGCATCGCGGAGCACATCGCACTCGCCGGTAATGACAAGTGTGGGCGGGAAGAAGGCGAGCTGCTGCTCGGTCGCGAGCAGCGGGCTAGCCGTGATCTCGGCGCGCTGCGCGGGGTCCGTCGTGTACTGGTCCCAGAACCACTGCATGCCGTCCCGGCGGAGGAAGTAACCCTCGGCAAACTCCTTGTACGAGGCAGTGTCGAAGTCGGCGTCGACGACCGGGTAAAAGACCGCGACGCCCCCGAACGCGAACTCCCTGCGCTCGCGCGCCATGAGGTTGAGCGCGATGGCCATGTTGCCGCCGACCGAGTCGCCCGCGATGGCCACGCGCGACGCGTCGAGGCCCTCCGACTCGCCGTGCTGCACGACCCACCGGGCGACGGCGTACGCCTGCTCGTTCTGGACCGGGTACCGCACGTCCGGGGCGCGCGTGTAGTCGGGGAACACGAGCGCGGCGCCGGTGCCGACGCAGAGGTCGCGGCAGAGCCGGTCGTGCGTGTGCGCGTTGCCGAATACCCACCCGGCGCCGTGCGTGTAGAAGATGACGGGCAGCTGGCCTGTCGCACCCTTGGGCTTGATGATCCGCGTCGGCACCTGGCCCCATTTGCCTGCGTCGACCGTGATCCATTTCTCGTCTACTTCGGGCTTGGAGATGGGGGCGTCCTGCACGCTGTCGACGGCCTTGCGGCCCTCCTCGGGCGGGATCTGGGAGAGGAAGGGCTGGTTGGCGGTCGCCTCGCAGAAGGCCTGCGCGGCGGGCTCGAGGGCGTACTTGTGCGGGTTGGCCATGGTGGAGGTAGTCGCTCGATGCGGGTCTTGTTTGCTTGAAGAAGGATGGATGTCGTCCGTTCAGCTGCGTGTTTTATTAATATGGGCAGGGAATCGTTCCCGAATGACTTCTCCTCATCGTATCTTTCTTAAGAACCTCCCTATCGGAAAATCGAACCCCGATCTCCCGCACATCGAGTGATACACTGATCAGCGGGCATGACTAACCGTTATACGAACGACGAACTGGTGGTACAAGTCCGATTGGCGGCGAGATCGTCGGGTGCTCCACCTCACCACTACCGTCGTCTTGGGCCTTACTCATCTTCTCCTAATTATAGAACATCCTCCTCTGCGGAAGCTCAATTCTCTCTTCTGCAGATTGAGCTTCGGCCGTAGCTTGCCGATAAGCGGGCAGTCTTGGAAGTTGGCGGAACAGTCAACGCCATCTGGAGCTAACTGCTATTTAGGAGCAAAACAGGCGTTTGGACAACCCTACAACAAGTCATTATCAGCATCCTCATCATCGACGTCTCTGACCCTCAGCGGATCGTGCCGAAGAACCTCCCGCTACCCCAACATCCACCGTTTTCTGCTGCGTGCCAACACCCTTCGCCCCGTGTGCTGCCGTCGACGGTTCCAAAGCGACCAATACAGTCGCATCTGAAACTTTCTCTCGCGAATCCACAGTCTGGACCGCTTGCTTCGCTGTCGAGGGTCTTCTGGAAGCGGCTTCAAGATGATTATTCGGCTTTTTTTGCTGCAAGGCAGCGGTTGGTGGTCGCTGGTTCGTCGGCGGGGTTTGTGAGTGAGCGGCGAGTGGAGTGCTGATATCTGGCTTATTGCACGTCGTGAAAGTGGTGGCTATGGTAGGCTTTGCTGCGGCAACGGCGGCCTTATACGCGGTGCCCTGACTCTTGTGTTCACGCTGTTGGAAGGAAGAGGATTCGATACCCTGCTTTTGTTGGTTCTGTTGCGGAAGAGCAGCGGCTTTGGCAGTGGCTTTGGTGGCGACGGCGCTCGTCGAAGGCATTGTTTTCTTCCCGGCCGTGGGAGTTTGAGCAGCCCGGACAGGGCCCGCGGTCTTGCTGCCACCTGCCGAGGTCAAGGGCTTGACGATGCTGTCCGGGCTCGGGTCGGGGATGACAAGCCGGAGGTGCGGTTGCTTTCCGGTGCCTGGTGGAGCGGTCCGGCCAGCGGCGCTGCCCGTGTCAGCGAGGGCCGAAGTAGAGGTTGACTGTGCGGTTTGCGAAGCGCTACCGGTCCCGTTGCGGCCGCCATCGACTCGGAGAGACTCGAGGCGCTGGTTTACGGTGGCGGGATTTCCTGCGACCGCTTTGTTGGCGGATCCCACCTGGGCAGCCTTGTCCTCGACTCGTTTGTACCTTCGATAAGACGAGCGGTACCTGGGAAGAAACATGTCATCGTCGCTGTGGAGAAATGTGTCGTCGTCGTCAAGAAGAAACGTATCTTCACTGCCAATCAGAGGTTTGGGACGTCCCCGACCTCGAGAGCGAAAGGAGGGATACTCCGGTAGAGTGGGAGACGGCGGGGACAAAGAGGGAGACGGCAGGCGTGGTTGTCGACGTGGAGCGGTAAACGGTACGCGGCCGTATCGAGGGGGGGAACACCCACGGCCATAAGACGGGGCCGCAGGGTATGGCTCAGCCAGTTGTGGCACCACAGAAGGCTCTGGGGCCGCAGGCTTTGGGACCGCAGGCTTTGGGACCTCCAGTCCCGCGACGTAGTGCTGGGCACGGCCAGACTTGAGGTCCTCTGACCGCCAGACGCGTTCCACATCCCCCATTAGAAGCCCCTCTGCCTTATACGCGTCAAGAATACTCATGTCGGGGCTTAGACACTCGAGGGGCAGCTTGACCCCTGTTTGCCAGTCGTGTCAGTACAGGCTGACGAAGTCAGTCAGAGGTCAGGGGAGACTTACTGCCGTGCGCCAGATCCTTGATGGTTTCGGGCGTGAGTTTGGCCATCCTGCAGCACCCGTCCCTAGTAAACTCTATCCATATGGATCCAGTCCTGATGGCAGAATACTCCCCGAGAACTTTTCGGAGAAAGAACGCGGGTTCCTGGGTCATTGTCCAACTGTATGTGCCGCCAAGCGCCCGTATCTCCCATACCCTTCCGGCCTCCCCGCGGACTTTGTTTTTGTAGCCCGGTGGCTTCATGTCTATTGGTGTCAAGGCCATCTGTCCTCCCAAATAGCACAGCCAACCGTGCACTAGTTCGTGTGACACGGTCAGGGACCAGTGCGCCACGTACCTATGGTAGGCCGCCTCGAACAACGCCTTGTCCGCCGTTGCCTGTTCGGAGTCCGCCTTGGCCTGGGCCATGGTTTCGATGGACTGGAGGCGTGGTCAGCGTCGAAAGTTTACCAAGACCAGGAGGTACTTACAAGCAGATTGATGATGATGGTCCCCGCGTCCCTGGGATCCCATCGGCGGAGGAACCTTGGGATATCTCTGGGGACGCCGTCGATGCTGTTGTGACATGGCTTCGGATCAAACACTGCCCAGGTCTGCCCCTTCCCATTTGGCCATTTTGTCTTGGTGTTGAGCAACTGGATGGGGTAGAACTGCTCATTGTGTAACTTGCCGAGAAAGCGCCGCAGGGCCGTCTCCATGTCGTCGACGGTACGGCCCTGGTGGACGACCGGTATCGCCTTCTCCTTCCAACTCTTGACGGCCTCCATCCCCATTCGGGTGAGCACCTCAACAGATCTTGGATGCTGCAGCACAGCGAGGGCGTTGTCGATTATTACGTCCACGACGTCCGAGAGATCCAGTAGAGGCTTCGGGACCGAGTCGCCCACTACTCGCTCGATAGCTATCGGCCTCTTTTGGCGCCGTTCCTCCGAAGCCGACAGGGGCTGAGAAAGCGTTGGCTGCGAGGAATTCGGGTACGGTGGAGGAGGAGGACTCCTTCGTCGCCGTGGTTCCGGATGTGTATTGGGGAGGCGTCCAGGTCTGTCCCTGGAATTTGACCTGGGCATTTTGCCGTTGGGCAGGTTTAGGAAAGTGTAAAATCGACAAACGGGAGAGTCTGCAAGCAGACGTAGTGGAGAAGGTTGAGGATGCGGCTCTTCGCTGGGAGTATACAATGGGAGAGTGGAGACTGTGCCAGCACAGTCGGGAGGGAGGCGAACACCGATGGGTACTTGAGAGGCTCGATTTCTGGAGAGCGGACGGCAAGGTAGAATTTATTCATATCGCCAGACCATCCGATGCTCTGACTTTGACCATCTGAAAGTTATCGTCCGGGCTCGAAGACCAGGCTTGGTGGTCCACACGGCCTGGTCACCTCGAGGCTTCAGACGAGAACGCCCGGCTTCGGACGATTGCGGCCGGCCGGGTCGCCATCAACGCTAAAAATGCGCCGCCGGGCGACGACCGGGCCTGCTGCTTTAAGGCCCAATGTGTCTAGCGAAGCTTGCCCACTTCCCCTGAGCCCCTGAGCCCCTAGATCCCTGGCTTTGCCCTCCCGGCGGCCCAAGGCGAAACACCCAGCTCAAGTCTGATCATAGGTTGCGGGCGGGTTGGAGCCCATTCGGGCCGCAGCGGCTGTGGGGGCCAAGATTCGGCTGCATCAGGAGGCTGTTGTTGGTTCTGTCATGTAGGTTGGGTTCCCGTTTCGGCTACACAGGGTGTTGTTGGCTGTTGGTCGTTGACGATTGGCGCACAAAGCACTCCGCTAATTATAGACACAGCATAGTAGATTGACAGCTTTTCTCCGCTCTGTATTTTCTCGCGAGGCCGGAATTTCCTGCTTCTCCTCCACGTCCCAACCCCGACTGCTTTCGTCCCACAACCATGGCCGACATAGTACCCATGACCAGCGTCGACACCATCCTCGGCCCGACGCACCGCCGCCTGCTGGGCTCAGCAATCCGCAACGTCCTGAACACCGAGCGCGCGCTCGAGACGTTCGCGCAGATCGCCGACGGGCTGCCGCTCAGCAGTGTCGCCCGTGATGGGTATGCGGGCGTGTCCCCCTACGCACAGCACGCCGCCATTGCCCGCCACACGTCCCTCTGTCCCGGCGCCACCGACGTCGCGGTGGAGTTCTTGTCCGAGTTTAGCCTCGGCCGCACCCTGACGTTTGATAAGGCCGTGAGTGCACCGATGCCCGAGATGGGTGGCTTTTGTTGATGTTCATGCTCTCACGCTCGTCGACAGCTGCTGCGGGCGTATCAGTGGACCGAGCCCGGCTCGGGCCGTAGCTTTGAGTGCCGCCTGATTGAGCTGGTGGTCAGAACTGTGCACGGTTTGGCTGTGCTCCTCTCCCGGCGGGGGCACGGTATCCACGATGCTGTCTGGGCGGCCAAGGACGCGGCTTACACGGTCAATACGGTGAGGAGGGCGAATGAGGAGGCCGGACGTGGCTTGAGTCCGTTCGGCCACCCCGAGTACAGAATGACGGAGCAATACCCCGACGGCGAGCACGATGTGGTCGGCTATTGGGCCGAGAACCGGATCTTTGGCGGCGTCGTTCTCTTGGACCGGTCTGACTCGTGGGACGACCAGCTCAACCCGGAGCCAAACGTCTTTTTTCACTCAAGCTACCACGATGTCACTTTCCGCGTGTGGCGAGCGCTTGACGAGCAACAGGAGGCCTTTGTCGACTTCTTGCTGTCTCAATCGCCGGCGGCGGCCTGCCCCCTTCCGCTGCTTGCCTCGGACAAGAATCTGGACCGCATCGATCCCCAGTACGCCACCAGCCAGAAAGTGTACAGGGACTTCTGGGAGAGGAGTCTGCCCCCCAGCTATGGCCGGTTCCAGGAATCGCATTGCGTTCGGAGTCGGTTGGACTATCCGTAGCTGTGACACCAAGGGCCGCCAGCGATGGCATCCCTTGAATCGAGGTAGTCTTTCTCAGCATGTGTCTTGGCTTGCAGGGCTGTTGGTGATGGTCATGGCAGTGGATGCTAGAGGGAGAAGGCGTGGTGAAAGGGTGGAGTTGGAAACCTAGAGTGAGCTAGAGGCAAGGAAGATGGAGTTCGTCTAGTTCTATTTGTTCTTGGTTAGAAACCACACAGATCCTCGGGCTAGTCAACAGCGAGCCGCTCTGACCCCTATTATCCCCAACCCTCTACTAACGCGCTAACCAAATGCGTGCGCGGCAGTCCCTCGCCGGAGGCCACGGCGCGCATCACATGGCGATCATTTACCCGCCGGCTAAACGACATGTCAATCGTACCACTGACGAATTGAGCCTCCTTTTCAGGTTTCCAACTTCACGACACCGTGACGCGTCTGTTCACACCACTGGCGGCATCCATCCCCAACATCTCACCCTGCGAACATGGAGCCGGGGAAACGCGAGGACGAAGAGGAGGAGGAGGCGTTTTTGACACAGTCCCTTGACGATGATGAACCCAGCCCATCATCGGAAAGCCAAGAACGCGGCGGCAGCCGGAGGAGAGTGGTGACGGCATATCTAAGGATCATACTGGAGGTTGCCATGGCGGCGACAATAGTGTATCTGCTGGTCGCCAAGCCCTTTGTCGTTCAGCGGGACACCATCCGGAAGACACCAGTCCCCCGACGTACGTTGGTCGATGATTTCAGAGCCCTCGGACGTTGGCTAACATAATGCGGCTGAAGTACCACGGAAGATGTACACCTTCCATGACAACCCCCGCTATGTCCGCGGCGACATGTTCTTCAACGAGACACTTACCCTCCACACTCTCCATAACTGGATTGAGTTGAGTTCGGGTAAGCAACCCCGTCCTCTCTAGCTATGAGAGCGGCTGCCTCTAACCAACCATCTACAGCAAGCCGAGGCTACGTCGTAGTCAACGACGCCAGCCGCTACGACCTGCCAGCACCGTACACGGTAGCGCTGGACCGGCACACCGACGGGCCGGGCTACATGATGACCGTGTTCCACCAGCTCCACTGTCTGTCGTACCTGGCCGAGCACTACCAACAGGGATATGCCGGCGTCGAGTTAACCAAGGAGGTCGCCCACCACACGGCGCATTGCTTGAACTACATCCGCCAGGGCATCATGTGCTCTGCCGACACGACGTTGGAGGGCAAGACTGGGGCTGGGCCTGGTGAAGGCTCGGAACATGAGTGGTAAGCTGAACTTTGCTGCACGGAATGGGATAGCATGGCTGATGTGATGTCTAGTGTTGACTATGAGGCGCTGCTGGAATGGACCAACAACAACTCGGCGATGAAGTGGCGGACGGAGCTGCTTCCGGACGAAGCCACGCTGTGATGGCTTGCGCCATCAGGAAATGGCGAAATGGATACCCCTGGATTGTCGCCCCTGCCTCTTCGAAGCGCTACTATTGTAACCATGGACCTCTTTCGCTTGCCGAATCGTGCTCACGTTGTTCAACCGACCATGCCCACTGTCCGCAACCCCCGTAGAAATGCCACAACAACCAAACAAACTCCCAACGCCCACCAGCAAGACACTCCACTCCCTCCCTTTCCCACACCCAAAAGACACCCTCACTCCCCCCTCCACCCCTCAAACTCCTCCTCCAAATGCCTCTTAAGCTCCGCAAACCGCCCCCCAAACCCCCTCCCACACCGCCAACACACCAAATCCCGATTAAGATTCCCATTCTGAAACCCCGTCTCCCGCCTCACATCGTCCGCTGCAAGCGGATAGTCCTCCAGCGGCACAAAGAACGGCGTGTTGAAGCTGTTGTAGTGCTTGCGGTGCCGCACCCGCTCCGACCGGCTGTCCCGCGAGATGATGTGCACGTGCAGGTGCGCCATGGACGGGTGCGCGTGCGTGCCCACGCGGATGTCGCGGGTGTAGTCCCTTCCCGGCGGAAGGTCCGCACCACTTCGACTCCCGCCATCGGCGTGGTTCAGCGCCTCGTCGCGCGCGCGGTTGGTCGCCGAGAAGGAGCCCAGCTGGCGGGCGAGCTCGGCGGCCGCGAGCTGCGCGGCGGACGCGGCGTCGGCTTGGATGGTGGCTAGGAAGGCGGGGTCGGCGAAGGCCGTGTGCGGGTGCAGGAGGTAGTGGGCCGGAGAGCGCGGGAGGAGGAGGAGGTGGATGGTGGCTTTTGGGAAGGCGTCTTTGATGAGCACGGTGTGCTCGGTCACGCGCAGGACTTGGCCTGGGAAGCGCTCTGGGTGCTCGATGTACTCGAGCAGGGCGCCGCGCCAGACGCCGCGGATGACTTGGGAGGCTTTGCTGGCCATGGATTGGGGGGCTTGGGCGATGGGAGGTTTGGGTTTGGGGCGCATCAGCTCGGCGAAGGCGTTGCGTTTTGCGGGGGATTGGGTTGGGGTGGTTTGGGTTGCGTCGGGTCGGGAAGGTGGTTGCTTGTTGGAGTTGGGTGGCGCTGATGGGGCCGGAATCCGTTGATTCGGTTTTGTGGTCGGCAAGGCGGACTCGGCGTGGTCTTCCGTGTCTTCGGCCGGGTCAGCCATGTTGAGAAACAAATAAGGGTTGTTTGGCCGGCTTGAAAACGAAAAAAAGAAGCACTGTCGAATTATAACTCCGACTCTTGATGAATGTTGTTGATGATGACTTTGGAGTGAATCGAGTGATGAGTGGTTGAAAATGGATGCAGTCCATTGGCCCCCCACTGCCGGTTGGCCAACAGCTGCACCCAGCTGGCCGGCCCGTTGGCTGCCTGGTGATCAACAACTTGCAACTTCTCTCAAACAAACCCAACACTTCACCAAATGAATCGCCGATTTCTCTCACTTCTGTTTGCCCTTTCCCCCCCCGCTTTTAAATTTTTATTTCCCTTTTTGTTTCTCTTACTTTCCTCTCCTTTTCCCCCCTCCTCCTCCCCACCCTTATCTCTTCTTTTTCTCTCCCCTCCCCCCCCGGGGACACATTTCTTTTTCCTTCTCTCTCCTTCTGTTGAGGCTGAAAAATCCCTGTCTCGCAATGTGTGCGGCTCCTCCAACGCGCACAACTCATTGTTGGCTCGCTTCCCGCATCCGCCACCGTGTGTGCACCAGAGGACACTGTCTAGGTTGATGGCGCCTCCGAGTCTCTGACGTGGAAGCTGGCGAGAGAGGGTTTGGATTGTGTGTTTGCTGGAGTGATCAATTGACGTTAAGACAGGGAGGACAGAACGCGCGAGAGCTTGGAGTCGTTTCCCACAACTCTTACCTTGTTGCACCGTCGTTTCTCGGCTTGAGAACTCTGGGTTCCGAGAACACAACTTGCTGCCGGCTTCTCGGACGTTAATTATTACACAGTAATCACGCACTGGCCCAAGAATCAGGCAAGCTGAACATGGATGATCAAAGAGACCCGTTGACGGCCAGGTTCCGATTGGTCTGTAGTTATATGCAACAGAAAACGACTTGGGCGCCGATACAGTCCAAGACCTGTTTGTTTGTAATTATCTCGCTTACTTTTGACAGGGGCCCCGGTCTCAAGTTCAAAAACCTCTCTTTTGACAATCTAACAACCGTTCAAAATGCAAGAAAATAGCAAATTGAGAAGTACTCAAGAAGATGTTCCCACTCAGTGCCTTTTTTCTGCATCAAAATACGTTGTTTTGCTGTTGAGTTCGAGATTTTGACTAGGACTCCGGTCTCAAAGTCACAGGCGTACGAACTGACAGGGATCGGATTGTAATGCCGCGCAAGTCATGGGTTCCATGTTTGATTGGTCGTTTATCGCTCAGGGTATCGGATCAAGTACTCCGTACCTACCTAGGTAGCTATTCAACCATCAACAGAGTCTGTCTACCTACTATGTAGAAGATGAGGTGCTGGAAAACGCACCGAGTTTTGGGAAGTCATATTTACTTCAGTCACTATCTGCAATGCCAGGTACAGCGCATCAGACACAAGGACTGGCGCAAGAACGACCAGTGAGAAGAAATGTCGGAGGGGGAACGTAATTACAGGGGTTGGGAGGATATCGAGAGCCTTCCTGGCGTCGTGGCGCATCGAAAATCTCTGCACAGGCCTGAGTTCCATCCCGCTGCATTCTTATTGGACCATGGACTGCATGGGCTGTTGCTGTGGCAGTTCCTACCTCGTCACCGACTCACTGTGTCCACGGCACCGCCCCCGGGCCGCCTCCCCATCCTGGTCATAGCATTCCCCCCGGCTGAGGCTCAGCTTCGTGCCAGAAGACGAAGATACACATACCACTCGACTTCACTTTATCATCGGGCTAATTCCTGGGTGTTCTCTCACTCAGAAACTGGCGTCGCAGCCATGTCCTCGTCGCGCCCGTCGCGCACGTCGCGAGCCTTGGGAGCTTTGCGGTCCCATCGACGGCGGCCATCACCCCGCACGAGTCAGCTGGAAGAGTCCGACCCACCTCCCATTAACATAGACCCTACTATGTCTGTCGTTGATGCCGATCCCTGCCCGTGGGGTTTGAAGGTTGTTGCCGAGGGCATCGACCCTGTGGTCGAGTAGGTCACCGCCTCTCTTGAGCCTTCTATTCCTTCCGAGAGCGTCCCGCGTCGACCACTCGCCTTGCACGCAGGTGTCTCGTGCGTTTTGCGAATCCCCAACTAACCACTTCTCTCTCGTAGTATCGTCGCCGTCCATGGCCTCAACGGCCACCGCGATACGACCTGGACGGCGAAGAACGGCACCCACTGGCTGCAGGACCTCCTACCACAGGACATCCCGAACGCTCGTATCTCGTGCTGGGGTTACGACGCAAACACCCACTCTAAATCTCGAGTGAGCTACAACTATCTCCACGACCACGCACAAATGCTCGTTTTCGACCTATGCAGAAAGCGGAGTCGGACCGATGTAAGAGCTGCATCTGCTTCCTGGGCATCGGGGCAGCTTGGCTAACAAGAAATGGACGATGAAACGTCCGATAATCTTTGTGGCCCATAGTTTGGGTGGAATCATCGTGAAGAGCGTACGTACCCGGCTCCGTCTTCCAGGGCCGCTGTGCTCACATCCGTGCAGGCTCTCATTCACTCAGATGCCGCTCGACGCGGTGCTCTGGAAGATCACCGCTCCATCAAGATCTCCACCTATGGAGTCATCTTTCTGGGCACACCCCACCAAGGCGGCAACGGCGTCTCGTTTGCGGAGCTCCTGGTCAATGTTATGTCCGTGTTCGCACCTGCGCATGACCGATTACTGAAGCACCTTGAACAAAACTCGGAATGGCTTCAGCACCAGCTCGGCCAGTACGGGCTAATCAGCGGCGACTTCGTGACAAAGGTTGGGTATGAAGAGTACGAGACCCCGACGGTCCTCGGCCACTCCATCATGGTACGCGGTCTTTGCTTTCTGAGAGACGTGGCTGTTAACAAGAAAGCAGGTTGTACCCAAGGCCTCCGCCGTGGTGCCCGGCCAGGATGGCGCCGAGTCATTTGTCATACACGCTGACCACACCAACATGGTCAAATACATGTCACGAGGAGACGGAGGATACGATGCTGTTTTGTACTGCCTCCAGAACATGACAAACCGTTCGTCCGAAAGGATTTCGGACCTCTGGGAAGTCGAGACTGGGAAGAGAGCATGCGAGGGTAAGTGGCCTTGAAACACAGGGCATCTTCGCGTTCTTGGCCCCTATAACTAATGTAGGTACCTAATGAATTTGCTTTGATACAGCTCGCCTCGGTGGTCATGCCGCCGCTCCTCCTGCCAAAAGTATCTACGCCTACCTTGACTCCGACGCCCTTCCCAACTCTATGACCGAGCCATTGCCGGATGCCAGAGCACCTCTTGCGCTGGGTCAGGCTCGTGAGGTGCCGCAGTCGCCATCCGCCTCACCGCCGTCGCCATTCGTTTCACCGCCGTCTCCGCCGCCCCCTTCGCCGTCCCCTTTGCCGCCTCCGGCAAACGTGAGCCCACAGACGCCACGAACGAGACAGTTTCGATGCACCTTCGAGGGGTGCAGCACAGCATATAATCGACCAGACCACTTGAAGAGCCATCAGAAGGTGCATCAACCGGGCTATAACGCAGAGCGTTTTCCCTGCAACACGTGCGGCAAAGACTTTGGGCGCGCGATAGATATGCGCCGACACCGCGACGCTGCTCATTTGCAGGGTCCAGCGCTCAAGCGCAGCAATTGCGACCAAACATTTCAACGAGAAGATGGACGCAAAAGGTGAGCACCTCGTTCCACTCCGATTACTAGACGCTGATGTTCTGGCGCTCTAGGCACGAGCGTTATAGCTGTGGGGGGAGGAATGCAGCTAGACGGCGTCCACGTAGGGGCAATACCAAGCCTCCGTGTTGTGGCCTGTGTGGTGAGCCAGGCTGCAATGGACGGAATTGTCAAACGGATGGAGAAACATCTGATTCATCATCTGTTTGCGATGTAATAGTGGTCTCATCGTACAGTAGTCCCTAGCGTTATCGTCGGGTATCACGCGGGGACCTGCTACCTACTGGTACATCGGGATATGCTGAGCTGTGAGAATGCACAATCACTGCCCCGCTTCTCTTTACATCTGCTAACTTGCCAACCAGATCCGTCACCCCTTTACCTTGCTAAAGGTAATCTGATATCCGTCAAATGAAACAGGCTCGAAATGTGTTTGCCTCAGGCCAATATACTGCGGCCTGTTGCAACGTAAGGACGCAGCAGCATATTAAGCAGTGGGAGCACTTGATCCATCCCCATGGCCAGCCCCATCACCGTCCTCCTCACACAACCGGGCCAGCCGCCATCGGTTTCGGCCTAAAGACGCTTTGTATACAGCCTCCCCTCCTTTTTTAACTACGCCCACGCCTTCAGCAACAATTGCCCGAGGCAGAGACTATACTGCTGCGCTGTCGTGACCCGGGGTCAGATCCATATAGGGGTAACATCTGAAGTGACGGGGCGCAAGGTAGCCTGCGGCAGGTGGGTAGAGCTCTAAAGCCTCGAACAAGCAGCGAACAAGCGGTCAAGACGCAAGGTTAGGGGGGAGAGAGACGACAGATGCATGGAACTCCATCCTTCTCAGCTTGCAGGGGCCTCCGAAGCCCCGATCGAAGGCCCATGTTCCCGGCTTCCTCGATCGCCTGCAGTGCTTGGCAAGCCCCTTTCTTATCGCCCGGTCTGCGCAGCCAATGCGCAGGTGTGTGGCTGCAGCCTGGGTGGGACCCCTGAATCCTGGGTCGGCTGCCAGGGCTCGCAAGCCCACCAAAAGGGCGTCCGCAAAATATGGGGTTAACCCGGGTCATTACATGCGCATCCTCAGAGGGAATTAGGTAGAGCTACCTGCCATGTTACGGCTCTGGCTGTGACAGTGATGTATCTCAGTCGGCCGTGGAGGCGTGGTCGAAGACTGCACTGGGGACTCCGAAGTGGAATAGGAGCATCGTAGCAAAGTACGTTAAAAGTTGAGGGGTTGGGAGCTACCAGTATAGCGGTGAACCCGTATAGCGGTGAGTATTGCAAAGCAGGTGGCGGATAGGATATATAGTGGGGGGGCCTATAGCGGTGAGTACCGCGAAGCAAATGGGGATTGGATAGGGCATGCTGGGGCAATGGTGCTGGCACACGCGCTTGGACTTTGGGTTCCTGTCCGGGTAGTTATTGAAACGAGCTGGGCCGTGTAGAGGCCACGGTAATTTTCGGTTAGCCCTAAGCCTCTAACGTTACTGAACATCGCGTTAGGATCGAAACGACAGATGAAAAGGGGCAAGTATTATGGTGGGGTCGTTGACCGGGCGACGTTCAGGGGCTCAGGAGCTGATGATGAGGGTTAGGGTTAGCTAAGGGTGGCCGTGACCCCTGAATGTATGGATTTTATTCTGGAGTTCGCCTAGCTCCAGCCAGCAGACGGTGCTGACGGGTGTTGTCATTCACAGGTTCACAGCCGTCAGCACGGGGAGGTGAGAGTGTTCGCCGACCCGCCGTGGCCTCTGCCAGGCCCAACCCAATGCTCTCACGTGTATCCCGAAAGACAAACACTTGCGCAGTAAGTTATAGCTACTCCCTTTCCCTTCGTGTCCAAACCGCTGCCTATCCCGCCATGTTCATGTTCCCTTGACATAAGACTGAAACACAACGTCTTCATCCGCCTCGTCCAGCGCCCCCAGATACGTCGCCACCAACACATCCATCCCTTCAGCCGTGGCCATCCCGATCCACTCGCGCAACGAAACCGTCCTGTACTGCACCCCATCCTCCGCCTCCAGAAACTCCTTCATCCCCTGAACAGGAACCACCCTCTCCCCACAATGATGCAAGAACCTCACTAACCCCTCCCCACCCCCTTCCCCCCCAC
>FTCU01001352.1_pt1 | contig 18429 bp, 19 predicted proteins | sample 1639521 | NCBI WGS metagenome assembly FTCU01 (sample SAMEA3914864, study PRJEB12502) | metagenome | biome: forest; material: soil | place: USA | collected 2012-03-12 | depth 0.3 m
CCCACCCACCCGAGCCCTGCCCTTCGTTCCGCGAGCTGGTACTCCACTTTTTCGCAGCCGCCGCTGGCTGCCGGGTATCTCAACGGCCACACAGTCGAGGATGGCGGCGAAGCCGCAGCCGGAAGCAAGGTCGTTGTCGACCATCAACTATCTGGCAGCAAACCCGCCGCAGTATCCGCATCACCGTGAGCTGCGCGAGTCCCTCACGCTGTACATCTCTCGAGTGCCCGGCACTCAAGGTGCGGAGTTGGCCTGCATGTCCCTGGAAGCGCGACGGCGCTGACCAGTGTTCCAGATATCATCCTCTCCACCTTTAGGCCGCAGAAAAAGAACGTTACGGGCGAGGACGTCGCAAACTCTCTGTACTACGTCCATCTCGACCTGCCCGAAGATGGTCTGCTGGCCGCCGCGTCTCGAGCCAGCGGCGAGAGCACCAGAAGCGCAATCCCGAGGAAGCCGTTGCCTGCATCAGCCAAGGTGCCGAAGCTAGAAACCACCGGTGTTGCCGTGAACAACGGCGTAGAACCGTCGCTGGCGCCGCGTGTGGGCGCTGCTTGGGTGGCGCCGACTTCTGCTGACTTGGCGCCCCCTCTCAGTTCTGAAGGTGCTGTCGAAGGATACCGGGAAAATCCCGTGTTTCGGAAGCGGCGGTCCGGAGGCACATCAGAGGCACCGGAATACCACCGGCCCGCCCCTTCGGAAGCCTCAATGCGGGGGAAGGTGGTGGGTTCGGCGCCGCGAAGCGCATCAACGATCGGCCCTAACGGCGGTAATCATGCACCATCCGACGCGGCGGTCCAGGGACGCCCTGTGACACCGATTCAGCCGAGAACACTAGCCGCCGGGGTGGGCAGCCGGGTAGTGCGTGTTACTTCTCCCGGTAACTCGTTGGACTCGGGGAAGCTCCCATCGCCGGGACAACTCGGCCGCCGGCGCCCATCGTCGGTAGCATTCTCACTCGCCATCATCCGAAGGGATCCAACCTCGGGGACGCAGTGCAACGTCGGAAAGGTCTCGTCATTCCAGACCAACGTGCCCACACCAGACACCGCGGACCCCAGCCTCGACCCCGACAACATGGGGGGGCTACTCGTCCACGCGCAAAAGATCGGCATTCGCCTCGATACCTCCGGCTACGCCAAGTACCGCGACATGCCGAGCCGCGCTGACGTGGATGCCTTCCGCCCGCTCTCGGGGCCTTCTTTCGCCCAGCAAGCGTCGCAGGGACTCACGGGGCCGGGGCGAGAACGGGCTTCGTCACTCAAGCCCGCGGCGAGGCCGGGTGAGGAAGGTTTCTCGCGGCAAGTCATCATGTCCTACGGCGCCAGCTGGGCGTCCAACTTCAAGAAGGCGTTTCACAGACGGGACCGGTCGGGAAGCCCTGTCAATGCAAACAGCACGTCGCCCGAGGAGCCGATGACGCAAAAGCCTTTCCACGCGCGACACGGCAGCGCCTCGACCATCGGCTCTGCCGACTCGGCTGACGACAGCGCTTCGCCGCCGCTGATTACCCACCCCGGGCCTGGATTGAAGCCCAAGGGCTACGTCTTCCTGAGTCCCTGGGACGGGAGGTGTGAATTCCGGACAAGCCCCAACGGGCGGAGCCTGAAACTGCGGCACAGCCTTGACCCGGCGAGCGCAAGGATCGATCCCCGGGAGCTTGCCCAAAGCATTCGGGAGGCGCAAGCGATGGGTCGTTCGCGCGGTGACGAACTGTCCTCGGCCTTGCTTGGAGCCAAGCCAGTCAGTGAGCTGCGCTTCAACCTGCCCAACGGAACCCCCCAGCAAGCACCAGACCGAAGCGGCGCGCCCAAGACCGGGCGGTGGGACGCCAACCACCTATCGGGGCACTTCAGCAAGTTCTTGCACCACAGGTCGCGAAGCAGCGACGAGGAGTCAGACGGCGACTACGAGTACGGCGAGGGCGACGGCGCGGCCATGGACTTGAGTTTGGGAAAAGAACACGCCGGCGGAGGGACTAGGGGTAGGCGGGCGAAGCTCGGAAAGCTCATCATCCACGACGAGGGCCTGATGATGCTCGACTTGGTCGTCGCGGCAAACGTTGGCGTGTGGTGGACCACGTGGGGCCGGATGCTGTGATGCCGTCCCGACATTGTAGATTCGATATCCAACATGACGATTTTGTGTGCAAAAAAAAATTAACTCCTAAACGCTCGTCGCAGCCAGATCAGTCATGTCGATGCGGGCGTTGGTCGTCGGAAATGACGTCCGGGATTTGTGGCGGTTGCTCGGTCCACCACAGCCGCCAGGTCACGTGAAACATTAACTGGACCCGTTTGTGTCTGCCACCAATCAGCGCCCGTCAAATGTCATCGCGCCAAGCGACTGTCCCAAATCCCGACAGCTCGCCGCAGCCCCAGCATCACGACGTCAAGCCTTTGGGGGAGCTCAGAACCTCGCCTCGAAATCCCCGCTCTCCGCCCGCTTGCCCACTTCGACCAAGCGTGGCCGAATCGACCCAATTGCCCCTTGAAACCGCCGGCTCGACCCTTCTCCCCGGCACTCACCAGCTCCGCACAGATCGGGTGCGCGCGAAAAGTGTTGGCACCGTTGACGCCCGCCCGAAACCCCTCCCCGTCTCTCCATCCTGCCGCCTCCGCCGACACGGGGAAGCTTCACAATGATTGCGAAGTCGGCCGTCTCGATGGCCGCCCGGCAGATCCCGCTCGCCCGCATGCCCTCGGCGGTCATCCGCACAATTCCCTCGCAGGCCTTGGTCGCGAGGAGAACGTACGCGACGCCGGCGGGTCCACCGCCCAAGAACTTTCGCCTGAAGCCGCCGACGGAGTGGGATCAAGAGAAGGAGAGCACGTTCGACAAGGTTGGAAAATACTTCCTCATGACCGAGATGCTGCGGGGCATGTACGTGCTCATGGAGCAATTCTTCAGGCCGCCGTGAGTACTTTCCCAGAAGTCGTGGGGCGTCTTGCAGGCGGATGTGGACTGACAATCAGGCGCCAGTTATACGATTTTCTACCCGTTCGAGAAGGTACGTTGGAGCCCAGCGTGTGGATGAAGAGGAAAACAGCTTGGATGGGAGTTGTCATCCGGGTTGACGGGACTGGGGGATGCGTTTTATCTTTGCTGTCGGCGTAGAACTGACCGCTGCCTAGGGGCCCATTTCTCCCCGCTTCCGTGGAGAGCATGCCTTGCGCCGCTACCCTTCGGGTGAAGAGAGATGCATTGCTTGCAAGCTGTGCGAGGCTGTCTGCCCAGCCCAGGCCATCACGATCGAGGCCGAGGAGCGTGCCGATGGCTCCAGGAGGACGACCCGCTACGACATCGACATGACCAAGTGCATCTACTGCGGCTTCTGCCAGGAATCATGTCCCGTCGACGCCATCGTCGAGTCCCCCAACGCCGAATACGCCACCGAGACTCGCGAGGAGCTTCTCTACAACAAGGGTATGGTCCAACAGCAAAGTTGCCATGTCACCGGCGAGATAGCTGACGTTATGCCACAGAGAAATTACTGTCCAACGGAGACAAGTGGGAGCCGGAGCTGGCTGCCGCCATTCGCGCAGATGCCCCGTACAGATAGGCTCCGATCGTCGGGGGTTGGGAGGAGGTGCGATCAGGTTCTTTGAGGTCGGGCTGCGAGCCGTAAATTTGTAGACAGAGCTGTACATACTGTGCCATTCGAGCCCAAAAAGCAACCATTTTCTTTGTCGCCTTCCGGCGCTGCATCCAGAGGCGCACTTCGTGTGTGATATCCGTCCTCCGAGACACCCAAGGTGCGTCACGTGGTGGGCACGGTCCACTTCAGTTCAAGCTTGGCGCGTGCGATCCGAGCTCCCAGTGCATGCCGACTCTGGCGAGAAATTTATCATCATCCTGACTTGCTTCCTGCACTCCACGACAGCAGCCACATTCCCTTCAATTGCACCCGCATTACGGCATCAAGTTGGCCCAATTGCGATCCCCACGCCGGCCACGTTTCCAACCCCCCCGAATCCACCGCCAACATGTTCCGCTCCGCCATTCTCCGATCTGCCGCCGTTGCGACACGGACGGCCGTTCGCCCCACGACCTCGGCCGCCGCCAGGAGATTCGCCGTCGCCCCCGTCCCCAGAGTCGCCTCCTTCGTGCCCAAGACGGTCGCCTGGCAAGCGGTGCGGTGCTACGCCTCGGGCAGCTCTCTCGACAAGGTGGAGGTCTACGAGCGGATCAAGCAGCTTCTGTCCGGCTTTGACAAGGTGGGTTTCGGCACTCTGGCTGCAACACCGGGCGGGGGTCTCTGGTTCGGCGTGTTCGGATCTCTGGCTCTCCGCCTGCGCCGTTGGATGGGTGTACAAGATAATGAGAGACTAACTGACGTGATTTCTCCAGGTCAACGACCCCAGCAATGTGAGTCTCGACTATGATTGCCGGCGGCTCGGTGACATCCTTCCCCACCGGCACCCCCAGAATCTGACCTGACGTTCTTCGATCCGATAGATCACCGAGAGCGCACACTTTGCGAACGACCTGGGTTTGGACAGCTTGGACACCGTGGAGGTTGTGATGGCCATCGAGGAGGTACGAATACCCATCGGCTTGCCGGGCGAGCTATTGCTCCCCATTACCAGCCATAGCCGCTGCCTTTTGAGAGGCTTCTTCCTGTCGCTTTTGAAGAGAAAAGGACAGTGCTGATGGGGTTCCATTGCAGGAGTTCAGCATCGAGATCCCGGACAAAGATGCCGATACGATTCACAGCGGTACGTCGCCTTGTTTCGCTTCCCCAACCGCTGCCGAGATACTGACCTGCGTGCTTCCCACAGTTGACAAGGCCGTCGAGTACATTCTCAGCCAGCCAGATGCGAACTAGAACTTCCTCCTTCTTTCCCTGTACCATATCATGACCATCCCAATGCGCAGCATGCCTCGCCGCTCCCTGGTTGATTAGACAGTGTTGGGGTCGGAGGCATTTACATGGGGCAGGCTTGCACACGCGGCCCACTGTTTCGTGTGAGTGTTGAATTCGCGCATTCAATGGAAGAGGCGGCCTCAGCGTTGACCCTGTGGCTGCATCCTTTTCTCTCGCCCTCGCAGCTGTGTTCCTTGGCAGAAGCTCGCCTTTTGGGCCCTCTCTCCCGAGTCGTGATGCCTGCCCACTTCCCACGTTTTTTCATCGCAGTTGGAGTGAGAAGGAACAGACACATCTACTATGCTCAAATTAAGCTGCAACCGCTGGTTTGTCGGCTGTGCAACGCCGGCTCTTGTCGCTGATGCCGGGGCATTGGGGGGTAGTGCCTGCTCTTTGTCTGGGAGGAGACACATGCAGCTGGTCCGTCCAAACTAACGCCCTCCACGCCACGCCCGTGACCCGTGCGATCCGTCTATACAAGATTATCCTAACACGCCTGCCAAATGAGAAAATGAAACTTGATGTCGCCTGCCGACCCGGGGCCATTGCCTTTTTGATATCAACGCCAGGCCGAGCCGCCGCCGGGATATATCCTGTCACCGGCCTCCCCAAACGGCGGCCACGCGGCCGATGCAGTCCGTTGCCATGCCCCAATGCAGTCGTTATCGTGTATTCTGCCTCGTCTTGTTGCCCATTACCACACAGCCATCCGATAGATACCCTTGGCCGAATCATCGCCCCCCGATCGACTCCGCGCTGTCTCCTGTGGCACCCTTATTACCGTTTGCACCCCCAGTGCCGCCCCGGTTACTTGCAACGACGTTGGCGTAGCTCCACCCGGTACTGAGCGGGCTGGTGACACCCAAATTGCCCCCGGAGACCCGCTTCCGAGCCCGGGTCTGTGCATCGTCTTCTTCCTCCATCCGAAAGACGAACGACGAATCCTCCTCATCAATCGGAGTGGTGAACCGTCCTGTCGCGCTGGAGCTGATGGAACCACTGCTGATGTGTCGCTCCAGCGACCGTTCCTTCTCTCGCTCCTTGCCGATAATACCCGCGCTCGTGGAGCCTGACCCAGTCGACTTGTGGCCCCGCCCCGGGGTGGTTGGATGGAGATGAGGACTAGAGCTTCCCGAGCTGCCGCCCTCGGCGAGGCGAGTCTCTCGAAGCTGGCGGGTGAGGGCTGACACCGACTCGTTCGCCAAGTCCTTTTTCCCTAACGCTGATTCTCCGTTGAGTTCAGCTGTGATGGCCGATGCCAGGCTCGAGTTTCTCAGCGGGCTTCCGACATGGCCAAACGCCGAGACGTGTTTCAAGGACCGACCAGTCCCACCATTGTCAAACTCGTCATCTTTTTGTCGCTGGAATAGGGGGCCCCAGCGGCTCGGGCTCGCGGCCATGACGGGACTACCAAATTTAGTCGCGCCGATCGGCAGCGACTCAACTCCCGCTTCCAGATCCGACATGCGCACCGTGTTTGTGTTGGAACCCCTTCTCGCTTTCTCGGCCGGGGTCAGGACTTCGTTTGCCAGAGCGCCCGGGACGTAGTCCTCCTCAAACATGAACTCGGCTTCCCAATCCCGGTCGATCTTGGGCACGCTGCTGCTGATCAAGCGCGGCTTCGCATAGCGCAACGAGCTGCTATGCATGAACCGTTTGCCAAAGTACTCGTCGTTGCCCAGCACCGAACCCAGGTTGGCGGAACCGATCGGCGGGCTGCTGCCAAAACCGTTGATGTCGCTTCCGCCGAGGGCGGAGGGCGACAGATGGTCACTGCTGCCAAACGCCGAGGTGTGCAACAACTTGAGCGTCTCCGACGTACGTGCGTCTCTGGCCGAGTGCAACGATGGAGACGGGGATTCGAGGCCGAATTTGGACGGCACGGAGGACGGCCATGGCCCGTAGCGGGCAGCAAGCGATATGCCGTTACTATCAAACGAGGCGGGCAGCGGCGCGTCCAGCACCGAGAGACCTTTGGCGTTCACCGGCGAGAGTCCAAGCCCGAGACGGTTCGCGTCATCGTCACGAGGGGAGCCATAGGCAGAGGCGGGGTTCGAGCTGTACGTGGTGTCGATTATCGGCAGGCCCTGGTCCATGCCCGGCTGCGTTCCCATCTGGTGGCCATAGGGATCATCTTGTACGCCATATGGAGTGGATGCGGGGTACGCGGATAGTTGGTCGGCACGCAGAAAGGAGTTGGTTAGCGCGCTGTTGGACGGCTGGTGGTACGTCGTCGGGTTCACGCGGACACCAAGGGCGACACCGGCCGGCGCCCCTATCGTCACGCCATTCTTGCCGTAGTTGATGCGGCGACCATCGGGGAGGACGTGGATATTGGCGCACTTCGGACCAAACTTGCAGTTCCCCTGAACCGCGTGTGGCAAGATGTATCAGCGCAGCCCGTTCCTGTGAGGTGGTCCGCCACTGTTGGCAGATGCGCCGGGCGCCGCAGAGAAGGGGGAGTCGGCGCGACGTACCTTTGCGAAGTATTTGCACACCGTCTCGGAGGCGGAGCTCAAGTCGTGGCTGAACGGGCATGCGTTGCCTGCCTGGCAGGCGCCTTGTCGGAAGAATTTGCAGGGGACATGTGATGTATCTGCGGGCCGCAAGCGCCATGTCAGCACACGTTCACCAACAAACGCAGACAAGAACCAAGCCGTGGGCCAGGCGCAGCCAACAGAGATGGAGTGGCGCGACACGCAGAGCGTCCCGAACAGAAAGCTACGGTGTCGAAGAGGGGAGCGTCGGGAAGGGAACAGTGACTTACTCGGAGGGCTTCGGGGGCCCTCAAAGCGAGCACCGGGCATTGCACCGACCACGGCACCAGGGCGGCCGCTCTGCGGGGGGATGTTGAGGCTGCCGCTGCGCATATGGCGATGCTCGCTCGGGTGGGACGTTGCCATCGTTGCCAGTGGTTTCGGAAGAGGAGTTGGGCACGGTGTGTTCCCGGTTTCGCGCAGCGCAGAACGAGAGATTTTGGTCAGTCAGTGGAGTGGAGGGGCGGCCCGAGTTGCGCGTGCAAGGCTGATTGAGGGGCAGCTGGGCCCACCGAGGAGGCGCCCCACTGCAGGGACACAGCGGGTCTCTCGGCTGCGGCGGGGGTGTCGGTGCCGCCACACAGCCATCCAAAGAAAAGAAATATGGCTGATAACGAGAATGATATCGATCTAAGTTGAAACAACAGGTACCTCATCCGTTTCCAAATCCCCGACCCGCGGGCATCAGCAGCGGCTGGAAATCAACACCGAATGGAGCAAGGTGGGGAGGTGTCGTTGGGAAACTCGAGACCAACCATGGGGCGCGAGTTTTGTGTACGATTGGAGGATGGATGCATGTGTGAAACGAGGAACGGCTGCCCCAAACCGAACATTCAAGTAATTGCCTAGTAGACTCGAGGACATTGAACCCGCCTTGAACGCCAACACTCGTTGTCCTTCAAGGTCGAGGCCGAACAAGCCAGGCTCAGAGAAGCAACCAGCGAACGACAAGCGGCAGCACGGCCGACCCCAAACACACAGGATGGCGGGAAACCGGGGTTTGTCGCCGAGGACCGATCTTGCTGATGTCTACCTATTCACTTGAGGGGGTTCTGGAGCGCGACAGCACGCGCTTGCACGACCCATAAACACGATCCGAACCGTGGCAACAGCGGGCAGCCGTACCTAGATTGAGGGGAAACGAAAACATACTGCCATGGAAGGCTGGAGTGTCATGTCAACTTGGATCAGGCAGGGCAGCAGTCGTCGGCATTGTGTTGCTGGAAGCCTGGAACCGCCCAGTTGGAGAGTCAGAGGACCAGGGTCTTTGCGGAAGGGCTGCCTGCATGCGCGCGTGATCCCGCGTCACGCGAGCTCTTGGCCCTGCAGCCAGCCAAAACCGATACGGACTGTCAGCTGGCCAGCTGACTGATGACTTGCATCCATCTTCATCAGTCCCATCCGTTCCAACTTCCAAGCTTCGGTTTTCGGGGTCTACTCTCTCCTGTTTTGATCCGATCTTCGTCCCCTCCTGCTTCTCTTTCTTGTTTGTTTACTGTTCTGCTCTGTCTTTTACCATGTCTTTCCCAGTGGAACTTATTAAATTGACGCTGGCATCTCTCAAGGTGCGTGAGCTGCCGAAGTCCGACTGCATCGTGATCCATCTGCCTCGCCACTGCCAGTATCGCTTGAGATCGTTGACCGACATTTCTCGGAGCATGGATCCATGTGATGGTGTTCTGTTCTTTTGCATGATTGTGACCTTGGTGAACCAGGCAGTCGACCAATTGACTTTGACAACACGTCGATAAGGTAGTTTCCCCTAAAAAGGCTTGTTCATTTTAGAACGCCAGGTCTTGGTGTGGGGATTGGTGGCTCTCGCTCGAAATGAGAGGCAAAGTGAACAAATAAACCTTGGCTCCAGTACAGCATCAGACTACAAGGAAATCTACGGGAGGTAGGCAATTATTGGTAGCTGTAATTAGTCAATCACCGAGTAATGAAGAGAAGAGCTACCGCTGATCTTAGTCCAGTGGTGCGAGTCTGATGATCAGTATCGTACACGTGGCAGTCCATGCCTCCGTCTATGATGCACCCATAGTTGCCCACCAGGCCCCCAATGCTCCTCCAGCTGCGCCGACTAGTATCGCCGCCATTCTCTCATGCCAGACCATGCAGAAATACAACCCAAGCAACTTCGCCAAAACGCCTCCCAGTATTCCCATCCACACTACAAAGAAACCCATGTCGAACCACGCCTTTTGCTGGTTCTCTTTCCGAGCTCTCTCCCCCGTTGCCCGCATGCTCGTGCCCCATCCGTCAGCTCCCATCGTCATGATACTCCACAAGTGAATGGCCGGCAACGGGACATAGTAAAACAAAATGCTAGGAAGAACCCATAGCAACCCCTTCCCAGTCAGTCGGTCGGGATTCCGCAAGAGATTGTAGGATGAGCCAACTAGAACTCTTAGCAGAATATCTTTGCCGGAGAAAACTATGAGCTGCTGCGAGGTGAAAAGGTACCAAATCACCGCAACAGCGCCAATGGCGGGGCCAAACTCGCGCTTTGCCATGCCGTAGAAGAGGAGAGGGTGGCTCGTGGCGTAGACCCGAGGGTGAAGCAATGACTCGATATGCGTGGCTCTCGCCCACCGGACCTGTTGCTTAAGCCACCTCGCCACAGTCGTCGGGGTGTCCGTTGCCGTCAGCACGTCTGACGCAAAGATGACCTTCCAACCCCGGAGGAGCAGATTTGTGGTGAGATGACGATCCTCGTTCACAACCATTCTCTTTCCGAGTGCCCGCTGGAGATACCAAGGAACCAATATATCGGGAAGAGCGGTGAGTCTGAAGGCGCTGCTAGGGCCGCTCTGGCAGTCGCTGGTCCCGGTGCAAGCAGGGGTCGATCGCGTCAGGTACAACTCGCCCCAGTAGACAGCCGAGGCAAGCTTGGTGACGGTGGTCTCTTGCGAGTTGTGCACCACAAGCCCCGAGCTTGCCCCCCCGGCATGAGGATCAGCCGCAATGGTATTGATAGTGCGCTCTAGCGAGTCTGGGAAAACGACCGTGTCTGAATCCGACGACCAGAGAAACTCTATTCCGAGGATGTCGGCAATGACGATCGAGAAAATGAAGGTCGTGAACATGATGCCCTTCTTATGCAAGTGGCGCTGCTTGAGACACAGCTGCCGCACGCCCTCTGGTGCTCCGATCCGGAGGTTGTGCTGGAGTAATATGCTTTTGGCCAGTTCAAGGCAATACTGCATGACCATGGCGTCGACCTCCGCCCCGTCAACGGGTTGAGCGTGGTTGCGAGCTTGCGTGATAATCTTGGAACGGATTTGCTCGGCGACAACACCAAGCGGCTCCGGTAACTGAATGATTGCCGATCGCTCGGGGTACACCTATACACAATATTCTCAGTACCCCCTCCCGACCCACGTTTTCCGCTGAAGGGCAAAACACGTACCTTGCTGAAAACATTGACCATGTCCTGGTCCTGTGTCCCATCCCCGTCGATGCCCGCAATGAGAAACGCACATGTCCGAGATGACTTGTAGCTCTCGAGGGCCCGAGAATACAGCGAGGGGTCCTCTCTCCACCCAACGACTGCCGCTAAACATTCCAGTCTCGCGGTAACGGGTTGCTCCTCGAGGTGGACGGCCTCCCCCTTTTCCTTCTCTTGGGGGGTGTATTGTTCCGCCCTTCGCTCCCGGGCAAAGAAGGACATTCGGCGTCCTTCAATGACATAGCGGTTTAGCTCGGTGAGTACGATTGTGATAATGATGTCCAGGGTCACTGGGAATCTGCTGTGTGTCGTGGTTAGGTAGTAGAGTAGAATAGCCAGCCCGCAGCCAATCACATTGAGAAACTGCCGCAGGGCCGGAACTCGTGGAGTGGTTCCGCCAACCCGGTGATCAGCATCTCGGCCATGCTTGAGGTCTAGAAACATTGGGTAAAATAAATAGCACGGTGCGGGCTAGTAGGTGACGGTGGATAGTCTGTGGGCTGATCAATGGACTTGTTTCCTGGCCGCCCTCGACATTTTATTTCCCACGAGTCCATGCTTTCCACCCATCTGCTCCAAGGCTCTCCTCTTCGCCCCTTCGCCCCTGATCCTGAATGCAACGACGTAAATTAGAACCGTGCATTATGGCCTTAACCCCTGCTCACATGTAACGACCCGACCTCGTGGGATTCGGCGAAAGCCTGCAAGGTTTGCACTGCCCCTTTCCAACGGCTGGGAAATTTTTGCCAGGGAAGGATTCGGCCGCGATGTCTCGTCGTATTAGTTAAAGTGTCCGCGGGGCGACCGCCTTGGCCTCACCCGAGAGCTGGTGATTGGGTGAGAATGGGTGCCTCGGGCGGCACGGATCTTGTGCGACAGTTAGGCAGTGCTATGCGTATGACGAACCTCGTGAGTCAGTGGCCGACCCGAAATGAAGGGGAAAAAGCGCCGAAAGGCAGGGCTGAATTGCGGCTGGAAGGAAACACCGCCCCTTTCCTACATCCAGGAAACCACTGAAACATGGCCGCCAACACCCCTTTTCCTCCGTCGAGATTCAATGTCATTGAGAAAAACAACTATCCTCATTCCTTGTTCAGGTTCCCGAGAACTCCTTTCATTTTCCCCTTGTTGCTGGCGATGATTGTTACATACAGAAATAATCGGCTTGTGCCGGCAGCCATCATTACCGTCTGTTTGTGGGCGTCTTACTCCCTTATCGACTCAAATGTGAACAACTGGGCTGATGTGCTCACCCAATGGAGCGTTGACGAGGGTCATGGCCAAACACCCGCCTGGAAGACGGCTACTACAGCACACCCAACGTCGGCAGACGAAAGTCCAGTATCCACCAAGGCATGGCCAACCAATGCTCCTACCCCCCACCAGTACACCAGGGGTAACCTATCGACAGATGATGTTCTCCTCATCATGAAGACAGGCAGCACATCCATCTGGAAACGTCTGCTCATCCATCTTACTACGACGCTTTCTCCCGACCGGATCTCCCCAGCAAACACGGTTATCTACTCGGACCACGCAGAGACGATTGGCAACATGCATATTGTCGATGCCCTCGCCAACATCACCGAGACAACCAAATCGTCACCAGAATTCGCCGTATACCGACAGCAGCCCGAGTACGCAAGCCACAATGTGTATGTGGAGGCTGCAGGGGTCGATGGCGATAATTACGGCCCGCCAGGGGGATGGATTATCGACAAATACAAGTTCATCCCGTTGGTCCAGCACGCTGGAAACAACTGGCCGGTGGCCAAATGGTACATTTACATGGAGGACGATACCTATCTGTTCCTCCCTAGCGTCCTCGACTATCTCTCGGAATTTGACTGGCGAAGACCTCATTACCTGGGGAGCTTTGCTGCCAAGTGTGACACCGTCTTTGCTCACGGGGGGGCTGGATTTGCCCTGTCGCGGGCCGCTTGGGAGCGGACCTTTGGACGCAACCCAGCAATGTCCGAGGACCACGAGCGGTATACGACGGAGCACTGTTGCGGCGATCAAGTGCTCGGCCATGCCCTGAACAAGTTCGGCGTGCGCTTTGGAGAGAATGATGGGGATGAGAAGTTCACCTGGGGTTTCAACCCAGTTGTGCATTGGCGGTTTGGCTTTAGCAGGTGGAACTGGTGCAGTCGTCTAATCTCATGGCATAAAGTCCATAGTCGGGATGTTGCTAGGTACTTTGCCTTCGAGAATGCCTGGGACTTTTCGGTAAGCTGCAGAACACTCCATTCTCACTGTCACAAACTACTGATGCCGAGCTAGAACCCGCTGCTTCACCGCGACTTCTTCTTGGGGATGATCGCTCCGAACCTCCAAGCTCGGGCAGAGTGGTGGGACAACTTCTCCAGCTTGTACAGGGTCACTTCCGCAAACAAAGCAGCCCCTCCAAGCCCTGACACGCTGTATGATCCAGCGCTGTGGCGCCAAGCGTGGGAATCAGTCGAGGCGTGCGAGGCAGCTTGCAGGTCTTGGGCCACCTGCGCTCAATGGAGTTATGTCGAAGATCTGTGCAGAATGGTCGACAAGCTCATTATGGGGCAGGGCTATGCTCCTGCTATGTCAGAAAGAAAGACAGCGCTGAGGACCACGAGTGGTTGGCTGAAGGAAAGGCTGGACACGTGGCAATGTGATGAGTGAGGAGCTGAGCCAGAGCGCTTTGAGATCCGTGAATAATCCCCCCCTCCTTTTCCTCCGGTTAACCAGGTGGCTTGCTTTGTTGCGTTGCCGGCGTTCGACAACTTGACGGGAGGGGCATGCAACCGTTAATAAACAAGGAACGTTGATTTTGGGGTACCTACTACAGGTAACTATCCTTGCGTCTATTATTGCTACGATCCATCATTTTCCGTGACCCTTCGAGTTCAGAAGGATGGAGCGAGTTTCTCAACCCATTTTGAACCTTTGCAGGTAGGGATTCTTCATGCCTTTCGTTCCAGACTGATCCTCCTCCTAATGTTTAGAATCCGGGTTTGATCAAGCTAATGAAGATTGCTCCAAGAGCAGGTCGCCCTGACATCTGAACTATTATTTTAGGGGGAAGGGTCTTGAGTATTAGCTTATTTCTAACAAAAGGCCGTAGGTCGCGTATGGCAAGTAAGGTAGATAGTGGGCAAGCATAATGACTCGGGACCAAGATCAACAACGAGGTATTGTCTTCTTCCAGATGGATCTGCCGCCTCAGTTCAGGACTTCAGTCTTCAGGTTTCCTGCCCGGAACTCTCGGCACCGTCGTTGCCAAGACTCTCGCTCCACTGTCCCCAATCCGGCGGTAATCTGCAGGGTTATTACGTGCTAGGCATGAGCTAGGCCCCAAATCCATGTGTGGCTCCGTTGCGTTTGCCTCGTTTGAGGGTCCAGTCAATATTGGTGCCCGCTTCGAACCAGGGCCAACAAAGGTTGTCAAGGCTTTCCAACGTCAAGATAATCTGAACAGGAGTACCATACCATCCGACATCCGCCATGCCCTCGTCGCTGCTTCATCCCACGGGGGCAAACACTCCCTCTCTGTGCTATCTAGCGCCCAGACGCCACAACCGGGAGTGACTTTAGATGCATGTATCGCCGCGGACTCTCCAGTGGTCTTGTCGTTGATACTGTGTGCCTGGGTGATCCTTCTCAATTTCGCTGGGCCAAGCCTGGTCGGGCCAGCTTGTGGAGCCTGTAGATACCCGTTCTATTCGTTTTCAAGACGAACGCATTGAGACTATTGCCCAAGGTTTCCGGAATGAGATTAGAGCCGCGCTGCCTGCCGCCTGAAAAGGCGTTTGGAGATTAACCCCCTCTATATATCACAGAACTTTTCGTGTAGCCCGGGGCCGGACTGAGCTTGTTCTTGTCCTTTCGCCTGTTCTTTATTCAGTTCGCGTTGTCAAGAACCCCAAGACGCTGCTCTCGTTGGCCGTTTCCATTCGTTTCACCATCTACTTTCAGCCAAGATGTCGTCAATTGGCGGTCCGCTGCTCAATTCCTACAACCCTGTGTGCGCGGTCAGCTCGTGTCTCCAACAGGTCATCGGCTATACCGACCAGAACCCACAGGCCCAGTACTCAGCATGCGTGTCCGTGTTTGGCTCGCCAGTCGTAACGACCCTCTCCCCGTCGGCCGATGTCGTCCTTGAAACCACAACGGCGACCGTCTCGTACACCGACATCATTGTCTCACTCACCACCAAGGTTTCTACCGTCGACGAGACGGTGACTGTTTCTGCCGATGTCTACGAAACGGTGACGGCGTACTCCACCGTCCTCGCGACTGTCACCACCATCGCGCCCCTCGAAGTCCTGAGCAGCACCATGGTCCCGGAGAAATTCAAGAAGAGGACACAGCGCAGGGGTTGCCGCGGATCTACAACGTCTTCCGAGCCAACTGCGCCTTCATCATCCACCGATGCGCCTCTCTTCCCCGTCGCATCCAACTGCCCCAGCCTGGAGGAGTACTCCTCAGCGTGCGCGTGCATATCGGCCGTCGCGACCACACAGACCGTCACGGACGTCGCGTCGACTGTCGTCTCGGTCATTCCCGAGACGATCACCGCCGAAATCCCCTTCACCTCTGTGTCTACAGTCGAGCTGGTAGTGACGGAGACGGTGACCGCCACGGCCACTTCCACGTTGACGTCCACAGTAACCTCGTCCCTGTCTGGCACCACGACAGTTACCGTCCACCTTGCCCCGACTCAGTCGTCTGCGGTGTACGTCACGTCCCCGTGGGGCCAAGGCAATAGCCTCGGCTGGAACGGTGGCATTGTTGGGGCCGGCAACTACGGTGATCCCAACGTCATCGGCTTTGTGACAGCGGGCGGTCAGCCTTGGCTAGTTAGTGACCCGGCTCACAAACTGTTTGCCTGCGACGGAAGTTCTTACTATGGCACCAACCCTCAATGGAGGGCTGTGGAGTTTGAAACGGATGACCGGGCGAGTGATTGCCAGCAGATCACATGCACCGTGGCTACAGATGGCCAGCTGAACTGTCAGACGGTGACCGGTATCGCCCTTACTAAGTTCATGTCTTGCTACTGGGGCTTGTATATCGCTACGGCGGACTACACCAGTGGCTCCTGCTACGAGGACTCCACCTTGGCCCTCGGTTCCCTCAGCACTTATTGAGCCGACTCGCGGTCGCCAACCAGTGTCCTTGTCCGAGTTTCGTATTCGAGAGGCTCTCGGGCGGAAAGCTCACGCCTGCCAAAAAGTACGGGCCAGCTCGAGGCCTACTTTCTGTCTTCCTGCCAAATTTGGAATCACATAGTAATGGCAATCCATGGTCTCTGCGACTCGCTACACCTCGTATCTTGAGCTTAGCCACGGCGTCCGCTTGAAGTCCCTCTAGATACGTGCCGTTAACCATGCCTTGCGTTCAGGCGAACCTTCAGGCCCAGCCTCAGCCAGTTTCTCGTTGTACAGCTCCTGAATGGTGACATACGTCCGGAGAAGATCCTTCCCAATACCGCCCATGAGCAGCTCGTCCTCAAGCAGCGCCCGGAATGCCTCATCGGGAGTACGAGGCAGCTCCCGGGTCACCCCCAGTTCCGCACGCTCTTGATCCGTCAACATAGCTACATCAACTTCACCAGCGTCAGCGTCAACTGCCCTTTCGCACCCTTGATATGAGAAATGTTCAAACTCACCTTGGCAATCCCGAATTGTCAGCTTCGTCTTTCTCCTTATTCCATCCATGCCGGCGATCAACACGCCGGTCACAAACAGGTACATCTGCGCCGACGCGTCCGGCAGTCTCATCTCCCAAAGCCCCGGCGCCCGTTTTCGAATCGGCCCCTCCCTGTTCTCCGTGCCCCATGAGACATACCTGCCTGCGCACCATTGCCCTGCGACGGTCCGAGCATAGCTTTCGGGCCGGGGCATCGCAAACGCGCACAGCGCCTCGACGTGTTCGATCACGCCTGCCAAGAAGTGCTCCTCCACCTCCTCCACGGGCTGATTCCGACTTTCCACCGAGAGATTGGTATGCAGCCCATTGATCTCAGGCGGCGCCGGGTTGAACGTCAACCGCACATCATTCTCGCGGCAAGTGCGTCTCGTCGTCTCCTTTGCCGTGATCAGCGCGTCGACGGCCTGGAGCGGGGGCAAATGGCCGGTCACAAGCTCGTAGGCGTTCTCGCTGCCCTCGCAGTGAAACTGCTCGATGGGGACGCCAACGGCGTCGAGACGCTGGACGACCGCGCTCAGGATGGGAAGCATGAAGGACTCGATCGCGCGGAGGCCAGATGAGGCGTGCACTTCATGCTTGGGGTTTGGGCCAGTCTGCACGGCGCTAAACTCAAGCTCAAAGCCAACTCGAAACGACAAGCCGAGGTCGTCGTGGCCTTGTTGAATAGCCTGGAGAAGGGCGCGCCGCGGGCAGAAGGGGCCGGCTAGTGTGATGGGGCTTCCTGGATCACCAGCCTGCAGGGGTATACCTGAGCCAAAGTAGCAGAAGACGACGGCCTGCTCGTCGTTGGTGGTGCCCGGATAGAGGTGGATGGTATTGAAGTCGGGGAGGAGAAAGCATTGACCAGCGGGTCGGCCCGGGTCACGGTCAACCAGCGGCAGGCCAATATCAATGAGGCAGAGGTAGTGTCTGCAGAGCGCAAGATTGGCGCTTGCTTTGATGAGCGAATCCAGGTGTTTTAGAGTCAGAGTCCGGACGCGGACGGTTGATGTATAATCGATCCATTGTAGATGGACAAGCTGCAATTCTCTGTGATCGTTGATGAAAGCTGCATATTTCTCGTACCCTCCGACGATCAAAGGACGACCCATGCTGAGGACTGTCTCTTGGACAGCTAGAGAAGTTGAGTGAGACTATGCGTGGACGCAATGTACACAAGACCAAGGAATCCAAATTGGGGTGTGAAATAGTTCCTGAAGTTTTCCGTGTTTGTGAAATGCGAAAACCTGTCCAACCATGGGGGCAAAATCGCGCATGAGCCGCGCTCAGAGCCTCAGCCTACGGTGAGGCAGAAATTAAAGGACTGCCCTGAGAATGTGATGACTTGGAGGTGATGCCGAACGGAATGGCCAAGCCCTGCCCACCCGGCTTTGAGAGCACGCGGCCGACCGAAGTGTGTTGTCCATGCATCATTGTGGCGTTGGGTGACACGGCATTTATTACATTGTGCGTGTCAGCCAAGGCACACTCGTAGGCATTCAGAGGGGTCACCACCCACTTCATGTACAACGGTACAGCCGTAAGTATTCTGTGCATGTACATATACCTGGCCTCGTGTCGCGTCTGGAGGCTGGACCAACCCTAACCTAGAAACCAATGGCAGGTACTCCGATGTAGCCCTACCGAGATATTTCTGTCTAGAATACAAGTATACACATCGTATGGCTAACTTTCGTTAAACCCGGCAAGCCACAGACTCAAGGCACCGACACATGAAGCTGTGTCTCTTACCTGCCCGGACACCATTTTCCGTCTCGGTTTGCACTCAGTTTTGTACTCACCTAAACTTGGGCACAGATTCTTCCAGGACTGGCCAGTCCCACCTTCATCAGTCCCAAACCAAAGATACAGCTGCAGGTTTAGTAAGCTGTAAAAGGTCCCTGCATGAG
>FTCU01001264.1_pt1 | contig 18405 bp, 11 predicted proteins | sample 1639521 | NCBI WGS metagenome assembly FTCU01 (sample SAMEA3914864, study PRJEB12502) | metagenome | biome: forest; material: soil | place: USA | collected 2012-03-12 | depth 0.3 m
CCACAAGACGGTGGAGGCCCTCCAGGACGAGATCAGCACGCAGCTGACCCGCGCCGGCATCCCCAACCACGTCCCCTCCACGCCAACCTCGCCGGTCTCCTCCCGAGAGTGGACCGTCGCCAGCGAGCTGTGCATCCCGTCGCGCCCCCGCGACCACCACTTCGGCATGAAGCTGGTGTCGCCCTTCTTCCGCTTCTCCAAGCGGGCCGAGTCGTGGCAGTCGGACCTGCGCGCCGTCTTCAACGCCCTCAACAGCCACTTCGAGCTCACCACGACCCATCAGTGCTTCACCCACATCCACATCACCCCGGAGGCCGGCTTCTGGCAGCTCGACCAGGCCAAGGGCCTCGCCCGGTCGGCCCTCTACTTTGAGCGCTGCCTGGACGCCCTCGTCCCGCCCTACCGCCGCAAGAGCGTGTGGGCCAAGAGCAACCGCAACAACCGCTACTTTGGGTCGATGCCCATGGCCGAGTGCTTCGCCCAGGTCGACGCCCAGAACACCTTCGAGGGCCTCGGCATGCGCATGAACCTGTGTGGCGCCGCGTCGCCCACGGGCGCCGCCCTGGGCGCCAAGCCTGGCGGTGACTTTCAGCACGACGCCTTCCGATGGAGCTTTGTCGGCCTCAACGAGGGCGACGGCTTCGGCACCGTCGCGTACCGCCAGCCGCCCGGCTCCACCAGCGCGTCGCAGGTGATGGGCTGGGTCATGCTGGTCGGCTGCCTGGTGCGGTTGAGCTGCGGCGGCGGCGTTGGCCTCGAGCCGGACCACAAGCCCCAGCTGAAGAGCCTCGGCGAGTGGCTGGTCTACGAGGCCGAGTGGTGCGGCATCCCGCACAAGAGCCTGCTCAAGGACTTGATCAAGCAGGCGGTGCCGGTCACATTGGCCCCCGGCACGCTGGCGGGCATGGACGCCGACGCCATCACGATTGACGAGGACCAGAGGTTACAGTGGAAGCTCAATGACCGCAACCTTGCGTTGGAGAAGTACAAGAGGCTCCTGAAGCACCCATGAGTGCCCCGGAGGGATCGATTCTACGTTGTTCATGACGTAATGACGGCACAAACGGCCGTGGCGGACTAATTGCGTTGGCTAACGCCGGTACTGGGAGTTTAGTTGGGATCTTTGGCACTGGCGTACGGTAGATACCACGGGACACTCAATGATGATTGCTTTCTGCTTCCTCTCAACATTCTTCGCCGGCCCCCCTGAATCTGTCCCCGTGCGATTGCCCAATTCCCGATGCTCAATCCGGCGAAGAGTGGGGACACAAAGTGCGCTTCCAGTGACTCACGGCGGCGGCCTCCTGATTGGAGCTCACCGGTGAGTCCCCCCTGGCCATGGCCCGCCAAGGCGGCCGCCCTCCCTTTGGTGCCTCCAGGCTGACAGCCAAAAGCTGGAGTGGGAGTGGGGGGCGTGACGAATGGGAGCCCCTGGAATCTGTCCTTGTTGGAGCTAGAGCTGCGAGTGCGGAGTGCCGGTCCCGACGCCAACCGCACGCCAAAGGCAGCAGCCAGTCATCGGGGCTTGCATCGGCGAGGTGACAACGGGTTGCCTGACTGTCCACTTTCTCCCTCGCCGGCTGCCTGGTGGTGATGTCAACGACGACGGGCTTCCCGTGCTCCACATCGGTTTTCGGTGAGCCATGGGCGGTATCACCACCCACGTGTCCATGTAAGACGTCGAGGGCGGACTGACGGTCTGACCGAACGGGCTGCCTCTCCAACAAGCGAGATGTGTGCCACCGTTTCTGCCTTGCTCGCCCAGACCCCGATGGAGTTGCCACTCTCCCTTCATTCGACCCGGTTGCATCTTATCCGGCACATGGTCCTTAGACAATGCGAAACGCGCAGTGTTGTGTAACCTTTTCCAAGGGTTGTGGGCCGGATGGTGTCTCCCTGGACACTTGGCGTTGCGTCGTCCCCGTCTTTGGTTGAACAGGCTGGTACGACCGACATCGCCAGTTGCACACCAACCAGCCCCAGCGTCGTCAGCACGGTGTTCAGAACCTTAGAGGACAAGTCGGTCCCGGTTGGAAACTCACGTGGTCGGTACTTCCACACCTCGACTTGGTCGCTTGCTGGCCGAAGGCTGCTGGGCTTCAACGGACTTACAACCGTGTTCTCAACGGCATCCCGTCATAGTGGGTAGCACTCATGATGTAGCTGGCTGCTGACCGAACTTTCGGGGCCGAGCGGAGCATGAGCACACGAGCGGGCAGCATCCGCCCATCTGCCGCGTCTGACCATCGCGTTTGCGTGTCTGTGAGACTCAGGTGCCACAAACCTCTGCCCTCAACCGGGCACATCCGTTCCCAAGATTGCGCCTTAGTAAAGTCTAGGAGGTGCTCCGAGGCGATCTAGGATGATGAGCAACCGCTTTATCTCCCTGTTCTGGATCGTGCTTGTGTTGACGTGCAATTTGGTGCCAACCTTTTCCGCCGTCTACCTACCTGATCATACCAACAGTATTTCGCGTACAGGGCCCTGGAACATCAAGCGATGACAATCCTTACAAATCCCAGTTACGACTACTATCGTGGGAACGACAGAGGTAATTCCCTAACTAGAGTTACAGTACCTGGTAATTAGAAGGAAAGAAATCCACCTTTAATTACTAATTCTATCTAACTAACTAACTGCGTTTCTTAATTAATATACTCTCTCCCTGCCTACAGCGTTCCTAATTATCTAGTAGATCGTGCGCATCCTGGAGAGCAAGGAATTCTTCTCTTTCTCTTGGCTCCCTAGGACTTTGTGCCATCCCGGCTCATCCGTCACAGGAACCAGATCAGGATGACCAGGCTGCGACCAGCTTGCAACCCCAGCCCCCGCACAGCCGACCACCTACGGCTCGTCCGCAACCCTTTACCCCGCGTCCCCAGGCGACTCAGCCACCGCTGGAGCAGGGCCGCAAACTCCCAAGTCCAGAAACACGTTTGCGCCCTCCCAATATCAACGACAGCTTCTGGTCTTTGTCGTAGTTACTCGGGGTTGCGGGTTTTCGTCCTTATACCTACCAGGTCTGGTCCCTTCCGAGCAGTAATCATGGGCAACATGCTCCAGGACTTCGCCCGGGGGTTCAAATCCCGGCTCTCCAAGCCGTTCAAGCGCCGCACGGCACCACCACCACCAGCGCAGCAGCCCCTACCGCCCGGGTGGGGCGAGCCCCAATACCAGCGCCTGTTTATCGTCGTTTGCCGAGGTCGCAACCCCAGCAGCAAGCACTCGTATGGGCTGTGCATCGAGTACGACGACCACGACGAGGGCCTGGGCTGGCGGCGCGACCTGATCGAATACATCGACGCTGCGTCATGAAGGTATTGGACTTGGGGCTGGTGGGTGTGCGTAACGGCTTGCTTTGTCATCGGTTTTGCTGGGAATGGCGGTTGAGCCGGTGCTATGGAGGGAGGAGTCGGAGGGTGTTGTTTGACGGAGCGGATGTAAGTGTGTTTGGGCTGTAACAGAGTGTTATATGGGACAATGTTTCTGGAACTCCGTGCCGGCAAAGGCTGTTCTTGTAACAGCGTGTTGCATGATGCTGAGCTGCTGTATCCGCCCAGATGCTCTTGTCTGGACCATCGCGCTCGCGTGTCCATGACACCCAGGGGTCCCAAGCCTTTGCCCTCAACCGGGCACATCCGGTTTACCTCCATAATTTGCTGTCGCCCTGACAGGTCCTGATGGTCTTGACGCGGTTTGCCCGATAAAACAAGGGATCGTTATTTTGTTATACCAACAATATCTCGCGAATAGGGCTGTCGAACATCAAGCGATGACAATCCTCGTGAATCCCTGCCACCAATACTATTTCAGGAACGACAGAGCCAATTCCCAGGCGGCGATAGGCAGTCTGACCGCCCCCTCCTGCCAAGTCAATCCTTTCGACCACGAGCCCATACAATGCCCGATCGTGGTGGAACCCTTTTATTAAGGCGTAGATCGGGACAAAATGAAAGGGGTCTGCGGCCCAAGTAGGATTCTCGTCATCCGGCACCATGCGGTTGGCGTGATGGTTAGCCCACGTGCCGCCGCGGCCGGTGGCTCCGGGCACTTCAACTTCAAACCGACCACGTTTGGTGCGCCGTGCCTTGAACACAGGTGCCTTCAGGAACAGACTCGGGAGTTGGAAGTCGGCTGCTTGGCCCGGAGGATAATTCTCCTTCAGAAACCTTGCATCCCTGAAGAGGAACCTATGCCTGCCAAATTCGGGATATCCAAAGTCATAGTAGATGGGACTGTCCCATGCCATCCAGCTCCAGGACGGGGCTAGTTAATCCATGATCACGGACTCGTCAGTCTGAAACTCGAAGGGGCATGGTGGTCCGGAGACGTACCTTTCTGCGGTGCTAGCCGCTGCGGGTTTCGCCGAAGTTTGTGGTCAAAAGTCCAGACAAGACCTGCCGATCCGAACCCCACCAGGTTAATCCAGTGTCCAAAAAAATAGTCGGCTCTGGGCATCCGGGCCTGAAGTGTCTGGACCAGTCCCGCCAGGGCCGGAATTCGATCGCTGCCGTAGGTGAATTCCCGACTGGTGTAGTGTGTCACAATCCTGTACCAGAGCTTCCGCCAGGTTACGAATTGGTTCGGACTCAGCCGCAGGGTGCGTACCAGCAACTCCCATCCGGCGTCCTTGACGTCCCTGAGAATTTGCAACTTGGTCCCGTACGTCACCAGCCGGTCATGAGTCGGTCGGTCATTGGCAAACAGCGGCTTCGGTTTCGCAGGGTCCGTCATCTCGTGGCATTCCCATGACAGCCGTTCACCGAAATAAACGAGCCTTCTCGACAGAATCCTCTCCTGAAACGTCCATCCCCTCTTTGCCCACCTGCTTTCCTTCAAGTCCTTGTCGAGGTCCGGGTGTTCCGTCCTGCCCACGTGCATCCTCCCGAGATCGTCGTCTCCTGTCCCGCAGTTCAAGAGGGGCTTTGTGTGGTTGGCAGGGTACAGTCCCGAGCTGTCTCTCTCCCCGACGGCGGCAAGAGTGAGGGTCGCGCGCTCGTATATGTTGCACATCTGAGCGGCCTCCTCTTCCCAGTCCGATCTGTCGTCCTGGACGATGCAGAGCCGATCCACCCAAAGATACCGGAAGCCGAGGTCCTTGGTAATGGAAATTGCATCCCGGATCGTCTGGGGGAGTCGCCCGCTGGGGATCTCGGATTGCAGGTTGTGGAGGTTCGCCGACGTGAGCGTCATGATGCCAGACTGCGGGATTCCCCAGCAGTAGGACAAGGCCGTGTATAAGCCGCACTTTCCGTCGGCGACAAGAAGGCGCGGCCTTCCATTGAGGCCCTCGACATCAATGACTCGCTTGGGGAGTCGTGTTTTGTTCGCGTGATCGTGCATCCTGCCGCCTGACAGCCCCTTGCGGCATCCCCGATGAGTGGCCGAGCATCGTTGGAGCCAGGCCTGAATCCAATCCAGCCGTAGAGGAGACGACGTTGGCCGATTCTGGGTCCCCTGCACCAGAGATCGAGTGCGAGGTGATTCGTCTGTGCGCGCGGAATCACCAATTAGTCGCTGGCTCAACAGAAACACGACTGAGGCAACACGGAAAACGTACTGGGCGCTGCAAAAATGTCGAAGCGGCCTGCGGCATCGTAGTTCTCTCCGGCCTCAGGGCCTCGCTGGTTGATCATGCGCTCCAGAATACGTTCATACTCAACTTGAACGTGGATTTCCTCCACCCTTCGAAGGCGGCATACACCCCTCTCGGCCAACCACTGGGAGAGGGGGAAGTCAATGTAAAAGTGGTAGTTCAGAACCATGCTGTCCAATAGCCCCGAGACAAAGGATTGCGGCCTGGGTCGGTCGGGGTTGAACCTAAACTTTTCCGAAAACTCGTTGGCGCGGGCGACAAGCGAGAAGCGGGCGACCTAGACACCCTCAGAGGTCTCCCGCGCCTCGTCCTCGAGAAGCAATGATTCGACTAGGCCGCATATGGGACATGTCGGCGTAAGCTCATGTCGATCACGAACTAAGTCGGGGTTCAGCCAAGGCATGCATATGCAGTGGTACGCTGTATGAGCACTGAGCGTGTAAAAATTGATGCACGCGCAAGCTTCACACAGCTGTTGTTGCGACATGGCGATGTTATTTTGAAGGCACCCAGGAGAAGAGAGCAAGAGGAGTGCGGACTGGAGGAGAAGAGGCACTGAAGAGTAAAAGGAAGGACAACCCCCGACGGCTGACTCGGCTGAGGCTGTGCGATTGGGCGGTGGCTTATGGTGGCCGGCCCGGGCAAATCATTCTCCTTGCCATTTGAAAGTTTTTACTTTTGACAAAACTCTGAAAGTACCAGACGTGTCGGCAACTGGCCTTGGCTTAACCCGCGCGCTCAAAGCGGCCCGAGCCTGGCCGAAGCCAATCCCGCGAGAGTGACTGTTCTGCTGGGATTATGAGACGTTTGGTCCACAAGCTGAAGGGCACACCGCCGCCTTCCATCAGTTGTTACTCTCTCTCTACCGTCGCTTCCCATACCGGTTTCGGCGGTGACACAGTGCGATTCCGGGTTGTTGTAAGCTGACGTGAGTGATCGGCCTTTGCGGCTGAAAATGAGTGCGGTTTCGGCCATGCCGAGCTTTCTCTTCGTCTTGTCCCCTCATCTTCGTCTCGTTCCCTCATCCCTGAACTGGGTTCTCCCAATCTCCTTACCTCATAATACATCAGATCTTCAACCCTCAAGCAAACCATTCAACCATCGCGATGTTCCTGATCAAATACATCTTGGTCGCTCTCGGGGGCTTGCTGCTGCCCTGCGCAGGCCTGGGGACGATAACGGAGAAAATCGTCTTTGAGACAGAAACGCCATCCGACCCCCCCTTCATCCAACCGCCACACGTCCGTCTCCAGTTCTCTCTGGACGCAGCGGGCACAGACCTCACTTCAACAACCCCAACCCGCTTCTTCGTGGACACCGGGAGCACTGGCATTGTTCATCCGGCCAGCCGCCTCAGCCTCCGGGACATCGAGACAAAAACTCCTGCCCACCTGTACCTCTCCAGCAGCCATATACTCTACGTCGGCGTCTGGGTGGACAGGTACGTGTGGTTTGACCGCGGCGGACCCCACGAAATCAAGTCGCATGTTCCTGTCCTCGCGGTGCAGCACAAGTTCGAGAAATGCACCTCCTACACGTCTGGCGACACCTGCCCGGGTGGTGTTGAAACTGTTGATAATGACATCAACATAATGGGAATCGGGATCGGGCGCACATACGACGGGCAGGACCAGTCTACCCCGGACAAGAACGTGCTTCTCAACATCGTGAGCATCAGGGGCAGCGCCGTGGCCGCCCCGGACTACTCGCCCGGGTGGATCATCGACAAGACCGGGCTCACCATCGGCCTGACCCTGGCAAACTGGACTCCCTTCTCCTCTCGCGTCGTCTACCTGCCCCTGCCGAGCTCGGGAGGCGGCGGACCGGCTCACCTGCGAGAATACGGCGAGATCCCAGGCACGTACGCCGTGGCCACCATCGGCGGCCCCGTCGCCTGCAGCATCCTGGTCGACACGGGCATCGACTACTCGTCCATGCGGAGCCACGACGCGCTGCCGGCGGGATTCCCGCGAGACAGCACGACGCACAAGCTTGCCGACGGGAACCATGTGATTGTTTCGTTTGGCAGCGGGGCGAGCTGGTCGGGGCCCGTGGAGACATGGGAGGTCGGCGATTGGGGTGTTCCTCCCAAGAATTGCGACATCACGCCGTGCTACGTCAACGTCCATTACGATAGTGCCCGCGGGAGTTTTGTCAACACGGGACGGCGTAAGTGACATATGCGTGTCTTCGGGCTGTCTCGAGACAGCGCTCCCGAACACCCAAAGAAAACAAAAACTGACGCAAATTGCTGCAGACTTGTTGAGAAAATGGAAGATGGCATTCGATTTGGTGAACGGACGCGTTGGTTTTGCACGTGCCGATCCCGTCACTCGCTGTCCAGTGATCAACAACTGCGTGGGTGCTTCGCCTCTGGATCCTCCCACTCTGTTGTCCGGCGATCAACAAGAGCGTTTGATCTGATCAGGCCCATATGGGCCAGTCGCAAGGTCTGATGCTAGGACGCATGCGTGGCCAGAGAGGCCGGTCCTATGAAGCAAAGCAGGACCATGTCATAAGCCCCCTGGCGAATGTCTGATGTGATAGAATAGAGTTCAGGATTTGTCTGAAGTTCAGGTTGTTAATGTCACAAACTCGGCTCTTCCCATTCTGATGAGCACTCACTGACCGGGTTGGTTTCTATACTGCAATGTGATCTTCGTAACGTATGTAGGTACCTAGGTATCATTAAGCACCTACTTCGTACATGGCGCAAGGAGAAGAGCAACAGATTTGGATGCATTACCTGTAGCGAGACGGCCACTGAACCAGGATTGAGCTTGATTAAACATGTTTTGTTGCCTTTCCTGTCACCTTTGTTGGAGGCGAAGGAGAAGATAGCACACGATCTAGGTATCAGGTAATTACTGTGGCCATTGGTACCTGCTCATCTGCTGCATGTCCCGAGAATCTTCTGCACTTTTGCGTCCTTCGCGTGGAACTTGTCCCCAAACTTCCTCAAATCCTCATCCTTCAACGCCCTCCTCAGGTCCGCCGCCTCGCGAAACACCACCCGCGAACTCCTCCCCGTCACCTTAAAGGGCGTCACCACCAGGCCGAGGATAGCAAACGGCGCTGACAGCGGATCTTCCACAACATCATACGCCGTCAGTGCCACATTCCCCGCCTCCCCGATCAGCAGCGCGATCCGCCCGATCATGGCCACGCCACCGAACGCGGCGCCAATGGCCTCGCCCACGAAAGGAACCACCATCAGCACAATCGACAGGATCATGAGAATCAGGTGCTTCTTCTGCCGCTCCTTCTCGTCGGCCGCGATCTCCTTGATCTTGACCATCGAGTCCACCGCTGACTGCAGCATCAACACGGGCATCGCTGCCGCCGTCACCGCGTCGCCTGGGTCCGCGCCGTCACCGCCGCCCGCGGCCGTAAAGTACTGTTGCAAGAGGGTGTCGCTCAGGGCCGTGATGTTGGGAAGCGCCGCTTGGATCACGGCCTTGGGGTTACCCGGGTGCACCTGGTCGCGGTTGGCCATGGGGAAACCAGCCCGGGTGTGATAGATGTGAGTGCACGGGTCGGATCGCACCTCGAGGACACTGGTTTCGGGTCCGCCACCGGGAATCGAGTACGGCTCGTAGCCGTTGGGGATGCAGTAGTGGAGGTCTTTGTTCTCGCCGAACTTGATCCAGGACTTTTCGATGCCGAACTCGGCCAGCAGGGCGGCGTAGAAGCCATCGGGATCGACGAGGTGGTAAGTCACCGTAAAGCTCCGTTCCTGGTTATTCCGGATGTTTTCTGGCGGCGGGCAGGGCTGGGTCTTCTCAACATGATCTTCCCTGAAGGTGCAGGTAAAGTGTTTGTTGCCCTTTCCGGTCCATGACATAAAGGAATCGAGCTGGGGATCGATCTGATCTTTGACCCAATCCTCGTAGTACCCGAACAAGTCATCGTAGCCCTCGGAGGCCTTGTTAAACTCGTCCTCGAAGCCGTCAAGCTCGGAGATCAGCGCTCGAAGAGCAAAGCGAGCACGGCAGTGATTGGGAATGCTGCCATTGTCGATGGACTCCTGCAACCCGTCCAAGGAATCTCTGACAGCCACAGCCTTGCATGCCCACTCCTCAGGGGGCTCTTGTCCATCAATGTAAGTGTCTGTAAGGGGGTCGTAACCAGGACCGTAGCCGTCTTCTTCAGGGTTGAGCATGGTGTGACACAGTCGGGGGCAAAACGCTCTGGAGCACGCGAAGGCACAGAGACCGGAGTCGTCCTGGGCATATGTCGTTGCGTTGGAGAAGCTGGTGGGCTCCAGCAGGTCCAGATGGCCCATATGTGTGCAAGAGCAGCCTCCCGCCATGGGGCAATATCCATGTTTGCAAGTAAATTCGCAGAGCTCGCTGTATTCGCCACCACTTCCACCAGTGCAAGTGAGGGGTAGAAACGGCGAGACGTCCGGAATGACATACGGATGTTGCTTGTCATCGCAGACACCCAACTTCTTGAAGCGTTCGCATTGGCCCAAACGGCAGGAAACCGCACAGAGGCCAGCAAAACTGGAGTCGCGACCCTCAGCAGGATAGCCCACCACTTTGACGTCGGGAGAAGGAACGGGCTGCTTGCCCATCTTTGTGCACACGCAGGCCGTCTCGGGACAGTACCCCGTGCTGCAAGTAAAGCCGCAAATTGCCTCGAAGTCGCCCACCCCGGTGCCGTTCACACAGACCAAGTTATGCACTGGGGGCGGAGCGACTGATATGGTCGGAGTCGACTGCGAGGATTGAACGAAGGCGTTGTAGTTGGCATACCCGTTGTTGCACTCGTCGGTGATGGGCATCCTGCCGGCCAACTCCACGACAACCTCCCCTCCACGCCAGACCTCGATTCTGACGCGACCTTTGCGTCCGTTCAAAGCGACCTTGCCGTGGTAAAGACCTGCACCGCCTTCGGGGGCCATGTAAAATCCAGCGGGAGACATGTCGGACCCGACGTACACATTGACCTTGTCGTGGCGGGACTGGAGCAAAACGCTGTAAAAGATGGCGTCCTCGAGAATGTTGGTCGGGGAAAATTCGAATTGGAGCTGCGAGGCAGTGTTTGCAGTGGTCCCGCCAGTCCGGCAGGCCCCGTGCGGGTTCGGCCGCCACCATCCGACGATGCCCTCGTGCGTGATGGTTGCCGAGCCCGTCTTGTACCGGTCGATGGAAAATGGCAAGAACTCCCTCCAACCATCGTGCTCCAGAGCATAGTTGAAAGGTGCCCTGCCCGTGTCGAATGCGACCATGGCCTTGTCGCGGAGCGGGACAATGTGGTGCGATTCGCCATAGTCGTTCCACGAGATGATCTGAACAAACTCGGGCTGCCACCACTCGATCTGAAGCCATCGGTCGGCCCAGATGTTGTCGCCGCGCCAAGGCCAGTTTTTGTTGTAGCCGGGCATGTTGGTGTAGAACCACGGTGAAACAGGCATCATGTAGGGCTTCCCGCCGAGGAATTGCTTGTACGACGCGTCGGTGTAGGTGTCCATGTCGCGGAAGCCCCACGGCCACGCAGCCCAGCTGAACAAACCATCGGCCACGCCCCCAGCCTTTGCCATCGCGGCTTGGGCGCCGAGCGAGGACCAATCAGGCATGAAGAAGCAGCCAGTCTTATCCTTGATCTCGATCCAGTCTTCCGCCCGTTCGGGGCCCTCAAAGGTCGACACGAACGGCTTGCCCTGGTGCTTGAAGTACTGGCTGTTGGATCCCCACTTCGTGATGTACTGAACGACTGCTTCCTTGGGCCAGGCTCCGCTGCCGGCATAGTCAAACGAGAAGAAGAGCTGGAACTTGAGTTGCCTCGCAACGTCAAATGCCACCTCCAACTGCGCCTCGTTCATGATTTCCCCGTGGGCCATGTTGAGGGCAAATGCGTCAATGTGCGCGTCGTTGGCCAATACCATGTCCTCCATCCAATCCGTTCTTGTGTAATGTTCCGTGTTGCCCACCTGCCAACGAGGTCAGAAGAAAGGTTGGGCGGTAACAACTGGGAACCTGAAACTTACCATGAAGTGAGCAAACACGGCTTTTGCTTGGACATAAACGGCCCACCGCAGGGCGAAGAGCCCAATCCAAAAAGCTCTCATCACAAACCCCCTGAGCTTCAATGGTGTAATTAGAGTTTGGTTTGTGCGGGGAGAAGCGACGGAGAGGCTGAGAGACACAAAGACGGAGAGATGTAGGAAGCAAAATGGGTAGCTGAGAGGACAGAAGTGGTGGGAGCACATGGCCTAATTAATTATTTCATCATGCACCTCTCTCCGTCGACCGTCATGTCTCGCCTGCCATTGTAATCCTAGCAATTGTGACAACAAAAATTGAACCTGTTCACATGAATGATCAGACGGACAAATTCCTGAACCTTGACCCATGGAAAGAGCCTCATTCTGGCTGGTACATACCTACCTCTTCTGGAGATTTTCCGTCGCGTGATCTCAGTGACACCAAGTGACGGCTTAGGTACCCGGTTCCCAGCCCTGGCCGCCAAGGCCACCTTCATTCGGTCCGTTGCCCACGCCCCATCAGAGTGCAACCTCGAGCACCAACCAGCCGTCTTTGAGTGTCGAGAAATACTTCGCAGGAAAGAAGGACGAATTCCCGACGCCGAACCGGGTGCCTCGGAGTGCGGCTCTGAGAGCATGCAAGGGTCTTTTCTTGCGATGCCGTTCGCGCACGAGGGCCCCTGGACAAGAAGTGATTGCGACTTTCCGTTCTCGTCTGGAACGAACACGGCAACATCGGGGCCCGGGTGATAGTGGAGCTCTGTCAAACAGAGTTTTCTTTCTCTTCCTCGCCTCAACACAAACAATAATCTTCTACTTGGCGTCATCGAGTTCTGGGCGTGTCACATGCGCCAACCTTCGCAGCAATGTTGGGAAGGCCAGGGGCCAGTGGGCCAAACACAACGCAACGGGGTTGATGAATCTAAAAGGGGGAATGTGAATTAAATACCCTGAGCAAAGAGGAAACTTTAGGTAATTACGTGGGCAAGGGCCGCGGGTTCTCCCTCAGACGAACATTGCGACACCACTCCCCTCCAATACTTGAGTCCCGAGTTCCCGCCTCCATGTTCTCGAGCGTGGTGAAAATAGTCTAATCGGCTTTCCGGGTAGTCTCCTTTCCTAAACATCTTAGCCCCAGTATGTGGCCTTGGTATTTCCCATTGGCTCTCTGTCCTCCATCCCCAAAAGTTATGCTGCTCCCAAGCTGACCAAGCCAAGGTCCTAGAGACCCCAATTCGTTGCCAGAATGGCGCGAGTTTTCTGGAAATTTGTTCTCTCTTGCCTGGCGTGGCTGGCTGTTACCATCGTCGCCAAAAGCGACGCCGGAGGCCCTGAAAAGGTTGCCCAGTACATGCTCTACACCATCATGTTCAAGTACACGACCACTGAAGACGGCAAACCGCCCCCCGGACTCAGTCTTACCAACAAGGAGCTTGAGGACCTCGGGCCCGACTATTGGAAACGCGACAAGATGCCCATGTTGCCATTCCGACAGCCGAGACCCCCGAGCAAGATCACCAACCGCGGCAAAAAAGACGCGAGCCGAGGACGCGAGTCAGAAATGCTCGAGTTTCCGGACTGGCTGGACGCCAACTCTGGCTTGGACCCCTACGACACGCTTACGGACAATCTCAAACAGGCAGACAGTGCCAGGCGACCGGGCCGCAACCTCCAGTGGACGCCGGACGACTTGGCGCTGGGTACCAGGGTGTGGAACCAAGGATTCGGCGGCACGCTCAAGATGTTGTACGCGCGCGGGACTAAGGACACAAACTACGCCTCGCTGATGGGTGATCTCCAGAACCGGTTTACCCAAGCTCGCAAATGGTTTCCGGAGGAGGTCAAAGCCGACGCCCGCCCCTTGGGTCCTGTGGTCGACAAAATATTGGAGATGCGCGAGAACGACTTTTGGCCTTACCTCGACGCTGATGTGGAGTACGTCTTCTTCACAAAAAAGAACGCAGCCGGCAAACCAATCGACAAAGACGGCAAGGAAATTGACGTCAAGAGGATCACCAAGGAAGAGTTCAAAAAGAGGCGGGTGATGACGGGGAAGATCGTGGAGTCCGAGAGGCACGAGGCGCCTAACGGGGAAACTTGGTCCAAGATTGATGTCCCTGCGACAGTGAGGTTGAAAGAAAACCGTGCGGCTCTTCTGGCTGCGTTTGGGGGATTGCCAGAAGGCGAAGCAAAGTCGGAGAGGAAGTGGCTGAAGAGTAAGCTCCTGGAGTGGTGCGATAACTATGGCGATTCGACGGTCAAACCAGAATATCCTGACCAAGCCAAAACCCATAAAACCGTCATGGATGGGTGGAAGAAGGTTAAAGCCGAGGTCGACGCGTGCATGTAGGTTGCCAAGGGCCGCGACGGCATTTGTGGGACGTCACATGCGACGGGGTTGGTTCCTGGGACGGACAAGTGGTGGGGGTTCCGTTTTAGGGAGGTACGGGGCTCTCATTCCTCGCATGTAGTTAATTGTGTGAATTTTTTTCCTCGGTTTGAGGCAAGGGGTCGTGGCACGGGTACGGAGTAATACTTACAGGGAAGTCCACTTCAACTTCTCTTGAGAAAAATCACCATAATTACCTAACTGCAGCATTCAACTCAATCCACCCAAAAGTTGCCCCTTCTCCTCCTCGCATCCAATCGTCTGTCTCCCCTGCGCCGCTCAACTTCCGTCCCTTTTGTCTCTTCTTCAATCGCTCGTCGCATCGCATCATGGGCCCAGAGGCCGCTCCAATCCCGAGCCCAGAAAAGCCGGCAACCCAGGGTCCAAGAGGCGGACGGCGCTTTTACGCTGGATCGAATTCTGATTCTGAGTCTTCCGATTCCGGTTCCGATGTTGATCGATCTTCAGTTCCACGACAACCACTCGGGGAGAGCCCAGGGCAACGGGAGGACCGGCTTCGCCAGATCCGTCGCGCCAACGCGCGGCTTATCACCGGAAATGTGATCCCCGACATGAACGGTCCGGACGAGATGCCGTATTGTGTGTGGTATCCCGGCCTCGCCACCGAAGACACGTATCGCGACCTGGCTTGTCGGTATCCGAGCTTACGGTACCAGGTCGGGCGCGCTTGTGCCGTGGGCGGGTACTTGGCGCTGTACTTGGAGCTTGACCTTCTGCCTGATGTGTCCGTCGCCGAGGAAGCCAGAGAAGCCGGAAACGATGGGTCGACTGCCATCTTCGAGCACATCATGAACCAGCCGATTCGGTACGCTGTCATGAACGATTACGACAGGACCGTAAACTTGAGCAACCCTCGCGCAGGCGCCTGCCTCAACGGCGACACTGCTATTAGCCCGCCGCCTGACAAACGTGATGGAGATGGGGACGACCACTGGATCTGGCCGAAGTATTTTGACATTACCGAGCAGTGGACCACTTCAAACCGCCCCTCCAATCCTTTGAGAAGGGAGGATCCCAGCCTTCCCCGGGCCTTCACGCATCTGCTCCACTCTCCCCTACCCGCAGACCTGCCCATCGTCCGAAAAGACGCCCTGATTGTGATGGCCGCATACGAAGGCAACATCGACAGATATCACCGCCTGAGGCGGCCAACGATGGTCCCCGAAGAACCCGAAGCCCTAATCCACGGCATCTACCACAGCACCAGTTTCGCCCAATACTGCAACACACACAGCCTCTCGGCGCACCCGGCGTGGGAATGCGTCTCCCTAGCCATGACCGCGCGCTTCATCATGATCAACGACCTGTCCAGGATCTCCGAGGACCTCGAGGAGACGGCCAGCCACCGGCTCGACTTCCCGCTCGTCATCTGGTACCCGCTCTTCCCGCGGGAGGAAACCCTGCGCGAGCTGATCCGCCGGCGGCCCAAGAACGTCTACATCCGCGAGGTCGTGGCCCTGGCCTGCATCGCGGCCGACTACCGCGGTACCTACGACGCGCTCGCCCCCGTCCTAGAGCCGACGATGCGACTGTGGCAACAGGCGCTGAAGAGCGCGAACAGCCATTACCGCGAGGACCTGAAGCAGCGCGTGGCCAGCGGCGCATGGCCGAACGTTGACCCCGATGACTTTCCGGATTGGTATTGTGACTGGTACCCGCAGCTGGCCAAGGACATGGAGCCGACGACGACGACCCTGCTGCCGATGAACTGGCCGTGCGGGGTTGTTGAGCCGCACGAGCTGGCTTCCGAGAGGTATTACAACTGGTATGCTTGTCCTGTCATTCTTTGTTGCTTCCTTCTTTCTTTGCCCGGCCTGAATATGTCGCTGACCGCCCGTGCTTGTAGGGAGAGGGAGGCCAACGCCGCGCCTTGGGAATTGTACATCTGCGCCTCGGACATACTGAGGGATGAGCTGGAGAAGAATCCAGAAGACCCCGCCATACAGCTGTACGGTGAGTGGAAATACGACCGTTCGGCATGGGAGGAGACGCTCCCGTGGATGAAGGAAGGGCCCAAAAAGAGCGGAGAAAGACGTGAGGGGACAGAGACGGCGGAGAAGCAAGAGGAAGAAAGATGAATACCGCGTACAGGCAGGTACCTAGATCATAATAAGGGAGCGGTAGATGGTCTCGACGATGGCACTGCGTAAGGGTACAGGAACATTCAGAGTCAATGTTCCCCACGCAACGGCTTGCTGATACGGCAGAAGGAACTCGGACCATTCCCCCCCTGTTGTCGTCCCGGCTGGTCTGTGTTCCATCCTTCCTGCACCATGTCTCTCCCAGCCTCCGGTATATATAGAAGTTCTGCACACACCCTTCCACCGCCTCCTCCCAATCAACGGACCACTCGAGTGGTCAAGCAGCTTTGGGAGGAGGGTCAACGGGTGGAACGCCAACCGAAAGAGGCCGTGGGTTCGACTCCCCCCTCGAGAAGCAAAATCTTTAAAAAGATTTTCGTAACCGATCACCTCTACATGTCCGGCGCGCTTGTAGGGCTGGTCGGCGAGCTTTTTGCGCCTGCCTGCTTCATTTCTGGCCCTCTTCCTACTTCAATTATCTCCACGTCCCCGTCAGGAGACAACTTCTGCAGCCTTCCACCAACCCAGTGGCTGTTTCATTTCCATTCTACACACAACCACCAAACCGAAATACATGACATCGCCGTTTTGCCACATTTAACGACACCTCCGGCTGTCGTAATGACGAGGATCTACAACAGGGAGCAGCATCCTACCCTATGCGATCCCGATTTCCTCTCGAACTCTGTGGCAACAGCGCTGTCGAGTCAGAAAAGCAACACCCCGCACAATGGCCTCCTCGACCCCAGTTCTGACCAACGAGCAACTGCACGCTTGCTCGGGGCACGCTTTTCTCCACGCCTGTCGCCCGCAAGCACCTGTTGTTTGACTATTTCTTTCCGAGTCCGACAGTCATCACTCAAGCGTTTGGCAGCCTAACCAATTGCCCGGTAGCGAGACATCCTCCAAACCAGGATTACGTTTCGATTCACATGTATTGCATCAGTAAGCCAGGCGCGTTGTGTAATATGGACAACACAACAAAGGGGACAAGTGCGGTGCGCCAAAAGCAGGTGAGAGAACGAAGGCGGCCAAAAAGTGAGTAAGCCAGATGCCATCGAGCAGGCAATCGTTTTTGCAATCCCTTTGCCAGCGCCTAACTTTGTCGAGCTGAAGACCAGGTGTAAAGGGAAAGGGTGATATTGTACGGAAAGTGTATTGGAGGAATGCAGTATAAAACATAATGTTCATGTCTTTGACTCAAGTTGCACAACCCAGTTCAGCAGCCATTTGTTGAACCGACCAAAAGTGCTGGAGCTGAGACGGCATCATGCGTCTCTCGGCTTCTCTCTGGGCGTTGGCAGTGGCGGCGGGGCCGGGCTACGGCCAGATCGATGACTTCAGAGAAAACGCCGTCGACGTCCGCGTCTTTGCGACCATCTCCATCGGCGGCAACGACGTCGGCTTCTCCAACACGCTGGATTCCACGCGCTGCAGAGCGACTGCCAGACCCAACTGACAGCCACTAACCTGGCCATTGAAGGCATCCAGGCCCGGCTCGAGTTTGTCTACGAGAGCGTGTTGACCACTGCGAGAGACTCGGGTGCGCCCGCGTGATTCGTGCTTTTTGTGGTTGGTGCGTCTGCTTCCCGGGAGAGCTCCTCGGTATGACTTGCGGCGCTGACGATTCCCTCAAACAGGTTACCCCGAGTTTTTCAACGCAGACACCGTGTGGTGCAACACGCACCACTTTGGGTTCTGGCCCGGGGCCATCAACCCGCCATACCTGCCACAGGGGTTGCGCGGCCAGCTCAACGCCCTCGTCAGGAAACTCAACACCAAGATCCAGGCGGCCGTCAACAATGTCATCGGCCGCGCCAATTTCGGAGACATCCGCTTCCTCGACACAACACCAATCTTTGCCGGCCATCGCTTCTGCGAGGAGGGCGAAGCCAGACAAGAACAACACCAACACCTGGTTCTTCCTCATGACGAGCAACGACGCCATCGCCGACGGCAACCTCGGCGACCAGCCGAATGTGGAACCGCCGGTCGACCTGCAGCCGGCCGAGTGCGACGCCATCCTCGCCCAGGACGGGCCGATCGTCGTTGGCGACGACTGGGGCAAGTATCTGATCTGCGCGGTCAAGCAGGGCGTCGGGCAGGGCCAGGCGGTGGCCGCCTGGCTCCACGGCACGGGCGACAACTTCTCGGGCAGCATCGGGCTCCCGGAGTCCTGGACCACGGCCTTCCATCCCAAGACTGTCAGCCCAACTTTGTCTGCGGCGGTGGCTGGCGCCTGACCGTGTACACCAAGAACCCGCCCGTCGTCCAGCAGGTCAACGGCTGGCAGAGCGTTGGATGCGCATCCGACAGCGCGACGAGG
>FTCU01001502.1_pt1 | contig 18393 bp, 25 predicted proteins | sample 1639521 | NCBI WGS metagenome assembly FTCU01 (sample SAMEA3914864, study PRJEB12502) | metagenome | biome: forest; material: soil | place: USA | collected 2012-03-12 | depth 0.3 m
AAGCTTACGATACTGGACCTCGCCGGACAAATCCGTGGCAGCCGATCGGAACTCGGCGCCATCGTCGTTCATGTAGGCCCAGTGCGCATATCGGACGAGATGTTGATACTGCTTGAGGATTTGGGCCATGCCGTCGTCTAGGGTAAGGAGTTTTAGGTAGGCGTGAAGAAGAGGTGCACTTGGTTTGCAGCGAAGGACAACCCAGTACCCCAATCAGGTAGGGACTCAGAAAGTCACGTTGCATGGCCTGAAGGGAAAGTGGCAAGCGTAACCAGTGGGCGAAGACTCGTTTTCATTAAAGCAGAAGAAGCGGGAAGGGTCTGCGGAACCCGGTAGCTTCGTAATGTTGTCATCATTTCGCTGCAACGGTGATTCAAGAAGGTGAACTGTGACGCTGGGGAGACGAGCATCGGCAGGGGAGAATGTAAACCCAATCGCAGGATTTGCTACGCCTACTGAACCACAGGGTTGCGAGTGTTCTGGTTTTCATCATCTGCATCGATGTGGACAACATTGCGCCTCGAAACCTCGACACTTCAAGTTTCAAGCCACACCCTCAAGCAGCAGGTCATCACCAGAGTCGTATGTCGTTCTCCGGAATGACGTACTTACAACAATGAACCACACGAGACGTGGGCCGTATCGCCTCGGCAACGGAGAATTCGACGAGGATGGTCATCGTGGTCGCCGTGCAAAACCCGAAGTACACGTGGGCGTTGATCATCACTTCAGCATACCTGGTCCTTCAAGTTGATTGAGAAGGGGTACCCAACAGCTTGAAGATAAACATGACTCACTCCGAGTCTTGACTGGCGGCTCCGCTCCCTTACGACAATCCTCACCCCTTAACCCTGACCGGCTCCTCCTTCACTAGCATCATCTCCAAGCCCTCCAACTCATCTCCCCGCTAAACGCCTGACAATAAACGTGCACTGGGGCTCCGCGGAGGGGGAGCGAGGCCCGCGTGTGGGCGTGAAGCGGTGTTTGACTTGGGGTGAAATGCTTGGGGGAGAAGCGGAAGAGGCGTCCAATGATTATATGCATGTGAGATGCAATTCGAGGTAGCAGTTCTTTCTAAAACAAAAGGAAATCGCGCACTAAACCTTCTTGGGGTTGGTACGTAACGATTGTGGTTGTGGACATGAACGCGGGACTCCTGTCGGTTTCCCAGTCCGTCAATCCTTCCTCCTACTGTAAACAGCTCCCTGGGGCGCTGATTTTCCTTCCCAATGGCATCAATGCTTCCGTCTCTGCGGCGCCGATGACGATGCGGCTCTGCGCCCGGCTCAGCGCCTAGACTATCTACGGTGAACCTGTCGTCGATCTGCCTCCAGAATATCTCACGCCCCGCCGGCCAGGGTCACTGGCAGAGACAGGGGGTGCAGCCCATATTTGGAGTACACCCAGCGGCCAGCGTTCTCCGGAGCCTGACCGGGCGACAAAACATGGGGGTCTCTCGGATCCGGAGGAGAGCCTGGGGCCCATGGAAAGAGCGCAAGACAACACCAAAGCCGAGTGGATGCTGGGTCGTGTCAGTGCGAACGCTCGAGTTGAAGAGAAGACATTGCATACTCGGTGCCTTGATGGGTAGGCGCACCCGGGATCGACCCCGGCTTGAGTCGGGCATCGCGCTTGGGGCTGTTTCCCAACTTTGCAAACGCACGGGTTCATATCGGATCATATATTGCTCGATATGTCGTGCTCGTCGAACCTGAAGGTATCGGCCAAGTAGCTCTGGTCGACTTGTGCTGACGATCGCCTCGAGATCCGGGTAAAGGCGATATCTCTGATGGTGGTGGCCAAAGAGATGTTGGATTGGGCCGACAGGAGCAGAAGGCGCCTTGTCTCGTCGGCCGTGAGCAGGTCGATGGCACCGGTAATATCAGTCGCAAGACAAGGGCTCCGTCGCTGGCGCGGCAGCTCCGCGCCATCCGTGTCGAAGAAAGATGGGCTCGAGCAGCTCTCGGCGGCGAGAACAAAGGGGGTGATATCGGCGAGGGGCGTGCGAGGGGAGCCGGGGTCCCTGACGCTCTGGGATGTGCCTGGTGCCATTGACCTGATAGATGACGGCCTCCATTTTGGCTCGGGACACCGCGGCGGATGCGGAAGGGCTGATGGGGCTGGTCGGCGCGAAGCGTCGACACTCTCAAGCCAAAGCCCGATCTTGGCCCGCTGGGTAGGTTTGGCGACTTTGGCGTCTAAGATGCAGGACCTTGAGCCAGAGCTTCGCCGTGCGTGTTGGAGGGCGCGGTGGTTTGCGTGGGTGGCGGGGATGGCTCCGCGGCCATATGCAGGGACCAGATGATGAGCGCGGGGTGCAGAGCCTACTGCCGGATCGACTGCGGGCTGACGAAGGGGAGAAAGATGATGCGGAGGGGAGGCGATCCGAGGACGCGCATGCGATGCGGCTTTGCTTGCCGAGATGGGGCTCGGAACGGCTTTCATGGTCGCGGGTCCCGTGAATGCAGTCCGAGAGCGAGGCAGCCGTTTGAGGTGTTGAGAAACAATTGTGGCGACAGGCCCAGAGTGCTCCGAAGATGAGACGCACATGGAAATGCCCAGATGAAGAGCGCGGCGGCTTGTTGACAGACAGGGGTTCGCGTTCCACCGCGGGGTCCTGTGGCTCTGTGGGAGTTTGTTTTTACCCCACCTGCCAAAACAGGAAAGGGACGCGATCAGGGTCAGGCCCAATGGCCTTGCTCCAACGGTCCAACCCCCCTGAGTCAGTCTCGGACGGCCTCCTGGTTGTTTACATGCCAACACGAATCGAGACACGTTCCCTTTCCAGGCCACACACAGCCAGCCCACCATGCCATGGCAACCTGGAGCTGCCGAGAGCTGGTAGCTACTGCAAACCGCTGCATATACTCGTGCTATGTCACAATTGATGCTCTAGAACAACCGCAACAACGACCACGACCTCGACGGCGCTGACAGTTCGGAAGTGGGCTTCTGCCCTTCACAACCTAATACCCCAAGACGCTCTTCATCACCTTCCTCAGCTCCTCGGCCGGGCCCGCAACCATGCCAGTCGACCTCCACGCAACAACCCTATCGGGACGGACTAAGACACACCCGTTTTCCTCCACCTCGCGTTTCTTGGCCCAGTCAAAGTAGACATCCTCATAGTCCTGCTTCCACCCGATGGAGTAGCTCGCAATTTCCACTCCCAGAGCCTCGGACACCGCTCGGCTGGCCTCTTGCCACGCCCTTCCCCCCGGTCCGGTCAGTAGACAGAACCGACCATGGCCCGCTAAGTCGATTGTTGAAAGCTGTTTCCCGGGCGACCGCGTGTTCAGCCAGACGTGCGGGAGACGGCAGCCAGGGTACGTCGTGATCTGGTGCGTCTTGATCTTGTCCTCGGGGGGCGGCGGGGCAGACCCCTGGTCGGCCAGGTACACGGCACTTGAGGCGTAGCGCTGGTTCATCTCGATGCCAAGGCCGTGGAATTCGGTTGTGGTCTTCTCAATGGCCGCCTGAAAGTCTTGCCTCCGCTTGCGGCCCTTCTCGCCCTCGTCTTCGAACTCGGCCAAGATTTCGAGGCGCCTTTCAGCGTCGGGCTCGAGCATGCCGATCGTCGTTTGCCAGGGCATGTGGTCTCGGAGGCCTTGGTTTGCGCGAGTGATGATGTCGACGCCGACAGGTTGTCGTTCCTCGCTGAACGAGTCGAGGAGTTTTGGGCTTGCCTTTCCCGTCATGACGTAGTCAATCTTCCAGGCCAGGTTGAAGGCGTCCTGGATACAGGTGTTCGACCCTAGACCGTTGAAGGGGGGGTGGCGGTGTGTCGAGTCGCCGAAGCAAAAGCTATGGTGCTGATGAGCACACGGAGCTGCCAGGTGAGGCGCCTTGATGAAATAGGGGTCAAGGGACAAAGGCGGGACCTACACGTTGCCGTCGGAGTAATACTCGGCCACAACCTCGTTGATCCACCACTTGCTCACATGGAGCAACTCGACACTGATAGAGTCATCCCCAATAAACTCTCTGACTCTCGCCAAGTACTCCTCGTCGCTAGCCTCCATCGCGTCCGCTGTCAAGTCGGCCCCAGGCGCGGGAAGGAAAATGAACATCCATTCATCCCAGACCCGTACCATACGCACAACAGCGGCCCACCCCCAAGGCGGGGGGTGCATATCCTCGGGACGAAAAACCCAGTGCAGATTGCCGGTACGGTGCGCAAGAAGGCGGGACATATCGGCCCTAACAAGCACGTTGAGCGCCAGCCCCTGGCCAGGCTTCTTGATGAGCGGTATGCCTAGTTCCCGCACAACCTGGCTGCGGGCGCCATCGCATCCGAACAAGTACCGAGATTGGATCTTGTATGTCTTTTTGCTGACGTCGTCGAAAACTTCCGATATGATGACATCTCGTGATGGCCGAGTCATGCGGAGGAATTTGGTGTCGAACCTGAGTTTCCAGCCATTGTGGATTGCCCTTTTGGTCAGTACCGGCTCGAGCAGTGTCTGCGGCAGGTCGACGTGGTTACAGGGGCTGGCTACCTCGTAGTCACCCTGGCTCGTGTTAGCACACGGGTCGGAGCGGCCACTCATCTCAATACGACCCTCTGCACTACTTATAGTCGAGGGAGAGCAGAATTTGCAGGGTTCGAGCATGAACGTGCCTTGTGCTTCGGGTCGAAGCCCCAGGAATAAACACGGGCGAACTCTTCACCGGCCATGCTGCGGCACCATCTTGTGTGTGCCATATGATGGCTGGGAGTTGCCACATCCAGACAGTCTTGCTCAAGGCCGATATCTCGTAGACACTCTTTGCCGCACCCGATGTCAAAACCTGCGCAGCTCTTACAATGCACAACTACTCACCTAGGCCGGCCATGTTCGTAATATGAGCACGTGGAGTCTCCGCTGTCCCCGGGGACGCGGCAATGATTATGCCTGTTCTGCCTGGATTGCTCCCATTAGCGTCGCGTTTGTTCCCGGAGCTGTCGCGTCAGGAGTTCCAGCATTGGAAGCACTTGTGTTCACCCCATGACATACCATGCGCGGCAAGGAAGCAGGCGAGAGAAGCCCCCGCTGGCCCAGCCCCGACGATCAACAGATCTGTCTTGACAAACTCGCCATCTGCCATTGTGATGCCCCCGGTCGGTCTTGTACTAGGAATCATCAGTTTTGATTGAAACAAAGGGGCATCACGTCCTCGATGAGAGCGTCCAATCGAGGCGACGACAATAAGGTAACGTGGGCGGCAGGGGGCTTGGTTTGTGACCGGGTGGACAACCCGCATCCCACAGTTAAGCTAAGGTGAGTCAGCCATGACAAAGTTGGGGGCCCTCGGGCAGTTATGAAAGTTGGTGCCATCCTGGACGTTGCGTCCGGGGCTAAAGGAGCCGGAATAGCCCCCAACGATCGCTTTTCGCGCACCCATGCTCCACCACACTTGTGTTTCGGTTCCGGTCTCGGGGAGACGATGCGGGGAGGTGGAGACGGACGCCCTGGTGGCATGTTGCGCGACTCCCCTGTCGGCTGTCGCCTCGCGATTGCTGCGGTCCTTTGCTAACCTATCTTGGATTAACAAGAAAGGGGGAAAAGAGGAACAAGCAGTTCGGATGGTGCCGTGCTTGTTTCAGCGTAAATACAAGGCAGTGCTTGTTTGGTCTGATTAGCATCGGCCCAGTGTAGATTTTTGAGCGAAGATCTGACGGTACCCCTTGGCAAGTCAGTAAACCTCTTCAGGTACCTGGGTTGCGATTGTACAAATCCGTGCCTCTGGATACGACGGGAACTTTCACCCCGAGTCGGTCCCTTCGAGGACCTCATCAGCCACCTCATCACCCGTCCCGCCCTGGACAATCAGGTTGGAATCCCTCATCACATAGAACCCCGCCCATGTCCCCAGAACAAGGCCTCCAAGGATAACAAGCAAGGCAATTTCCAACCACTTCCGATCCTCCGGGTGCATCACCCAGCCAGCCAGCCACTTCATCGCCGGTGTCACAATTTCCTGCCGTTCCAGCTCCAGATCGGGATTGACGGTAATGAGCAAGGCGAGTGCGGCCAAGAGTATTGAGACGAGCAGCAGACCGGTCAGGGCTTGGATGAGGGCCATCACGATTGCAATGTCCCGACTTGTCTCCAAAACCCGGAACCCGCAGGCCACGAGAGGCGTGACTTGGTCAAACGCATAGTGTATTTCTTTCGAGTATGGCACGCCCATGATTGACAGATGCAAGCGCAGCAGTAGGTTGGGTAAGATGTTGAGAAAGTCGAGGGATCGGCTTGAACCTCCCGATATAGACATTGCATTGCCAATCAATGGTAAATAGCATGGTTGAGGGTGGGCAAGTCTTCTGAGACTGAGGGTTGGAGTCATGACGACATGGTGACGCATCCAATGCACTTTTCATGCCACTGCTGCGACAGAGCATTCCAGGTTGCTACGAACCACCATATTCCAAGGTACAACACCAATGGGACTCCGAAATCTTGTATGGGTTTTGGATGGCCGCATTTCAAGCCTCCAGCTCTCCAGATTCCAAACCCACACACCTTCTCCCCACCTCCACTTACGCACCCTGGGCCCGATTCCTTATGACTTGGGCAAATCACTCACTTTGATATACTTGACGTCGTCAAGCTCCCCCTTCGACGAATCGTGCACCAGGACGTAGCTGGCCTTGGGCTCTGTATTCAGTTTGGCCACCTTTGCAGCGATGAGGATAGAACACGCTGCCAGCACTCCGTACATGGTGGTCATGATGTATCTCCTGGCCGGGTTGAGATTTGTTAGCGAATGTCTAGACAACAGGATACCGAACCCGCGAGAACCAGGCACCTTCGCAACGCTGTGCTCTCTGGGAAATGTTCCTGCCCGCCAGGTCCACCCATATTGTCAGGGTCCTTGCGCGAGACTGTCGTAACGTTGCGATTTTGGACCAATCTGGAATTATAGGAAGCTCGATATGGGGCCGCGATCGCAGTCCTGGTTGCCGGGAGCATTGCGGCGACACGGCGTGACGCTATCATGGTTCTTGAACTGAGCATCGGTCGCGGGACAGGTCTTTGGCTTTGTAGTGAGCAGGGGTTGGGACGACAGAAGACGATTGAATTAAGGATGAATTTCCAGGCTCAAACCCATACACAAGTGCAGAACACCCAAGTTTAAATTCGAGCCAGAGCTCCCTACCTTAGCTACCCTTCCTTGTTCGTATGGAGCTTTGGTCATGACCTCAGCTTGACAAGTGGTTGTGTCAGAAAGTGGAGAATCGATATCTTGCCTGAAGCGGGCAACCAAGGATCCTCGATTAGCCAGACGAGCCAGAGCATCAAGCCCTAGGGTGCCTCAGGTGCCCATAAGTCCGTACGGGGCGATTTCTTCATCAATAATAAGGACGATGCCCGCTAGCTAGGCGTTTCCTTGCTGTGATGCGGGGTAAACCCGTACCACGCTGTATACTCCGTAATAAACCGAGTCTTGCGCTGTCGGCTCGGTCCCTTAACGGGAGATGTTATCCTAAACAATCATCAAATTCCTTCAAGTTGATAACCAACTAGATGGAGATACGACTCTCCCTAGCTACCTAGTTCCTGCAGTTGTGACACAGGTTCCCTGAGGTACAGTTTTACCTCGCAGGGGGATGAATCTCGCTTTGACGCCCGTCAACATAGCCATGAAGTAACATGGCATCTCTCTTTCCTCTGGCAGAGCCGTAATCTCTAGATCAAACTCATTCAACAGCGCAGGAACCACTTTACTCATAACCAGCTCCGCAAGATGCCTGCCAGGACAAGACCTGGAACCACCTCCCCATGTCAGGTTGATCCTCTCCATAACCCGTACCTTGGCCGGGTCGTCCTCTCGCAGCCAGCGATCAGGATTGTAGTCGTCCGCATCTACACCGAAAACTTCGGGGTTCCGGTGCAGTGCCGCGGGATGACATCCCACCGTAGTGCCGGCGGGGAAAGTTCGGCCGTGAAGAGACAAGCCGCCCACAGGCACCTTGCGCGAGGGCGACATTCCTATGACTGGGTGTAGCCGCTGAGCCTCCTTGATGCTAGCTTGGGTGTACCGTAAGCCGATGGCATTGTCGAAGGAAAACCCTGCTGGAGACCCGCGGACCTCGTCTGCTACTTTGCAGTGGACGCGAGCATGGGATCCAATCATTGTCATTACTGCTGTGAGGGCTGAACACATTGTTTCGTGGCCAGCGCCGAAGTTGGTAACAGCGAGGCGGCGGAGGTATGCCTCGGTGAACTCGGGTTTCGTCTTGTGGAGCTGAATCAGGTCGGCTAGAAGATCCTGGCGTTGGTCCTTTTGCGCATTGGGGTGAGGCGGGCCACGAAGAGCGTTTGACATCCTCTTCGATACTCTCTGGTGTACCGGCTGATGAACCATTTAGCTTGGGGGTTGGTTTCGGAAAACGAGGAAGAATGCGGGATATACTCACTGGGAAGAAAGGCTTGAAGTTCTTTGGTGTCTTGAAGGTCACCCCCCATGCGTTGGAGAAGAGACGACTCAAATTTCGGGACAAGAATGACAGCTTGGTAACGGTCGGGAAGAGGCCGAAAACGCTCTTTCGCTTCCAACCCAGATAACTCTGGGCGCTAGTGCCACCGTCCGAACGGTTCTTGATGTAGTTGGGCGACCAAGTCAGGACTACTGCCCCGAGACACTCCACGGCAATGATGTGCATCCACTGCTTCAGGTCGACTTCAGCGCCATCCAATGCCCGTAACTCACAGACCGCGGCTTTTATGACACCATCCACCGCAGGCTCGAACTTCTTCATGTTTGAGGCGAGATACACGGGCCCCATGAGGCGTCTCTGTACTCGATACCTTTTGGCATCAAACTCCGAAAGCAAGTCGAGAGTATCTGGAAAGTGCGGGTTGAGCTGCCAGTCAAGGATGGGTTTGTTCAAGACGGTGGCCACTCACGAGAGTCAGCGCAGGCGGACAACGGGTTCAGCACGAATGGCTGGTGACTTACGATAAAAGTCCGACTTTTCCAAGGCATTTCCCGAGCCTGTAGAATGGGCGTTAACGGGGCCGATCCCATGCGGTTTCGGATTGATGGATGAACGTGCGGTAGATTTCCTTGAACGCCTCCACTGAGTTGAACCACACCTCGTTCGGGCCAACGCGGACGACAGGCCCGTATGTTTTATGCAGCGTTTTCCCCAACTCACAAGATCGGCCGTCCCGCACATGGCGTGCTTGCCAGATGTTGGAAATCGCTGCGAGTTTGGGTCCAGGAACCCGCGCCAAAGGATGCGAGAAAAGACGGTGTACAATTAAAACAACAAGAGGTAAGATGGTGACAACGACTGCCGGAAATAATGCCACATCCAGGTGCCAGATCATCAAGAAGAGCAGGGCCAAGATGCCCGACGCAGGGCTGGAAACCATCGTTGACCCGCACCGCTCCTCAACTCGCTCGTCGACGAAGCTTCCGCTTCTGTGGTCTCCGGAAGATGGGTCATATGTCAAACAAAGAGCGACTCTGGTGGCCCATTTCGATGTTCAACCAGCCGTCCTCGGACACAAAATGTTGATCGGGGTTGGCGGCGCGGCAAAAGAGACCAGGAAACTGGTTCGCAAGCAAAAGGGGAAAAAATCTGTTGGACAGCTCCATGTACCTAGGGTTAGGGCTGAGATAAGGTTATTTGGAGACCAAAATGAGAATAAAACCAACAAGCACCGCTCCTGCAGACAGCTCAAGAGAGCTCACTGCGGCGGCCCAATGCTCAAGATGTCCAAGCCGCCCTGAAGTTTCGACTTGGTAGGCATCTTGTTGATCTGCAGGAGTTGCGCGCATTGCGCCATGGCCGGGTCCATGCCCATGCTCGCCATGGCGACGACGGTCTCGCCCTTCGCATAATATGCTACCCACTTGCCCTTCTCAGCATCTCCCTGCAGCACAAGATCGTCCCACCCGCTTGCCATCGTGTTGCCGCAGTAGCGCAGCTGCGCTCCGAGGGCGCTCCAGAACACCGGCGTCCAGAATTCGGGCGTCCGGCTTGGGCTGACGATGTGGTTCGCCGCGGCGCGGCCCGAGTTCTGCGCGACATTCCAGTGCTCGATGCGCACATGCCTGCCATCGCCCCCCGGTCCCCTATAAGGGTGCGTCGCGATGTCGCCGATCGCATACACGTCCTTGAGGCCAACCACGGAAAAGGTCTCGTCGACCTTCAGGCTCCCATCCTTCTCGAGCTGGACCGCGCTGTTGTCCTTTAGATATTCTGTGGCAGGCGCGACACCGACACCGAGGATGACAAGATCGGCTTCCAGCTTCGTGCCGTCCTTCAAGTGGATGGAACCGACATTGGACGGGTTGGCAGTGGATGGCTCGGCCTTCTCGACACCCGCCGACATGTAAAACCTGACTCCCTTGGCCTCGACGCCCTTCTTGATGATGTTGCCAACTCGCTCGCCCAACACCCGCTCCAACGGGGCTTTTTCCATCCCCACGACGGTCACCTCGTTCCCGTTAGCCGTCGCAACTGCGATCTCCATGCCGATGAAGGACGAGCCGATGATGACAATCTTCTTGCCCTTATCGCCGATGGCCGCAAGGATTCGCTTGGCGTCGTGGACATTCCGCAGGGTGAAGATGTTGGCCAGGTCCTTGAACCCTTGTAGCGGTAGCAATCTCGGGGTCCCGCCAGTGGCGAGGACGAGTTTTGTGTAGGAGAGCGAGGCACCAGACTTGGTAGCGACCGTCTTTCCTGCGAAGTCCACCCCAGTCACCTCGTCACTGACGATCTCCACGCCGGCCGTCTTGTACCAAGCCTCATCCCGCCACTGCAGTTTCGCCAGGTCTGTCAACAAGGCCTTGCTGAGCTTCGGTCGGTCGATGGGTAGGTAGCCCTCGTTGGAGATGAGCGTGATGGCGCCTTGGTAGCCGCCCTCGCGCAAGCCCTCGATGACGCCCAGGGATCCGGACCCGCCACCCACTACGAGCACCTTGTCCCCGCCTGCGGTTGTCGTGGTGCATTTGAAGGTGGGTGCACGGTTGCCCCGCTTAATAGTGTCAGCATTGCCGGTGATGTAGACAGCGCCGTCGCGCTCGGTGGTCTTGAAGACGGGCAGCGCGTTCAGCGCAGGGGCATCTTCAACGTCGCCAGTCTTGCCATTGAAGCAGGCTGAGTCGCGGTAATCAGTACCCGGCGGCAAAGCAGCCAGCAACAGCTGGCGTTACAGAACGACTCACCTCCGTGCCACGGGCATGTGAGCTTGCCGTTCGTGCCAAGGACCCCCTTCACGAGTGGTGCCCCGTAATGGGTGCACCGGGGACCGATGGCCTGGACCGTCCCGGCAGCGTTGAGCAGCAGGACTTTGGCATCGAGCCCCTCCACCTCGACTTCCTGCTTCTCGCCCGGCTGCAGCGCGAGCGAGCTAACGCCTTTGAGCTTGTATTCCTGTGCCATGTTGTGTGAAATCGCCGAGAAAAAGCGTCGAGGTCCTCTCGTTGACGTTGTCAGGAATCGTTTGACTGGGAGGGACCGGAGGGTGCAGCGCGCGGTGCAAGTAGCCGTCAGCAGGAAAGCCGTCATCAAGTGTGGCAGAGGAGGGGAAACTGAGGGTTGCGCGGGGCGGAATCGGGCGGCCTTGATGCAATGTCATGCAACAGAGGGCCGCAGTGTGCCCAGTTGAGCTTGGTGCAAATGGCGAGAGGGAGCTCCGGCCGAAGTGAGGGGCAGAGACCCGTAATCCAACTCCTGTGACTGGTCCGGCTGCTGCTCCTAAGTTTCGTCCCACCATGGTACCGGTGTCGTCATAGCCTTGGTGAGTGGGAGAGCGGGAGGAGGATCCACATCCAGGGCAACGATTGGAGCCATCCAGGGGCAGTTCTTCTGTCCCTTGGATCTTCGACGTGGTCCCCGCGAACCCCTCGCACAAGCCGAGACCGAAGCGACAAGACCGAGGCGACGCAGGCTTGCGGCTTACAAATACAAGAATCTCTCCAAGTGTTCTGGCTTGCTACCTAGTGAAGTTTCCCAATTGTTGACACCACGTTCCAGGTTTGGTCTGGTCAGATCTGCCTTCCAGTCAGGTACAGAGGCATGAACGTAGGGACCTTACTGAACTGGACAGGATTTGGTCCCCAAGCAAATTGGTTTTGCGTTGCGCCTTTATTACCTTCCGAATATGCGCACCGTTCCGTGACGTTGCAAATTGGCTGCTGGTGATCCACAAGCATCACCAGCGCGAGGTCAATGCCGCGTGCACGGCCGGGTGTGACCAGAAACGGCAACTCAAGTCCCGGATCCATGTCCTCCCAAAAGAGCCGCCTTCCTTGGCTAACACGATCGCGGCAGATTGCGAGCAAATTAAACCGCAAAGTCACCTCCTCGGTTTGTTTGTCTGTGACACTGTCGCCATGCACTGCTCTGATTGTCTCGTGTATGTTGAACGCGGGAAGTCCCAGGATCATTACATGACATAAATATATGGCTCTGCCTCAACCCATCGTTGAGCAGGATTCTTCTGTCCCCAATCCATCCCCTCTGTTTATCTCCAGGACCTGATACCCTCGTAGGTAACGCGGGGTTGACATGGGGCAAATCGCAATGGCGAGCCTCAGACTCATCGTTGCCCTCACGGCCATGTTCGGCACATTGGCGTTGGCAAAGGAACTGCCCGTGAACATGAAGGTAAAAGCCGAGCTTTATGAATCCGGCCTTGTCCATGAAAAAATCATGGCAATGAAGCATGTAAGTGACGGCGCCATCGAAGACAGCTGTGCTCGAAAATCTCTGACGGCTCTCATGCAACTAGAGAATATGGGCCGAGATGGCAGACCAGGGGGAGTTTGGCTCGCCCAAGTACGCAACATTCGACCAAGAGAGAGACTACGTTGCTTGTGAGAATGGTGTCGCGGCGCTTGTTCCCGACGATCCCTCCAACACTTTCCGCTGCCAAGATCTCGATCTTTTCGACTTCAAGACCCACGCCCAGCTTGGGAGCGCATCAGACTCAGGAGCCGGGTCGTGGGGCTGGACGAGCCCAGAAGGGCGTGAATTTGTTGCCATCGCCCAAGAAGATGGTACTGCTTTCGCCGAGGTCAGCGCCAGGGGCAAACTCATCTACCTTGGTCGTCTGCCGCAGTACGGGTTGGCCCCCACATCCCTCTGGCGTGAGATCAAGGGGTACAAGAGCTACATCCTCATTGGCAGTGAGGCTTTGCGGCATGGCATTCAAATCTTCGACCTGAGCAAGTTGTTGGATGTTGACCCGGCTAGACCGGCCGTCTTCACCAACGACAGGGACCTCACTGGGTTCTGGGTCGATGGGCTCCCTCTTGGCCGCTCGCACAATGTTGTCACGAACGAGGAAATGAACTATGGCGTGGCGACCGGGTTTCAGCCCAGAACGGGGCCGCTCAAGGCAGGCATGGTGTTTTTTGACCTGAGCGACCCGTCAAATCCCCAGACCCTTGGCGGCACCGGCGTGGATGGTTACGTTCACGATGCGCAATGTCTTGTGTACCGAGGTCCCGACGAGAAGTACAACGGAACCGACATCTGCTATGGATACGACGAGGACTCGTTAACCATGTGAGTGAACAACCCGTGGTGAAACATGGAGTCTTGGACAGACACTGCTTGCTAACTTATCCTCCAGTTTCGACGTCAGCGACAAAAGGAATATCCGGGTCATTTCCAACACTTCGTATGAAGGCTTCGCGTACACTCATCAAGGCTGGGTGCTTGACCCTCAGTGGCAGCAATATCTGATCACCGACGACGAGTACGATGAGGTTGACCAGACAGGCCTAGCCGCCGACGGATACCCAATCTCATACATCTGGGACATTTCTTCTCTCGAGGCACCAAAGCAAACCGGCCATTACAAGGGGCTGCGAAAGGGTATTGATCATAATCAGTATGTCAAAGATGGATTCGCCTACCAGAGCAACTACGCCCTGGGCCTGAGCATTCTCGACCTCCGGTCCGTGGCGTCAGACTCCACTGGAAGCAGTATCCAGGAAGTGGCTTTCTTCGATACCCATCCCGAGGATGACCACCTCCCTGGTGGCGGAAATGTGACGTTCACGGGGACGTGGAGCCACTACCCCTTCTTTCCAAGTGGGTTCATTGTCATCAACACCATTGATCGGGGTGCGTTTGTTGTGAAACGTTCTGGAAGGGGTTAACGGTTGACCTGTTGCGGACGGATGAGAGTTCTAGGGTCGGCGTCATAGGAGCATAACAAGCGAGGATAATGAGCCAGGGGAGAATATGAAGACTCTGCAATGCTTTACATGATCAGTCGCTCTGCCTGCTCGCTAGGTAATAATAACGCTCGTGCCTGAGATAGAGAATCGTCTCTGGTTAGGTAGATTACTTGACGAAGCTACCTAAGTTCCTAACCAAGGTCGCTTGTCTTCAGACTAGGGATACCTCCATCACTTGCGATGCAAAGTAAGGACACTCTACTCAGCCCAACCTACTTCAATGGAGCCATTCACTCGCAGGTACAATATTAATGTATTGACGGGAAGCCTCGGCAGAATTTGCCCATTGCCGAACACCAAGCGCCAAATGCGGGGCAACCGAACTTGAGCTAGTTGACCCCCTCTCCTCCTCAACTAGGTACCTGACCTCTCCGCTGTGTGTCGGAGAGATCAAGCACACCTCATCGTTAACTCTCATACGAATCTTGGTTTATACAATGACGATCACTACCTCTGACTCCTCAAGCCCCGGCGTCTCTGGGCAAGCCTCGCCGTTGGCTACCCGCCAAGCTCCAAAGGAATCTGATCTCAAGAGGAACCAGCGAGCTTTCCAAGGACTAATCGAGGACCACATACTTTCCAAACTAGACACCGACTTCTTGGAGTACTATGCTGGTATCCAAGCGCGTCTGGGTACCCAACAGTCGGCTGTGTTGAACCCATCTATCGATCATGTGCGCGCACACCCAGAGGCCTACAGATCCTCCTACGCTCTCGATACGTCAGAATACCCTTGGGTTACCGACTTCACATTCCCATCGGAAGACGGAGTCCACATTCCTGCACGTGTATATCACCCTGACCCAGTCACGCATGGGCGTGGCCCTTATCCCGTTCATCTGAACTTCCATGGTTAGCTTCTCCACTCTCATAGTCGCGATGCCCCTTAGCACCGCCTGACGGTCTTGAAATAGGCGGAGGGTTTGTTCTCGGTGATTTGATGACAGAGGGTGCCCTGTGTCTCAGCATGCGTGAGGCAGGTGTTGTGGTCGTTGATGTCGACTACCGTCTGTGTCCAGGTAACGACGACCTTCATGCTGCTCATCGCCGGACCTGCTGACTCAAGAAGAAACAGCATGGGGGAAGTGCATTCAGGATGCTTGGGCCGCCTTGCAATGGGTAAGAAGGCACACCCTTATTTTCTTCCTGCGCAGGACTAACAGTCCGCAATAGGTTCGAGGGTCCGCGGCTTCTCTCAACGTTAACTCTGGCTCTGTCTCCATCGGCGGCATCTCTGCTGGCGGGCACATCTGTCTTGTGCTACAGCACATGGCTCGTGACGCGGATATTCCGTTGAAGTTGTGCATGGCGTCCGTCACCCCCGCCACGGATGCGCTAAGCTACACGTACTACACCGACTCTCCGTTCCCTTCTTTTCACGAGTTTTACCGAGGGCCGATCCTGCCGTGGGAACGCATCAAGTATTTTGGCCGTTTGTGTGCGCCGACACAACAGCTCCCCGAGCTGCTAACGATGTGGCCTGACTGGTGGTTCGCGCCACTCCGCGCAACAAACTGGGCCAACCTGTGCGACACCTTCATCCGGACCGCTGAGATTGACCCCCTGAGGGATGAAGGGGAGGCTTACGGCATGAAGCTCGTTGCGGGCGGGAATAAGGTCACCATGAAGAGGTACCCTGGATGTCCTCATACCTTCATGTACATCAACGCCATGAAGAAGAAGGACGAGTATGACCAAGACGCGGTTACTGCGTTGAGGGCTGCTCACGGACTTGTTTAAGCGTTTATGATAAACTTGAGACATGACGCCGGTCACGGATTTTCGACGCTGGTTCGACGACAGCTCACGTTCTTTTGGCGGGTTCAGCGGTCTAGCACAAACTTGGCGCTATTCGTCCTGAAATTCCACGTTTCTCTCAGCTCGGTACCTGAGGTTCTCAACTTCTCAGCTCATTTCCCATGTGATAAACACACCGCCGCGGCATCATTCGAACATCCACGTGGCAGATAGATACCCTTGGAAACCCGGCTCACGTCACTATCTGTCTGCTCCGGGAGGCGAGTTCCTCTGCTTCCTGTGCTGAGATGCATTGCAATTCGGTTCTCGTCGTGAGCCTGTTTAGGCCCATACAAGAGACGGGCTGAGGCTGAGACCGTGGGTAACCGGCCTTGTCAGCAGACCGAAACTCGGCCAGGTTCAAATCCCGGCCTGTGCCTCGGGCCTGTGCCTCAACCTCGTTCGCCAATGCTCCTCGGTGAGAAGCCGTGTGCGACGAGATCATTTTGAATCCGTCTGGACAATACCACGGATTGACAGCCTCCAGTTTTACAACCGTGCTTGCACTCTGTGAAGTTGAGTTGCTTTCCGAGTCCTAGAAATCGTGTATCTCAGCCCCTAATGAGCTGGATGCAATGTTGGGTCTGACATTTGTGCCAAGACTCCTTTGTTTCTGTGGACACACTGACGAGCCGACGGACCACAGCCGGCCGGCTTGGCTTCCAGCGTCTGTTTCGGAGGGCAGCAGTGCTCGTATTTTTTTGTCATCAAGCGATGCTATTGATCGTAAGTTGAGAGACGAGAGCAATCACCATCGCCAGAATGCATAGAAATACCACACTCTCCTCAAGATCCTTTGTGTTGGAGTCACACCAATTTGTGTCTTCAACCACCCATCACTACAACACGCATTTGCCTGTCCATACCTGCTATATTTCAACCTCCTTGGCCCTACTCCGCATCCGACTACGATGAGTCTTAAACTCTTCTTCGTCACTCTTCTCAGAACTTGGCCTGCTGTGCGGGCAGAACAGATCTTCAGCAATCGTGGTACGCTGGCAGGCTGGGATGGCACTCAAACTGAGCACAATGGAGAGATCAAGGAGGTTACCGATGTATTTCTCGATCAGCCGCCCGCCCTCGTCATGACGCAAACATTCGATGCCTCCTACACAGGCCGATACCACTCCGAAGTTCGCGTGCTCAACGCCTACCGTCAGGGCGACTCCCGCTTCTACGGCTTCGCTTTTCGACTTCCCCCTGACTGGCAGTTTGATCCCGCCCAGAGTTACGACTTGGCCCAGTTCATCGCTCCGTTTGACAAGTGCGACACCTTTATGCCCACGACCATGTTCTGGGCCGAAGGAACAAAGCTGTTCACCCGTCTTAAATCCGGGAGCGTTTGCGATCAAAAGACCAAAGAGTTTCCTCTCGACGTGACCCTCATCGCAGGGGAGTGGCACAAGGTCATTATCGAGGCTCGCTGGGCGAGCGACGCTACCGGATTCCTTCGGCTGTCGTTTGATGGCAAGCAGGTGCTGGATGAACAAAACGTCGCGACCACCGTCTCGGAGGATGTTCCGTTTCAGTTTCGCGTCGGGCTGTATGCAAACGGATGGCACGACGATAAGACAATGAAAGGAACCCAAGGGTTCCGTCAGGTTTTCTATGACAAGATTGCCATTGCAACCACAAAAGACGAGGCAGACCCTGACCTGTGGTGAGCAAGGCGCTGCCCAGCGACGCGCCACGCTAAACGCCCCGGAAAGTGGGAAAGGGGTTGGTGGGCAGGGGACCGCTGGGCCTGTGAAGATGCGGGGTTGGGAAAGGGATTGGTGGGCAGGGGAACGCTGGGCGTGTGGAGATGCTGAAAGTGGGAAAGGGGTTGGTGGGCAGGGGGACGACGTTGGGCGTTTGAAGATGCTGATGAGGGAGATTGACTTTTGTGACAACTTGAAAACCCGCGATGGTCGTGGACAAGCAGTGTCATCAGTTCCCTGCCTGTGTACCTGCGCTCTCGTACTTGAACTACCTATCCTCTATGGCATCTTGCACTTGGTTGTGGAACAGAGAGAGGTTCGCAGTGAGCAGTTACCTTGCCTGATAAACCCGGCAAACAGGGCTGATAATGACCGGCAGCGGAATCCGAGCATTTCCGCGCCATCGGATTGAGATTATTTTCATGAAACAGATGCCACATTGTCCCGCAGCATCACAGCAAGCCGACAGCGGTGTAAGCGAGAAGCAAACGAGCGGAGCATCTCGCTTTAATTTCCTGACCAGGGTTAACACCGGGCTCCAGGTGTACGATGATATTGCGTATCTTATAGTCCTTGGCAATAACAAGACTAATTATTAATCATAACGTGGATTATCAGTGAGTGGGCCATATCAGTGAGTGAGCCACTCTAACAGATTTTGGTGGGGCTCACATAGAAATGAAGTTAATGAACTGCCAAG
>FTCU01002893.1_pt1 | contig 18392 bp, 29 predicted proteins | sample 1639521 | NCBI WGS metagenome assembly FTCU01 (sample SAMEA3914864, study PRJEB12502) | metagenome | biome: forest; material: soil | place: USA | collected 2012-03-12 | depth 0.3 m
ATTTGTAATGATACGGGCCACTGTCTCCCGTCGCGGTCCAGACCCTGCCAGGTTCCTGCAGCTGCGGCGGCGGTGGTGGTGGAGATAGTGGCGTGACCGTCGTCGTCCGCCCCCGACGATGCCTCAGGATCAACAGGATGGCCGCCGCCCCCAGCAGGATACCCCCTAGCGCTGCGCCGACGGCAATGCCGGCTATCGCCCCTGTTGATAGGCCGCTTTGGTTGCTGCTGCCGCTGCTGCTGGGATCTGGTGCTGTTACGGTGTTGCTGGATGAAGACGGGCTTGTCGCACTGCTCTTGGCGTTAGGGGCTAATGTTGGTGTTGTCGTCGTCCGAGAAGCTGTGGAGGATGTCAAGCCCAGGTCGGTCGGGCGAAAATTGAGCTGGAACATGGGCGCCCACAGCACCATCTCCCGGGTAACCGTTTGAAGCGCTGCTGCCTTGCCAGAGCTGGTCGCGGTGGCGGTGATGGTGATGATGTCTGGGAAGGTTTCCAAGGCGCGACTGACGACCTGCGCCCCCGAGCACATCGCCGTGGTCACGGCCGTTTGGGTGCCTGTGGTCACGGTGGCGATGCACGTGTTGCCGTTCCGGTTCGTGCAGCTGAACCCCCTGAGGCCAGTCAGCTGACACACATTTCCCTGTATCCAGGCAATAGGCATATCCACTTACGGTGGGCAGCATCCGATTGCCGTCTCGTCAGCAACCAGGGGATACTGGATATCCCAGCCCGCTCGCTGGCCGTACTCGGCCGTGCACGCTGTCGTGTAGCCCGTCGGACATGCCAGTCCGGGAGAGTAGAATCCCAGTCCCAGGAAGGGATGCCGTGGAGTTCCGACTATCTGGGTGAGCACGGGAGGCCAGCAGCTCAAGTCGTCCTCAACTGAGCCTGTCACGCCATTTTCCACACAATGTTGGCCTCGGTAGCCCTCGGTGCAGGTCGCGCAGTTGACGAAGTGGACGGTGCACCTCTCTGGCATGGACCATGATGTCGTCAATGGCCCGAGGACTGTGCTGGCTCTTATTACTGCCATGGCGTCAAGAAAGAGCCAGATGGCGAAACGTGAAGAGGATTCGAGATTTGCCGTGCGAAGTTTGAACTTTTGAAGGGCTGACGCTGATTTTGAACCTGGAATTAGTGTGGTGCACAGCGCCGCTGTGCCGCCCCCTGGTCCCCACAATCATCTCAGCTTTCAACACGAAGACCTCTTGCAACCTTGGTTCCCTACGGCAAGGCTCTTGGCAATTTGCCGGCGTTCCGTTGGGGAGGCGGAGGACGGATCGGAACCGATCCGGCGCATGCTTTCCGCCGCACGCGTCCGGATGTTGCTGATGATGCAAACCTAAGATTCATACTCCGTGCGTATTGTGCCGGCCAACGTAGTAGTTGGGTCGGTGACGACCACCATATTCTTGGTGTTGTGTTTTCTTTTCTCCTTGTTTACAATGTTTTGTGTTTGCCCCCTATTATTTCAAGGGGAACACGGAAGCTCAACCGCACATCTGCTTTCCACCGCCAGCATCGCCTCGACCTTAATATACACACCCGCAAAACACCAACACTCCAGTATACACCATCACCATAGGCCTCCAATTCGAACAACGAGACCTGTATCAGCTTTCGCCGCGCTGGCTTCGCCTCTTATTGGGAGTGCCTCAAATCAACCACCTTGTCTGCGCCCAAACACTTCAACCTCCAAAGCCCCAGAAGCCGGCCGAAGTCAGCAAGAAATCGAAAAACCACCTAAACCGACCGTTGCCCGTCTCGCCCGACGCTCCGGGGACATTTCGGCCGCCCGGGGTGCCAAGCTCGCCGGTCTCCACGTCGCCCTGATTGGGCCGGCTGACGTCCTCGCTGCCCAAGGTATCCATGGGGTAAATATCCCCGTCCTGAAGAAGAGGAATACCCTAAGGAGTGCTCTCGTTGCCGTTGCCGGACGACTTCAACTCGGCGAAGAGGATGCCGCCGAACGCGCTCGGGGCGCCAAACAGACCGATCATGGTGAGCCACAGGAAGGGGTCCGGGTCCCCGGCCGACGCCAGGCTTGGCCGGAGGAACATCCAGAGCACGAAGTTGCAGCCGAAAACGAATCCGACAAAATAATGTAGCTTATCGCCGACGCTTTGCACAACCACAACGCGTAGCCCCCGAAGCCGTCGGCGAGGCTGACGAGGCTGCCGACGCGCAGCGCCATCTTGGTGTACTGCGCGGCCCGCGCGTCGTCGGGGTCACCGAGGTGCAGGGCAATCAGGCTCATGCCGAACGAGGCGGCGACCAATGTGAAGATTGTGGCCATCTTCTTGGTTTGGCGCGGGATAGGATGGTTGCTCTCAACCCTGGCCAGGACGGCATGGGTTCCCGTGACCTCAGCGACGAGCTGCTGCTGGCTGATTGGGCGGGTTTCGGGTTGCCCGGTGAGCGGCTCTGTCGGCTCGTTCTCTGCGGGAGCGGGCGGAGGACGCGGGGGAGGGTGGCGAGGTACCTGAGGCACCTGAGGCACCGTGGACACAGCCGGCGCCCTGCAGGGATCCTGAGCCCGAGCCAGCGGGGCTTCCGCGGTCCTGGTACCAACACTGCAACACGGAGAGGGTGAGTGTCTGACTTTCGGGTACAGTACCAGGCTGACGGTCGGACCTTACCCCAAGTCCTGACGGATGACATTTCCGTCCTCCATCGCGGCGTATGGCCCCGACTTCGGGCCTGGTTCGATGTTCATCTTCTCCCCCACGTGGCGACAGCAGAAGCCCACAAAAGACTGGTCGCAGAACACTGGATTTGGAGGTGCTGAGCAGGCAGGACGGATGGCTCGAGACGTACAAGGTGGCAGGTCTTGGATAATCTGAAGAAGAAAGACAAAAAGAAACAGGAGGGGAAACTCAGCCGGTCAAGAACTACTTAGGTATGGAGGGTGTGGGGGCGTAACAATGGCTTACAACATCGGGCACGAAAGGAAACGGGAGTCGGGTTGGGGGAGGGAGGCTGAGCGCAGCCAAGCAACCCAGAATCGGGGCGACCCGGCAGGATGGCTGAAGAAGCCAGCCAGTTAAGGCAGCTACCTGACATCTCTGCGTTTGCGAGCATAATGCGAGGCAAAAAAGCCTGCCCAAGATGGCAGCCCGATGTGCTGGCATCTCTGCGTTGGCCAGCATAATGTGGCTTGCGTGGTACGCGGCCTGCTCGCTGGCATCATTGCTAGATGGGCAGTCAGCATGAAACCCAGCCCCCTTCCCTCGCGCGCGAGGCAGCCCGAGCTGCTTGGCATCCTCCTGCCCGCCATCTTGAACACTTCGCTTTGTCCACCATCTTGCAAGCTTCTCGCATCGACACGCACGCGGAGCTTGAACAGCTCCCCCTATCGACGGACAAAAAACACCTGCGCACGATTTGCACCCATTTCGAAACCCAGAGGACAGCCGTGCTTTGCAACATGGAAAGGTGAGATGTTGTCGCCGCCGACTCCCGCCCGTGGTTCGTCTTACGGGCTTCATGATTTGTGTTAACTTGGGCAGCTCCGAGAATAGCCCAGAGGCGCAATGGCTTCAGATCTTTCACATACTGTTCCCATTTCGCTTGACACCCGTGGCCCAGCGATTCCCGGACCATGGAGACGACTTCAAGCTCATCGCCACAACGACATCAAGCCCCAGGTCCGATCCGGCAGAGCGGCGACTGTCGGATCCTGCACATCGGCCGCTCACGAGCAGCAGGATCGCGCGGTCCACGGAAACTCAAAGAGCAGAGGAGAGAGCGAGCACATGAAAGTCACCATGCAACATAGTAGCATCCGGCGTATCTCGTGGTGTCCGGAGCTTTTACCGGGACCTTGGCCGCACACCCACGGAACAATCCCGCCTCTCGAGGAGCCCTGCAGCTGCCCTGGCAAAACCGACGGCACGCCGCCTTTCCTAACGCCTAGACCAGCGGGCTATTTCTACGGGGAGAAGTTTTCATCGGCTCCTCACTCGTGGTTCTATTGCAATCGTGGCCTCGCCCAATCTCATCGACCTTCTCCACCTGGTCTGGGTCAAGTGATGACACACGCAGCAAAGTGCGCCTCCCTTCTTGCAGGAGGGCTGGCAACGGCCGTCATGCTTAGCTTCCATCATCCCAACGACCTGGACCAATTTCTAGGTGAGAGTCGGCCCTCTAGACAGACTAGGAATACCGCATTCCGTACTGACAACTCAACGACTCCCGTCTCCTAGGATCCTGTGCCGGCCGAGAACACAGCCAGTCCGGGCTCGTGCTGCTCCCGCTCCTCGAGCGCCTGATCCAAAGCCTCCGATGCCCCAGCTTGCCCATGTATGTCGCCGCCATGGCGACCTACTGGGCCGTAAGCATCTTCCACTCGATGCAACCTCCCCGGTTCTGGGCCCACACCGGCCTGGCCGTCATCGTGATCTCCGTTCTGGTCAGCTCGTGGGTCGGCAGCCACGCCTTGCTTATCGATGGGCTTATCCTCGGAGGCTGGCTGAGCTTGGTCTGGTGCTACATCCTCGAGCGGCTGACCTGGGCCTACTGTGCCCAGACTATCCAGGTTTGAGTGAGCCAAGGGACAGAGAGGCAGGGAGAGTTGAAGTGGAAATCGCGCCGGGAACACGGATATGATGATTGGGGTGGTTGATGATCTGACGGGTTTGAAGGGATCTTTCTCAAGGGGTCAAGTCCGACTGCGTTCTCTTAGGTAGAAATTGTCTAGTGATGGAAAGGATATCCCGTTTGCTAAATCTGCCGGCCTTGATGAAATCAGGCTGCTCGCCCTGGCTCCAGTTCAGGGTGTCTTTGACCTCTGGAATGGGAAGAAGAAGGCGCGCACCTGCCTGTCGTCCGATATAAGCGTGGTGATATCGGAGTTGCCGTAGAAGTCCATCGTGTTGAAGGGCGGCGCGTTGATGGTCGGTTGGTGGCAGCCTGGTAGAACCACGTCAGGCCGCCTCCCAGGGCGTTGTGTCCCCACATCCGTGGGTTGGTGCTATCGCTCATGAGCGCCTGGTAGTATGCTTCGGTAACAGCACGCCAACGTTGATACGGCCGCATCGAGCTGGTTGCGGCCGACGACCCTTCGGTGCTGTGTTGCCGTCGGGTTCATGCCTCGGGGACTGCCACTGACGTGCTGAACTTTACCAGCGAGAGTACGAGTGGGGAGTGCCTCCGGCGGTGGCCGAGTCTTGAACGGTAAGTCGTCACAGTTTAAGGAACTATGCCCGGCCGGCAGAGCGGGGGAACAATGATACTATGCGTCTAAAGCCGTTTAAGGCGTTGGTGTGATAGCGGCTTCGCATCTCGTACTTTCCTGAGTCTGTGATGTCAACTCGAGGCCTTCCCGCGCACAACATGACAGCTATTAGCGAACTCCATCTTTTACCAGATCCTCTAGTTGTTTACACTCGTTGATACTCAGCACGCACGTCTGTCCACCCTCGCCCTCGTGCTTGTTTGCTGGCATCTAACCCACCCCTTTTTCAACTCCACGACAACACTCTCCTAACACATACGACCATACCTGCCAGAGAACTTGGGATCCCGTCCGCTCTCCCTTAAATAAGCTGGTAAGGGCCAGATCAGTAGTTGGGTCGGTGACGACCAGCGAATCCCTGGTGTTGTATGTTTTTTGCTGCTTGTTGACGTCTGGGATCCACCCCTATTTTCAACTCTACCACGACGCTCCACCACCACATACGACCATACCTATCAGAGAACTTGGGATCCCGTCCGCTCTCCCTTAAATAAGCTGGTAAGGGCCAAAGTAGTAGTTGGGTCGGTGACGACCAGCGAATCCTTGGTGTTGTATGTTTTTTTTCCTCTCTCGTTGTTGAGCTGTGTTTGCCGCTGTTTCAGGGGCAACACCAACCGCCAGCCAGCACATACGACCATACTGTCAACACTCGAATTCTTGCCTGCAAGCCAACTAGCCCTTCACCCATCTTGAATTCTGGATTCATGGACCCCTCGTTCCCGGCGAGTAGGGCGATTGGGGCCTCCCCCCACCCGTCGCTGGGGGTGTGCCGCGAGGTTCCGTGTTTTCAAGAGCATCACTTCTTCCCTTTCAGTACCCAGCCAATTAGACCCCGTCACTATCGCGGGACCGACTTTGGGACAGCCTCCACCTCTGGATGCGATTTCGAGCCGGAAACGAAAGGCCCCAACCCTCCGTGACTCTGACTGGGAGCCGATGAAGTCTCGGATTTTCGGCTCTAGTTACACCGCAGACAAACTCACCCTTACACGGGTGATAGAATTAGTCGACATGGAGTTCAGCCTCTAGACACAACGAACGTGCATATCAAGCAGCAAGACCTTGCGGGAAGAAGCCAGCAAGTACGCCGCATAAAAGATGTAGATACTTTGCGGCCCAGTGGTCGTGAACAAACAAGCAATGTGGAATTAAGAAATCTATACGCAATCTATAAGTCTAGGTATATATCGAAGAAAGCTTCAATCGAAGTCAGGCACGTCTATAATTAATTAGACCTCAAGAATTCCCGGCACCCTTTACCAAGACCAGATTGTTCTTGCTCGCGGCATTGTGCTTGCAAACATCCTTTCCTCTCAACGCCAATTCAAAGAACGAATACAGCTCCACAAAGCTGTAGGCAAGAATGGTCGGCAACATCAAGATCCAATGCACTAGGCCTCTTGTCACCCCTCGGAGACCCTTGTTGTAATTGTCGCCGGGCACAGGGAGGCACCAACGGACGAGGACGGTGACAACAAGCAAAACGCGTATTGCGTTCCCATGAAGATGAAGCGGATGGTCGAAAAAAGAGAATCGCTGATGAAGAGTCGATCATGTTCGGCCGCAGCCATGTCGATGAGCTGGACAAAGAAGGGGGCAATCACAGAGAAGATGGCGCTGGCGCAGAGAACGAGGCCGTAGTAGATGAAGAAGCGAGTGGCCCAGCTGATGGACAGATAGAGCCCAGGCATCCGGTAGGTCTTGACGATGAAGTAGTGGAAGACTTCGCCGGCGCCAATGGTCCATCGGCGAACCTGGAGGGCCCATTCGCGAATTTCATCCAGGTAGTTGGCGCCAGAGGTCGGACCGTTGATGGAGATGAGATTCAGGGGCCGGATGCGGATTTCTCGTCGTGTGAGGATGGTGTAGCGAATCAAGGCAATGATGTCCTCCATCTGGTAGGCCGGGTGGGTGAAGGCGCCCTCCTCCAACAGCTTGACGCTGAGAGAGTAATGAGACATGGGATTGATGTTCCAGGGATCAGAACACCCATGAAGAAGAAGGTACGCAAAACGCCGGTGATATCGACAAAGAAGGGCATGGAGTCGCGCTTGTAGACGATAATGGATTGCCAGATGGAGGAGTGCCAGTCGGCGAAATCCAGCTTGGAGTACTCGGTCTCCAGCTACAGCATGTAGTCGGGATCGAAAACGGCGTCGCAGTCGCAGTTGGTGAAGATGTGTTCGTACTTCTCGTAGTTGTAGTCGGCATCTTGACGGAGGATCTGAAGGCCTTGGCGGCAGGCGTAGTTCATGTTGGAGCATTTGCCGCTGATCTCGCCAGGAATGCCCGAGGGGTGGAAGGTGACGATGAGACGAAGGAATTTGCCCTCGTACTTTGCGCAGATTTCATCCCGTTTGGCTTCCTTGTCGGGTGTGCGGCATTCCATGCCGACAATGACGGAGAGGCAGGATTTGGCATCCTTTGCTGCACGAGAGAGTCCAAGGTGGTTTGCAGGACGCTCATGGGTTCCTTCTACAAGGTCATGGCAACGATGTGACGAAGGGTTGAGTGGTCGTGGGCCGTGGCGTTAGCTGATTCGACATCCTGGGCTTTCGTCGTCTTGAGCTTGTTTCGGCGGTTGATGGCCAGTGTCCGACGAATGGCGCAAACGGTGGCTATCAGCCAGATGAGTTGGAAAAGACCGATCGTGACGACGATGACGACGTTGGTGGCTTGGTTGACATAGGGAACGAGAGGCATCCATATTGGAAATAGAAGAAAGATGAAGATTGTCAGGAGAAACAACAGGTTCCAGCGGACATAGCGGTTGGCTGCTTCGAGCTTTGCAGCGTTGACGCCACTGTCTTGGCTGTCGAGATCTGAGCAGGATGGGCTGTCGAGAGCTGAGGAGGACGAGAATGATGAAGGCATCTTGGGTGGAATTTCTCTCACGAATCAACCGCTGAACAGTACAATTCTTGAGGGCAGTTGGTGGGAAATTCTTCTTCTTTTTTTTTTTTGTATCTGCAAAGTGTGTGCGTTCTCGTTGTTTCCAAGCTCCAATCTCCAGTGCTCCATGATTCAGCTGGCTGACTATCATTTCACTGACAAAAAGAAGGAAGACGAATATTAATCAGTCTCGTCTCCTATTGATTTGATTCTGGGACCATTTCTTCCGGCACACTAGCCTCTTCTGTAGTCCGCGCAGACTCTGCCAAGTGTGTACGTAGGCACTCGTTGTTTCTCAATCTCCAATCTCCAGTGTGCTCCATAATTCAGCTCGCTAACTGTCAATACTGGACAAAAGAAGGTCTGGGCCCAGATCGGCTCGGTGTTCGACCCCAGTCAGAAATGGCCGCTAGCCTGTTTCATGTCAACGTCCTGGACGCACGCCAGCTGCGTTCGGCTTGTGGGACACCGAACCCACGCAGCCGCCAGGGCACCTGGCCGACGAGCAGCCCTGCTGTATTAATATTGTCAGCTCCGAGCGCCCTGTGGCCTCGCCGCGACTGCGCATTGGTTGCGCAAGGATTGCAGGAAGCGAGTGGCTCGCCCTAGCAGTCTTGCTGAACTTGGCATCAGGCATTCAGCTGGACCGTCGGCGAGTGGGCCCTCAGCCAGACCGCAATGGGCGATGCACCGAAGAAGTGAGTGGGACTATTGTGCAGGAAGGAAAAGGTGCGTTGCACAAAAGAATTCTCTTTCTCAAAAAGCCCTTTTGGTTATGGTGATTCCAGCGAGATTGCAGACATTGTTGACGCCATTGTCATAGCTGCCGACAATGGGCATGAGACAGCTGCCCGTGTACGAGCTTCTGGATCGTACTTCTCTCATCTCCATGTCCTCGTGTGAAATTTATTTGTGTGGAATGCTACCTGCATGGAAAGAAGGTTTTGCGGTATTGAAAAGTGGACTGGAACGGCAAGCGGGAGGGACTTGGTCTGGACCACTTGGTCTGGACCACTTGCAAAGCCACAGACAAAGTCCGGTCGTGTTTCATCGGGCCGTCTTCTCCTTCGTCTTCTCTTGGTTGGGGGATATTTGCTGCCTTTTGTCCATACTATGCCCCAAATTTCGGCCCGCTAGAACCTTGGAGGGAAGCAAACGATGGGGCACCGAGAGCCGCTGGAAACACAACGTGTTGCCCGATGTCGATCCTTGGAAATCTCGTCTGTAGTGGAAGACAATTGACAACACTTGGGTGGCGGATTGCTTGGGGCTCTGGCGCTGTGCCTCCACGATCCCACCGCCTTTCTCCTGCAGCAAGCTCTCTGGGGAAGCTGGCGGTATTGCTATCTGATGTATCCAAAATCCGCTAGATGGTGGGGGCACGATGAATGTGTCTCTGGACGCTCCTTGCTTTGCGAAGTCGGGCTTTGTCACACTGGGAGAGTAATGTTTCAACAGAAGAACGAAGTCTTTGGCGGCCCTGATGAAAATTTTCAATTGTGTAGACGTTGAATTAGGGTAGAAGACCAACAGCCCCGAAGGCTTGAGTCTGTCAAGAAACTCGGCAGCCTCTCGACCCGAACAAAGCTGGCGATTCCTGCAGTGCGCGCCCTGTTGTTGGTTTCCGGCATGTACTGCAAGGAGTCAGTCCAGCTGAGAGGTAAGTGTAGGCATCTACATGTTTCTTTCTTTTTTCTTTTTTTTTCTTTTTTTTTCTTTCTTTTTTCTTTCTTTTTTCTTTCGTCGAATCATGGACCAGTGTTGACGACACAGCAATAGGACAGGACATGTCTCCAAATTCCCGTCGACCTCTGAGACTCGAGCACGTGGTTTAGGCGCACTCGCACAGCCCCAGCACAGCCCACTGAGCCCAGCTCATCAGTCGTCAAAAACAACGCGTCTCTCTTATCCCCAGCTTTCCTCCACTGGAACTTATGCACACTTCCTGGTCCCACTGGCGCGCAGACGAAAAAGATGGATCCGCTTTCGATTGGCGCGAGCATCATCACCGTGGTTCAGGCCGCCGACCGCATTGCTCAACTTTGCCGTTACTATATCGGAGCCGTTGACGACTACCCGAAGGATCTCAGGCTAATTCTTATCGAGACATCAACCCTGAAGGCACTCCTTGAGAATCTCAAATTCTTGATCGACTCCGATGGCGGCTTCTCCCCCATGCTTAAGAGTATTGATGGCGAGGAAGGCCCGATCGCAGGGTGCCGGAGGGCTGTCTCTGAGTTAGAGCTGCTGTTTCCAGCATGCTCAGTAGAGACCACACACAAGGCGAAGCGGAAACGCGTCAAGATGACGCTGGCCCAGCTGGCTTGGCCATTCCGGCAAGAAAAGGCCCGCGCACTCCTCGCACAACTGGTACAACACAAAACGACAATCAATACTGCGATCTCCTCCGAAGCATTGTAAGCTGCGTGGCTTGTTCTTTCTTCGGGCAGGTAACCAATGGGCTGGGGCTAACAACTGCTCCAGACACGACAAGGAGATAAGGCGTGACATCGGTGCTGTGTGTCGCATGCTGAGTGGTAATGACTTCTCAAATTAAAGCCTTGCCGACATTTTTGCTGACGTGTTTTATTCCTTAGCCTCGGAAACGTCGGACGTCTGCTCCTGGCTGGAGCACACCAACCCTTCAGACATACACAACAAGGCGGTCGCCGACTACGAAAAGGGGACAGGAGACTGGATCACTCGGACCCCAGAGTGGAAGAACTGGATGAACTCGACAAACAGGTGTCTCTGGGTCCACGGCATCCCCGGAGCAGGGAAGACAGCTCTGGCTTCTTATGCAATTCGAGAAGTCATCCGCACGCTGAAGGAGTCCGGAGACATCAACCCGATCTGTGCCTACTATTATTGCCACCATGCACACAACCAGGACGAAGCAACGCCAGTCCTGCGGTGGATCGTCAGTCAGCTGTGCCGCGCCGCAGCAAAAATTCCAGAGCCCTTATACGAAGCACACCGTCTACGCCGGCTACCGAGCATCAACGAGCTTTTTGAGCATCTGGGGTCAATTCTTGGACATTTTTCCACCGTGTACATCCCACACTGCATTGTGGAACATGGTCCACCAGAGGCAGTGTCGAACAATGTCGACATCCTCTGGGGCGATGCATGAGAAGATCCTCTCGTACGTTTCGTCAGGGAGCGCGGTAGGTTCCTGATTGCCTCTCGGGCTTTGGTGTGATGCTTCAGACGGCGTAGAATGTCCAGTTGACAGACAGCCCAACGGAACATGCCCTTGGCTCCTGATGACAGCGCCCCCTCGACTTCGGTGCGGAATGCTTCGGGCCATTGTTGAAAGACGGAGTTGGACCTGAGGCTGGCCGCAACGACTCTCCTTATATCTTCCGCAACGAATGAGTTTGACATGGAGAGTGGCGTTGCGATGCTCAGCATTTCACGTTCGATGTCGGCATATTGACGGCTGGTGACAAGAAGATGAATCCTGACAAATCGCGTGTCGCTGAGGATACTTCGGATGACACGAAGCAGCGCTTCTCGAGATTGGCTCTCGTCTAGAGCGTCGACAACGATTCGATGGTGCCACTCCGGCCTCAGGTATTGATCGACACATATTACCTGATGACTGGGAAGGATTTGGCAGACGACGAACCGCTCATTCCCAACCTTGAGATTTTGAAAGACAGCTGCGGCTGCTTGCTGTCCTTCCAAACTGATGAGGACGATGATTTCACTGTCAGTCTCGCCCACTACACAGTGCGAGAATATCTCGAGACTAGCCGCTCGAGTGCCGGACAGTCTCGTCTGTTCGCCAGAAACGGCAGGACGTCATATCGCAGAGAAGCTACGGCAGTGTTCAACCAGCTACTGGAACTTGAAGCCCAAGTGGACTTGGAAGAAATGCGGACGCGTCGGGAGCTTCGCGACTACGGAGGCGTAATAGCCGTCAACACATCGACTTACCGACTCCTTACCGGTCTTAAAATCGCGTCGATGGGCAAAATCGAAGTTCAACCGTCTCTCATATTCGACTTTCTGAACCCGCAAAAACCTCAATTCCGTCACCTCCTCAGTGTAGTGATCGAGGTTTGGGAGGACCTGAAGTATCGGGAATTTGTTGGAGATTTCCTATCACTGGATTTGACGCCATCTGGCGATCCTACCGGGGCGGTCGTAATGGCCAATTTGCTCTGGCTAAGGCGCCTAGATTTGGCCGCTGAATTACTGCAAAGACCCGGGATTTGGCAAGCACAACTGTCGGGAGAAGTTTTCGTCACCGTCTGCACATCAGGCGATTGTTCCGGCGAGTTCAGGACTTTCTCTGGGAAGATTGTTGAGCTTTTTGCCATGGACAGTGGAGAACAGACTCCGGACGCCCTTGGGTTTCTCCTTGACCACGCCCTGGACCGTTTCGACCCTACCAGCGTTCTAGTCCACTTCGTCGGAACACATTATCACAGGCCCCACGAAACCTGCACTCGGGACTGTCCATTGCAGAGACTGTTAAAATGGGCGCCGATCCCAATGCTCGAAGTTATCCGAGTACGCCCCTCCAGATCGCCGTTTTAGGTCGTGACAGGCATGGGATTCAGACGCTGCTCGAGGCAGGCGCCGACCCTGGTGCTACTGGGAGCAACGAAGCAAAGAATTGGGAGGAAGGCACCGTGCTTGGCGAGTTCTCTAGCCTGCAAGGCATCAAACCTGTTGACATTTTGAGCACTCGGAAACCCTTGACAATAGGATATGGTTGTAATAAGGTTGAGGATGACGAGCTAATTCGGCTCCTGATGGGCGTAACATAGCTGGCTACGATCATGAAATTTGGCTTCTGGGCTGGCATGGAAACGACTCCAAATGCAGAATTATGATTGAAGCTCCCCTCGTATTCCATTCGTGTTGTGAACCCAGGTCAGCTTTCTGGCCAGGAACACTGCTGAACTCGGCATATCGAGTCATCATGGAAACCCAGGGGAGGGCGCGCAGGTAGGCGCTGAACTCGAGTTCAAGAGCACCACCCGCTCCAGGATTGCATCTATTATTTAGACGCAGTCCATCAGCAAACTCCATCTACCAGATTCTCACTGGTTGTTGACACGCGTTAAACTCAGGTGTCTACACCTTCGCCCTCGCTGCTTGTTTCGTCCTGACATCTAAGCCACCCCTATTTTAACTCCACGACCATACTCGACCAACACATACGACCATACCTGCAAGAAAACTTGGGATTCTGTCTGTTCTCCTGTAAATAAACTGGTAAGGGGTAAACAAGTGGTTTAGTCAGTGACGACCAGCGAATCCTTGGTGTTGTAATTATGTATGTTTCCTTTTTCTCCTAATAATTACTTTTTGTCGGTTATATAATAGAGACAGGTACCTACCTGGACAGGAACCCCGCCGGGGGGCGCGAGGCATCGACCAGATCGACTGTCTTCCTTCACATGGGATAATTTTCAGGGGGCAACCAACCGCTTGCATTGCTGATCATACAAAGCTCCCGCAGAATCTAAAAAATCTATCACTGGTGGCAACTTGGGGGACTGGGGAAACAGCAACTTGAACCCAGGGAACTGGATGAGGTACGTACATCTGAGGTACAAACAATTCGACCCCGCATCCGGCGACCAATCCACCGCTTTCCACGCCGCACGCCTGCATTGAAACCCGTGACGTTCTGCACGCATCTTTGGTGGTGACCCCGCGCAGCTGGCCACCAACTCGGGACTAGTGCGGCTGAGTGAGCCTTGGTCAGGCAGATCCCGTTGTTCTCGTCCTCCTCCTCAAATGCTGCTCTCCTTCGTCTACGCTCACTCTGTGTTTCCGGAAATCCCCCAAACACGCTCATCGGACGAGCCAGACTAAGTACCTACCTGGTACCTCAGGTACCAAGGTACCTACCTTATCCAGCAGGCAAACAAATCCTTGGGAGCCTCCGAAGCTCAAGTCAAGATCGCTGCCAAGGTGGCGCAGTTCGTCACGCAAACGGATTCGAAGTGAAGAAATCAGAATGGTGAGCGGACTTCAGACTACCCGCGTACCTCTAAACACCCAGCTGGTCGAGCGCTGGCTCACCCTAGAACACAGCCCTTGCGGCAGCTCTACCCCGACCCGGGATCGACCGCGACAAGCAACGCAGCAAAGGTCGAGTGAGTATTACCTTAGTTCCTCTACCATAACCCCGCTGATTATGGTACTGTGCCAGCATCATTGCCATCCACGGCCTGAACCCTCGAAGCAAGGACGATGCCATCCACGCGTGGGATACCTGGCGCACTCCTGCCAGACCTCAAGGACGCCTCTGGCTCCGCGATGATCTTCCTCAATCCGTCCCCGAGTCGCGCATCCTCCTGTACGAGTACAACTCGACCGCAATCTACGGGAGGGACAGAGGCACATTTATCCAGAAGGCGAGCGAGTTGCTCGAGGCCATCAGGATCGAGAGAGACGGGGTCGAGTCGCGGTCGATTCTGTTCCTCGGCCACAGCATGGGTGGGCTGCTGATCAAGCAAGCGTTGATCAACGTGCACAACAACCCGAAGTACACGCCGATCAAGGATGTCACGACAGGGCTAGCTTTCTTTGCCACCCCTCACCATGAGGAGACTGGAGGTTTGTGAACCTCGGAAGCGTGGCGGCCAAGATTGCGACAGCCACAGGGTTTCAGAAAGGCGACGACGTGCTAGAGACGCTGAAGGAAGGGGGCATCTTCTCCGACATCATGGACGAGCACTGGAGGCACCAGTTGCTAAAGTACGACCTCGTCTCATTTTGGGGGGATTTGGACAAGGTAAGTCCTAGCTCAATCAGAGCCTTCATCACTTCACACCCGCTCATGCGCTGATTATCGAGTTGCAGGTCGCTCCGAGCAAGAACGCGCAACTCGGCATGCCGGGCGATCGAGAGAACGTCGTGAAACTGAGTGCCGACCACAGCACAGTCTGCAAGTTTGGGCCGAGTCAGACGGACCAAGACAATCTCAAGTTGGCGAGAGGCAATATCCGAGACCTCTACAGAAATGCACTCAAGATGGGTGAGTTGAATGCCGTTTCCAGTCTTAGTGTCGGGGAAGAGAATCGGCAACTCGATGAGCTCCAGGCAAGACTGGCACAGCTCGCACCGACTCCGACACAGTAGTACCTACCCAAGTAGTTATTACAAGACCGCTTTCGTTCTCTTTGAATCTAATTTGTATTCCTAAAAAAACCCGCACATTCCTTATCGTGTATGGAGAAACCGTTTACTGACCTCTCCGAATACAGCAGAGCAGAACTGTTTGAGGAGGTGGGACAATGTGACCGGGTCCGCAGACAAGGAGGCAAGGATAACCGGCTTCCTCAAGGCGCTCTACACCTCACCATACCAAGATCGCAGGGACAGGAACCCGGAGAGGGTCGTTGGCACGTGCGAATTGTTCACCGGCCACTCTCGCTTTCGACACTGGCAAGAGAGTGCCATCCCAAGTCTGCTCTGGGTATCCACCGATCCCGGTTGCGGCAAGTCTGTTCTGGCCAAGTACCTGGTTGACGAGCCACTCCAGAGCACGCAGAGCCGGACCACCTGCTACTTCTTCTTCAAGGGCGACTACGACGATCAGAGAAGCCCAGAAAGCGCCCTGTGCTGCGTCCTACGTCAGCTGTTCCTCCAAAGACCCGCCCTCCTTTCGGACAGCATACTTCAGCGGTTTCAAGAAGACGGGCAAAGACTTCTCGGCTCTTTCCGCGGCCTCTGGGATATTCTCATCAGCATTGCCGTTGGCAACGCGTCTGGTGAGATCATCTGCGTCTTGGATGCTCTGGACGAATGCGAAGATCAAGGACGCTCTCAGCTGGTGAAGGCCCTCTGCAACCTCTATTGGCCGGGAGCAAGCAGCCTTACACTGAAATTTCTCGTGACGAGTCGACCATACGTCAGCATTCAGCGGGAGTTTCAAGGGCTGAAAGACCGGCTGCCTACCATCCACTTGGCGGGGGAAAACGAGGACGAGATCGTCAAGATCTCTCGAGAGATCGACCTTGTTATTGGTAACAGGGTAGAAGATATCAGCAGAAAGCTACAACTTCAGCCAGACGAAACGAGAGTGCTCGGCGATGAACTCGTGCGTGTTCCGAACCGGACATATCTTTGGGTTTATCTTATCTGCGACGAAATCGAGCACAGCATCAACATCACACCGGGCAATATTCGGACAGAAATCGGCAGACTCCCCAAGTCTATCGAAGAAGCATATGAAAACATTCTCTGCAGGAGCCGAGATTTTGAAAAGGCCAGAAGGCTTCTGCATATTGTCGTTGCGGCGGAGCGGCCTCTTTTGCTGCAGGAGATGTCGTTCGCGTTGGCATTCAAGGAGAGCCACCGATCCTACTGTGACGTCGAAGTCGAACCCGAGGACCGATTCCGCAGCACGGTTAGAGAACTGTGTGGATTGTTCGTGACTGTCAAGGACTCGAAAATCTGCCTCCTACACCAAACCGCGAAGGAGTTTCTGGTCCAGAGGGAACCGAGTAGAGCAGCCGACCCCCTGCGCAACGGCAGCTTTACTTTGCAGTGGAAGTACACACTGCCATCCGCAGAATCGAACCGAGTTCTCGCCGAGATCTGTATCCGGCATCTCCTCTTTGCCGAATTCAAGAGCCATCCTTGGGACAGGGATGCATCCTTCGCCATCTTCCTGAGGTATTCTGCGGCGCATTGGGCAACCCACTTCCGCCAAGCACATGTCGAGAGAAGCTCGAGCCTGATAGGCCTCGAGGCACAGCTCTGCGACCAGCATTCGCCAAACCGCTCTGCTTGGCTTAGATTCCACACGACGAGATGGGAGCCTGATGTTTCGAGGGGACCCTCCCCTCTGAACATCGCGTCGTATTTTGGTCTCGACAGATTCGTAGAGCTGCAGCTCAATGAAAAGGCGGTGGACTTGAACCAACCTGGCGGCAGAGACCAACGCTCGGCCCTGTCATTGGCTGCCGGGAATGGCCATGAAAGTGTGGTCAGGTTGCTGCTCGAAAAGGCGGAAGTAGGCGTGAAAGGCTTTTTCAAGAAATTCCAGAAGAATACTGTTCAGGTCCACGCGAAGGACAGAGCTGGACAGACGGCGCTGTCGTGGGCCGTCAGGGGCGGGCACGAGGCCATTGTGCGGCTGCTCCTCGACAACGCGGCCAACACCGAGCCGAAGAAACACAGAGGACTTACTATGACGCCGCTGGCAGATGCCGCCAGGGCCGGGCACCATGCTATACTCCAACTTCTGCTCGAGAGGGGTGGCAGCATCAAGACGAAATCCGGTTGGAACAACCAGACGCCCCTGTCGCACGCTGCCGGCTCCGGACACACGGCCATTGTGCAGCTCCTGCTCGACAAGGGTGCAGCCATCGATAGCTTGAGTTGCTACGGCAAGACACCGCTGTGGTATGCTGCCAGCAACGGGCACGTGGCTGTTGTACAGCTTCTGCTCAACAAGGGCGCTGCTATTGAAAGAGCTACCCCGCATGGCGAGATGCCGCTGTCGGATGCTGCCTAGGAGGGGCACGTGGCTGTTGTACAGCTTCTGCTCAACAGGGGCGCTGCTATTGAGGGAGATGCCCTGTATGGCGAGACGCCACTCTGCTATGCTGCCTGGGGCGGGGACCCGGGTTTTAGAAGGGAGGAAGGGGGCTGGAAGGGGAAGATGCAGTATAATATATAACGGTAGGAATCCTGTTTACTTGTACAAACCAAGAAACAGGCACAACCAGAAGCATTGTGATGTTTCATGAATGCCAAACCACCGTTTCTCCGCCTTGTTGCGCCCGGCTGCCTCTAGCATTGCCGGCGTGAATAGACCCCCTTCCCCCTATTTCAACTCCACGACAACACTCAACCAACACATACGACCATACCTACTAGGGAACTTGGGATCCCGTCCGCTCTCCCCGAAATAAACTGGTAAGGGCCAAACTAGTAGTTGGGTCGGTGACGACCAGCGAATCCTTGGTGTTGTATGTCTATATATTTTTATCTCTTCCTCTCCACCCATTCTTGGCGGTTGGTGGACTGCCTGCGGAGTACCACCCAGGGAACCCGCCCACTCAAAGAACACATTAATAGAAACAAAAAAGTAACCCAAAATAATAACACAGCCAAAGAAGAGCCAATAACAAGTCAAGCTTGGCATGAGAACCAAAAAAGGAGTAAGAGTAAGAAAAAACCCCAAGATCATAGACAAAAACTCAATCCACATCCTCGCCGTCGCCTCCCTCCTCGCCCTTCCACGCGCCCATCTCCGCAACAGGCACCCGCCCCCGCAGCCACC
>FTCU01000708.1_pt1 | contig 18337 bp, 13 predicted proteins | sample 1639521 | NCBI WGS metagenome assembly FTCU01 (sample SAMEA3914864, study PRJEB12502) | metagenome | biome: forest; material: soil | place: USA | collected 2012-03-12 | depth 0.3 m
GAGGGGGGGAGAGGGGGGGGGGGGGGGGGGGGGGGGGTTGGGACACAGGAGATCCAGCCTGAGGCATGAGGGGCACGAGGATAGAAGGCGGCGGAGTATAAAGAGCGGGCGCTTCCATGGCTGGATCTTGTCTTGAGCATCCATCATCCTCATCCAACCAGACCTCATCAACACTCACCACTCCAATCTCCAGACTCTACCTTTTCCAAACCACAAACCGCCAACATGGTCCGTCTTCCGCCCGCCGAGAAGCTTTCGCTTGCCCTGCGCAAGAACGGTATGGAGACTCTCTTTCACCACTGCCGGTCCTACTTCTCCAGTCATACCTGATGCCGGCGGGATTCTGACATGATGTATACAGTCCGGGACGAGTTGGACAACAACAAGGCCGACCTCGAGAAGCAGCTCTCTGACCTCCTCGGTGCTGCCTGGACGATCGACATCAACCCCCTCGCCATCTGGCCCTATCACGACGATGGCTATGCCAAGGAGTCCCTCGGCAGCTGCATCAAGGCGTATGTTCAGTCCCCCCCTCGAACGTGACCTTGTGCATCAGAATCCCAAGCTGACTGTCTTCTCCCACCAGCTACATCGAGGGTGCCATCTACCAGATCAAGTACCAGGCCGGCAAGTTTGGTGACGACTTCAAGAACGAGGTCAACACCATCTGCAGCGCGCACGTCCTGACCATGGACGTGGAGGAGACCAGCCCGCCCCGCTTCTCGTACGGCGGCTGCGATGTGCTGGACGGCAAGTTGCGCATCCTCTTCCGTGAGAAGAACCTGGGCACGAACCTCGACTACTGCTGCAACGAGGAGCACCTGACCAAGGCGCTCACTGCTGCCCCCAGCGACGCGCCCCTGAACTTCCTCACCCGCAACGGCATCCGCACCGAGTACGACCCCAAGATCGCCGAGACGCGCAAGAAGATCGCCACCCTGCTCGGCAAGTCCGAGGACGCCATCACGCTCACCCCCAACTTCGAGGCCAACTTCGCCAAGCTCACCGGCAACAAGGATGTGCGCGACGACTGGCAGAACAACCTGGGCAACTTCACCTTCCTCTACTTTGATGCCGTGCCGTGGTCGCTCAAGAACATGAACGTCGCCGACGACGAGATGGTCCGCGAGGGCGTGCTCGAGGCCGTCAGCACCAACGAGTACAGCTTCCGCATCGTCGACAAGCTCCAGGGTGACTCGTCGTACTGCGAGTGCGTGATCGAGGACGGCATCCTGTTCCTGCAGACCACGCCGTCTTCGTTCGGCACCAACGTTGACTACGTCGCCCAGAAGCTGATGGACCTGCTCTAAATCAGCAGCCAAGACAGCAGTGGGATAGTTGTTAGCCACCATAAATTGAGTAGCGTGACAACAATCTTCGAAACCCCATGTTTCCCTCCAATCAATGCCTTTCTGTGAACCACGTCTTGCCTGTGATCGTACAAAGTAGCGAGTAGCTGCAATGATGGATGGCGAGGCGTCTGTAATTTGCCGAAGAATCCACGGCGGCTCGCGGCTCCCACCCAAAGGGGGGGATTCGACATTGAGAGGGGGAAAGTGTTGGCAACACATGCCGTCGTGCCGTCACTGAGTCACAACACGCCAAGAGTAGGATCTGCCAGGAATTGCCTCGGATTCTAAGAACAAAGGGACAAACAGAAAAAAGCACGGTTCGCTTCGAAATATCCATCCATCCAGCAGCGCCGTGCTCCTACCCCCCACCGACACACCAATACCTCGGGCTTGGTATCATCCTCGCGGCCCGCCAAGGCAGCAGTGTCTTCACAACCCTCCACCCTCCTCATCCAACGGCTCCACCCTCACCAAAATCTCCTCCAACAAGCCCTCCAAGAAAGTCCCCACCTCCCTCCCCATCCCGACGGGCTCCGCCTTGTCAAAATGGTCAATCTCCTTGCAGACGTGCGCCAGCTTGTACACGAGTTTCCGGATCTTCTCGTGGGCCGCTTCGGCGCGCTGCTGGCGCGGTGTGACGGGCGGCGGCGGCAGGCCTGGCGCCAGCAGATCCGGGCGGGCCAGCTGCTGCAGGTGGATCTGCCGGCGTTTGAGCGCCTCCTCGAGCGCCGGGAAGATGACGTCGTTGAGCGCGTCGAGGTCCGCGTCCGGGTTGGACGGCGCCGGGGTGGGGAAGGAGAGTGGGGTCGACCCGGATGAATCGGCGTTGGGGGCTGGGCGGGGCAGCTCTTTCGAGATGAGCGGCTGGAAGTTTTGACTCGAGTAGGAGGGTTTGTGTTGTTGGGGCAGGCGCTGGGGCGGTTGGTGGGTGGGCTGCAGTTCCTGCTGCTGTTGTTGGCCGTAGAACTGGTGGACGGCGGGCTGGGTGGTGGTGGTGCTCTTCGGTTCGAGCGGCTGGGGCTGGGCTGTGGTCGCACCTTGCAAAGGATATGGAGGCGGCGGTTGTTGCGGCTGCATTCCGCGGAAGGGGGGTATCTCCGGAATTCTCATCGGGACTGGCCTTGACGAGGATGCTGTGGAGTGCGCTAAGGGGCTGTGGGGATGGATGGCCGACCCCAGATTCATCACGCCCATCTCTCGCTGCAGCTGCTCTTGCAGCACGCGGTCGTAATCTGGTGAGCTGGCCCCCGGCACTGGCGGCATTGGCTTCGATACGAGAGACGCGCGAGGCGTCTCTGGACCTTGTGGGAATTTCTGCGGTGAGCTTGGCAGCGGGACCTTGCTTGGTGATGAGGGTGTGGCAGCCGTCGGGGTTGGCAATGGTTTCCTCTGAGGGGAAACCTGTCTTGATGTCCCCGTCCCGCCCCCCTTCAAGGTATCCCTAGTGTCAGTCACAAGCTTGGTTGGACTGGCTTCTCGCTTCCTCTCATCATGGTGGTCTGATGCGTCAAACGCTCTCGAAGACCTCGCATTTGTTGCTGATTCGCCCATGAGATTGAGCAGGCCTGGCCGGTGGACGACGTTGCCCCTGTCCCCTACCAGACGCACAGTCCCGAAGTCCCACATGTCTTCGTCAACGGGTCCCCGGTTCTCCTGTTGGTCGTTGTCGTCGCCCTCAAAATTGTCTTCGTCATCTTGTTTGTGATTGACGGCCCATCGGCTGTGTCGTTCGATCAGTTCCGTGAGATAGCTTGTCTTCTTCGCCCGCCTGATGAATGGATGTTTGAGAAGATCCCGAGCCGACGGCCGCTCCTTCGGATCGCGCTGGAGACAAAGCTCTACAAATTCCTTGAAGGCTCTCGTGAAGTTGCCTTCAAGACGCGGGGGTGCGTTCTTGGGAATCAGGAACAGCACCTTCATTGGGTGGATATCGGCATACGGGGGCTCGCCGTTGGCAAGCTCCAGCGCGGTGATTCCCAAAGACCAGATGTCAGCCTTGTGATCGTAGCCGCTCTGCTTGATGACTTCGGGCGCCATCCAAAACGGCGTCCCCACAAAGGTGTTCTTCTTGGTCATTGTCGCCGATAATTGACCCGAAACACCAAAGTCCGCCAACTTGACCTGACCATTGGCGGACAGCAGGATGTTCGCCGCTATTTGGCAGTGTCAGCAGAGCCGCTTTCTAGGGGGGGGCTGGAGAGGCCGGGGCGCCTACCCTTGATGTCTCGATGCAACTTCTTGTCCGAGTGCAGGTACTCCAGACCAAGAAGCAGCTCGCGGACAATGATGGCAATGTAGTCTTCTCCGATCAGGCCCGGTTTCATGAGGTCTGCGCAGCTGCCGCCAGAGCAGAATTCCATGACGATCCACAGCTCTGCGCCCTTGGCGTACGAGCCATAGTATTTTGTGACGTAGGGCGACTGCAGCTCCGACAGGATGGCAATCTCCTGGATAATGTCCTCAACCTCATCCTCGGCGCTCTCGATATCGATGACCTTGATAGCAACGGATTGGCCGGTGCGCTTGTCCACGCTATCACGATGTTAGTGACCTGGTAAGCCCGACATCAAGGGATATGGGCATGCGGCCGTCGAAACGTACCCTTTGTAGACCTTGCCAAAACTCCCTCCGCCTGTTGGCCTGGTCAGTCGCTGTCTTTCCAGGTGTGCGCACGAGAGACCCAACCAATGCAGTATTCCTTGGTATAGAGCATTTCCGGGTCCAGTGATCCCTCGGCATCGTCGTAGTCCCGGTTTTCGCGATCCGCCATGGTGAGTTTGTTCCTTGCTTGGGCCGGGACGGGACGGGACGTCGAGCCGGAGTTGTTTGCTGTCGAAGCTGCAGCACGGCTCTCGCCTCACATGTGCTCTAAAATGTCTTTCCTTGCGCCAACCAGGTGTCCTCCGGAAGGCGTACGTTTCGCTCCGTTGCTCGAGGTTGCCGCCGGAGAAGGGAGGCCGGTGCGGTGGCCGCGCCCTCAAGAGATCGGCCTGAACGTGCGAATGCGAATCGGTCGAGCTCGGATCGAGAGCCTTAGAAGGCGCAGTTGCTTCAACGGGGGATACGGCCGGGAGAAAAATGGATGGACTAGAGAATGTGCTGTTAGCCCGAGTGTCAGCCAAAGGCAGAGAGTGGCTGTTGCGTGTGGTTATTCTGCAAGAAAATGGGCGGTGGGAATCTCTCCACAGGAGCCGCAAAGTCGTAAACCGTTGCGCAAGAAGGGTGGTGTTTCTTTTGTGTAAGTGGCCTGGGCATGGAGACTGCAGCACAGCATCAAGTGCACATACATGTCTCGTCTCTTCCACTGGTTGGATGTGAGGGCGTGTTCGTCTGGGCCGTTGACGGGGGCGGGGAACCTGGCTCGGGGAACACAACTTTGATGTTCAGACTACAACCAACCCGTAGCGGAACCAAATTCGGGCGACAGAGTCGAATTCCCGAGATGCTCCTCTAAGGTAACTTGGAAAAGGAACAGCCTCCCTGCGGTTGCGCCTGGCACCTGCGTCACTGGGGAGGACCTCTGGTTGGGTGTTTGGTCACTGGTTGCCAGAGAGGCCATGTGGGGTCGACACAACAGGCCCAAGATTTGTTTACTGGCCCGCAAAGCCCTGGCGGCATGTTCCCAGCCCCGCCCTCCACCTGCCAGGGGCAAGCGCCCGCTTTTCTGGGCCGCTCGGAGCTTTCTCCCAGAGACGCAGACAAGGGGTGACACAGACGAGACAGGGACACGGGAATCTCCAGCAGCGACGACACCTCGAGCCAGAAACAGCGCCGAGAACAATGCAATCATTCGTCAAGGACAATGGCAAACCCATTTTTTCTTTCTTTGGCATCAACTGCATGAGGCCGAAGTAAGAACATGCACTAACGCGGGAATCAAGTTACAGTTGCGCATTGCTGCGATGGCGCGACACTGCGTTTTCCTCCTGCAGCACCGCCAGGACACCAGACAAGGTAGCAGACAGAGAGATCATGTATCCTGGGTCCAAGTAATGTTATTCTGTATCCCATACAGAATCTGCGAGCTGGAGTATAACACCGGCCGCCAGTGCCTTGTGTGCACAAGTTCTTTGCTGCTCCATGTCACAGGAACCACTCAGCTGTGTCCAGTCGATGGCGCCGCAACACCAGCCCACGAAACCCTGGCCGACACGCACCACATTGCATTTTTGTGGTGTCGCATGACGAATCATTTGCCGTCTCCTCGCCCATCAACCCCGAGAAGGGCAGATACGGCAGCCCCTGGTTGGCTACAGCTGAGGTGAGCCTGGCATCTCAGCTCCTCCCGAAGCCCAAAAAGGAGGGTCTCGATTGGACACGGGCTCTCAACCAGAAACACCCGCACTCACCAACGTCGATCTCCCGCAAAGCACATATCTGTACGGTGGGTACACTCCTACACTGAAGGTATCCACGAGCAGACCGAAGCAATGCCAATGCTACTATGGTAGGTCTCTATTGCCTGGTGTCTGCCAGCAAGAGAATGCAAATACGCCCTGCCGAGCCCCTCAATGCCGGGAGCCCATCGCTATTATCACGCCGATTCCACCCAAATCAAGGAACCCCCGAAACAAAGGAAAAGCCCATCGCATCTTTGACAAACCCACAGTCTATCCGCCCAGACCTCATGTTTCCCTGGCGCCCTTCTAGTGCAATCCACCGTTTGCCCCATGCGAAATGCCCGGCCGAGGGGATGGTACCGCGCCGGACCCGGAAGCCAGCTGAGGATAGGAGACGGGTGACGGCCCCACCTCGGATCCTTACTCCTCAATAAACTCGAGCATGACCGTACCGTTGGCCAATCCAGCCTCCTGAATGGTCTTGTCGAGATGCTCGATCAAGTCCGCGCCCTGCGGCATCGACTTGAGCTCAAACTCGACGCCCTCCTTGCCCTCCAACGGCTCAGCCTTGAGCCACTCATAAATACGGGAAACGTGGTCGTCGAGGCGGAACCGTCGGATGATTCGCCCCGGCGGATTTCTGACCTGCAGCCTGGTCGTCGTCTTCGGATCCGCTGGTGGTTCGACGTGTGGCTGGTCTGAGGGGATCTTGGAAAACGCAGACTCTTGCGCCGCAGCTTCTGGCTCCGCCGCCTCTTCCCTTCCTTTGCCCTTATCTTCTGCCAAGGCCCCCGTCGACTTGGTGAGCTCGTCGGGATCTTGAATATTTGGTTGGTTCACTCGGCCATTCGCGTCCAGGCTATTCTGCAGCGCCATCTCGAGCATCTCCTCTTCTGTCATCCGATCCACATCTACCACGCGCTCGGGTCGCTTAGCCTTCGACACAGGGTTCTTGATGTGCGCAGACAGGCTGTACCGATCCAGAAACTCGGCGAGCTGGGCGTGGAACTCGAGAGCGCCTGGGAAAGGACTTCCACTCCAAACTTTGACCTGCTCTCCCGTCCGGGGGTCAATAATGGAGACGTGTGGGTAGTTGTTGGGGTTCTGGTGGCCTTCGTTGGGAAAGTAGAACGTGATGTATTGCTCTGCCGCGAAATCGCTCTTGTCGTATTGGAGGAAGATGAAGTTCTCGTTGACCAGCGACTTCACGGTAGCGTCCTTCCAGATATCGCGGTTCAAGGCTTGGCAGTTGAAGTCGGACATGTCCTGGAGGTTAACCAAAAGCCACTTCTTGCTGTCCTTGCCCTCATCCCTAGCCTCATCCCAACTAAGATGTGACATCATGTCATATGGAGGGCGGAATAGATCTGCTAAGCGAGACGCTCGGTTGGCCTCGACCGCCCCGAGCGCCGCAGGCCGCGGACGAGCATTATCGTCCCAAACGGACTGGGCGAAGGGGTTGTTAGGCCGGGCTAAGGGGTCTTGTCAGCATGAGGGCCACTGAAAGCTTCGAAAAAGCGTCACCGCTAACGCACCTCGGGCCTGCTGTCTTCTCCGCATCTGTTCAAGCACGGCAGCGTGGCCGTCGTCACCGTCATCAAAGTTTGGCCCAACCAGGGTTTCGGTTGTGCGGGCCATAGGAGCTCGCACATCCTCATCCACACCTCCGGCTTGGCCACTGCCACCACCCGAGTACAGCTCCTCCTGCAGCTTTTTTGCCATGGCTGCGTCTTCCTCCTCTTGAGCTTGCCTGGCAACGTTGACAGCTTCGTCCGTCTCGTCCGTCTCGTCTTCGGTCATCAGGACATCATCGTCAGAATCTATGTGAATGACGCCCTGAGCGTCTTCACGGCCGACTTGCGGGCGGTTTGGCCGGGCGGATCGACTCGCAGAGGTTGTGCTGCCGACGGCCATCGTGGACGAGCCGGCGTTGCTCAGCGACCGCTGTAAGTCTTCGTCGGTGAACCAGAGCTGGACTGCTTGTTCGAGCTCCGAACCGCACAGCTCAAGGATCCGTTCGGCCGCGGTGCGGTTGGCACCCGTGATGCCCATGAAGGCCTCGATGTCTTCGGTGTTCGCCATTTTGACGAAGCGGCGTGGGTTGGCGTTTTGTCGGGGAATGCCTAACCTTCTCTGACAGGTACCCCCCCAGTGTCGACAGTTGGGTCGGTGCTTGGCTTCGTGAGTTGCAGGTGGCGGGGCGGCGGTTGGGCGAGGACGATGCGGGCGGCGATAAGGCTCGAAGGGTGTGGAGCGGGGGAGGGGGAGGAGAAATCGAGCCCCACGCTTTTGAGTGCGCCCGACCTTGCAAGAAATGCCCAGCTGAAATTCCAAGACAGAGGGAGAAGAAAGCCCGGTTGTCTGCGTGGAAAGAACTTCGTGGAAGCCCGTGGGTGCTGGGCGGAGGTTGGGAGCGCAGGGCCGGTGAATGAAACAGCTTGTGGAAGGCACGGGCACAGGCAACACACTCAACGCCTCGAGCTCGCGCGTCGAAGGCGGCCACCTGTGACGCAAGGTCGAGCGAAGCCGGATCATTCCACCCCCGACCCCACTAAGAAGCGCGTCAGGGTTGGGGTTGCGCGCGGCTCTGACTCCCGACCTGCAGCCATCCCAGGCCTGCATCCACCAACAAGGGACGACAGCAGTGGCAGGGCAATCCAGTTCCTCGATGCTCCAAGTCGCGTACCTGGCCGACTTATAGTACTTGGCGACGACCGAGGCAGTGGCCAGTAGCAGATGCCTTCAAGACAATGAATATCCGCATTGTTGCCGCTCTGCAAAGTGACTTTCCTAGCCTCTTTGCTTACTAATTGGGTAGAATCACCCAGCGGGCGGAGCGAGTCTTTTCAGGGCCCATTGCGCGTGCCAGGGCAGCCTGCGAGGGGCGCTGCTGATGTGTCGCTGTGGCAGCCTTCCTGCCCGGGTTGGTTGGTCCAGGCATGGAAAACCAACAAACCCCCAGCTCTCACCCACCCAAATCCAGACCCACGACAACTCAACCTTTGAGTTATCAACCCTCCCCCTGAGGCGACGGGCCATATTTTTCCGACACCAGAGGCTTTTTCGACCGAAGTTCATTTCTTCTGCGTCTGGTTGTGAACACTCCGTCGCCCCAACCCCTCCCTGAACATCTCCCCGCACGGGGATGCTATCAGCTCGCACCGTCATCCCCTGACCATGGCCGCGCCCGTTGACGCGAAGAAAGAGCTGGATCTCATTGAAAAGGTCGAATGGCGAATCTTATCTGCCTCGTCGGACGAGAAAAAGCTCCAAGGGCTGCTAAAGATCTACCTGGCCCCCTTGCTGTTGAAGGCGGGCAGTGAGCATGTCGCGGTCCGGAACAAGGTAGACTCGACTCTCTACGCTCCACTCCAGTATTTGAGTCTCATCGTGCCCCAAACAGGTCATATCCACATGCCAGACCATCAACAAGCTTATCAAGGCCCCAAGGTACGCTTCGCCTGGTACCCAGCCCCGTCAAGCGGTTGTATCTGGGCTGACTCCGTTGGGCAGCATCGTCCTTCCTGTGGGTGCCCTGCTTGACCAATACAAAGCAACAGAACAGGCCCTCATCAAGCACTTCGACTTGATTTACATACAACACAGCGTGGGGAAACTGGACACCGATGAGCAGCGAACTCTGGTCCCCAAAGCCCTCCGCGGCATCAGCACTGGCTCGACAGCCTCCATCAGCCAGCTCTTCAACGTTACTCTGCGCATGCTCCCTGCAGTTAAAGTTCCCCCACGTGGAAGCAAAGAGGATGTTGACTTTCGGGAGTCAATGGGTTTAGCGGACCCGAACGACGCCAAGTTCGTCGCTGAGTGGTTCGGGAAGCTGCTTCTGTTGCGAGCAAACACGTCAGGCCCGACCAAGTCCCCGGGCTTGACAGAGGCAGACATCAATTTCCTCACTGGCGGCAAGCCGGAGACGTGGGACCCTGCGGCTGGGGGACTGAACCTCTTGGAAACGCGGATCCAAGTCGTCAACCTGCTAGCTAGCGGCGCATTCACCGATGATGAAAGGTTTATCCCCGCCATCTACGCCGCGTCTAGTGCCGACTACCGGATTTCAGGTGTCGGAGATGACTTGCTAAAGCGGAGCTCGGTCTCCCTTGAAGACGAGACGCTGGCCCGGAGGCTATTCGAAGCACACTCCAGGTTACCCGCGCCATACCGGATTCGCATTCTCGGTGTTCTGAGCAAGTCGGAGACTGCGACCACATTTACAGATGAGATCCTGGCCGCCTTTCGCCGGAACGTGGCCGGTCAAGCCGAAGCCGGCGACGCCATGCAGATCGATGGCCAGCCCGTGGCCGCCAAGCCCTCCGGTCTCGAGCTCAACAAGCTCCACCGCGCCCTGTTCGAGTTCATCAATTGGGTTGCCCGGATCGGGCCCAGCAAAACCGACTACAACAAGATAGGGCCACCGCTCGTTGAGTTGCTCAAGGATTTCGTGACGGATCAGGGCTGGCCGAAGCCCGGGCGACAGTCGCTCGACGAGAGCGCACTGCGCTCCAGGGCATATGAGACCATCGGCATCCTCGCCAAAGGGGCGTCCATGTCGGACAACGATCGGCTGTCTCTGGCTGGGTGGCTGTTCCGCTCCCTTTCCGAAGACCCGACCCCTGATGTCGTTGTCAACATCGACGGGGCACTGTCCAGTCTCACAAGTCTCTTCAAACCACCGCACGGCTTCGTTGTCAACACACAGTTACAGTCCATCCTCCTGACGTACATGATCCTGAAAGATGACGACGGGGATGTGGTTCGTAGCTCCCGCCATGCTGTCGCCAAATGGGCCAACAACTGCCTTCCGTTCTCCGATGTCTACGCGCGGTGGATCGATATCCTCGCCATCGCCGGCCGCCCCGACGAGCGCAGCGATGTCGTCGAAGAGGGCCACAAGGGCCTCGATCCCTGGACATACCATGCCAATGACGACAAGTCTCGGGCCCTTCCGAACTGGAAAGAGATGGTCCAAATGTTCTTCAAGGAAGCCATTGCGCCGCTCAATGCTTCTCCTCTCTGGAGCCAGGGGCCGGGAATGGATGTCGACGACAGGGGCGTCTTCGTCAACTTCCCTGCCGAGTCGCTCCCGGCATTCCCTGTTGCTGTGGACTATTGCAAGCGCATCTTGTTTCTAGCAGCGCTGCAGGACTTCCAGATCGAGCCAGGATGGGAACGACGGCTGGGTGCATTGGCGCAGTCTGACCTTGCGAGCCGGCAGACCATTCGCGGCTCTCTGTCCACGTTCACCCGTCAGGAACACGCCCTCTTCCGCCTACTTCACGCCTCGTTTGAGGGGATGATTAAGGAGGACGTCCGAATTGCCGAGACATGTGCTCGGTCGTTTGTGGACATTTCGTCCTTGTCCCCGAGAGCCGTTCTGGAGCCCCTTGCGTCCCGCTCCATGGAACTGCTGCCCCTGGTCAAGTCCAACAAAAAGGAACTTCGGGTGCTCGGCTCCAAGGCGTTTGGAATTCTTGCTGCTCATCCCTCAAACTCTGCCGAGTCTGTCGCCAGCTCCACGGAGACCTTGATCACCATCACCAAGACCCTCCCGTCAGCGGTGGGATCTGAGCTCAACGCAGTTGAAGGCGCCTTTATTGCTCTTGCCCACCTCGTTTCGCGGCGCATATACTACTCCGGGTCACTGTTTGACGGCACTGTTGACATCGCCCAAGTATTTCCATCTCTCGACTCGGTCTCGTCGGCTACCTTGTCCACCCAAGAGGCCCTTTTCGAGGCATACTCCCAACTTTGGACCGCCGCCGTTAATACAGCGGTAGGAGCACAGGACACCGCGGAAACTTTCCACAGCTTCATTTCAAAAGCTTTCATTGAGCCGCTCGCCGGTCAGGCCAAGAAGGGCAATGAAAAGGCCATCACCGCGCTTGGGAGACTCTCCATATCAATCCCAGCAACGGATACACCAATCGGCAGCACGGCAAACGATACCCTTGGCTCTATCCTCGAAAAGCTATACTCATTGTACGAGATTCGGCAGGCCGAAGTCCACTTTGCCGTCGGGGAAGCCATCGCAGCCGCAGTCGCGTGTTGGGATGCCGAAGTCGTCCAACTTACCATCGATGTCCAGGCCGAGGGGGGCAGCTATCGAGTACCCAAACGCTCTACACGCCTCGCCGCAGTCTTGGAGAAGCTCTTGACAGATTGCAAGACTACCAAGCCATCTTTGCTGAAGGCGTCCGGCATCTGGCTGTTCTGTGTCATCCAGCATTGCTCGCATTTGGAAGATGTCCAGTCGAGGCTCAGAGAGTGCCAAGTTGCTTTTATGCGCCTCCTTAGCGCAAGAGATGAGCTCGTCCAAGAAACCGCGTCACGAGGCCTTGCCCTCGTGTACGAGAAGGGAGACTCGGACCTCAAAGGCGAGCTCGTCCGAGACCTCGTTTCGTCCTTTACCGGCTCAGGGCCGCAGCTCAAAGTCGACCAAGAGACAGAGCTTTTCGACGCTGGGGCTCTTCCAACCGGCGATGGCAAGTCCGTCACCTCGTACAAGGACATCGTTAGTCTGGCGAACGAAGTTGGTGACCCCAGCCTGGTGTACAAGTTCATGTCGCTAGCGACCAACGCTGCGACATGGTCAACGCGGTCCGCCTTTGGCCGGTTCGGGCTCAGCAACATCCTTTCTGAGTCAGAGATTGATCCCAGGCTCTACCCCAAGCTCTATCGATACCGATTCGATCCAAATCAGAACGTTCAACGCTCCATGAATGATATCTGGAAGGCCTTGGTCAAGGATTCTGCCGCCGTGATGGATACGCACTTCGAGAGCATCATGAAAGATCTCTTGAAGAGCATCCTTGGCAAAGAGTGGCGTGTACGCGAGGCCAGCTGTGCTGCTATTTCCGACCTGGTGTCTGGGCGGCCGTTCCAAAAGTACGAGTCTTACTACAAAGACATCTGGACATGCGCACTCAAGGTTCTTGATGATGTCAAAGCCACCGTCCGGAACGCCGCACTGCATCTCTGCATCGCGCTCTCCACGACGCTGGTCCGGCAACTCGAAGAGTCAGGCTCCACGACCACAGCGAAAGCCATGATGAACGAAGCCCTCCCCTTCTTACTCTCCGAGAAAGGCATAGAGAGCAGTGCCGAAGATGTCAAGTTATTCGCAACCATCACGGTTATGAAGATCGCCAAGAGCGGCGGCGACGCTCTCAAACCGTACATCCCGACCATGGTTCCTCATCTTCTTGGCCTCTTGAGCACGATCGAGCCCGAGGCTATCAACTACCACTACCAGCGTGCGGGCGAAGACAACCGCGAGAAGATTGACAAGCTCCGCAGCGCCATGGTCTCCCGCAGCCCCATCGCTGAAGCCATCGAAAATTGTCTCCGCAGCGTCGACGACGCAGTCATGAAAGACCTCGCCCCCAGGCTCCAGGAAACCATAAAGACCGCCCTGGGCATGCCCACCAAGATCGGCTGCGCCCGCGTGCTCTCGACGCTCGCCACCCGTCACGCCCCTTCCTTCGCCCCGTACGCTCCGGCTTTCCTAGTCCAGATGGAAAAGCAAAGCCTCGACCGCAACGACGAAGTCAGCCAGAACTATGCCCGCGCCGCCGCCTACCTCATACGCGTGGTGCCGACTCCGGATGCCAAGACGCGCTTTGCCGACCGCCTCATCGCTCTCTACCTCTCCTCCGAAGACGAGGCGCGTCGCCAAAAGGTCGCCGATGCCGTCCTCGCCCTCTCCAAGATCTCCCCGGACCATTTCACCGCCCTCGAGACCCAGCTCCTGCCCTTTGCCTTCCTGGCCCGCCACGACACCGACGAGTACGTCCGAAAGGCTGCCCAGGCTGTCTGGGACACGCATGCCGGCAGCACCAGCCTGACCGTTGTGCGCTACCTGACCGAGGTCGTGGCGCTTGTCGAGAAGTGTCTCGGCGCCGCGCAGTGGGCGCTCAAGCATGCCGGCGCGCTGGCCGTGGCGGCTGCTGCCGCCGCGGTGGTAGCTGCGGGGGAAGGGTCGGGACGGGTGAGCGTGGAGAACCTGAAGGCGGTCTGGCCCGCGTACGAGAAGGCGCTGGCGTTGAAGACGTTTGAGGGGAAGGAGAAGCTGCTGGAGCCGTTTCCCGGGTTTGTCGGGGCGAGCAAGACGTTGTGGGCCGAGGATGCGGCGCTGGCGGGGGTGTTGAGGAAGGTTGCCGTGCGGGAGGCCAAGAGGAACAATGAAGCGTATCGGCCGCACGCGTTCCGGTGTCTGTGGAAGGTGGCGGCCGAGAGGGAGGATTTGGACATGCTGGACGAGATTGTCGAGGTTGTGGAGCCTTATGTGGTGGTAGAAGAGGAGGACGCGGATGCCATGGATGTGGATAGCAAGCCCAAGGGGCCCAAGGGGAGAGGAGGTGGTTTGGATCTCAAAACTCAGACGGTCTGGGCTGCTTTGGAGGCGGTTGTGAGGGGGTACAACCGGGCGCAAATGAGGCAGGAGCCGGTGGTGGTGCTGCGGAAGGTTGTGCTCGCTCTCAAATCAGCTGCTGGGAGCCGCGGCAAGACACTGAACGCCCCGTCTCCGTGTATTTCGAGACTGGAGTACGCGACCATCAGGCGGACGTTTTGGTATGACTGTGTGAAGGAAGTCCTAGGGGACGCGGCGGGCGAGACGGCTGCCTCTGACGGTCAGGGGAGTGGGAGTGACGGTAAGGAGGTTGTCACATGGTTTCTCAACACCCTGGATCTGGGGGCGGAGGACGCGGGAACAGAGGAGCAGCGTCTTGCCAGGGTTAAAGCGGCCAAGGCTACGATACAACTTGGCAACGCGCATGCTGGGCTGGCGGGGGATGGTGGGTGGAAGGCCGAGGTGAGGGGTGTTGTTGTCGTGGCGTTGGAGAAGGATAGGTCTCTTGAAGTGCAGAGAGCTTGGAGGGATTGTCTGCAGTTGTTGGAGTAGATTCACGATGGGTAGGTTGCCCGATTTAGAGGCTGGGAATCACAACTTCTACCGTGTTTCACAGCAATCCTGTCTTGAAGTTCCTGCCGCAGGGTGGATTTGGGGTCACTTGGGTAAACTACCTCGGGAGTTTCTCCCATCTCATCCATGATTCAATTCACTCACAACTGGGAGTACGAATACAAGATAATTACCTGCTATTATACGGCGCTGTGAAGCTGAACGCTGTTTGAATATGCCTTGTTGGTGCCATGTCATGCTGTTCTGTTGAATCAGGTTCATGTCTTCCTCCTTAGGCAAGCTTTTGCCAATTTTGGTGTCAGTGGAAGAGGACATGAAACTACCGGTTGCGACAGCCCGCAACGTGGCAGGGAGACTCTTGGAATGAATCTCTGCCTCACGACTCCTAGAGTCCTAGCAACTTGGATGGACGTGCCCCGAGGCCTGAGAACTCCGGGAGCAAGGTCCCAGCGGGTAGGGCGATGTTCTAGACGTCGCGGACGGATGTCACCGTCGGCCACACTCCGGTCTGGTTTCACGGCTCATCCGACGAGGACGGAATCCATCGGCGTAAACAAGAGCAACAAGGTTGAGTTACCGTCACGGTAGGCCTCCCTCTTTGAAATGACGTACAGCTTGACAGACTCGCATGGTTGCCCTCGTCCCTAACCATTCCATCTGATCTTCCAGACCGTCCGTCCACACACCCCAAGGTCTAGCGGGTGGATGATTTGGCAACGGTGACGACACCACCAAACGTCTGCGGGCAAGCGTCTTACCGCCGGACAGGAGACAGCAAGAAGAGCTTGGATGTGCTGAAGCAGCTTGGACATCTCGATTTCGCTTTGGGCGCCTCAGGCGACCCACATATGGATCTAACGTCCTTTGTGGTTCTCAGGAAGAAACCTGAAAGACTTGAACCTTGGTTGAAAGTAGGTACCTACTGTCTCGGGAGAAATCAAGACCCTCGATGGCTCCTCTTGTGGATGGTGGGGACGAGCGGGAGTCTCAAACCGCCAACCCTACAAACAGAGCCCAAATTTGCAAGCGGTGACTGGAGCACGCGCTCCCGCAGGTTAGTCACTGTTGTGTTCCTCTGCTTGCTGGCCAAGCCGGCCTGCTGCAGTGCATGGTCATGCAGGGAGAGTCATTTCAATGGCGGCGCGAGGATACGAATCTCGGATGCTCTCGGTGGCATCCATACCATGGCTCGAGCACACGCTCGAAGCAATACACCACTCGGAGGTATTCCGTTCGTGGAGCTGGCTGATGCATGCATTGAGCTCCTAGTCCGAGCCTCTGGAACGCGGGAAAGGACGTTGTTGGCTTCGAGGCTCGTCCGCCCTGTGTTTGTTGACGATGACTGATTTCGGTTACCGAGCCACAACTAGCAAATCAATGATGCCCTGCAGGCTGTCGTAAAGTAGGGCAAAGGCGGGTGCCGGAAGCCTCTTCTTGAGTTCGATATCAAGAGTGCGTGGTCGTGGTGACGATGGGCTTGGCTTGGCTTGTGCGAAACACGAGGCGCGGGGGGTTTGTCGGGGGCTTACGTGCGGAAAACTAGAGCAGGCAGTACGGATACTGCCTCGTACAGAACGGACCCTCCATGTAGCAGTGCAGCGAATAGAGAAGTCCGCAGAAACTGCAGCGATGCGGGCGCGCATCCGGCAGACAAACCCCAGGCCCGTGATAGCGACACCCCCAACCAGAACTTGACGCACGGGGTCGCTCTGGCTGACTCGTGTTCGAAACTGAGAAGGGGTTCGAGGACGAATCAATCATCTGGGGTAGAAATGCGGCTGGTTCGGTTGGATGGTGTGGAAGACGAATGATTCAATAGTAGTGTAGCTTAAAACCTCGATTGTGGACGGTCGTCAACGGAAAGCTGGGGGTCTGTAGAGGGAGAGAGGGCCGGCACACAGGTGTGGGGCCTTTCGGGCAAGCGGCGGAGATAACAAAACACCACATGTGACGGACAGATACGCAGGGATCCCGGTTGCGGACCAGCCCAACGGTTTGCAAGTCCGCTGGGTTGAAAAAGAGGTCGGCGGCATGGACTGCACATACGAAGCGACTTGAGGCCACTGATCCCGATCAGGACGGACTCGTGCCTGACGCCAAGGTCGAGCTTGGACTTGGACGGTGGTATGCAGTTGATGGCCAGGCGGCGTCGCTCCCACGGGAGCGGTGGCACAGCACCACGATCTGGTTGATGTGGCGGGCTGATTCGTTGATCCATCTCATGCAAGTGATCGAAAATGTGCATTGTTGACTTGCATGTGGCCAGGGCCGCTTGAGTGCCGAGCGCCTGTTCTGGCCTTAGCGCCGCATGCCAGAACGGCTTTTGAGGAGAACTCGAGAGCAGAGACGCTGCGCGACGCGAGTTCTGCAGTTCCGCGCCTCAGAGGGGTGGAATGCGCGAGATTTGATTGCCGAGGACGCGGCCAGTGCCAGCTGAGCTTGACTCGCTCCACTCGGCCATGACGTCCGAGAAGCTTCGACGGGTTCGTTCGATGGCTTCTAGTCTGTGCGCCTCCAGCTCGCATCCCTGCCGAGCCCTAACAAAGCGGGCCTCTGGCTGGCGTTTGGGACCGCCACCGAACCATGGCGGCTGAAAGACGGGCGGACAGACCGGAGAGGCCTCTTGTGGAGGCCCGGTCCGAGACATTGGCTGCCCATTTCCGTGTTTCCCGGAGTCGAGGGCGAGAGGGTGAGGGCTTTGCGCCAAAGAAGTGCCCGGATTGGATTGGCCATTTGTCTGGTTGAAGATGGGATGATGCTCCGCGGCGTGAGCGCGCCTCTGGACCGAAGTACACAACTGCGCAAGTAACTCCCAGAATACATTCCACCCCGGAGCCGCCACGACGACCCGGCATGGAGAAAGCCAGCATCCCCTGGCTGGCGTTGCCTGATTCGCGGCCAGGGTTGGTTCCGCCGTTTGTTTCCATGCATTGGCTTGGCCCAGTCACGAAACGAAACAGTGCGGAATGCCGGCTGGACCAAACGGCGAGATTGACGATGGATGCTTGTCGTCTGCCGCTGGGCAGGCTCGAGGCAGGGTCTGCGTGGATTCTCCTAGCATCGCAGTCCGGCGGGTTTTTTTCTGTTCTTTTCCTGTCCTCGACAGAATTTGCTCCCTCTCTGCTTCGCGCATCCCCACCGGAATACTTGGTAATCCTGGGCGCACCCCACCGCGTTGGGAAGCGAACAACGATTGCCGTGCCCCGATCTCGTGGCTTGGTCGGAGGCTGCAGTGGGGAATGGCTGCGTCGCTGGGAGGGACCAGGGGCTGCGGGTGCTGGCTCCCGTTTGCTGGCATGCTGCTGCTGCCTGGTGCTTAGGTCCGCATCAGCGAGCCCACGGCAGGTCTGTTTGCTGCCGACTTCCAGGTTCAGGTGGTTACTGTGGACATCCCGCCGCCCATCACCCACCTCCACAGCACCTTGCAAGAGTGGTGGTGCCGGAAAGTGGACACGGGCAATGTCCACGGCATGCGGTTGCCCTGGCTGTCGCCAGTGTTGCACTGCGGTGCAACGGTGAGGGAGAGCTGGACCGGGAGGGCCTGTTGATGCCAGGTCAGAGCTCCCGTCCGTTCGGGTTGTCTGGGGCAGGGCAGGGACTGTAGCTCGCTCCAAAGCGCAGCCATCGGCCGAGGCAATGCCGCCTGTGAGCCTTGTCGGATCATGGCTTCATGCTTCGCGGTATGAATCCGCTCACCGGCCACGAAGTAA
>FTCU01000803.1_pt1 | contig 18332 bp, 18 predicted proteins | sample 1639521 | NCBI WGS metagenome assembly FTCU01 (sample SAMEA3914864, study PRJEB12502) | metagenome | biome: forest; material: soil | place: USA | collected 2012-03-12 | depth 0.3 m
TGTGCTGCGGGCGGATACGAGGTCCCCTGGCCCCAGGACCGTCTGTCCGTGTCGCGCTGTGGAGACGAACGAAGTGGAGGAACCGAGTCGCCGTACCCGCTCGATGTCGCGCCGGCGGCGTATTGGCCGTTGCCTCGCCCGCCGTTTGCGGGTTCTTGGCTGTAGCGTCGCTGGGCGCGGAGCCTCTCGAAGGACGAATCCGGATGGGCGCCTGGTCGGTGTTTTGGCGGCGGTGGGGCGTTGTAGGAGTAGTCTTGTTCGTCGTGGTAGGGCTGCTGGTACTGCTGCTGGTACTCCTGCGGGTACTGTTGTTGCTGGTACTGTTGTTGCCGGTGACGAGGAGGGGACGGGCTCGGCCGGCCAAGAGGTTGGCGTTCGGCCATCCTTTCTTCTGAGTCGTACCGGGGCTGCGCCATGTTGATCGCGGTCAGGAGTCGACTGGCGCGGTGCTGCTCTCACGGACTGCAACGGTCGCGGTCGGGGTCGGTCTCCACCGGAAGCGTCGAGAGTGGAATCGACAGTCGCCTTCTCGGGATCAGATGGCGAATCGAAATTGGCTGGCAGAATAGGGAATTAGTGGAGGAAAACCCCAGGTGGTGGCACCGCAAGCGCTGTGTGTGGCTTGGATGGTTTCGTGTTGAGAATAGGGTGCGCTGAGTGTGTTCCGCAGGCCCGTTTCTGTGCTCGTATTTGGGCTGCGCCCCCCTGTTGTTCCCGTTGGACAAGGCGAGGGTCGATGCAGGATCTCACACAACATGCAGTCCCCCACAGCAACCTGGAACCCCGCCGCGAACTTGGCTCGGCCGACCTCGAATCCGGCGCGCGATGCGCTCCCTGCAGCTGTCAGAAGCACCGGATTTGCGCACAGCGAGTGATGCGTCTGCGGCGCAACCCGGGTGCGCGCCGATGTCTCAAAGTTGCTGAAAGAATAGACGAGACAGAAGACAGGAATGCAGAGCCTCGTGTCTGGGAAAAGAAAGACAGCAGGGCTCTGCCAAGTCCGGGGGCTGCATGCCAAATTTGGAGTCGCATCTGGGGCACAGCAAGTCAGCGAACCGCAGACGCTAACGTCAATAAGTTACGGCTGAAGTCTGAGGTGGAGGACAGCCCGAAAAGTGGAGCTGGCCCCTGAAACCCGGATCTGAGATTGGCTCAAAGCTGGTTGGCTGGACAGCCGCAAGCATCCGCACAGGCAGCCCGTCGGTCCACCAGAGGTTTTGGAGGCCCCGAGATGCTCCCGGGCGTCGACTGGAATCGGACACGAATGCAGGAATTTGCATAGGATATCTGCTAGTTGACACTATTCGATTCGTGTCCCAAAGAGCCGACGGATAGTCCCAATCTTGCTTCGCTAGACTGCTGCAGGCCGTCGTAACGATCGGGGGGGGGGGGGGCAAGGGCGCCATTTTTGTCCCGACAGCCAAAAGGTCCTCCGAGGGAGACGGGCCCGGGCTCAGTGGGGCTGAATCCCGCTGCAGCTGCCCAGCCGGGAGCCCCCGCCGCATGATTACATCACATCCGTCATGCCAGGCGGTTTGCCAACTTGGCCCTCGACGCTGATCAAGAGTCAAGTCTCCCAAAACTCGGGCTGTCGACACCAAACAGCCACGCGCGTGCGGGTTGAAAGGGATGGCCACCCTGGCGGAGAACCTCTTCGCATCCCTCGCTTCGCACAAGAGGGTGACGCAGCATCACACACCGAGGTTCGATCAGCTTGACATCACGACAACGCTGCCGTCTCAAAAACCACCTCGTCGAGGCCAGTGAGGGACATTGAAGGATTCTATGCCATCACCTTTATCCATACAGCCATCATTCCCGACGAGCCTGGGCCGAAAAACAAGGGAGCTTCCATGTCCGCAAACCCCGACCCGGTCGCCAGCAAGCAGGGCCGAATGGAATGGACCCTCCGGGCTCGTCCCCGCTTCCGTTTGTCTCGTCTCGGGAGCCGCCTTTTTGCTTCTGAGACGCCGCGTCTCCACCCCGTGTCGCAGACAGGTGGTTCCCGGCTAAGGATCGCCAGAGGCAAAAACAATGCCCAAAAACAATGCGTCAGCCGCGAATCGAACGCGGGGCCCATCGATGGCAACGATGGATTTTACCACTAAACCACTGACGCTTATTGGTTGTTGATGAGAATCGGCTTGGGAGCCAGCTCCTATCATGGCTAGTCGCCTTGCCGGCAACGCCTCCTTCTTCCGTTCGTAACTTCGGATGGAGCAGGAGTCCCAGATCACGTTGAGCGGAGAGGGATGATGGGAGCAGGGTGTTACATTTTCTCCACGGATGGCTGCGAGATTCAAATCCTCGAAGGTTCTCTCGCAAGCTTCTGAGGTCGGGCCTTGCTCGAGCGAGACCCCGAATGACGAAGCGGAACGGCTTTGTCTCGGATCAGAAATGATGTAGACCCCTGATCCCGAAGAAGATGAGAATTTTTGCCCCGTGCCCGTTGTTAACTACAGTTCTAACCATTTAAACATCTGGCATCTCACTCTTCTGTTCCTAAACCAGACAGCAATCGAGGACAAACTGAGGTTGATCAATTGGCTCAGGGACTCGGATCACGCCAAAGACAACCGTCCCCAAGAGTATGCATGTCTACATGTGACAAAGAATGTACCCATCAACGGACTAGATGGGATATGCAAACCGCCGCTTTGTCCCCTTTGAATGAAACCGACATCGGTGAAGTGAAAGTTCGGGGTCGTGCCATGATTACCGCAAGGGCAATGGACCTTATCAAGACAAGACAAGTGTGGCCCCGAGGAGAGGATCTCGATAAATAGCCGGAGCCGCCCTGGAGCCTGCTGAAGGTCGCAACACGATGGCAAGGGTTAGTCTCAGACTCTCAGTAATGTTCGAGGAAAGAAAGAGCTTTTTCAGTACCGTAAGTCTCAAACTATCAGAAATCTTGCCCTTGGCATGACGACCTGGTTCAAGCCAGTTCCGCCAGCTGGCGAGAAATCACAGCGTTTGGGGGTACAGGAAGCTCGCAGGACGGCTGTGGCAACCAAGTTGGCGTGAGCTCCGGCCACGACACGGCTCTGAGTGGGCGTCGTGAGTAAGTGAGGGTCAAGTAGGTAACCCATAACGCGAGAGTGGTGGCAAGGAGTGATGGGAGCCCGATCGCCAAAGCCACGATGGTGTCTGGGCTGATGCCGGTTTCTGATGAAGACATGAGGTGATTTTAGAAGCTGTGAGCTGCAATACTCCGCACAATGGATAGAGTTCGAAGAACCATTGGGCCATTGCATGGAATTCCAGCATTTTCAGTCCCACCGCCCCCCACAGCATGCGGCTCAGAGTTTCTCGGCCGCGGCGGTGGGCGCTGTCTTGCAGGCGCCACAAGAGGACTGTAGTTTTGTCAGCCAATGAATGACGCCCAGAGTTGGCGTGGAAAGAACTGCAACCTTGTCGCCTTTCTGCAACCAAAGGAACATGCTGACAACTGGTGTCCGACCCCCGCTGCCCAATGTTTGAGCAGAGCTCTGCCCCTTGGGCTCATCGATCCGACTTTTGCAACTCGAGGTGCATCCCGGCCCATCATTGGCCGAACAAAACTTCAATCCTGTCGTGCCGACAGCCTCAAACTTCAGGGCAACGTCGAGGGCTGATAAAAAGTTGTCACCCTGTTTCACCAAGCTGCCAGAACTGAAGTTGTACTCTACCTCTTTGTCAGAGTTCAAAATCCCCACGCCAAACCTCTCACGAACCAGAAAAGGCGGAATACATCTTCAGATTACGAGGAAAGATTGTGCCGCCTAGAAAGAACGAGCGGTACGAGTCCAGGATGCAGATTGCGCAGAGACAACCTACCTTCTCTGGACAACCAATTCCCAGTACGTCATTTTGAATAGCACTATAACCTTTGGTCAACAGAGCTCATGCTTCTCAGCAACCCCGAGTGACATGCCTTACTGGACTGGCAGCCCTGCGAGTTCCGCATCCTCCCCTACACCCGAAGTGAGACAAGATATCGGTGCCTTGGGTGCCATCCCCGCTTCTCCATCCGTCCCGACGCCCCATTTGCTGGCAACCTCAGAACTCGCTCGTGAGAGCCTACCCGAGCTTTTGACCGCTGTGCGTTTATCACCCCTTCCCCGTCGGTCGCAAGATGTCTAGCCTCACATCCGCTGCTGACGTGCTTCAATGTTGCTAATTTGCTCTAGCTGCCCCGCTTGCTTTGAGTTGAATTGAATTTTGGGCCCCCTATTCCAACAACAACTTTGTCTCGATCTGTGTAGGGCTTCCAGTTGTGACGGGTCAACCTCCTACTTGAGTCTGTCCAATAACTCAGTCACAAATATCCAGACAGTCAAATTTCTCTGCATCGGCGATTTATGGACTTTAATGAAATTCTTTTGCTTCTTGCATCTGACTCCGCGCCCCCTTCAAGTATTTCTGACGTGTAACGACGCTGAGGGCTTTGCCAAGGCAAAAATGCGTGAGAGCGGCGTGGTCCGGCACAGGGCCTCGTTGGTGCCCAGACTGATGAAAATTTTGGCGAGGAGTTGCAGCAGGGGGCGTTGATGAGACTCGTGCGCCGCCCCAGCAGGCAGGGTGGGTAGAAGGTTTGAGCGCCACCGGTGAACATGCGCTGACGGGTGTGAGAATGTGTGACCCAGCCAGGATGCATGTGGACAACTTGGGAACCGGGTGCAACATCAGCCTTGAGAGAGGCGTTTTACGCGGTTACTTCGACCCCAAAAGTCAAAAAGGCTTGAGGGGCACGGGTATTGGCAGGGACACAGCCTGGCCGTCCGTCTGATGAACGCGTCGTGGACCGGCCCCCATAAAGGCACCCTTGGACCCACCATCAAACCCAGACTCGACGTGACAGATGAGATCTGGACGGAGCCTCTCGCGCAGTAAGAACCACAGAAACCAGGACCCCGGGGCCAGCAGCGAATACCACCTTTAAGGGAATCGAGGTAGCGGGACGGGCCAACCCCCATTGGGATGCCGACCGAACTTGAAGTGCGGCCCAACGGCCCGTCAAAGCCCAGACGTTCGGAATGTCTGCCACGCGCCCACGACAGCCTCCTCCACTTTACTCGGTGTCTCAAGTTTGGCGAGCGGGACAAGCACTTGCAGAACGCGCATGACGATCTGCGCGGCCAGGTGAATCATTTGCTCTCTCGTGTCCAGGACATCCGCTCCCATGTCGAAGCCCGTTCTGATGGCGAATTCTGGACGACCCGGCTGGCCGACCACATGGCCGACTTCCGTTCCAAACCTCAGCCCCGAAAAACCGAGCGGAAGCTGGCCACCGCGCTCTCCCGTATGCACATCAGCAGCCGGACCAGCCAGGTCAACATCCCGACCATACGTGTCGGCGACAAGACGCTTTCGACACCAAATATTGCCGCTGTGCTGGGACGAACCTCTCATTTTGATGGCTCAGGGGGGCAGCGAGGAAAGGAGCATGAGTACAAAGGTCTACAAGCCGGAGCTGTTTACTTCAAGGATGGCGAGCCTTACTCCCACCCCAGGCTCTCGGGCAGCTTCCCCGACCAAACAACACCGGTTGTCGACCTACTGGCCAGGGACAGCGACAGGAGCATGCTGATGGAGCAGTGTGATGAGGGCATGCTTCGGTGGTTTCACATCCCTGCCAACAACATGGCTTGGGTTGAGGTACGCTATGGTGTCCAAGCTCCCTACTATTGGTTTATATGCTAACTCGCGAGACAAACTCAAGGAGGCCATTGCTCGCCATTACAAAGAAGTGCGTCCTGAACGAAAGGCCCTGTTCGAAAAGGCCAAGAACAATCCCAAGACTCATGAGATTCTCCGACGTGTTGGCTGGCGTGGCCACTCCCGCGGAGGCGTTGACAGACATGCGGCTCCTCATACCCGGCAGTTAGACCCCGGCTGCGAGGTTGTCAGAGGAGGGTCTGGGAAACCCAATTCCATGTGCCTATTTGTAAGCTGACCCCCCTCACTCCCTCATCTAGCGTTAGTTTCGTTAGCTAACCCCCCAAGTCACCGTACCTCCACTGGGAAACGGCCCAAGGATGGGAGAAACAATCCAAGTCCATCGATCAGGCAACACGAACGGCTATCTTGAGGAATGCCTCAGCCTCAGGCGTAGTCCAGGACAGAGTTGAAGATAACTTTCACAACGAGCTGCACGGGCACCACGTCCGTGAAACCTCCTTGTCAGCTGTCGCCCGGGAAACCATCGCGGCGTCCACGAACCACTTCCGGTCTATGGCAAACCGCGCCACCACCCGCCGGGGGGCGATTGGGAGGATATTATTCTGTGCTGCCCGCATATCCAAACTGATGGCGTCCTATGAAGACGACGAGCTCGTTAGCGAATACCTCTACGCCAGCCCGCCGCTTCATCCTCGACGTACCCTCCATCAGTCGTTCAATCAGTACTCCGACTTTCTGCGCGACACGAGGAAGCTTGACCGGGACCAGATTGTGTACAAGGCAACAGCCAAAGCTCGGGAGTCGACCCGCAAGAGCTGTGGAAAATGGTGTCAGTGCTCGGATTGCGCTGCTGAGAGAGCAGCAGCCTCAAAGCTGCTAATGGTGGATCAGCTGTGGGTTTTTGTGTTGGATGAGAGTGAGCACTACCTACCTGACTGTTCGAGAAGTCATGGAGTATTTCTGACGTTTAGTAGACACAGTCATCACAAGCTTTCCCCAACGATGGGGTTCGTACTTTGCCAGCGACCCATCTGGCGTTTTCAACCAGATCCGAAAGCAATTGCGAACGGGTGGACGAGAAGTAGGCAGCCCTTACGATCTCGTCTTGACAATATTCGATGTCTGTTGCCGGGTGTTTTATGACAGCATATCCTTTGACGACCAGCAGCCTCTGCTGAACTACATTTTCAATGACTCCATCAACTTCGTGGTCAGTTTTGACAAACCGCATGATTTCTTCATTTTCTGACATACCACAGACCACCAGTGAGCTTGCATCTCGCCAAGAGCTTGCCGCCCTCGCGCAAAAGATTTGGACAGCATACAGCTCCCCCGATAAGGCCCAGATTGCCGAGGCGCACAAGTCCATCACGAACATCAACCCCGAGGCCGGCCTCATCCGACAGACCGACAACCTTCTTCGCGACCTCAGCATCATCCGCCAAATCAAGTCGATTCAACGCAAAGTCCTCGAACAGTACCACATCAACGTTGCCAACATCCTCGTGCCCAACTATGGCCTCGGCGTTGGGGTCTCCCTCCCGCGAACACCCGCCCTGCGTGATGTCAAGCGCATGCGCCAGGTCCTCCAAGACAACCCAGCCCTGCCGGACGACAAGAAATCCGTTGCCAACTGGACCCTTGAATGCGCCGACGAGTCCGAGTCATTTCTTTCGGACCAATACAAGCAAATCGACGCCTTCTACGCCGCTGCCGAGCACTGTCACCAGCGCCTAGTCGACCTTCTCGAGACCAAGAACCGCTACGCGAACATCATCTCGGCTTGGGAAGCTGTCGCCAATAGCGTCGAGCAGTCACACCAGGGGAAGTCAATCATGCTGTTTTCCGTGCTCAGCATCATTTTTGTAAGTCTTTGTTTACCCCTGAGCCCAACCCCTAAACCCCTGAACCCCTGAACCCCTGAACCCCTGAACCCCTGAGTAGTTGACCCCCATACCCTAACCCCCTTCAACCCCTTTTCAATTTCCATCTCCCTAACCACCCTCACAGCTCCCCTTGACCTTCATCACAAGCCTCTTCGGCATGAATATGCTCGACTATCCCTCTGGAATGGGCACGCTCTCCATCGAACTTTCCTACGTCTTCAGCATTTCCCTCGTCGTCATCTTTTTCTCCCTCCTCCTGGCCTTTGACAAGTTCTCGCTCGCCTTACTGTTGTACTGTGTCAATGTGCCCGCCAAGTGGCTCGTCACGCGCTTCGCCATGTGGCAGCCTGCGGCGATGTTGCTGGGACGCGGCGGGCGCGGGGGTTATCGTAGGTTGAACGAGATGCGGGTGAGGAAGGTTAGACAGATGGAGGAGGAGATTGAGAGGGTTAGGTTGGTGAGGGAGACGAAAATGTTTTGGAAAAGGGTTGAGGCGGAGCAGAAGCGGAAGAGAGCTGGCGGCTCGGTGCTGTCGCATCTGGGTGGGGGGAGGATGGAGGGTGGAGGGTTTGAGGTGTGAGGTGTGAGGTTTTTGGTTTGAGGGGGCGGGGGCGGACCATGGTATGTGCACTCGTAATGGATAAGGTAGACGGGCTTTAAGAAAATGTCTGCGGTATCAACCTCTGCAATAATAGTAATGTAACAATGTTATTCCACGCGGGTTTGCCGCCGCATCTAGCGGTTTCTGACTGAATGACTGGAGAGTGGACGGACATCGTCACGGTGCCGAAAATCAGTTGTGTGACGAAGCTGGGCGGCCCAGGCTTTTCCTGAAAGGGTTTCGGAGGTAAGTTAACTGCTGGGTTGCAAAACTTCGGTGAGGCTAAAAGGTTCACAATAACGGATCCGAGCCTCTGAGGACCTACAGCTAGAGCTTGCGGTACGTCGGTAACGTGCTGACTGGCATTGACAACTGCTGAACTCTGAGGGCCCGTCGAAACGAATGCCTACCTACCTATATAGCTACCTGATCTGGGTGCTAAAATGCTCGGTCCTCCTCCTCTGAGTGTTCAGATCATTCTTTGTTCAGGATGCTCAAAGCATCCTTCGTGAGCTTTTTGAGCACTTGCTCATTGCTTGGCGTTGGCCCCCACTGAGCACTCAACTGCCCACGGAGCTTTTCCATTGGCCTCCCTCCCGCCTTGTGGATAATGACGGGACAGGCTCGAAGCGTCCCGCGCCCCTGTTGCACATCCGCATGGGTTTGTTAGCCGCTAGAAGGGTCTGGGCCACCACTATCACCTCTTCGGAGTCAATAGTGAAGCTGAAAACAATTCTTCTCTTCAGCTTGTCTCGTTTGAGCCCGCCTTACCTGTGAGGGAGCTCGGCAAGCAACTTTCGCCCAATGAAATACCGTGGGATCAAGGGTGAGCGCTCGCGGTCTAACATTAATAACGTTAAAGGCAGAGCGATCCCGGGAGGTTGGGTGCCGCAGAAACTCTGACCTGGGTCATTGACATTTGACAGCAGAACTCTAAAGCCCAAGCTCAAGTTTCCAATCCAAATATTCACATCAGCAAAATGAGCGACACAGACCCCCTCATCCTCAAACTTTACGATGCCCTTCGCAACACCTTCGGCCCCGGCGATAAGGACCTGTTTCAGATGGAAATGCCCGCGCGCCTTTTGGAAATGGGCAACTATCACTACACTGGCAGCGATTCCGTCGACGCTCAGCAGTTCAAGCCGCCTGCTGTCGGTGAGGCGGAATTTCGCCTCGCCGATGGGATGCTCAATCTTTCGAATCTCGTGGGCGGCCCCAACGGCAGCAGGGTGGCTGAGAGTTACGATCAGATTCTTTCCGGTCTTGCCCCGGCCAATGCAGAGTCTAGCGCCGAGCTGGGAACGCTTGTTCCGGACCAGCAAAAGATCTTTGACTGGCTGCATGAGGAAGTCCCCAATTTTGATCCTCCCGCTAGCGACCTCCTGAGCATGATTCCCGACGACAAGCATCTTCCGCCAAAGCCCAACAAGATCCGGGAAACGAACCCAAATCCCAACATCGATAAACTCAGAGATTCCAGTCAGACGCCCAAAATCTCTCGCATTGATCTGTATCAGAAGCTGCTGGATGTCTATGAGGCAGAGCGCCTCCGTTGGAACGAGTACAAGAACTCTGCCAGACCAAAGGACGATGACATCCAGGAGAAATGGAATGCCTATGACAGTGAGTGAGACCATTTGCGGGTGAGTGTCGGTGGGCATCCAGGATGACTGACAGCTACAACAGGGCTTTTGACGACGTATGCACCTGTAATTGATGCCAAGTTGGAGGCACTTTGGACCGTGCTGCTGGTGCGCGGACAGTGTAAGTGCTTTGTCAAGCAAGGAGCTAGTCGTGCGGATTACTAACGTGCGATCTCTCTAGATCATCGAGTGAGGAAATACATTTCTTACGTCGACATTGAGACTGCTGGCGAGGCTCTCCAACATGCTAAAGAAGCACTGCGAGAATCTGTCACCCGAAGCATTGACGACACCGAGGACGTTTACCCCGTGGTTTTCACGCCTAGCAACTGGGCCCAGTACCTCAGCACCAGTTTTCGACCCGAGGACTTGCTAGCCGATGCCGACAACACGCGCAACAGCCTACGAGGGGCAGTGGAGGAGCGTGCTATTCTTTCCATGCGCCGCGACGCTTTGGTCAGTGGCCGCCAGGATATCAAGGCCCTCGAGAAGGCCGCCGCCGATGCACGCAGTGCACTACAAACTGCCCAGATGGCCATGGTCAAGGGCTACAGGGAGAGGGCGATCTACTGCATACAGATGTACTTCAACACCGTCTCCAGGCGGGGCTGGGATGAGATCGAAGCGATGAAGGCCCTGACCGACGTGAACAAGGCAGAACTGGATGGAGCGTTGCTGGAGGCATCGGAGCCGCCGTTATCTGCGGACCAGTGGAAGTCCTTGGTGGCGATGCAGACAATGTGCCTCCAGAATCAACAGAAAGTCATGACCGCCGACGACGCTCTGTCCAAAGCTCAGCTGGCAGCTGCCCAGGCAGAGGGCAAAGATCCCACCAACGCGTCGGAGGCCATCAACGAGAGGATCCAGTCGCTGACCATGGACATCGAATACTATCAAAAGATGCTCCAGGCTGCCGAGAACCCGATGGATGTCCCCGTTAACAAGATTGGTGAGGATGGGAAGCCGAATGCTGAGAAGACGGCAGCTTCAGGGGCTGCCAAGCCGGCTACCACTCCTGTCGCGCCCGATTCCCAGGATGGTGCTTCAGTCTGGCAATGGTTTGTCATTGACAGCGAAAAGTCCGAGGCAACCAGCACCAAGCTGAGCAGCACTTCGGTCTCACACAGTGATTGGTCTAACGGCCTGTGGTTCGCGAGCGGATCGGGACACGACGACTGTGCCACGACAGATGCGTCCAAGAGAGCGACGACGTCTAACACCCACATCCAGATCGGCTTCCGCGCCTTGAAAGTCACGATTGACCGACCGTGGTTCAAAGGGCAGCTACTCGGCCAGACCAAGGCATTCTTTCACTTCAACGCCAACAAGATCTCGGCCGGCGATTCGAACGAGGTACTTGAGATGATGAAAAACGGCGACCATGTTGACGGCACCCAGTGCATCCTCCCTAGTTGGACGACTGCCTTCGTCGTTGTCAAAGACGTGCACATTATCTTAACCTCCAAGTCGGAGTTCGAGGGTTCCGAAATCCACGACATGCAAAGCGCATGTGCATCCGGCGGTGGCCTTCTCTGTTTCCAAGCGTCAAAGAGCGCGTCGAGCTCAGACGACCGCGATGCCTTCTCGATGACATCGGACAAGAAGACGATTTCCATCCGTATTCCGGCCCCTCAAATTCTGGGTTGGGTCACCCAGTTGGCACCCGAGGACCATTCGTTGAAGACGTAAACGCGATTTACCAACAAGGACCTAGTTTGCAGAGGCTGGAAAGTCTGTCAAGGGTATAGCAGCTGGCGGGAGACGCCATGGGTTGCTAGCGAGGGGGTGCTTCATGCTTGCTGGTTTGTTTCCTATCCGCTATTTTTGTCATAACTTCAGTTTTGAAACCATACCGAGTGCATGGCTGGATAGCCAAACACTGGGACGGGTCCTGATTCTACGTTCACCTTGTTGCTGTAACAATGTAACTTTGGTTACAAAACCTATACGCCGAGGTGGGTGTAGAGAGTGAAGCAGTCGTCCGAGGGCTTCGTTTTCTACCTACCTTATCTATCTCCAGATGGCGTATTCGGGCTCGCAACTGCGAGGTTGTTGCGCCTAGCTCTTGTACCAGCTTATGAAGGGTAGGTGCCTACGCGTCCCCATATCTCTTTGGAGAGAAATCATCGAGATTGCCCAAGCGGGAATTAGATGTAGGAATTCCTGGGTATCATTATATACTTGATGTGCGGAACGTTCCCTGTTTCTCCTCAACGTCACATGGGTATCTATATAAATCGTTTATCTCCTCAAATCCGCCGCGCCAACCACATCAACCAAATTCTCAAACCGGTTCTGATTCCACAATACCATCCCCCTCCGATACATCTCTTTGACCAAACCCAACCTCCCTTTATGCCCCCTCCGCAGACACTCCATCAACTCCCCCTCAGTCCGCACGACACACCCACACGGCAACCCCGCAAACTCCATCCGGCCCTCCACACCAGGAAAACAGACACTCACCCGAATCATGCCCCTCCGAGCCAGCGCCCCGCGCCGCGCCCGCAGCGCCTCAGAAAGCGGCAGCAGATCCGGCGGGCCCAGGCGCATGGCACGCAGCGGGCCGCCGCTGGTGCCGCGCTCGACCGCCGTGATGGGGCAGTGCGGCAGAGAGGTGCACCGGCAGGCGTGGTAGTTGGCGGCGGTCTTGTGGTCGAGCGAGAGGGCGACGACCGATGGCTGGCGGGTCGTCGGGTGCTGCGTGAAGAGGACGAGGAGGGGCTCCGTGGGCATGGTGTGCAGCGTGCCGGTCTCGGCGACGGTGGCGTTGCCGCGGATGGCGACGGGGCGGGCGGGGGTGGCGGTTGCTGTGGAGGTTGTTGAGAGGATGCTCATTGCTCGGCCGGGGCTGGTTGCTGTTGCTGTGGCGGTGCTGGCGCGGCGGTCGGGCTGCGCGGTGCTGCCTCGGCGATCTGGCTGGGTGCTGCCCCTGCGGTCGGGTTGCGAGGATCTTGAGGAGCCGAAGGGCAGGCCCCAGGTCCAAGTTCGGGGTGGAGTAGCGTTGGGGATGGGAATGGGTGAGGCGGTATGCCGCGGAGAGCGTGGAGGGAGGAAGTCATGGAGTGTGGAGGTCCGGCGTCTTGCCTCATGTGAGCTGCTTGATGGTGGGTTGAAATTTGGGTTGATGAATGAGGGGCCCGGTGGTCGCGATATTGGACTCGAACTTGGCGGGGTGTCCCAGCCTTGTGGAGGATTGGTTTGTGTCCTCGCCGGAAGGCGAAAGTTAGGGCCCGGCGGTGAAGGGGTTATTGGAATCTGGCGGATTGTGTCGCCACTGGATGCCGTGCTGACCCTCCTGTCCGAGCCGGAGTCTGGTGAGTCGTTGCCGGTAATCACTCGCTCGCCAACGAGACGGTTAGGTTGCCAGAGCTGCAGGGAGGCGTGCTCCATGACTTTTTGGCTTGAGCCAACAACGAAGACGACCTGCAGCTGATAGCTAGAACTCAAATCAGTGTCTGGACTCAAGGACATGAGGAAGTGGACATCCACACTTACGACATATACTGGTCGACCACCTCGTAAGCCGTCAAGGCGTGTTGAAAAGTGTACAGATCGGGTTTCGAGCAAAAGACCAGGCGGTGCATGTCACGGCCATCTTTGAGAACCAGTTCTAGGGGTTCTCTTCCGTCAGGACCGACATAATGGGGAATAAGACTAGCTTTTGAAATGTCGAAGTCGATAGGAAGTGTCTGCTTCGCCGGCTGTCCTCGGTCTCCGGCTGTGATGACGAGGCGGAAGGATTTGTCGGTGCCGTCACAATACCGGAACAGCTTCAGCCTCCGCCAACGTTTCGGGGTGTCTGTTACTAACGGCATCTCGAGAAGAAATTCCATGGGTGTTGGAAGCTCAACCGAGTCGATGTATTCGGGCGATTCTTCCTCGGGCCAAAGCGCCGGGATGTCAGTGCTCAACGACGGAGGTACCAGCATCTCGCGTGTGAAGCGTCGGCACTCATCTGAGAGCTGCTGTTGCAGATTTCGGATATAACTTGGCCAATGGGACGCGGGCGGAGTGTCGCGATACTCGGGACACTCGAGCATTTTCGTCATGAGAAACTGGCTTGTCAGAAGGGCCAAGTACTGGTCCTCTGGGGGATCCCTGATGCCACCGGGGCCGGCCTCAGGTTGGAATAGGCGTGTGGACTTGTCGAAATTTGTGACGAATGCGTCGGCAATGTCCCGGAGCGGAGGAAAGTCAGACCCGCCATATTCACCATCGTTTTCGGGATGTTTATCGAACAAGACTTGGAGGTGCTGGCGAATATCCTCCGGCACGGCGATTTCGCACATTTCGGGCTCCTCAGATTCTTCCGGACCTTGGATCAACGACGGATCAAAGGCACGCATCAAGGCTTGCAGTTGACGGTGCATCGTCCGAACGTCGTGGTGAACCGCGTGGACACCATCTTGGACATGGCTGATGCGTTGGGCGAGATCCTTGTAGATCCGCATGTGCAGATCCATCTCGAAGGGCTGAAGCACACGCTGGATCTTGGTGTTGTGGAACAGAATGCGGCGCCGCAACTTCTCAACCTGTGGCTGCACGAAAATGTTCCAATGAATATTGACCAGAGGTCCTGTTGTGCTGGCCATGTATGACTTGTTCGCTTTGACGAGAATCATGCACTCGTTGAGAGTGGCGTAGTAGTCCCCAATAATTTCGATGAGAGAGTCCTCGTCCCAGCCCAGGTCGTCGGGGGCTGTTTGGCCATGGCCCTGGAACGAGGACCTGGCGTCGTTGATGACATTTTCAAGACGTTGTAACGACCCTGCAAGATGAGAGAGATCTTGTCCGAATTCTCTGAATTGTCGGCCTGTCGCAGTTTTTGTGAGCGCTCAATCCTGGTTCAAACCAAATAGCCAGGGGTTGCGCTCCTTGGAATATCTGATGTTACTTACTGGCATTGAGATCGTCAGACCACCCGTAATCGAGGAGCATATATGCTATCTCAGCAAACTTAATGACGTCCCCGATCTGTGGTGTCGCCATGTCGCTGAGATCCATCAACCTCAAGCCGGAACAGGGAACTGTAAAAACATGGAGGTGGCCTGGGGCAGATCGCCTCGCAAGGAGGTCTTGTGGTAGGCTATGACCAGCGTCGGTGTCTTATGCGGGAAGGAGGATCACTTCCTTATCAGGGCCCAAGTCCTGCCCCTTTTCTAATAGGCTGTGCACTTGGTAGTCCGTCCCTGACGGTGTGTCAAGAGGTTAGCCGCGTCAGGTCAGGCTTTCCCATGCTGGGGTCGGTGTCGATGCGGCTCCAAATCAGACTTGGCGTCGCGTGACGCTGTGACTTGTGCGGCTGAGCAAGCGGCTGAGCTGGCCCTTCTTATCTGTGCACAGCCAGTTTCTGTGCTTGACCGAGCAAGCTGCATGCCCGGCGCCGATATTGTGCATGTTCCCGGCACGCTAGCGACGCCACACCCCCAGACTTGGCATGCAGAGCGCCAAGTCTGGACAGAGCCTTGTCTCAAGCTCGAAGCCCCAGCGGCTGGGAAAGGGGCATTATATGATGGCGGTGGCAGTGGCTCGAGACGCCCTCGAAGGCTGCCTCTCTTTCGAAATATCTCACCGGGACCGCGACGCCTCTTCTTATTTGAATTGAGGGAGCCCGAACTCCCGAGTCGTTTGAGGACTCAGGCCAACGTTGCGAGCCTGGAACCTTTCACACTCGCCTAAGATGGTCTCTCACAACCCGGTTGATGCGAGCCATCTGGTCGCAGGACGGATGCTGAATGATCTCATCGACACAACCAACTCGGACGCCATTGTCACCGACGCACCACAAGAACGGTTTCGGCTAGGCTTCTTCTCGGCTGCCTGTCTCGTCATTAATCGCATGGTGGGCACTGGCATCTTCAACAGTCCGACGACGGTAATAAGGGGCACCAAGAGCACTGGTGGAGCTCTGCTGCTGTGGTTCTTCGGGATCTTGTATGGCTTGTCGGGTGCCCACGTGTACATTGAATACGGCCTCAATGTGCCTCGCTTCGTCATCGATGGTGTTGAGCAGGCTGTGCCTCGGAGTGGCGCCGATCTCCATTATGTGTGTCACTCAGGTCCAAATATCAGTCGAGACGTCAAGCTAACCAAAGCCTCGCAGATACAATACGTCTACCGCTGGCTGTACTACAAGAAAGACACCGTTTTGCTGAGCGGGTGTCTCTACGGCATCAGCTTTATCTGTTTGGGAAACATGGCGAGCAACTGCCTTGCCTTTGCCGCCCGCGTTCTGGAAGCGGCACACCCCAATGAGATCCCCGACAAAGGACAGGTCCGTGGAATTGCTCTACTTGCTGCCGCCTTTGCATGCATGATCCACTCCGTTTCTCGCCGAGGCGGAATCTGGCTGAGCAACTTCCTGGCCTGTGTCAAGCTCGGGATTCTTCTTCTGATCATCGTAACCACTCTTGTGGTCGTTGGCGGGAGCATCAAGGACAAGAACGGAGCCACGGTTCCAAACGTGTTCATCGAAAACACCTTTTATGAAACCGCCTTTCAACCTCCGAGGAATGTTACTGCCGGCGCCGACCCCAACGTCCAGCTCGAGTCCGGAACTGCAAACGGCTACGCGGCGGCTTTCTTGTCAATCAGTGAGTAACTCATACGATAGGCCCATATTACCTCCAATCAAACTGACAACAAGCAGTTTTCTCATACAACGGATTTGATCAAGCGAATTATGTAAGTAGAGGGCATTCCGGCTCAGCGGAGTCTCCAGGTCTAACCTCAAGCTAAACAGGTTCTCGGCGAGATCGCGAAGCCGCGACGGACATTCCCGCGGGCCACCACCTTTGCCGTGGCTCTTGTCTCATTACTTTACATGGTGGTCAACATCTGCTACGTACGTCCATCCTCCCCGACTCTCCAGTCACACACCCCGTACTTCCCACTGACACACCCTTAGATGGCCGTCGTCCCCGCCTTCGAGCAGCTCCACGGCGATTCAGTCGTGGCCCTCCTCTTCTTCCGCAAAGTCTTCGGCTGGGTCGGCAACGACAACCCGGACCGCATCTTCAACGCCTTCCTCGCGCTCTCGTCGTTTGGGAACATCATCGTGATGACCTACACGGCGGCGCGTATGAAGCAGGAGATCGCCAAGCAGGGCTTCATCCCTTTCGCCAAGTTCTTCGGCCAAAACACCGACATCAGCATTGGCCGTCTCGTTGTGTACCTCCGAAAGCGCGGTTGGAGCCTACGCGCCGTCTCGGCGCACCAGCACCGCGAACCCACTCCCGTCGGAGCCCTCCTCTTGCATCTTCTCAGCTGCATCGTGCTCATCTTTGCTACGTACAACGCCACGGTCGATGACTCGTACGACTTGCTCTCCAAGCTGATGGCTTACCTGCTCGCGGCTTTCTTCGGCGTGTGCCTCGCCGCGGGGATTCTGATACTGCGCATCTTTGGGCCGCCGGATACCCGGCCGGCGAAGCAGTCTACGGAGTACGCAGACGCCGCGGAGGGTGAGGTTCCGGTTCGCCGCACGTGGAGCGAGATGACGGAGGGCAGTGTGTATGGCTGGCTGAGCGTCGTGTGCGCGGTGGTGTACCTTGTGGGGAACCTTTTCCCCGTCATCGCCTCGTGGATTCCCGTCACGGCGACGTTTGACCTGACGAGCCAGGTCGCCTGGTGGGTGGTACCCACTGTGTCGTGGGCGATGCTAGGCTTTGGCGCGACGTGGTGGCTCGGGTTCCTGGCCGTGGCCAAGTACCGGGAGCATCACCAGCAGAAGAACTTTGTGTACGAAATTCAGCCGGACTTTGACTGGGCCGAGCCCGCGGGCGACGAGGGTGTCGACTTGGACTCCGGGCGGGAAAAAAGGCAACGGGACGGGGGGAAGATATTGGTTCACGAGACGGTGGTTCTCGCGTGGGTGGGAGGGGAGATGGACATGTTCGCCTCGGCTGTTGACCCCTATCCCACGGGTCTAAATGTCCAGTCCGGATACGGAGCAAGGGCGCGGCATTCAGGGGTGCCATCGCCGCCTCGAGATGCAGACCCCTTCGCCGGCACCGACTTTGATTTTGGGCCAGGAACGCAAGTCCACGGCGCAAGTCGGTACTAATGACCGGACCTGTGCTAGGATTAGCTTTTCTGCTAAAGCAATTCCACGTATATAGTTCTTCCATTGGCGTCTTTACGGTGTCTAATATTTGCTGACATACTCCGACTCTTGAATGTTCGACAACCCGTGTTGTCAAGACCACCGGAATTATGGCCACAATCTCGTTTTCGAGGGCAAAACGACGTATTTCAGACCAAGAACGGGTTGACTGGGAGCATCTTGCTGAATGCTTTGGAACCCTCAATTTGCCTGCATTTCAAGCGCTTGTTGGGTTGTCAAAAGGGAAGTTTCTTGAACTTGAGATTATGGCCGCTATAAATGCTTCGGGGCTCATATTGAAAGGAACAACCTACCTTGGTACTTACTCTAACGTAACGTGCATTATCAGTGAGTGGGCCATATCAGTGAGTGGGCCACTTTCTACAACCCTACATATACTATCCTCAATTGCTACACTACAATATTAAGAA
>FTCU01001043.1_pt1 | contig 18278 bp, 24 predicted proteins | sample 1639521 | NCBI WGS metagenome assembly FTCU01 (sample SAMEA3914864, study PRJEB12502) | metagenome | biome: forest; material: soil | place: USA | collected 2012-03-12 | depth 0.3 m
TCTTAGTGTTGTGGTGTGGTAATTAAGGATAGTTGTTACAAGGTAGCTAGAAGTGCGGCGCTCGCTTATCTGCGGCGCTCGCTTATCAAACACGTTACCTTCCTCTGGGTGGCTTTGGTCTGCCTAGAGCTCGCAGACGCCTCGGCATGGGAAGCTGAAGAGTTGTTGACAACATTTCCGCCCGGGCTCGACGCGTTCTATAGACGGATGGTGGACAAAATCTCCACTTCTTCAACGAATACTGGCCGCGGTCTCGGTCTCGTACCGGCCGATCACATTGGAGGAACTGCCAGTTCTCGTGGATACGCCCGACCGTATTGCTGGCAATAGCAAGGCTCTCACGGAGATTGTAGGGCTTTGCGGTTCTTTTCTAACACTCCGCGAACGCACTATATCCTTTGTCCATCAGTCCGCCAAAGACTTTCTGCTCCAACAGGCACGCGGTGAGATCTTTCCTTCCGGGGTAGATGACGTCCACCATAGCATCTTCTCGCGATCGCTTCAAGTCATGCGGGAAACCCTGCGACGCGACATCTACGGTCTTAATGCACCTGGATTCCCCATTGAGAAAGTCAGGTCACCCGATCCAGATCCGCTCGCCAAAGCACGGTACGCGTGCGTGTACTGGTTTGACCATCTGCGTGACTGCGATCCCAAGAAGACCGTGGACAAAGACCTCCGGGATGGCGGATCAATTGATGCCTTCTTGCGAGAGACGTATCTCTACTGGCTTGAGGCGCTTAGCCTACAGAAGAGCATGTCAGGAGGAGTAGCTTCAATGCTGGCCCTCGAGGCCTTGATTGAGGTCAGCTGTTGATGCTGCGGTTTATTTACGGAAGCCACGTGCTAACGTGTCGTTAGACAAAGAACGAGACACCATCTCTCATCGACCGAATCCGAGATGCATGTCGGTTCATCCTCTACTACAAATGGTCGATCGAGAACTGGCCTCTTCAGGTGTACGCTTCAACGCTTGTCTTCAGCCCAGCCCGTAGTATAACGAGGAACCAATTCGAACACGAGAAGCCTAAGTGGATCGTCCGGAGTCCGAAGATGGCGGACACTTGGAGCCCATGCCTCTTGACGCTCGAAGGCCACAGCGGCTCGGTCAACTCGGTGGCCTGGTCGTGCGATACGACGCAGCTGGCGTCGGTGTCAGTGGACAATACAGCCAAGATCTGGGATCTGGCAACTGGCCAGTGCGTGTCGACGCTCGAGGACCGAAGCTTCTCTGACCCAGGAAAGGCCTTTTCACATGATGCGACCCGGCTTGCGTCATGCGACGGCAACGCAATCAAGATCTGGAATCTAGCGACTGGCCAGTTTCTATCAATCCGAGAGGATTTTACCCGGTCAATGGTCTGGTTGCACAACGCTGGTACCCAGCTAGCATTGGGGTCGGATAGGAGAATCAAAATCTGGGATCTAGAAACCGGCCAGTGCATATCGGCGCTCAACACCTTCAGCTCCTGGGTCATGTCGATGGCCTGGTCTCACGATGCGTCCCGGCTTGCAGCGGCAGCAGAGGGCAAAATCGAGATTCACGATGCGCTGACTGGCCAGAGCATATCGATGCTCGAGGGCCATCACCTCGCCATCAACTCAGTAGCCTGGTCGCGCGATATAACCCGACTAGCGTCGGCCTCAGGCGACAGGACAATCAAAATTTGGGATCCGGCGGCTAGCCGTTGCATATCGACGACGCTCGAAGCCCATACTAACGCTGTCAACGCTGTGGCCTATTCGTTCGATGCAGCCTGGCTGGCATCGGCGTCAGACGACAATACAGTCAAGATCTGGGATCCAGCGACCGGCCAGTGTATATTGACGCTCGAGGGCCATATGTACCGTCCTGTACACCTAGCCTGGTCGTCCGATTCCACCCGCCTGGCGACGATGTCAGAGCATGAAGTCAAGGTCTGGGATCCAGTAACTGGCCAGTGTATCTCGACGCCTGCGAAACAATATGACCCGATCTGTGCAGTGGCTTGGTCGCCCGACATGGCCCGACTGGCGTCGGCGTCAGAAGACATGACGATTAAGGTTTGGGATCCAGCGACTGGCCGGTGTATATCGACGCTCGTGGGCCATACGTTTTGGGTTTGGACAGTGGCTTGGTCACCCGATACGACCCGGCTAGCGTCTGGGTCTGCGTCGGAGGACAATGTAGTAAAGATCTGGGATCCGAAGACTGGCCAGTGTTTGTCAACGCTAAAGGGCCATAATGGTAAAGTCCAATCAGTGGCTTGGTCGTACGATATGGCCTGGCTAGCGTCTGCGTCCAGTGACCACACAGTCAAGATCTGGGATCCTACGAGCGGCCAGTGCGTATGGACACTCGAGGGCCATACTGACGGGGTCTGGTCAATAGCTTGGTCTCACGAGACTACCCGACTAGCGTCAGCGTCAGGCGACGGCACAGTCAAGATCTGGGATCCGGTGACGGGCCAGTGCATGTCGAGCCTCGAGTCCGGTCGCAGAATTCACCACGTCCAGTTTGACGCATCCAACTCTGACCTTCTACGGACCGAGCTTGGCACATCCGACTTCCACACCGTCGCAAACCCTACGGCCTCGGGCCCGGCTTCTACTCATTCATTGGCACAGATCGCCATCGGATATGGATTGAGCGGCGACGGTGCCTGGATTACGTATCAAGGAGAGAACCTGTTGTGGCTGCCGCCCGAGTATCGGCTGTCATGTTCGGCCATTTTTGGGACGAATGTGACGATCAGCTCTCCTTCTGGCGCTGTCCTGATCTTCAAATTCTCAGAAAGCAGTCCGATTTAAGAGGCCTCTTTTCCTTTTGGGTTTTGGTTCTTCTCCTGACATATCACTCCTTCTCTCTCATTCTTCTGTTCATAGTGTTAGTAAAGAATGACAGGGAAGACAATATGCGATTGGGAACTAAACGTCTCGGAAGATATGGCCCACTCACTGATAATCCACGTTATATGGAAACTGATGGTTTCATGAACACGAGGGCATGGCTCGCATTTTAGAAGGATCGAACAAGTCCTTCATCCCGGTCCACCCACAAATAGCGCCGTCGTTGCCGGACACCGGTCTCTTCCAAGCTTCCCAAGCCATCCAGCTCTACAAGGCGGCCGCCACCAAGCTCAGGATGCCGACAACAACCGAGATGAGCAGAGTAGCCAGCGCCAGAGCAAAGGCATTGCTCTCAGACGTCTGCTACTTGATCTACCGCTCAAACCAGTTTCGCGGTGGGCGTTCCCACATGAGGACCTGCAGGACTGCGCCAGGAGCATATCCGCTCGGAGGGATGGGACCTTGAGTGTTTTCCTGAAAAGACCCGGGCTTTACCACAGTCGCCCAATTCTTGTTGTGCGTAACCTAAAAGCCTAGGTGGAGCTCCGCGACGTTGGCATGCGTGGTTGTCGACCCACCCGGCGGCCAAGGTCGGCCCGACCCGATGTTGGTTGTGTTATTACAAAGGCGAGCCAGACCTTGGTTTCGGACGAACTCCGAATGATGCAGAAGCAACCCAAGAAACCCGTGACGGCCAACATTGCTCTCCACAACTTGTTGCCGCACCATCTCTGTGCGCGCTCTAGGTAGGCTCTCAAGCGATGCCGCTGAAGACGAGCTAACTTCGCAAATCCAGGCTCTGATTGATTCCCTCCCATTCTGCACCTTGCACCTGAACTCAGCTGTCGCCTTGTTTCTCGCCAAAGACTAGAGAGCAACGGACGTCATTCCCGAGACCTGCAACCATCACAACTGCCCTCTATACTTCATTGACGCCTACCCCGCACTTCGTCACCCGGCCGCGCCACGCTCGCCGCGCTCCTCAACATGTCGGCCCTCCAGCGCAAGACCCTCCGGCGCAATGCAGCCGCCGATGCAGCCGGTGCTGAAGCCAGGCGTAGACGGGAAGGGGAAGAAGAAGCCGGGCAGTCCCCTTGGTCCGCCGAAGCATGGAAGAAGGCAACCGAGGACATTCTGAACGGCACCTTCAAAACGCGACCCCCAGTGCGCCGCCTTGTCCTTCTAACCCCCGACGGCCCGGTTTCCTCGGCCTCAAAGCTCCAGAAGCTGGCAGAGACAGAATCGCTCCCCAAAGTCACCGTGGTGAATCAGGTCGAACTCGATGAACGGGTGATCCGAAAGGTGGCCGTCTGCGACGTCAGCAGGGACGAGTGGGAAAGGATGAAGGAGAAAGCCGATGTCTCCCCGGGTATTGCGGAGGGCATCAGAGTCAAGTTCGAGGGGAAGAGGAGATTTGCCGGAGTGCTGAACTCGCTGAAGGAAGGGGTTACGCTCGGGGACGGGCACGGGGATGAGGACCGCAGGATACCTGGGCGGAAGGCCGAGGACACGGTGACGGGAGCCCCAGATACCCCGGGCCCAGAGTGAGAGACGGGCCAGGTGCCAGTCTTGTTTGTTTCCTACTCTCAAACTAATCATTCAGCGATTAATCACTCCATGGAGGTGGTTATGGATTTTCGTAGCGTTTCCTGCCGATCGCAACCTGATCAGCTTATATCATACAGAGGAAGCTGATCTCCTACAACCTCGATTGAACCTCCAAACGTTTCTCCTCTAGCAAACAGCGCTAGTACCTTAATTTGAGGAAATAGAAGCCAGCGTAATGCGTTGACTACCTATTCTCTCTTCTGCTCCTTTCCTTCTCTAAGCGTAAAAATATTCTAAGAGCCGTCAAACGGAACAGGAAATTGAACAGTCGACAGCCAACTGTCACCGGCCAACAGCCATCGGCCCGCAACCATGATGCGAGGCATCGAGGAGCAACGGCTGAAGGAGCACTTGAAACGTATACCGGGCTGTGAAACGATTGTCGAATCACGCAACATACCTGAGCTGAGAGAGACGCTTGGCAAACTTGGTATGGTGTAGACTTGAATCATTAACTGGTGACCTAGCGTTTTCCCACGCCGGATCAGCCCGCGTCATTCGTAGAGCTAGGAGTCGCTACCTAAACGGACAGACGACAAGCAACCCCCTCTGCTTGCAGGTCGCCTTCCCTCCGCCCGGGCCCGCCTTGAATTCCCGTAAACATCTTGGTCCTCACACTTAAGTCGGCCAAAGGATCTTTATATACCCGTAGCAAGGACCATAAGAATCGCGCAATCCAATCCTTGATCCGTCCCATCACCCGACGACAAATACGCAAAGCTATCGCACGACAGGATATTACTTCTCCCATCCGCCACCAGACTAACGACGCCACTCGTCGGATTAATACACCCCCTGACCGGCACAAAGTCCGGCGCGCCGCCCTCGACCGTCGCCCGGTCGGCGATCAAGATCTGCTGGGTGGGCGACGAGCCGTCCGCAAGACTGATGTACAGGACCGCGTCCTCGGGCGGGACCCGCTCGACCTGACCGTTGCTGTCCAGCTCGAAGGTCGTGAGACCGACGTCGTATGCGTCGTTCCCGAAGCCGCCGACGTCGGACCAGGCTGCGAAGCCGCCGGCGTCGAGTAAGAAGGACGGGTCGCCGAAGACGTTGGCGACCGCGCGGAAGGGGACGCCTGTGGGTCTGCAGAGCTGCGTGGAGGTAACGGTGGGAGTGGTTGTTGTCGAGACGACGACGGTGGAGGCCTCGGTGACGGTCTGGGTGGTGGCGGTGCTGGCGATGACCTCGATGACTGCGGTGAAGGTGGCTGAGGTTGTTGCGGTTGCGGGAATGGTGTTGGTTTTGGTGGTGGTGAGGGTCGAGACGGTTGTCGTGCGTGCGTTGGTGGCGGTCACGGTGACGGTCGTTGTGGTGGGTTGCTTTGTGACGGTGACGGGGTGAATGCCGAAGCATTTGCAGGCGTCGGCGTAGTGGCTCCAGTCCTGGCACGCGGGCCAGGCGTAGTCGGGGATGCCCCATGGGTTGTTCCCGCGCGCCACCACCTCGTGTTGGCGGGCCATCCTCCTGCCGGGCAGCGATGCGCCATACGCGGTTGTAGTTGTGGTGATGGCGGGTGCAGTTTGGACATCGGTCGAGGTGGCGAGCACTGTTGTAGTGAGCAGGGCCGTGTTGGTGGATGTCGACGCTGTGGTAGTCGTAGACTCGGTGAACAGCACTGTCGTGGTTGCTACTGTTGCGGTGGTAGACGTGGTGACAGTGATAGTACCGACGGCGCTGACAACGGCAGTGATGGTTTTGGTTTGGGTGCTATATTTGACGTGAGCATAGGTAATTATCACTTAAGGGGCAGAAGACTTGCATGGCTGGCGGGGTCACAGTGACAACCAGATTACCCAGGCAGTCGAGTAATCCTCCAACAACGCCCAACGCTGAATTCAAGGCTGTCAGTCAGTCCAGCTACTTCGCATACTGTTTGGCTTGGTGACTTGCCTCCCCAGCATGGGTTGGTTCGAAGGCAGAAGAAGAGGGCATTGGCGAATTGCACCAAGGTCACGCCCCAAAGGACAACAAAAACGAGATTTTTCATGGTTGTTTGGTCAAGGACTCAATGTACGGTTTAATAACTGGTAACAGGAGGATCTCTAAAGCACCTGTTTCAGCTTGTGGTGGCAAACCCATCGACGGGATGGAACCATATCATATGTCCAAGAGGGGGCTTGGGATTCACGATCGGTTCCCGCCCCCAATCACTTCCCGCCCCCAATCGCTTCCCGTCCCAATCGCTGTTACCCGCTTCCAGTCAAGACTAGAAGTCAAAGTCCACACCTCGCTTGACTCGCTTGCCTCGCTTGCTTCGCTTGCGATCAATGCATTTGACATCTATGTGCTCGCTGCAAACTACGCAGTGTAACCACGAATGAGAACTTTGGCCTCACCACTTAACCGCTCGAAACCCGCGCCTGACTACCAATGGCTAGCGTAAATTCCATTCTAGGTAGTCTGCTCCAATATTGTGGCTTGAATTTCTGAGACATTGACGCATGGCCTCCTAGTTGGGCGTGACCGCAGGCAGATAGCGACGACGACGAGCCTCGCCAGCGAATGGTTGACTCTCGGGCTTCCAGCCTCCTTTACCGATATGACACAAACCCCTGACTCATGCCGCCAGTCTAAACCACGCATATATTCTCTAAGTCGCCCAACTGAGTCCTTATCATGCACTCCAATGATGTCGTCGCTTTTTACGAACCGAACTATGTCTTTTCCTAGTTCGATTCGCCTCTGGACTAGCCAGTATCCGACCGCGAGCGCAACGAATACACGGACAGCCACGAGCATGCAAAGCAGGTGGCGCTGTGGCTCAAGTTGTGCCTGGAAACTGACGGATTGTCCACAGACATAGGCATGCAGCGAGCTCTGCGCCCGCACCCCCCGGCGGGTCCTCCACCTCGGTCTCGACAACCCAAGTTTCTAGCTCGCCTTGTTCTTCATATTTTACCCCAACATATCGTCTCTCTTTCGTCTCTCTATCAATCAAGACTCGGGATCGAGCCCCTGAAGCGTGAGTCGAGTGGCCGAGTCATGACGTTTGGTAATTTGCTGTAGCATGATAGGTGTGGTTATCGCTCCGGACAGCAACAATTGTCGGAACCACACTCGACTCAATCGGGTATGGTGTAGCGGTAACATCGATGACTCTCACTTCCCAGAAGTGACAGCTTACTCATCAGCCCCGGGTTCGACTCCCGGTATCCGAGGTTCATCATCTTTTTTCTTCTCGTTTCGTTTTTTCTCAACCCTTCTTTGACCCCTTTTTCTTCTTGTTCTACTCTCTTTTTGTTCTTTTTGACAATGTGTACTCCGACTGGTTGCTCGTGTATGCCCTTTGTGCCGGAGAATCCCGCTTTTCCGACCCGAGGATGCCTTTTTTCCACCAACACCGACCGAGATGATCCCGGTCGGCAATCGGGCTGTGCGCGGGCGATGCCAAGTCGGTCGTTTCGGGAAGGCTTGCGATTGGGGCAAGTGGAGCGATCGTCGTGATGGGGAACGACCTCGACACGGACCAACCGACAGGCGCTCATTTCTGATTACTGCGCTCCATGCCTCCTCCTCTCCACTCCCACTTGGTTTCGCGCAACCCGGGCTCGGTCACGCAAACGGGCAGCGCGTCCAGCGGAGCGCAGGCCAGACTGCTTCTGTCCATGCAGGACAGCAGACTATCGCTAGTCGATGGCGAGTTCGGTCGGCCCACCGCGTGACTGTCCAAAGAGGAGCCAGAGATGCCGAAAGAGGCACCAACGAGGCGCCGAAAGAGGCATCTGCCCCACGTTCCACGGGGGAGCGCTGAGAACGTGGGCTCGGGAAAGGCGGAGAGCGTGAGGCAAGGCGTTTATGGTGAAAGAAGCTTTTGACAAGTCGCGAGCGGCAGCCAACCACAGCAGCGGGAGTAAGCCACGGCTTGCAGAGTCGATCAGGTTCCAGACGCATGCAAGGGCCGCTTGGCATCTCAACCCCAGACGGGCGGGACCCGAGGATCCTATTCCTCAGGTTCCAACGCAAACGACCACCCGCCTGCGGGCCAGGCCAGGCCTTTCTGCCGGAGAATGACTCCCGGCCATTCCAGGGCCCATTCCAGAGTCCAGGCCCAGGCTGCAACACCGCAGCCGGCTGTCCGCAGCCCGTGTTCGCGCACGCAATCAAGACGAAAGAAAATGAAGAAAATGACAGGGGACTGCGGGCTGCGCCGCCCTGCCGTGCCCGCTGCTGACCGCCGCCGAGGTGCAGATGCGAAATGCAGCCGCAGGCTCCGAGATGGCCACAAAAATGGAACGAATGCGGTGCCAGGGTAGCACAGGGAGAACAGGAAGGAATAAGCTTTCGGGGGTGGTCTCCGAGGAGGGGGCCACCCACGTTTCCATCTCATTTCCAGGGCCACCCCGGTCGGCTCTTCAGGCCCATCGGCCACACTGCAGCTCATCCCATCTCCATCGCCCTTCTGGCCCCTCCCTCCCTTGCACCCTGCAGCGCGCACTTCGGACTGCTGAAATACCCGCCGCGCCCTCCAACAGAAAGCCCTTGATTCCATCTCCGTCTGTTTGTCCTCTCGTGCGACAAAATAATGGACCTCCCAACGACCAAACCGGCAAGCCGCCGTCCCAGGTGATATCGAATTTGTGCATGTTTCGGCATGTGAGCCCACTTTAGCCTGTTGGCCGCCCTCACCCTCCCCCCAAACACAACACCACGTTGGACAAAGGCCATCGATATACTTTAAAGACGACACCTCCGGCAGCAATATTGGCCGAGATTGACCACTGTACGCCCCGGCCGCCTTTGCTGCAACCATCCTCTCTCCGGGTCGCGTGCCGCCATCCGGTCCCCCGAGGGCCATACGACCCCCAAATACGAGTATTTGAAGGTCGATCGACGACGACACAACTCGAGAAATTTCCACACAGCAGACCCGACCAGATCATCTTCCATCAACACTCCCATATCGCCGCCCACAATGGTCTTCCTACCATGGAACACCCTCATGCTAGGTCCGCCCCCTTGACCCTCTCCCCCACAGTCCCAACCCCACCAACCCCCCCACCACCAAACACCAAACCAACCCCCATCAACCCACCCAACACTGTACTAACACCCGCCCCAGTCCTCAGCGCCCCCCTAGCAAACCAAGGCATCGCCCCAAACAACAACAACCTCGCCCACCGCACCACCCAGCCCCTGGCCTCGGGCCTCCCGCTCCGCATCATGCCCCTCGGCGCATCCATCACCTACGGCCAAGCCTCCACCGACGGCAACGGCTACCGCTCCGCGCTCCGCACCCAGCTCGTCGGCGCCGGCAACCCCGTCAACATGGTCGGCTCGCGCCAGGCGGGCACCATGCGCGACAACGACGTGGAAGGCTGGCCGGGGTACAGGATCGAGCAGGTGCGGGCGAAGGCGGATGCCGCGGGGGGCGTGGGCAGGTGGAAGCCGAATGTGGTGCTTATCAATGCGGGGACGAATGATGCGACGCAGGGGTGGAATGTGAGTACCGCGGGCGAGAGGATGGAGGCGCTGGTGCGGGATGTGTGGAGCGCGAGTCCAAGGGCGGTGGTGGTGTTGAGCACGCTGTTGGTGAATAAGAAGGCTGAGGGGAATGTGCTGGCGATTAATAAGCAGATTGGGGAGGTGGCGAAGAGGTTGAGGGATGGGGAGGGGCGGAGGCTGGTGTTTGTTGATATGCATGGGGAGGGGGGGCCGAATACGGGCGATCTGGCGGATGAGACGCACCCTAATGATGTCGGGTATCGCAAGATGGCGAATCTGTGGTTTGCTGGGCTGGTGGTGGCTAGTGATGCCGGGTGGTTGCAGGCGCCGGAGCCGGTGCAGGGCGTGCCGGATGATGGGGCGTCGTGAGGGTTGGGGAGGGTGGTTTTGGTTATTTGAGGGCTTTGGCTGGCGTTTTGGGGTGTTTGCTTGGGTTTGGTTGGGCGTTGGGGTCGGGCGTTGGGGTTGGGCGGATGCATGAGTGATAGAGTCATTACTCTGGGCATGAACGGCGGTCTCGCATGGACGGGCAGCGAGATGACAAGACATGATATAACATGTTTTGGGTTTGATCATTACAGCTGAGGCATATCATTAGGTACCTTAGATTCGGAGTAGAGTCACTAAAGAGATGAACTAACACTGTTAACGTTACAACTTACATGCATTGAACGAAACACCAAAGCTCGATGAAGAAAGGAATCATGGAATAATAGCTGAAGCTGACAGAAAACAGTACACACCCATCCTGCAACGCCATAATCCTTCATTCTGCTTCGGCCTCCCTTTGAGCTAGCTCATGGCATCCCGATCCATTTCGCCACCAAGGAGGAAAAAAGAAGAGACGAGGGATCCTCCAAATTTCCGCCAACACCCTTTTCAAGATTTCCAGGTTTCGAAGTGGGGACTCGTCGGGAATGTTCGAGCACGATATCTCGCCGCAGCCGCAGGTCAGCTGTTTCGACGGAAGACGGAGGAGGCCTCGGAGAGAACAAGCCGACAAGGTCCTTGCAAACCAAGAGATCTAGCTCCGCATGCAGGCTTTCGGAATCAGAAGGCCCAATGTCTCGTGCGACCTGCCTCAAGACCTCGTGAACAGACCCAAGTTGAAGCGGGGCCAGATCGTTCTCGCCACTCCCTTCCCCCTCTCCCTGCTCATTGCTGGGCTTCTCGAGGTTGTTTTCCTGGGGAGCGTTCTCCGCCCGATTCCCACCACCATCGCGTTCGGTCTTGTCAACCGCGACCTCGCCAACCGCGCCCTCTTTATTCCCCGTAGAAGGTCCACCCTCGAACGAAAGGAGGGAAGGGGAGCCTAGATCCATTGATGACAAGAGAATGCAGCCAACAACCACTGGCAAGAGTCTGCGGATGCCTTGGGTGCTGCCGTACAACTTGCGAAGCCAGTGCTGAGCCCATAGGCGGAGGTGTTTCCTTTTCTCTGACAAACCAAAAACATAGCGGGCCAAGACGCGCATGCTGTTGATGAGTGAATCTGTCCCCAACCTGACATCCCTGGCTTTGAGAGTCCTCTCTGCAGCTTGTAACACATGGGTGCTGCGGATCTCCGACATGAACAACAACACCACAAGAGCGTGTCCAAGATATCCATGTTCCTTTTCTGTAAGGGATGCCTTGTCATGGGTAATTTTACCCAGTAATCTTGCCACCCGGTCAAAAAAGAAAAACGAGACCCCGGATGACCAATGCTCAACCTCTTGCTCAGTTGAAATTGCCAGCTTCGCTAGATTACGTCTTTGCGTGACGCCCAGGAAAAAGGACATAACGTCGGATTCGGCGAGCTCCTTGGACCCTGTGAGCCTTTTCGATTTCCATGGCGAGACCGGAGGGGCGGTGAACACGGTGGATGCTTCGCAGACCGGAATTCCGGTCAGGGAGAAACACGAGAAGATTGCGTTGAGCCTTTCAAAGTCGAACCCCTGGCGCAGGCGTAACTCGCTTGCGTCCAAGACTGTCATGCAAGCTCTCAAAAACGACTTGTGGTTGGCTGTCAAGTTGCTCAACAAATCCTGGTATTCGACAGGCAGGGCATAGTTGTAGAAGGGAACAAAAACTAATGACATTAGTCTTTGCTGTTTCTGTCAAAGCCTGAAGATCAAAAACCTACTGTCAAAGTAGTTGAGTGCCTTCGGGTCAGCGTCAAAGCAAGGGAGACCGGTATATAGTACCGGTTCGCGTCGTTTACCCGCTCCTCGGCAGGTTTGGCAGGGAAACATGCCGTCGCACTTCTCACCCATCAGCTTCAAAAACAACTGTCCTCGCATCTAAACAAACTGACCTTCTGACGCTGAGTGCGACACCTGAGACAAACTTTTGTTGACCGAGTCCGTCGACCGGGCGATTTGGGGACCCTGGAGCCGTCCAGCCGGAATGTCGTGACCATATCGGCAGGGACGCCGGCCTGTTTGGTTTTCGACTTTGCGGGAGGATTGGCCATCATCGATATGCCGCCTGCCGAGCTCGGGTGTATCGTGGGGGGTCTGGATAGGATGGTGGCAAATCTCTTTGCAGGCCGCGTTGGGGGCTGAGTTTGGTCCAATGGCCTCTTGCGGCCGATGGACGCCAAGGCGTGGATTTCATTTCTTTCTTGCCTGGGTGGTTGCGGCGAGCCAAGCGCGTTCAGGGGCAGACATGCTCCAGCAGGATGAAGGGCGGCCGAGACTCCCGAGAAGAGAGTGGGTGATTGGGGTGTAGGGAAGACAGGAAAATCCGAAAACCCAGCCATCATGGGTGAGGATGAGGAGGGGAGATATCCATGAAGGTGGTCAGCCGCAGAGGCTTGAACCCAGCGGAACCATGTGTGATTCTGAAGTGGGCCGGAAGGAGAAAGGTCAAGGCCCAATGTCTGAGTGGAAGCTGGCGAAGGAGTCAAGGCGGTGGCATCAACAGCAGGGTGGTGAGAATAAGGTTGGCCGTCAAGAAGATCGTGGACAACGGCAATCGTATCCACAGTCTCGGGCAATTTTAGTTGTGGGCTGGGAAGAAACGGACGGCGATCGATGGGTACCAGGTTGGCAGATGTATCGTCATCCATGGGCTGAGAGAAGACTGGGTTGTAGCGGAGAGTGTAGTCGTTTTCGGTCGGCAACATGAACACTTGTCTGTGAGCATCCGCCGGGAGAGAGGATGAGAACTCGAAGGGATAAACGTTGGCGTCGATCTCGTCCCCCATTGGCAGTTGGAGTAGCTGAATATCGACACAGTTATTATCGGCGGACACCTCAAAAGTGACAGCGTCCTCTGGCAAGGGCAGTTGGAATGGTTGGTCTTGGAGGAGAAGATCGTGATTAGCGGATCCTGCATCACCAAACAGTGTCTCCAAGCAGGGTGTCATAGTGTTGTTGTTGTTGTAGTTGTTCTAGTTGTTGTGGTTCGCCGACGTATGTGACGAGAATGGGATGTGGGCAAAGATTGCTTGAAATTCAAGAAATGGGTGAGAAAAAGAACACTTTTGGTACGAAGAGGTTTAGGTGTATATGTGCGTCGTCGGGTGTGGCCGTGAGAGCCGGGCACTTCATCTGCCCCCATGCTGTGAGGCGCTTTATTGCCGCTTTCTGGCGTCCACTGATAGATCTCTGAACCACTCCCAGGTCTTGGAATGGCTTAGTGTAGACTTGGGACGCAGAAGGACTCAACCCAAATTGCCAGTCCCTCAAGCGGCTGCTGGCGAGCCTGATGCTCCTTCTAGCGGTGAGAGCACTTTGTCACCCCTCTTGGCGTCCACCGGCAGACATTTGAACCATTCCCGGGTCTTAAATGGCTGAGTGTGGACATGTGGCGCTGAAGGAAACTCAGCCCAAGCTCCCGGTTCCTGAAACGGCCGCTGCCGGCCACCACGGTGTTTCTGGTTGGATGAACGGGAACGACCAATCAGGGCAAGTGCCAGGCCAAACATCGCCAAGCAGCAGTATTCTAAAGAGACTTATACTCATCAGCAGTACGACTGTCTGGCGCTTTTCATAACATCACGTATCTCAGTCGAACCAGGCTTTTTTCCGAGCACCGTCTCCCTCGATCACACCCAAGCAGTCAGTTCTCGATTGCCCCTCTAAGGCCAACATGGATATGGACGGAGCGACTTCGAGATGGCCAACTTCGGCAATCATAGCACTCGTTACTTTGTTGGTCACCGTGATACTGGCCCCCGTTGGATGGGCTGCTCACCGGTACAAGGTTTCAAGAGGTGAGTAACAGGCATGTCTTCGTCCAAGGCTCTGCTAATTCAAGAACAGGTCCGACTGGCAGGCTTGATGTTGAGATTGCAAGAATCTAAACTGCGGGAGACTTGGAAAGCTATTTCGGGCCAAGTGTCAGAGGTGCCCGTTGTCGGGAGATCAATCCAGACTTACATGTACCTAAGGATGCCTGTTCCGATAGCCGGGATGGGCAGCTGTGAGGAACCAACGGAATCGAGCAGCAGCATAATTACGTGTATGAGGGTGCCGTCAGCTTCCAACAGGCAAGCAATAGCTTATTGGGCCGCTGCAAGGTATTACACATCGCCAGTCGATGACAAGTCTCGTGTATGAGTTCCGCCATTCCTCATAGAACCACCTAAATTGGAAACATGTCCAGACACCCAGCGCCGAGAAGCTTGCAAAACCCGTACTTCTGGTCCAGCGCCCCGATTCATCGCGATCAAGCCCCGGGCGGTTTGCGGAGCGTCGAGCTTTGCTTCAGGGAGCGTGGCGTCGATTCTTTGAACAATGAATGGGTGGGAGGACCCACCAGCGGGGATTTTGAAGAACTACGAAAGCGAGGAAGCTGACAGGTAGGAAAGAGGTATGCTCGAAGTCGATGAGATAGAAACGGAGGCGGCCGTCCTTATTGGCGTTGAACATGAAGTTCTCGTCGTTGAAATCCGAATAGACGAAGGCCAGTTCCCTCTCGAGAATGACAGTTTTCGGGATCCAAGACGGCGCCGTGTGGTCTGCAATTGCCTGTGCGAAGATGTCAACGTCGAGGCCAGGCCATTGCAAGGGACGAGCATGCCTCTGGGTTGCACAAGGACGTACTTACTCTGTTGATATGTTGCTCCAGCTCATCGATGTTGTTGTATACAACTTCGGTCGTCTGCTCCTTGAAGACCAGGTGCTTGATGCGTCTGAGACTGTGATTTGCGGTATATGGCCCCGGTGTGGGGTCCGGGGGGGCAGGCATGCGGCGAAGAAGTCGAATGGTTTCAGAAATGAGATTGAGGCAGACTTCGACTGGGTATAGGTCTTGCATCAAGGGCGCAAAGGCGGACTGGGAGAGCATTGTTCCTTGAACCAACTCCAGGATGATGAAGGACGTGCGCCGCGGGTGGGTAAAAGCTCGAAATACCTCCGGAACGTGGATGCGGCGGCTACAGCGCCCCGCCTCGCGCGAGAGAGACGTTGGGGGCGAGGGGGTAAAGATAGGGTAGAATACCTGTGGCGATGCTTGTTTTGAGACCTGATACGGCGGCGGTTGTGTGGAGACGGCAATAGGAGGGAATTACTCAGATCCAATAACTGTTAGAAGGGGGAAGACAGACCAGAACACAAAGAGCTTGCCCGGGCCGGTTGGGCGATCAGTTCCCGCTTTGGGATTAGCCCGCGTCTTACAGATTGTTGGTTGTTGGTCCCAAAACGGACACACCGGCGCCCATGAGTAAAGCCTCGGGGCTCCAGATGACAAACAACAGCATCTTCCGGGCCAGCGCAATTCCAAGCCGTTTGCTCAACACTCTAGGTTGTTGCAGAAGTGCTCATTTGACCTCGCACCTGACGGCATCACCCGGGGCTTCTGTACAACAGTTAAACAGCTGGTAACCGTTCACGGGGGCAGGGCAGGTTGTTTTCGATATCCAACTTCCTTCCACCCATAACTCCAACTCCATCCAGCGTGAAAATCTAATTTCTATTCCCGTCTAACTGCCTTTCAACCTGAAAATCCACTTCTCTATGAAAGCCCAACTCCTTTTTCCAGTCCAAACATCTCCTTTTAACAAGCGGTCCAACTCCTTTTCCAAGTTAATCTAACTAGTTATCTCCCTTTAACTTGAGGTCCAACTCCTCCACTTTAACCTGAAAGACCTGACTCCCGTTGAAGTCCATATTCCTTTAAAATCCTGCTTCCCCGCTCTGCTCTGTGTGATAAGGCTCACTATCCCATAACAGCTTACTGCCTCCCAAGTGGGCATATACCTGTCGAGAACACCCGATCCCCCAAAACACCCCTGAATCTAAGCTGCCCGTCATGTCTAATACAGCTCCAATTACCGACTTTCACAATGTCTTCGCCACAGATCTCGCGAACAACATATTCGACCTCCGTGACCACACCCTGAACACAAACCACATAGCGAACCTTGCGTTGGGGTTGCAGATACGCCATTGCTGGGTGGAGTTTCTCCACACGACCGAGGTCAAGCCTAAAGTTCAATTCAAGTTCAATTTCTGGAACCCGCCCCCCGTCGACCAGAGGCTCCAGGCCAGCCACCGGGCACCGCCAGAGAGATCAGGGGATGCTGAAGCTCCGGTTCAACCCCTTTTCTTCAAATCCTGCCTGCTCTACATGGAACCCCGCAGCGACTTTGATGGACAACCCGGACTAGGAGCCCCCATACTCCAGCTCTGTTCCGATGCCGGGAGAACACCCCTCTCCAGAGCGACTTTTGCATTCAGAACCAATGGCCGCTTGACGCTTTTGGACATCATCCACGTCATCAGAGGCGATTACCCTGGGTTGCTTTACGAGATGAGTAAGAATCTGATGAGCTTCCGGTTTGTTTCAGTCTGGTCAAACGGGCAACACCATTATAACGGATGCCGCGATTGGATGTAAGCTTGAACAATCTCTCCGCTCTTCGAGGCTCGCTGACAGTAGAGTCGATATAGCACTCAGGTTTTCATCCGGCTAAATCACCTGAGCCTCGTACAATGGAAGGTGGAAGGTATTGTAGGTCCAGAAGAGGGTAGAGATGCATCAGTCGTCCGAGACGCCGAGCTGCACGACTCGACACGAGAAACTTACCGATCTGACGGCGATTGCCAGCCCATTGACTGGCACACTGCGGGCTTCCACGACATTGTCGGCAAGTCCTTCCAGCACGCCGGGACGGACCGTGTCCGCGACGCCGAGGGGGGGTCCTACCAAGCCCTGATTATCCAATACAAGGGTTTGGATATTGAAAAGGGAGAGTTCCTAGAGGCTATCCATTATTACTACTCTTTGGTATCTCGTGCCGTGCTACCATATACTTACATTTTACAATTACGACATCGGCTGAATGACAACGCGTCAGTAGGGGGCCCCGGCGGCGATGATCGCGGCGGCCCCTCGACCGGGCCACCTGGATATGGAGATTACGGTGGCTATCAGAACTACGGCGGAGCCGCTGGAGGCCCTGGTTACGGCCCGGGTGGAGCGGGGAGTTACGGTGGACCTTATGGGAGCACCCCTTACGGCGGTGGCGCGCCCTCAGGCCCTTCGTATCAGTAAAACACCACGGATGGAGGAGAATTGATTTCTACAAGACGCCCCGCGAACGACAATGCCACGGCATAGTCGGCGTTTAGGGAGTTTCCTCCGGGAGAACGAGTGTCTGTAGATCGCCTCGCGACTTATCAAGATGGATGAAGCCTCTGCCTTGGCTCTGGCAGCATGGAGAATATCCCAGCAAAAACGAGGTCGGAGAGTAAGAGGTGCTCGAGAAAGAAGACAAGCTCAAGGAAGCCTCAGGAGGAAAAATGAACTCGGAAGAAGAGAAGCTTAAGGCAGTAGAAGGGTGGAAACACCGGTTCGAGGACCGCTGGCGGCTCGACCGTAAGGTGAGTGGTGAAGTGATCATTTTTGTCCCTTAGCATATAGATGTTTTCTTTTTTCCACTTCTTCGTCCCCCTCCCCTCCCTCCTTGTTTTTGTGTTTCGTTTTTTCTTCGCTTCGCGTTGCTTTTAACCTACTCTCAAACATTCATTCAATATCTGGGTAGTGTGTTATCATAATCGATGTGTATCATTGCCTCCGTTCAAACCAAGCCGTGATTCATGCCGCCATCATCCGTCCAATTCCAAGTAGATCATGATAGTAACGAACGCCGGGTATCGAAAAAAGCAGCCATCCTATCCGATCAACGTATGCCAACCCTATTCCCTTAGATAACTCGCAAGCCCGACATAAAAGACGCAAAGACTCTCTTTCCACCATCATGAGCCCCTCCCCCCTCATTCATCCTCAGACCTCTCACTCCCCACACTCGACAACCTAACTCACACAAGTCAGCCACCATCACCACACCCTTCGAAACAACAAACCCAAAAGCACCAAAAGGAAGAAAAGAGAAGAAGAAAGAAATCAACTCACGACATCCCCCTCCCCCCCCCCCCCCCCCCCCCCCCCCCCCCACCCCCCAA
>FTCU01002196.1_pt1 | contig 18265 bp, 20 predicted proteins | sample 1639521 | NCBI WGS metagenome assembly FTCU01 (sample SAMEA3914864, study PRJEB12502) | metagenome | biome: forest; material: soil | place: USA | collected 2012-03-12 | depth 0.3 m
CCTTCTCCTTGCCCTTCTCCTTGCCCTTCTCCTTGCCCTTCTCCTTGCCCTTCTCCTTGCCCTTCTCCTTGCCCTTCTCCTTGCCCTTTTCTTCACCCTTTTCCTTAGCCTCAGGCTTCTTCTTCTCGGGCTTCTCTTTGCCCTCTTTTTCGCCCTTTTCGTCCTTGTCGCCCTTGGAGTTTCCCTTGTCCTTGTCCTTGTCCTCGCCCCCGCGTTTGCCGACGATGGCAACCTGAAGCACTCCTTCAGAGGATCCATTCAACGAGGCGTAGATGTTGCTCGGGGACAGGACAACGGTTGATGAGGTGGTCGGAAGCGCAACTGTGGTGTCAACAGCGGTAGAAGACGGCCCGGCCGCAGAGAGGGAGCGCTTGGCAGGTGTAGGGGGCAAGGCCCAGACCACAACTGCCAAGGCAGCGCCGACGGCAATAACTGGAGCTTTCATGTTTACTGGAGGTGACACAGACTCGAAAACGACTGACTGAGGTTTGCCCGGCTTGGGGGGGAAATAAAGAGCGTAGGATAGTGTCTAGGGAATGAAAAGGTAAATGGAGCAGCCCCTCAAAGGCATGGTTAAATAGGTCGTCCTCCGCGCCCCAGCCACCAGAGACAAAAAGGCTTTGGCGGAAACGTGGGCTGTTGACAAACAACCTCGGGCATGCTCAGTGAGTGAGCTCGGGCATAGCTCGGGGGGTTGGGAGAGGGAAGGGGGTCAATGTCACCAAGCCAACATGTATCGGCGAAAGCGCGAGGGAGTGGCTAAGCCAGCATCTGACGAAGACATGATTTGGTTTAGCTTGTGCGTGTATACGTGTGTATATCCAGTCCGTGGCCGGCCCAACACGGGCCCCGTAGTCCGTTCCGAACGGCCCCAAGTTCCCCACCACCCCGGAGTGGACCGGCGGCCTGTGAGCGTCCCGCCCTCGGCGATACCTCGACGAGGCCCATTAGATGGTTCGGTGCACGTACAAAGTGTGCGTCCTTCGGTGCCGAAATCTCCCCATATTCGTGATGGTCGACCTGGGTCTGATCCCCTGCTTGAATGACAGCCCGTCCCCGAAGAGGGCCCGACAGTGCTTCTCCGACCTTTGATGCCTGACTGCCCAACCCACAAGATGCCCGCTGTTGCAATGTACCTTGATAACAAACTAACCTCTGTTTCAACCAACAGCCATCAACACACATTCGCAGCTTAGTCTTCAGGAACCCCCGAAAACAATCCGACACGCATGCGGTGGCTCTGCATCGCCCAGTATCAGCGGCGGATCGAGGTTGAACAACGGCGGGGGATATGTGCGGGGCAAACTCACAAAGGGGAGCTTCGGTATAATGACTGCCAACACGGCAAGAAAGTTGATGGTAAAGTATGCCAGGTCGTAATGCGTGTAGTGTGTGCTCAGGAGGAAGAGCACAATTGGTACGCTGAGCAGGAATTTCTTGGCGGGAGTGTACTGCGCCCCGTCATCGATCTGCTCCCACATGTTCAGGTTGTCGTAGGCGCCGCCGTTGAACTCGAAGGGCACCCCGCGGACGTAGTGAAACATGATGTACGAGCCAAACATGTACGTGATGTTGGTCAGCGTCCATGATGTTTCCTGTGAGACGCCGGGGATGATGTCGTAGAAGATCTTGAGGCAGATGATCAGGAGGGGATGGATGGTCCAGGCACCTGCAGGCAGCAACACACTTGTTAGCCGGGTGTGGCTCTTTGCATTCGCAGCGCAGCGCAGAGACGGGGGCGGGGGGGCTGCTACAGGACACGCTCGGATCTAGGCCTACCTTTCGCGTTGACCCAATTCGCGTTCAGGTTCGGGAGAGCAGACTGGTCGCTGAGCTGCTCGATGGGCTCGGGCGGCTCGTGGTAGACTTGAAGGATGCTGCTAGATCTCCTCCTCCTACCCGTCTTGTCCGCCATCATGCCGTGCGTAGCCCCACGACGCGGAGGGTTGGTGCCCGCGTCGTAGGAGACGGTGCGAGAGAGGAGTAGTGGGGACGACAGTTTGGCGGTGTTTATGTCGCCGCAAGGTGCGACGCTCGGGCGGATCGAGTTCCGAGGTCGAGTCCGAGGCCACACGGTGGGCGGGTGGACGGTTGGCGCGGCCGCTGGGTCTGGTGCTCGTCGAGTGATGTCACAGTTTGGGCTTGGGATCGAGCCACGCAAGACGACCGCCGAAGGTTCCGGGGTTTTGGGTCAGAACCCGCTCGGCCGTTCTGGACAGCCGGCTGTTTCGGGGATGCTGCAACGGCAGGCTGGCCAACGGCGCGCGACACAAGCGGCGACGGGAATGGACAAGGAGTTGTTCGGGGTCGGGTGCCACGGCCGATGACGGTTTGGTGTGGGCGTGGCCTCGTGGCCTATTGGACAATCAGCACGCGGTGCCGCTGTCTTGCCGCGCCAGGAAGATTCGCAGATTCGCAGATTCGCCGAGCGGTGGGAGGTGAACGAGAGACTCGGACGGCAACAAAGGAGAAGCCGCAGCAGGGAACGTCGACGGGTTCCCGCTTCCAAGGTTCCGATATCCGGACTTGACACACACCGGCGACAGGATAACGCACTGGAGAGAAGAAAGAGCCACGGGGGGCTTGGAAGATGGACGAGCGAGTGCAGGCGGCAATGTGGCCAGACCACGCCCCGAAACCTGGCAGAGGACGATGAGGGCCCAGGTACCTCCACTCCGGCACATTGCCGGAGATTGAGGAGCTGGTGGGCCTCGGGACATGGAGCACTAACAATTCAGCCCAGGCCCGCGCCTCGTATTTCAGTGGGCCACCTCCTGTCGCATGGGGCTGCGCACACTGCGATAACGGCTGGCAGCCGCCTGTAACAAAATTACCGGGGCCCGCGGACGCGGTGAGCGGGAGACGCGGCTTCCGCCATCACCTCTTTGTCTGTCGAGGTCGGCAGTGGCTCCGTATGCTGGGTATCGGAGAATATGAGAAGAGGAGAAAGATGCGAGAGGGAAATCCCGTTGATTGCATTGGTTTTCCAGAAGAGAGAAGGAGGTAGGATGAAGCGAAGGCGTCGTGGAAACGACCCAGTAACAGAATACAGCATACACGAGCCCTCGGAATAACGGTACAAGACTGACATTCCGTAGCGTACAGAATACAGCACAGAATACACTCGCGTTACACAATACAGATGAATACAGAATACAGAATACCAAATACTACAGAATAAATACAGCAAAGTGGCCCGTGCATCTTGCATAACTCGAGCATGAGGCTTCCCACGCAAAAGTCAACAAGCAAGTGGGGCGCCCAACCTTGAATTTCAATTTCAAGACCGCGCCTTCAACGTCTTAGGTCCTCTGCAGGCAACGACCTTTCTCTGCCGAATCACCCGCTCGCGGCTGCGCCTCCATCCCATCTCCAGCACTGGCGGCCGTCCCCCGAAGCAGGCAACAACTCGACCACAGCCTTTGCCAACAGCCCAGCAGTAAGCCTCCGACTCGCGTTACTGCCAGCGTGGCGAGACAGCCAAGGGCTGCAGTGGGAGTAGACGGCAACCGGCGTCTGGTGCTAATGGGAAGCCACTCTGCGCGATGAACAACACGGCGCCACCGTCAAACCAGGCGATAATCCCGGAGGAGACGCCAGCCAGTGTGGATGAGCCGTCGCCTGGGCTTTCCTCGGGCAAGAAACGCCCGGCCTCGGAACCCGAACCCGGCCGGATGGACGGGTCACAATATGCCGGCTCCCCGTCTCCCAAGCGGCTAAAGGGGTCAGGCTCTCCGAAAGAAACTGAGATGTCCGACTTGACGACGCCTCTGGAATCCAGGCCACCGACGACGGACGTGCCCTCTGTGCAGGCGCGTTCAAAAGCCCATGATGGATGGAACCAGGGCATCGGCGGCGGCTTACGGACCTCGTTCGCTGGCAAGGGTAAACTCCGAAAACCACTTTCTCAGAGGGCGTCCGAGTCTCCTGTCCAACCAGCTGCCGAATCGGTGGACGTCGGGGGCCTGGTCATGCCCTCGGGCAACCTCAAATCGTCGAGGACCCGCTCTGACAACGCCTGGCAAGCCAAATTCGTCAAATGGTGCGTCCGGCTGATGGCCTTGAACAAACATCAAGAGGGATTGGGCGATCCGGACATTTTGAGAGAGGCTTGGGGTTTGTGGCTCGAGAAACGCGCGTCTCTTTCAAGCGCGCTTCGGGCCGTGGCTTTACGGGCAGCCAAAGACACCAACCTTGACCCGGGGAAGCTGAAGGAAATGCTCTCACAGGCCCTTGAGACCGAGACTCAAAGTGTATGGGATGCTGTTTCGACGGGTACCTCTTCCGTGGGAACTGAGCAACCAGCGACCCCGCTGTCCGAACAACAAAGCAACAGCGGCCAGTCGGAAAGCAACAAGTCAACATTGCAGGCGAGCCGGGAAACAAACGGCTGGGCACTCCCGCCGCTCCAGTCTTCTTCGAGCTTTGATGCCAAACAAAAGGACCAACGCGCGTGGGAAGACAAGTTTGTGGCTTGGTGCAAGTCGCTCGTCCGGCTGAACGGCAAAGAGATCAAGGCCGGAACCGCCCAAGAGCGGAAGCGACTCACCGAAGCATATTTGAAATGGATTGAGACCATCGACGGATTGTCAAAAACAAAGGCTTCCCTGGCGCGGCGGGCGGCAGTCCACTATTCACAAGACAACAGCGCGCTCCTTGCCGCCATATTTGCTGGCGGCGCGTCTCCCAGCGAACCCCAGGTCGTGGAATCGGACCCGGTAAGGCAAGAGGATTTTACGCCGTCTTCGGTGGCCCCCGTTCCCGATCAGCTTGTCTGTGGGAGTGTTGACGTGTTTCGCGCTGAGGATGCGGGAGACCGAGACAAGTACTTCCCCGGTATCGGTCCGGACGAGACCTTCTGCCACATGTGCGCGTCTCACGGCCACGACGCAGCGAGCTGCCCAGAGATGACCTGCCGCTTCTGCCGCGATCATGAGCATCGATCATTCAGCTGCCCGACGCGTTCACGATGCACAAAGTGCAGGCAACTCGGTCATTTTCAGAGAAGTTGCAAGGAGAAACTGGCGTTGCCCAAGGAGGAAATGGAATGCGCGTTTTGCGGGTCGCGCGAGCACGTTGACGCGTCTTGCCAGGAGCTTTGGAGGAGCTTCCTGTCCAACCCCGACACGGCCCGCAAAGTGCGTTCCCTACCGGTATTTTGCTACTGCTGCGGCCGCCAGGGACACTACGGACCCGTTTGTGGGCTGAATCCGCAGAGAAGCGAGGAAAACGCGTGGGAGACATGGAGTCAGGCAAACTGCGATCGGTATCTGGATCCGGCGTCCTCGGAAGTCGCCATCATCGGAAGTTCAGCCGGGTCTGCTCCCTCGTCTGAGAGGCCTGACTTCGGCAAGAGTATCGTCCCGAAGAGACACATTTTCTTTGAGGAGGCAGACGACGACGACGTCGATGAGTTCATTCGACCGCCCGTGCAAAAGATTCCTCGGGTTGGAAACATCAACTTCTCCAGCAACAACGCAGGGAACCGCGGCGGGAGGCGGCCAGGTGGTGGGCAACCTGGTGACAGAAACGGGAGACCGGGATATACACAGCCGCCGCTGCCTCCTGGGCCTCCGCCCCCGTTACCGCGGAGGAATGGCGGTCGGCCAAGGGGTGGTGGGGCGAGATACTAGACCCGGAGCTCGATGAGGGTGCGCATCTTGAACTTGGGAGGCCGCATGGACTAGAATTGTGTGTTGCCTCAACAGGACACAGAGTATGAAAGGACGTTGCTTGAAGATGCCTCGACTGACCCCGAAGCAGAAACAGTACAGAGTTCACCAAACGGGGAAAGCATTTGCCAGATCCAATCAGAAGACTCAATCTTTGTCCCTGTTTCCGCTCAACGGTGCGCCATTTGCGTTTGCCTCTTGGTTCCATCAGCATGGGGCCTGAGCCGCTTGTCAATGGCGGTGAGGGCTGTCGGTGAGAGATTTTATCCGCGGCGAAAGGCATGGTCGTTCCCGGGGTTCGCGCTGTGGAAGAGGAGGAGAGTGAGAGTGGAGACGAGAGGGGTGGATTGACAACCCGACGCGTTCCCATTGCCCGTTTTCGCGTGTCGACCTCTGGTTCGTCGAAGCTTGATGCGGGGAGTGGTGGCGAGAAGCAGTTGCTCGTTTGTCCATGGGAGACTCGGGAGCGAACCCGGAACTCAGCATCGACTTGTCAACGGCGCTCTTCGCTTTATACGATCGGCTGTGAAATCAGCACAGCGCGCCAATCTCGTGTGCCTGTCGCGCGAAACACGCGCCTAAGCCGCCAAGCACCAATCATCGAGGCGAGATTCGTTTCACGTCGTCCAAGGCCGAACTTGATTGGATATCAGACGCGGCTTCTCTCGCTTCCACCCACTCTCCCGTCCCACCCCCTGCCTTTCCCCGCAAGCCTTCTTCTGCAGGATGCGGGTGTTTCCTGCTGCTGACTGGATGAGAATGGTCGGCCTTGAGACGGCTGCAGACGGTTGCATGCAGATGCTGCGCCTCCGGCCAGTCAAGTAGCCCATCGCGTCCGCCGCGTCGACTCCCGGGCGCGGCGGCCGGCCAGTCCCTGCGTTGAACCCGCTCTTGCTCCTGCATGCCGGAGCTGCACGACGGCTGCACAGCGCATGGGGCAATGAGTCACCCACCACCACTCGTTTCTCTCTCCTGCCAACGGTCTGGAGCCGTGATCACGGAGGGACTGTCACCCCATCACAAATCCGCGAAATCGCGCAAGGGGGGAGGGAGTCGGAGGACGGGAGAAAATGTGGAGGCTGTTGGGGAGGTAGGGCCATCCACCAGATTCCATGGGTGATTTTCGACATATCAGGGTCCCTCGTTGGGGCTGTTTATGTCGATGCCCTGATCGAGGTTCCCCCCTCGAGAGTCCTCCGGCACCCTCTCCTCTCTCTTCATAGTCCGCGGCTCCCTGGCGGCGCCCTCAATATTCATTGAGATCGAAGTCATCTTCTCTCCTTCACTCTGCATTCCTTTTCCAGATTGTCAACCTTGTCCTTGTCTGTGTCCTCCTCCCTTTGTTGAATCCCCCAAATATCAGCTCCACGGCCTCTTAGGACATTACTTTGTCAAGATAATACTCGAGCCCGCCATCAGACTGTCTCTCACCTGGAAATTTGGTTGGCGCGGCCGTTGGTCACACAAGCCACAAAAGACACACACCTCACTCAAGTTGCCGCCTTCACGATTATGCAAGCGCCATGGCGACCAACCCACAAGCATTCTACTGCCTGTGGCAAAATGAGACCATCCGCGAGAAGCTCTTCGAGCTCCTGCCCAAGCAGGACATGTGCGCAGTTAGACTGGCCAACTCGGCCTGCTGCAACCTGGTCACCAAGCGGCTTTTCCTACGAACCAACCTAACATTCACCGCCAACAGCCTCACCAAGGCCAGCAGGATCGAGGCCCTGTCCAGGGTCGGCCACCACATCGAGCACCTCACGTTCTCCATGCCCCATTCCAATGCCACCTTCCTGCCTCCCCTGATCCATCCCCAGACCGGCGAAGAGATCTTCTTCCTTTACAGCCCGCACACGTCGACGGAATCGGCCACGTCGAGGTCAAAGTATGACAACTCGGAGCTGGGCGAGATCCTGACGCAGCAATACCCGCCCCTTTTCCATGCCGCCACCCATGTGCCGTCCTTCATCCGCGCCATGGAGCAAATGACCAACATGCGCCACCTCACAATCAAGACGCCGGGCCAGGACCCCAGCGAGAGGTACCGCCGGAACATTGTCGACTACGCGCTGATCAGCCTGCGCATCTCCCTCGAGCGCGCACCGCTCACGAGGTTGTCGAAGCTCACCCTGTCGGGGGTCCATCCCTCGGCCTTCTACGACCTCCGCCACGCGCCCGGATTCGGGGCGCTGCCCTCGGCGGCGCTGCGCTGGCGCCAGATCCGGAAGCTCTACATCTCGGTCGAGTCCTGGGACTTCTACGGCCCCTCGCCCGGCCTGGACCACCTCAAGATCATCGACGACTACATCCGGACGTTTGCGCCGCACCTCGACAAGCTCTCGTTCACTTGGCTTGGTCGCAGGGGCCCCTGCCCCATCGCGCTGTCGGGCGACCCCCTCTTCGCTGCGCCGCGCAGCAGCAAGAAGCTCTTCAACGAGGTCACCAGCCCCATGTCTCCGCTGCCCCCGCGGCCACTGCGGCGGCCGCTTCTCATGCCGCGCCTTCGGTCCATGGCGGTGCGCAACGCGACCATGAACGCGGAGCAGCTGCGCGGCCTCGTGGCGACGCACAAGCGCACGGTGCGCGAGTTCGATTTCGAGAACGTGGCGCTTCTGCGGGGCGGCAGCTGGGACGAGGCGCTCGCCCCACTGACCGAGGGCGAGAGCAGCGACGCCTGGTCGCGTCGGTCCATGGCCGTCAGCGACGCCAGGCCGGGGACGTCGCGGTCCAACTCGTCTGGGTCCGCCGTCGCGAGCTCGGTGGAGGATGTGCAGCTCCCGGCCTCGTCGGCGGCCGCCGCCGCGGCGAGCAAGGAGCTGTTTGAAGTTGATTTGGAAGGCATGGTGTTTGGCGGCGTGAACGACGTCGTCGAGACATTCGAGGTGGGCGTCGAGGAGTGGGCTCGTGGAGTCACCGCTGCCGCCCGCGAAGCGCCACGTCCCAGCTCGGCGGGAGGGAAGACAGATGATGGCGGCCTGGCATCCGATATTGAGGCGGCGAGACAGGCAAGCCAGGGTTTCAACACCAAGCTGAAGAAGCGGCGCATCCGCAGGAGATCGGAGAAGCACGACCAAGAAGAAGAGGCGGCGCCCGCTAGAGACGAAGACAAGCGCAGGAGTGAGGAGCGCAGGGGCGAGGAGCGCAGGGGCGAGCGCCGCAGCGACAACCACCACAGCCCTCACACGCCTCACACCCCGCCCAGCCGGAGCCATCACAAGCACTCCCGCAGCGACGACAGCAGCGACCGGCATTCATCGGGACGAGACTCCCAACGGCGGCACCGGAAGCATCGGCGGCACCACTCGGAGAAATCCGAAATCCCCGAATCCGCCTCGTTCATGCCCGAAGTTGTCGGCACGGACGATGAGTCGTTCGCACGCCCCTCGACGCCGCGGCCCAAGATGGACATCAGCGTGCCCATCCTGAACCCCGACCCGCTCCCCGTGATGCTGCAGCCGACCGTGTACGACCCGTCAGCAAAGTTCGGCCCGCTGCTCAAGACGCCCGGGTCCTCTTCCTCCTCGCCCGCGCGGTCGGCCAACAGCGACGGCCTGTCGTCGGCGCAGCGCTCCATCGAAGCGGACCTCCTGGCCGAGGCCGAAGAGGCGGCGCTGCGGGCGTCGGCGCTCCAGCGGGCCAAGGCGGCCGTCATGACCAAGCTCTCGCGCGAGTTTTCCAAGCGCAGGCCCGCGGACGCCGGCGACGCCCGCGGCAAGGGCTCGGCAGCCGTCGTTGCGGGGCTGTCGGCGTTAAACCTCGGCATGAACCTGCCGCCGCCGGCCGCGGCGCACCAGCCCCGCAGCGGGAGCGGGCTGAGCTGCGCGTCGTCGTCAACCATCGGGTACCGGCTTCGCGAGGGCCTGTTTGGGCGCAGCCTCGCCAACGTGGTCATCATGCCGGACCACCGCAGTCTCGAGAGCCAGAGCGCGCTGGTGCCGCTGATGTTTAGCCGGTCTTGAGAATAAAAACACAAAAACTAGAGGGGATAGTACCATGTCGACGAGTTGAAGTAGCGAGGGGGTGTGCGTGTGGGGCGTATTGGTGTTTGGACGGGATTTGCGGACTCGGAGTTGGTTGGCCGGAGGGAACGGCCACGGCTGGTTGATGGTTCGGGCGGGCAGGGCTTGGGTCGGCGATGATGTTGACGACGACGATGATACCATGGCGAAACGGACGGACACGGACACGGACTCGGACACGGAAACGGACGGTTCCCTGACTGTACGACTTCTAATGACCTTTCTTTTGTTACATATCGAATTCTCTATTGTTAGTTCTTGATTATTGATTATTGATGATTGACTCGAAAGAGTTGGACTTATGGACTCGATGCATTGGTCTTTGCTCCGTGAGACTCCCGCGAGAATTGTCCGACGTGGGTTCGGAAATTGAACCTGGAAGGTCGGTGCGCGGCCTTGGAGCGGCTTCCTGCTTGCCAAGGCCGGCGTGTACAGTACAATGCTTAAATACTTGTTAGCGCGACACATTTGACAGGGGTCCTGGTCCAAAGTTCAAAAACCTCTCTTTCAACAGTCTAACAGCCGTTTGAAGTACAAGAAATTAGAGAATCTGGAAGTACTTGACGAGATACTCCCAGTCAAGCCCTTTTTTTCGTATCAAAATATGTCGTTCTGCCGTTGAGTTCGAGATTTTTGCCTGGACCCCGGCCGAAAAGTCAGGCGCTAACTTTTAAACAAGGGGAGGACTGTAAGTGGCTGGCTGACTCAGCTGGACAACCTCCTCTCGTCCATCACTACTTTCCCAGCGCGACCACCCATCCGTCGTCCATGTGTGTTCTTTTCTCTGCATGCGGCAAAGTGAAAATGTCGAAGGAGTGGATCTGAGTTGGAGCGGCTCATCGGCAGAAAAGCACAGACCGGATCAGTGATGGTGTATTTTCGGAGGGAAGTCGCAGTGGTTTGGATGTTGAGAATCGACACTGAACGAGAGCACTTGGGATGTTGAACATCATGTCTGAACAGGGAGAAAAAGGCATGTCATGGTGTATTTTAATTATTGGATCAATACTCGGTAAAATGCAACTACTCCATGTGATCGCTCCTGGTGATGTCGGTCGGTCGGTCGGTCGGTCGGTCGGTGTGCGCCGCGGCTCAGGCTTCCGCTTGAGGGGGAAAGACTCGCGGCTTTTGGGCGTATAAATCACCGCAAGGTGCATTTTCAGTGACATGGACTGCGCGTAACAGAGCTTCACAGCTGATGAGACATGAACTTGTCACAAAATCACGGTGGGTGCGCAAATCAAGGCCGAGTCTCGGGCAGCTGCGCCGTCAAACTCGGAGAATTCTGGATCTGGCTGTCCCGAGTCCGGGAAGACGCCCTGTGGCAGCATGGTGGCAGAGAGTCTGTAGCTTAAAGGAGCAGAGTCGTTTGAGCGGCGACAATAATGGTCAGGTAAACGGCCAGTCAGGCAGCGCAACATCCACGGGACTGTCGGGTGGGCCCAACACCACCAAGACCATCACGACCACTTGAGCCTGCAAGTCCCTTGCCCGCCCACGGTGGTCTTGCACCGCCGGTGCCCGTCCCGCAGCTGGGCAACCGTGCTTGCTGGTGGGTTGGTGATGGCAACGAGAGCACGTCACCATGGCAACTCGAGGCTGGGAGTGGTCGCCCGGGGAGACCTCGCGCGGGCAGGCAGCAGCCCGGCCGGCGCCGGGAAGGAGGGCCAGCATGTAAACAAGAGACCCGTGATGGAATCCCCCAGGTAAACACTGTGTCGCCGCCGCCGTCGACCTGGCCAGTGCACCACACCTGCAGATTGCAGGCGTGCACGGTTGCCAGGCCACCAGAGTATAAATACCTGCCCTCCCCACCACGCCTCTCCCCTTCTCTTCCTTTTTTTTTCCTCATCGGAGCCTCGATCTTTGCGCCTTACGTTGACCACATTGCACCCGCAATCAATCTTCCAAAGACGCACGCCAGCTCTTTGCTCGCCTTCTCGCTCTCTTCTTCGACAGTTCGATCCTGTCGCCATCCGCCTCCGCTCTCCTCTTCGCCACGACCCGACCCCGTCCAGGTTCGCCTCGACAATGTCGTCCGTCGGCGCCCTCCGCCTCTTCGCCGCCGCGGCCTTCGTCGCGGTCATTTTCCAGCTCCACACTCGGCTGCTCGAGCTGGTGTTGACCGCCGCCGAAGTGTTCTGCGTCCTCCTCCCCCTCCCCCTCCTCCTCCCCCTCTCCCACCTCACGCCGCTGTTCTCTGCCTGGAGCCGCCCCCCTCCAGGCATCCAGGGCCTGCTAACGGTTGCAGGCCGCTTTGTGTTTTGGGCGGCGAGCTGCCTGTTTTCTGCGACTCGCTCTGGTCTTCGCTGCGCGCGAACCTTCCCCGAGTTTGTCGATCGCCTCCTTCGCCAGGAGGAGCTGCGGTCGCTGCTCGAGCGGGAGCTCTCCACGCTGCGGGCCAGATACGAGAAGCAGAAGCTGGCGCTCGCTTCTCTGAGCCACGACATCTTCGCCGTCTGCAAGGAAAGCGACCTCTTCTGCCGCGAATTCCCGGCAGAGATTAGCTACCGTCGCCGACACGGGATGCCTGCGGCAACGATCCGAGACACCGAGTGGGCCGAACCACAGCTCTGGATCAAGATGTGTAAGTGCTTCATTTGCTCTGTTTTTTCCCGACTTTCTTTTGTCGCTCCTCCAGCACTGCCCGTCCATCGCCTGTTGCCTCCGCGTCGCGTCTACCGACTACAGGGGAACCCAACCCTCTTCCCCCGCCCTTCTCCTTTCTGTCTTCGGTCTCATCACAGCATTTCTTCCCTATTTTTGTTTGTTTTGTGTTCTGTGCCTTGATCGCCATCTGACTCGCGTCTTCTTCTTTTCCCGTGGCGCAGTCTACGCCACCGATCTCAAGGCCGTTTTCCTCTCCGGCAAGGTCAAGCAACTTCGCTCGGCCGTTCTCACCAACGACGACCGCATTCGGCACCTGTCGACGGCAATCAAGGAAGAACGGCAGATGTTTCTCGACCTCGCCAAGAAGTACAACGACCTGAAGGAAAGGAAGCGCCGGGAAGAAGCCGAGGCGATCCGGTATTGCAGAGAGCTGAAGAACGCCGAGTCCTGGCAGCCGAGTAAGTCTACCCCAGCACGACCTTCGCTCCGTGTTGTGTTGACTGACACGGGTGTCGTTGTCCACATAGTCAAGGAAGCGCGAGATGCCCGGATGCGCAACCGGCTCCATTTGGCCCAGCTGCGCGACCGCGTCCGGCTGCCCGACCCTGTCCCCCGCCCGGTCGTCAGCGGGCCTTGCAACCTCCCTCTGCACGCGGCTCGCCGTGCTGCCGATGAGGCTAGCAGGGCTCTGGCAATCTGCCAGCCGGACGTTGTGGCTCTCCCTTCCCTTGGCGGTAGCTCCGATGCCTTGTTCGGGTGTCCTCAGGAGGCGCTGGTCCCCCTTTCCGCGCCAGCCTCCGAGACAACCACCCTCCAGCAGTTTGTCGCCCCGCCGGCCGTCTAGAACGCGGTCGACGAGGATACAATCATGCCGGATGCGCCCGACTGGGTTGAGGAGGACTCGGATACCTCCATGCTCGACGCAGAGATGGTCGATTGGATGGTTGACATTGACATGGTCGACGCAGTAAGTTTCTTTCTCGTTCTCTTTTGATGCCAATCCATCGCAATCACTAACCGGCGTCCTGCCCCCGCAGCCACCTTACGAGCCGCTCCTCTGCCAGGGCTCACCCGTCCGCACACTCCCTGCCTCAGCTCCTCGGTTCTCTCATGTGTCGGCCGCTTTTGCGTACGACACAGCCATGGAGTTGGAGCAGGAGCAGCCAACGCCTAGCTTGTTTGGGCCTGTGGTTGTTCACCCTATCTCGGCTTTCCGTCCCGTCCCTGTGTTCGCCGCTCTCGAAAACACAGCCATGGAAACCGAGCAGGGCGGAGTCGCCGCGGCGCCAGCGCCTGTCATTGTCCCAGTAAGCATTTCCCGCCGTCTTTCCTCGTGCTTGACGCAGCTTTCCCAGGACGCTAACTGGCCTTCCCACAGCGATCGCCATCTCCTGTTCGCGCCCGTCCGTTTTCTGGTCTCTCTTCGGTGATGCCACCTGTTGCTGCTGCCACCGCTCCCGCCACCGCTCCCGCCACCGCCTACACCACCGCTCCCGCCACCCCTTCACCCGCGAGGGTCATCTCCCAGGTTGAGGACTTCGGTTCGCCAGAGGACCTCTACCGCCCATCTCCTCCTCCCCCTCCTTCCCCTTCCCCTGCGCAGCAGCAGGTTGGCCCATCTCCCGTCGAGCCGCCAGTCTCGTCGCCATTCGAGTTCTCTCCTCTTGTCGAACCCACGCACCCGACTTCATGCGACTCCAGCCCCACGCTACCGGCACCCGCACACTCGACCATGCCGGTCACGGTACCACGCAAGAAGATCAACTTCGACTACGAGAAGCACTTCCCCGAGTTCGCCGAGGAAACTCGCCGGATTGCGAAGCCCAAGTCCAGACTCGCCGGGCGGCGTCAGGCACAAGCATCAGCTGCGGCTCCGGCCTACGCTCCAGCCCCTGTTCTGCCGCCACCTGGACCGACGGCTCCCGCATTTGCAGAGCAGCTCCCCGTCCCCACTCCCGCCACCATCGCTCCCCAGTCCTCGCTCGCGGCCCCGCCGTCGGCGAGCGACAAGGGGAAGGGCCTCGCTTCCTTCACGTCTCCCGCCGAGGACGAGCCTAACCCGGAGTGCGACTTTGTTGTGATGCCCGGCGAGTATCTCCGCTCCCTCTGTGAGGATTGGATCGAGTCTTGCGCCACTTTCATGGAAACTTCTGAGCTATGCGCCAGCGTGTCGCCCAGAAGGATCCGCGTCTGGAAGCAGCAAACACTGATCAACCTCGGAGAGGACTTGGCGGCCGAATACGACGAGGCGGAATACACCAATGAGCTAGCCACCGATTTCGTGCTCCAAATCTTCAAGCACAGCATCCTCCGCCGATCGGACGGGCCGGGCAGTGCCGGAAGGAACGCCTTTATGCAACACGTCAAGCAACTCGCCCGGAAAGAAGGTCTTGATCTGGGAAGGGTCGACGTCCAGTGATGAATCAGTTTTGGTGTTGGCTGGGGTCGGCCCGTGTTTCGCCCCAGCCAAAGTGTGGAGGAAAAAGAAAACCCCCAAAAAAAATTGAAAACAAAAAACCCGAAAAAAAACTTGAAAACAAAAAACCAAAAAAAAAGGAGGGGGGTGGTTCTGGTTTCACGCTCGCATTGCGATTTTTTATTGGGCTTGTCTTGTTTGGGTTTGGAGTTTGGTTTGGTCTTGCCTTGGTCTTGTTTGGTTTTGTCTCGGGTTGGAGTCTGGTCTGGTTTTGCTTTGTGGTTTGGGTCGGTGTTTGTTTCCGACTTTGTTGAGTCTTGGGTTGGCGTTTGGTCTTGTTTGGTTCTGGGTTTCTTTTCCTTTTTTCCTATTCTTATCCCGAGGGTCGGCGTACTCGCGGGGGTGGTGGGTGGGCCATTTTGTCTTTTCTTTCTCATTTTTCATTCTTATCCCGAGGGTCGGCGTACTCGCGGGGGTGGTGGGTGGGCCATTTTGTCTTTCCTTTCTCATTTGTCATTCTTATCCCGAGGGTCTTCGTGCTCGAGGGGGTGGTGGGTGGGCCAATTTGTCTTTCCTTTCTCTTTCTGCATTCTTATCCCGAGGGTCTTCTTGGCGGTGGAGTAGGTCTCGGTGGTGGAGGAAGTCTTGGAGGTGGAGGGAGTTTTGGAGGTGGAGGGAGTTTTGGAGGTGGAGGGAGTCTTGGAGGTGGAGGGAGTCTTGGAGATGGACGGAGTCTTGGAGGTCCTGATGGCCAGGGAGGACTTAGTGGTTGAGGAGGACTTGGTGGTTGAGGAGGACTTGGTGGTTGAGGAGGACTTGGTGGTCGGGGAGGGTTTCGTGGCCGGGGAGGACTTGACGGTCGGGGAGGACTTGGTGTCGTCTTGGGGGGCAGCGGGCGGGCTTCATCAATACATCAACTCATTATACGCCAACTCACCGCTTCTTTTTCTCTCATTGTGGTGGCATTGTGAATTTTGTCATGTGATGTCTTTTGAACCTTGCAGGCATGATCGCGATCCCGGCTTGACTCGGAAGATAGGGTAGTTGCCATGCCCAGGAGCACGGTTGGAATGATGGACCTCCTTCATAATGGGCAAATATGAAGTGATGATTGGGAACCCGGCACGTCACCACCCCCCTTTGGCATGTAAACTGGGCCGCGCATGGGTATGATGTATTGATAGCAAACTGGTCGACGAGGTCCGATTCGAGATCCTGCAAGTGCTCGGAGGCATCGTGCAATCAGGGCTCCATGTCGAGCTCCTCGTAATACCTGTAGATGCCGTTCGAGTACTTTTGCCGCCGCGGGCTCTCCAGGTATGCCCTGATGTTAGGCCGTTCGGAGACAGCCTTGTGAAGCTCAAAGACGCCGGCGTGCTTTCCTTCGCGCTCCAGCTTCGCCATAGCCTTGGGAAACATGAACTTGACGCCATCCACACACTACATATCAACAACGACATTCCGTCAGACCCGCCGGTGCCCACATATTTCGCGACGAGGGAAGCGGCGAGACCTACCTGAAAGAGCACCAGGTCCGCATAAGTCAGCCGGCCAGCGTACAGCCAGGGCCCGTCGCCGCTGGCTTTGGAGCCGAGCACTCGCTCAAAGTACGACATGAATTTTGGCAGCCTGGTCTTGACGTAATCCTCGGATTTCCTCCTGCTCTCGGCCTTCTGGTCCTCGTAGTAGAGTCCCGAGGCGATGGGATGATGACAGTCGTGCGGCTCGTTGCTCAGCCCGTCCAGGGCGGTCAGCGCCAGCGCGTTGACCCGATAGATAGCGTCCGGGTCCTCTCCGGCGTCCGGCAGGAGCCCTAGCCGCGGTCCCAGGTACTGGAGGATGTTGGGTGTCTGGCTAATGACGAGGTCCCCGTGCTTCAAGATCGGCGGAGCACAGGGCGGGGGGTTGATGCCGTCGTCGGGCGCCGTTCCCTGGACGAATGCGAGCACCTCGTCAATGCCGCCGTCCGCAAAAGCCGTGTCAGAGTACTCTGCGCCGGCTTCTTCCAGCGCGAGACGCACATGCTCGCCGCGGCCAGGGAGGCCAGGCCAGTAGACGAGACGGTAGGGCACGTCCTTGGTCAGCTTCTGCCGCTTGGCTGGCGCTTCGGAAGCCATGGTTGGGATCGGGGTGGCGACACTTTGGTGCACACCTGCGGACCGGAAGGGTGTGGGGAAAGAAGGAGAGGGGATCGGATGGGGGCGCGGAGAAGAGGTTGGGTGGGAGAGCCGGTGACGTCACATTGGTCTCTGCGACTGACAACCCCAACCCTCGCGGCCATGTTGCGGCGAACACTCGCAGCTTTGCGAGTTTCTACCCGACCTCGACGGTGTCTCTCTGCCTCGATGAACTTCGGTATGCTACTGACTAGGTAGGTATCTAACTATGCATGTGTTTTGTGCGTGGAAAGGCTCGTCGGCGGCCTGCTTCTCCTTAGTGGTTCGCCACGAGCCGCTGGAAGGATGACGTCGCGGCTGCCCAACGAACCCTGGATGCAGTGCCAAGCCACAATCAGGCGTTCCCATCAACGAAGTGTCCCTGTGGCTCTCTGAGCTCACGAAAGTGCTGAATTGACCCTCCTCGTATCCATTATTGTGTTGCTGGGTCTCTCGGCCGAACCACCCAGGCCCATCCTGTGCGAGACCTCCTTTGCAGCCCGGTCTCGCCGGTGAACCGTGAATGCGGAGAAGCGCTCAACTTGATCGACCGGGCAAGCGCCCGGCTCAGCAGACGGCCACAGGATTGCTGGACACACTCTCTGAGACACACTGGGTTCGTAAGGGGTGGCGGCGTGCTTGTTGGACTGAGCTACAGAGCAGCTGGGTGGGTGGCAGTTCGCGTGGCATCGAATCAGACTGCTGGCCGTGCCCGGTGACGTCGCCCTGTGACTGGAGGCCTGCTTACTCGGTACCGCGCGGTACTGTACGGACCGGGAGCTGCAGTACGCAGAGGAGCCACGGGTACCTGACGCCAGACCGTATTCCATGTGGTGGGTGGGGGCAGCACAATCCTCCACGGAACCCGTCTCGAGCCCGTCCGAAATCTTTGCGCTTTACAACGTTCTCGGCCAAGGAGGTGCCCGGGCATCGGCTACTGCGGAGTTGGGACGTGTTGAGAATTGCGACTCGGCGGTGGAAGCTGGTCCTGGTCCGTCGTAGACGACCAGGTAGGTACGGCGGTGCCACTAATCAATCACTGCGAGCGGCGCTGTGGGGCACGCCGAGCAGAAGACAGCAGCACCAAGAGGAGCGCCGTGCTGTGGGATCGCATCCTGTCCCAGTCATCCATCCGTTGTTCCGTACCCGCCGAGCGTTGGCATTCGGGCACTGCCCCAAATTCCCTCTCTTGGCTCATAAACTGTGTGCTCGCCCGAGCACCCCGGTGGCTGGCCTGAGACTCTCTTGTGCTCCCGCCCCAACTGCACAGAAGTGAGTGGCGTTTCTGGGACTTTGCCAGGCTCCCAAGCTGACCGCTGCGCTTTCCCGCCCAAGTTCTGCTGCCGCCCTCTGCGTCACCTCCCCCCCGCCGCCACCCCACCCACACCC
>FTCU01002142.1_pt1 | contig 18244 bp, 14 predicted proteins | sample 1639521 | NCBI WGS metagenome assembly FTCU01 (sample SAMEA3914864, study PRJEB12502) | metagenome | biome: forest; material: soil | place: USA | collected 2012-03-12 | depth 0.3 m
CTCTTCAAGGAGAAGCTCGCCAAGAGCCCGATAACAGACCACGGCTTCACCGACTACCACGGCCCGCCGGGCGACTGGAAGCAGGCCAGCAAGTACTTCATGGACAAGTTCCGGGCGCTGAACCGCAACCCGGAGAAGGAGATCTACGGCCACTTCACCAACGCGACCGACACAAACCTGCTCAAGATCACCATGGGGTCCGTCCAGGACATGATCATCCAACGGAACCTGAAGCAGCTCATTCTGTAAGAGGCGACATTTGCCATCCTCGGCGCTCGCGTGTTTTTCTTGGTCGGGGTCCCTCGAAATCTCCAGGGGCGAGACACCCCTGTGTAAGGCATCATCCCGTGCGGACTGCCCTTTCTTGTTGCGGGGCATGGTTTCGAAAAACACCACAGATACCCAAAAGCCGGCCCGTTTCCTCCCCCCTTGCATTTCTCTCCCCATCTTGGATACCAAACCTGTTTTTTTTGTTTTTTACTTACATACACGCACATTTCAAAAGTGGCGCCTTTCCTAACACTGGTGATTGATGATAGGGTCTGATGCGCGCGGCCACACTCCACCGCACCCCCCCTCCTCGCGAGCCGTCCTCTTTCGAGATGATCACCGGCCGATCTTGATCTCTTTCAGTTTTTGTTCACTTGTATCTTATATACTAGCGGCTGGGCATACCACTTTCTTGATTTCTTCTACGTTTCTTCTTTCCTCTTTACCCCCTTTCATATTGTCTATATTATAAAACCTATTACGGTATGGCTGGGAAACACGTGGGGCGGACCTCAGCATTTCCCAGCACCCAAAAGCCCAACGGCGCGCGGCGCGACAACGATCCGAAACCGACGACACTGCGACGCTTCTGGGGTTCTTCCTTCGATTGGCACATGCTTGGATTCAGGTACGCGGGAGATCTGGTTGTTTTGGTTCTTTTTCAACCCGCGTGCGTGTTTTGCTGGTGGATTGGGAGGAAAGGAAGGCAGCAGGAAAGGGTATTTTATTTTGGACAGGCAGACGGACGGACTGCCAGAGGCGGAGGAGGAGGGAGACATCCCGGGGGGGCAGAGCGAGAGGGGTTAATTATGCCCCCATCCCTGCCGCAAGGGGTCGTCTGCTGCGGGGGAAAAGGGGAAATGCATGCTGCTTTGCTGCTTGTTGGGCATGGGCCCGATGTTCAGTTCGGGGGCCCGGGAAAACATGAGACACATGATGAATTGGCGTCGCGCATCTCGCGTGCGCCGAGAATACTACAGTACAATATAGTACGGTGACAGCATGCTGCATGCGGAGCGGGGTGGTTTGTCGGTTTGTGGGTTTGCTTTTTCTTGGCTGCCTGCCTCGAGTGCATACAATACCCTCCCTGTTTAATTGTACGCTTGTGACTTCCGATGGAGCTAGGCCAGGGTAATGAAGCCAATCAACGTCGATGATCCGGACGAGCCAAGGCCCGGCGTCGAGTGAACTAGCCGCAAAAGAGAGGAGGCTTCAAATGGACTAGCCGTAACAGGAGTGAGGCTGGCCCACGTTTGCGATCATTCAGGCCCCCTGGACAGCCACCCGCCATCACCTTAGCCATATTCGGCTTAAATACGTGGGGCAAGTCACCGGAGGACAATTAAACAGGTATTGGATTGTACTTCGGCAAGGTGTCTAAAAGACTTGCGTGCTTGTAGATGAGGAATGGAGGAGGCATGTGGAGGACTGAGGTGGACAGCATTCGGAACCAACAAGTGCAATTTGATTACGGCTTCCTTTCCGGCTGACTGCCGCGTAACCCGCCTGCTTGGCTCTCCGGGGACCTTGGAAGTCGGAGATTTTGAGAGACATGGGATCGGCAGGGGTCGCGTCGAGTTTGCCCACTTGGCACTTGCTGCCCGGGGTGGTAGGTTTGGTGGACCCGACATGGTGGTGAGTGGGTTGGTGAGGTTGGGGGGAGTGGGTTTTGTCGGCAGTTGGGGGGGATTGTGGTCTGGGGGTTTTGTTATTTTGTCATCTTCTGCAGGATGCAGCTAATAGTGTTAAGGCTAGGCTGTTTTGTCGATAAACACGGAGGTCTGGGCGAGGAGGCGAGGTTTGGGCTGCTGTGGTGGGAGGAAGGGGACGTCGTTTCGGAAGGGCTCGAAGGGGTTCTCGAATGCTGATGATCGGCCTTTGATGTCTCGCCGAGTGAGTCCAGAAGGCTCGACGGTTACCGGTTTGCCGGTACTCTCCCGGGCGCCACAGGGGCGGTTAACCAAGCTCAGGCAGTGTTTCCTGGTAGCTTGGTTGGATCGGCGCCGTTGCTTTTTCCAGGCCCACTTGGTGGTGATTTGGGGGTCGGATCGTCGCCTTGCGGCCTTGGGCTGGGCCTGGTCTCGACCGATGGTGGGAACGGTGAGGGCGATGTCATTTTCTTTTTTTCTCCTCTCTTTTTCTTCTTTGTGCATTCTGTATAATTATGACTTAGGTAATATCATGAGATGGACACGGGATTGTGGCGTTTGATGGTTCTGCACTTCTGCACTCTACTTGGTAGTCGAGGTTACGTTGAGTTTTGCACGAGGGAACTTGAGTGGTTGGCCGGTGACGAGCACAAGTGGAACGCCTACCTATTCTCCCGCCATATGGCAACCACGTGGCGATGGAGCACACGTTGTGTGTGCACAACCACAAAGGTTTTGTCTCCTCTGCGGCCGGGAACCTTTCTTTGTTGGGGTTGACTCTCGAGAAACAAATGCTGCAGGTGGCCGAGGAACGCACTGTGCAGTCTGTCTGTCTTTCTCCTCTGGAGCCTGGCCACGAGGCGAGTGAGACATTGCTTGCAGGGCGAGATCGGCTCAGGGACTCGGGGATTCAGGGCCTCAGGGCCTCGGGCCTGAGACAGTGCCTAAATCGGGTTAAGGCCCTGGCCCAATCAATCTGGGACGCGGTTGGGTTCCGCGCCTGGGCGCAACAAGGCGCGCCTTGGACGGGCGGCAGGGGGACGGCACGCGGTTGCGGCTGACAACGGCCGATCCGCAGAATGCAAAATGCACGGTGCGGCATCGGTGGCTGCAGAGTTGGAGGTACTACAGGAGACCTCTCTGCTGTGCATACTTTGTAGCAGCAAGTCAGCTTGGTCTTGATATTGACCGGGCAAGTTCCGTGGTTCAACGAATGCGTTTTGACGTTGCCATCAATTCAGTGTCTGGCTTCGATCTGAATTTAGAAAGATTTCCGGATTTCGACTGCTGGTGCTGACTTGAACCACAGTGCTGATCCGCACAGTGATCAGGCGGCAAGGTAAACAACGCCGCAGGAGGAAATTGTGGTTGGTGACAACTTCATCCGCGCCTTGAATGTGTTGCTTTTCGCGCATCTCAACATCCTCAGATTGCGGCAGCATAAAATATCGTTAAACCGAATACTGTGTATTGAACTTGGCTTTGGCTCGACGTGGAATTGACTGGGCGCCAGTCGCTTGCAACCCCTCTGTTTACACGCCATCCTGCCCCATCCCCGTGTCCGAGACAACCCTACATCCGGCCTCGACGACAACAAACGAGGGGCTACTCCAGTAGAGCATCTCAACTCAACTCCCTTCAGTGCTCCACAAACCACCCTCCCTCCACCACCAACACCACCAGACCAGGCACACCACAATGGCCGCAACCGACCCAACCCCCGCCTCCAAACCCCTCGTCGGCAACGACACCACCCCACCAACCACCCCGCCCAGTTGACAATCAAAGCTAGCCGCCCGCTTCCCCTTCCTGAGAACCAAGCGTGGCATCGCCATCCTCGTCGCAGTCATCCTGCTGATCGTCGGCGGCGGCCTGGCCGGCCTGGCTGCCCTGCGCAACCGTGGCGGCGACGCCGCGAAGGCCCAGGATGGAGGTGGTGCGGGCGGTGGAGGGGAGGGGAGCGTGGATGATTCGTATTTTTATGGGCTTTCGCCGGCGGTGTATCCCTCACGTGAGTTCTTGTTGGTTTTGGGGTTGGTTTTTATTTGGGGAGGGTGCTGATTCTGGGTGGTAGCGAATGCGACTGGCTCGGGGACGTGGGCGGACGCGATGAAGAAGGCGAGGGAGATGGTTGGGAAGATGACGCTTGAGGAGAAGGTGAGTGGCTGGGGCTGAGAGGGAGGTGTTGTTGTTTTGGGTATGGTCTGACTTTAGATAGGTCAGCCTGACGGGCGGCGCCAGCTCCAACACGAGCTGTCCTGGCTTTCTCCCGGCCATCTCGCGTCTGGGGTTTCCGGGCATGTGTCTGGGTGACGCTGGAAACGGGCTTCGCGGGACCGACTTTGTCAGTTCTTGGCCTAGTGGGATCCATGTCGGGGCCAGCTGGAACAAGGCCCTCGCGCACCAGAGGGGGGCGGGACTCGGCGGCGAGTTCAAAACCAAGGGCGTCAACGTTCTGCTCGGGCCGGTCGTTGGCCCGGCTGGCCGTGTCACGTTGGGTGGCAGGAACTGGGAAGGTAGGCTGGCCTTTATTCCGCAAGCTTGGAGGGGCTGCTGACGAAATAGGCTTTGCGAGCGACCCCTACCTGGCGGGAGCTTTGGTGTACGAGACGGTGTCGGCGGTGCAGGCCGCTGGAGTCATTACTAGTACCAAGGTACATGGGATTTTTGACGGGTCACTAGGGCTTGCTAACACGGGACCAGCACTACATCGCCAACGAGCAGGAGACGAATCGGAACCCCTCTGGCGACGTGCAGTCTGTGTCTTCAAACATTGATGACAGGACAATTCACGAGGTGTACTTGTGGTAAGTCGCACTCACCGAGTTCTTGGTTCTCTTATTGACGGCGTAAAGGCCGTTCCAGGACGCCGTCCATGCCGGCAGTGGCAATATCATGTGCTCCTACCAACGGCTCAACAACTCGTACGGCTGCGCAAACAGCAAGTCGCTCAACGGCATTCTGAAGACGGAACTGGGCTTCCAGGGCTGGGTTGTCAGCGACTGGGGCGCCCAACATACCGGGACAGCCGCGGCGCTGGCCGGCATGGATGTAGCCATGCCGAGCGGGAGCACATTTTGGGGATCGCACCTGGTAGATTCTGTCAAGAATGGCTCGGTCCCCGAGAGTCGCATAGATGACATGGTGGTCAGGTAAGAACCCCTGAAACCTGTTGACGTTCCCGCCAACGCTGACGGCGACAGGACTATTGCTTCGTGGTATCAGATGGGCCAGGACAAGGACTTCCCCCAACCCGGTGTCGGCATGCCTAGTGACCTCCTCAAACCGCATCGGATTGTCGACGGGAGAAACTCGAGCTTCCGGTCGACTTTGTTCGACGGCGCTGTGGAGGGCCACGTTCTCGTCAAGAACATCCGCAACGCGCTACCCCTGAAGGCGCCCAAGATGTTGTCCATATTCGGGTACTCGGCCAAGAACCCCGACCTCAACTATCCCGCCGGCGGCCTGGCGCCGTGGCTCTGGGGCTCCGAGTCGTTCAACTATACCGAGTTTAGCGGCCCGTTCTTTGGATTCTCCAAGGAACCCTCCCACACGAACATCGCCGTCAACGGCACTATCTACTCTGGCGGCGGCTCCGGCGCCACGTCTCAGTCGACGGTGCTGTCGCCTTACGACGTGCTCGTGCAGCAAGCCTATGACGACGGCACCGCCCTCTTCTGGGACTTTGTCAGCGACACCCCCTCCGTCAACCCCGTATCGGACGCCTGCCTCATCTTCGGCAACGCCTACGCCACCGAGGGCGGCGACCGGCCCGGCCTGCGCGACGAATACACCGACGGCCTGATCAAGTACGTCGCGGACCGGTGCAACAACACAGTCGTAGTCCTCCACAACGCCGGCACCCGCCTCGTCGACCGCTTCATCGACCACCCCAACGTAACAGCCCTCATCTTCGCCCACCTCCCCGGCGAGGCCTCGGGCCGCGCCGTCGTCTCGCTCCTCTACGGCCGCTCCAACCCCTCGGGCAAGCTGCCCTACACGGTGGCGCGCAACGAGTCGGACTATGCCGTGCTGGCGCCCGACGTGCCGAGCACGGGCGCGCTCGCGCACTTCCCGCAGAGCAACTTCACCGAGGGCGTCTTTGTCGACTACCGGCACTTTGACGCCAAGAACATCACGCCGCGGTATCCGTTCGGGTTTGGCCTGAGCTACACCACGTTCAACTACAGCAATCTGGCCATGCAAAAGGCGACGGACGGCAAGTTTGACGAGTACCCGACGGGCGAGATCGCCGAGGGCGGACAGACGGACCTCTGGGACGTTTTGGTGCGCGTCGCGGCGGATGTGGCCAACGTGGGGGGTGTGGACGGCGCCGAGGTCGCGCAGCTGTATGTGGGGATTCCGGCTGCGGGCGCGCCGGTGAGGCAGCTGAGGGGGTTTGAGAAGCCGTTTTTGAATGTGTCGAGCAAGGCGACGGTGCGGTTTGAGCTCACGAGGAGGGACCTGAGTGTGTGGGATGTTGTGGCGCAGAAGTGGAGGTTGGTGAGGGGGGAGTTTACTGTGGAGGTGGGCGGGAGTAGTAGGGACTTGCCGTTGGTTGGGAAGGTTACGATCTGATGTGATGGGATTAGCGAGCGAGGGGTTAGGAGTTGGGTTTCTGTGGTGTTATTTTTGGATTGCGTTGTGTTGAACTGTCATGGATGGATTTGATGGATGTATGGGTTACGAGGACACACCATAATTATTGTACAGCTCGGTAATTAGTCAATGTTTATGAAACACACTTGATCAGAGGAAGAGAGCTCAAAAACTTTTCATAAGCTCTCCTGACTCTCGGCCGGAACTCAGTTGCCCTTGACCCTCCGCTTCTGCTTGCAGTCCCTGCCCCCCTTCCTCACGCCGGCCAGCTTCTTGAACGTCTGCACCATCCCGTCGTACGCCGGGTGCTTGGTGAAATCGTCAAACCACAGCAGCGACGCGCCCTGCCCGGGGAATACGGCCGGCACCCACGAAAAGGCATCATAAAAGTCCCACACGGTGATCCCCACGCACGCCTTGACCTTGACGCACGACGACACCACGTTCTGGTACGCGTCCGTCTGCCACGCCAGGTTGGTCGCGTTGACGGGCATCTCGATGCGCACGTCCAGCTCTGTAAACGCCACCTCCTTCACCAGCTTCGCGTACCCCTCCATCGTGGCCACCAGCTCCGCCTCGCTGGGGTGCACGTCGGCATGCATATGCGCCTGCATGCCCACGCCGTCGATCCGCGCCCCGGCCTTCTGCACCAGCTCCACGATCCGCCGCGCCCCGGCCGTCTTGTTGCTCGTCGGCCGCTCGATGCCATAGTCGTTGTAGTACAACTTGGCGTGCGGATCCGCCTCGGCCGCGGCCGCGAACGCAAGCGGGATGTACGACTCGCCGAGCACGTTGTAGAAGACGCTCTTGCGGTAGCTGCCGTCCTCGTCCAGCGCCTCGTTGACCACGTCCCACGCGTAGCACTTGCCGCGGTAGTAGCCCACCACGCCGCGGATGTGGCGCGTGATGGCGTCGCGCAGCGCGGGGGCCGTCCAGTTGGCGTCCGGGGAGTCGACCCAGGGGGCCAGCTGGCTGTGCCAGACGAGGGCGTGGCAGCGGAGGAGTTTGTTGGTGCGCTGGGCGAGGTCGGCGACGTAGTCGCCTTCGGTGAAGTTGAAGAGGCGCGGGGAGGGCTCCGTGAAGAGCCATTTCTGGCCGTTGGTCGGGGTGGTTTGGCCGAATTCGGTGGGGGAGTTGAAGATGGCGTCGTACTGCGAGTAGGACTGGGGGAAGGGGGCGCGCTCGCGCTGGTAGGGCGTGTCGGTGGCTGCGCCGAAGTAGAGGAGGCCGGCTTCTTTGGCGAGCTGGTGCAGCTGGGCTGTGGTGGTGGCGGGCAGGAGGACTGCCGTGAGGAGGGGGGCGGAGAGACGCATGGCGCCGGTGGTGATGATGGATGATGAGGAAGGGGTGGAGAGGGGCTCTCTCTCGGGTGAGGAGAGGGGACCTGGGTTTATTTATTTACATGCTTCTTCCTGGCACGACGCCGACACCGCGGTCGCGGGACAAGTCCGCGGGTCCATGATCCCATATTAATGAGCATACCTTTTGTCCAGTGGTACACTGTTGGGTGAAGTCGCGTCTGTTCCCGAGCTCCAGATTTGGAGTCGTCCACCTTCAGCCGAGCCAGCAAACCGGACGGCCAAGGCGTGGACTCCGTCCCGTCCGGACAGCAGCGGGTAAATGAGTGATGGTCGGCTATATGGTGTGGTGAGGGGAGCGTACCTGCATGGCAATCTCTTTTCCCCGTATTTTGGGCGAGGTATACTATGTGCTGCATGTGCCCTGAGGGGAAAAGCTGGGCAAGTTGGAGCGCCAATCTGTCGAGAAGCCAAGGGAAGTGTCCAGGTCCTATTTCGGGGAGTGTGCCGAATCCGGAATTCCACTTACACTGTCACTTACACGCGGATGTGACCCACCCCGCAACCCCCCCGGTACCCTCCACCCGCCTCCACTCTCTCCTCCACTTCAAAAAAGACTCTGCTCGAGCCGACACTCCATCGTTGCGGGTTTAGCTCAGTTGGGAGAGCGTCAGACTGAAGTCAAACTTTGGGAAGTCAATCTGAAGGTCATGTGTTCGATCCACATAAACCGCACTGCATTCTTTTTGGCTCGCTGAGGTTGGAGTTGGACTTTGTTTTTGGTTGTGGGTGGTCTCGGTTTGTGTATTGGGAACGACGACAGGACTCGATGATACTCCCAAGACAAGCAAGTCGCTTGGTCACAGTGAAAAGGGGAGACAGATAAATGTTGGTTGTGTGAAGATCAAGAGAAGAAGAACCGTGGTCTTTCAAGGAGAGACTGTAAAAACACCCAGTCTAAAACAAGCGCCACAAGATGCTATCCCAATAGTCCAATACCCCCAAAGAAAATAAAAAAGAATCAGAACCCCCTATCACTCAACAATCCACCACCTAACACCCCCAAGTCATCTCAATCCCCCCCTCACTCCCCGCCCCATCAGGCCCATTCGCAAACGCCACCTCGCCCACCCCAGCAAGCTCGAACCGAAACGACATGGTATCCCGGCACGCAAACGAGTTGATCCACACGGTCCGGTCCTCCTCATCGCTCCCGCCGAACCGCGAGGTGCCGACCAGCGCGCCGGGGGCCGGGCCGCCGATGGCAAACACGTTGACGGCGAGCGGCTGGTTGGCGCTGCTCGCCTGCAGCTGCGAGTCGAGGACCTCCCAGTGCTCGGGGAAGACGGCCTTGAGGGTGCAGGGGCCCTGGAGGGAGGTGGCGGGGGAGGGGAGGGTGAAGGTTAGGGTTTCTGTGTGGGGTCTGTTAGTTGGTGGGATCGAGGGGGTGGGGGGGATGGGAGAGACGGACGGGTTGTGAGGATGCCTTGGGCGGGGAAGTTGGCGACGTGGAACTGCGTGGTTGCGTCGGGGAAGACGCGAGGGCAGGTTCGCGGGGTGAGGAGGGATGTAGGCAACGCGGTGGCGGCGAGGGGCGCCAGGAGGAGGAGGATGTTGGAGAGTTGCATTTTGGCGGTGGTTTTGGGTGGGAGTTGTCAGATGAAGTGGTTGAGATTGGGTTGCTTGAGTGAAGGCTGGAGAGAGAGAAGCTGGCAAAGAGAACCTAGTGGTGGTGTATGAGTGATGATGCTGATGGGAGGTGAGAAGTGGAGGTATGGATGGTGGATGCCACCCTCTCTTATATAGATGGAATGGTACGGTCTTCTCCGCATCGTGATCTCTACTTGTGCATACATCCCCTCATGCATCATGGTACTAAGCCTGACAGCTTCCGCTTCTCCCGTTACGAAGCTGACAGACCAAGACTGCGCAACCCGGTGTCCCACCAACTGCATGCATCGCCAGCTTGGGCGAACGTGTGGCGGCCGAAAATAGCATCGCCAGCCTTGCTAGTGGCCGTCGAGCGAGACAATCGTCGGGTTAGCAGCAAAAGCCACTCGGGAGGAGGGATACTGCATGTGGTCGTCGTGTCACTGGCCGTGGCGGAGGGCAGTATTCCTGGTGGGATGCTTCCGCTGCAGCGAGTGTAATATGCTGTGCAGGACCCTCGTGTTCAGTCCGGGGGAGCATGCCCAATCCGCCCATCCCATATGCGGCCGCTTATGAGTGCGGGGTGAGGTGTCAGTCCCGCGTTGAGGCTCAGAGCTTCAGCCTCAGCCTTGCTGGTGTTGAGACTGAGACAGACTCGCAGACGCGAGTTATTCTCTCCGACTCGGCTCCCTCGGCCGGCCCTCTTCTTGCAGATGGCCACGCAGTGGATCAATGTCCTCCTAGTTGTTGGAAACCAACTCGAGGCATGTTTGAGGAGTCTCCTCTCAGAGATTGTCGATGCAACGGCAGAGTCGCACGGAATCTAACGGTTCAACCCTGGTGTCAACGTTGCGCTTCCCGGCTGGGTAAATGCCCGCTTGGCCTTTTTCCGACGAGATATAATTCCCTTGCACTCATAGAGCACAGTCTTGTGTGTCTTGCTTGACACGGAGTTGGATGTACTCGCTGCAGCGCGAGGCGTCACATGCGGCCAACAGTCAAGAGCCAGCCACAACCAGCTGAAAGCCGAAGGAGGGGGATATCCTGAAATATCTCGGCAGCGGCTGGAAAGAGGCGGTGCCGCCCAACACCATCCCCGCCAACTCCATCGCGTGGCCCTCCAACTCCGATCTCACCCCATCGGCCCTATTGGCCACCTGTTTCGGAGATAAGTTGAATTTAGAGAAGGGATCTCTCTTCATTGGCAAGTGAGAAATAAGAGTATGGAAAAATCAAATCAATTTAGTAGACACCGTTCCATTTCGGACGGTCAAGATCGAGACTCTGTCCAGTGTCCTCGCTCGGAGTGGAGGTGAGCGGGGTTCTTGTACTCCAGCTCTCCGACACCATCTCATCCAATGGCTGGATGGCCGAGTGGTCTAAGGCGGCAGACTCAAGAAATCCGTTTCTTCCCCACTAAACATGGGTGTATTCTGTTCTCGTAAGAGGCGCGCGTTCGAATCGCGCTCCAGTCAGCTTTTGCTCCTGCACTCTACAGACACGCTTGGTGTTATGCGTTGAGAGGGCTGGTGGTTCCTTTTTTGGGAGTTAAGTAAAGCAAGACATGTTGAAACGCAGTCGACAAAATCATTTCCTGTACGAGAATGTATGAATGAGCGAGAGTTGCTTCGGGTGGGGATGTAAATTCGAGAAATGGTGTAAGATGATTGGCCGAGATGGCTGCATCAAATCCACGGCCAAGCTGCCCGCTTTTGGGCCGAGACATGCAGGCAAGCGTCACCAAGCAGGGAACGCGCAAGGTACGCTGCGAGAGGGGTTGGGGGGTGCAGGAGGCTCACGAATTGACTTGCATTCTCAACTTCAACTCTATTTCTCACCTAACCAACCACGCACCACACCTCACATCCCATACAAAAAAACAAACCACCACAAAACAGCATCTCAGCAGCAACACACCCAAACCGCCACCATGTCCACCGCCAACACCGCCGCCCCCGCCGGCGACGAGACCACCACCCTCAGCAAGCAGTACGAAACACCGCTCGGCCTCGCCCACACCACCATGCAAGCCCTCAAGGACCGCATCAAGCTGCACTACGATCTGGCCAGCGACTACTACCTCAACCTCTGGTATTTCCCCTCTCTAAAGTAATCATTTGCCGAAGAAAATACTGATAAAGCCAAGGGGCGAGCACATCCATCACGGCTACTGGCCCGCCTCCGACCCCCCCTCAACCGAGTCCAAGGAAACCGCCCAGCTTAATCTCATTCACCTGCTGTTGTCCACCGCCGCCATCACGACCGATTCCGCTGCTACCGCCACCACCACCACCCCGCTGCGCATCCTGGACGTCGGATGTGGTGTCGGCGGGACGACGCGCTATGTACGTTATTCTGTTCTTATTCCTCCCCCTTCTTCTCCTTCAAGCTTCATTGTCCTTGGAGAAGTTGAGGAGTGAAGTGGGTGTGATCGTGTTGCCGCTGAGCCATGCTCCCGTGGTGTGCAATGCGCTCCGGGTAGCAGCCGAATAAGAAGCGTTGCCTCAACAATGCTGACTGACGGGAGTCCAGCTCGCAAACACCCTCGGCGCCACAGTAACAGGCATCACAATTTCCACCCGCCAAGTGGAAATCGCCACGCGCTTGAGCAAAACCGCCGCCGCTTCCTCCTCCTCCACCACCAAGGGGGGTGACGATATCCTAGAGGGGGGCGCCCACGACGGGTTCATCGCACTGGGTGACCGCGGCGGCAAAGTGCGGTTCATCGAGCTAGATGCCGAGAAGATGGGGGAGTATTTCTCTTCCTCCTCCTCTTCCTCTTTTTCGTCCCCTCAACAAAGCGGTGGTGTGCAAGAGCAGCAAGGCGGGTTCGACGTCGTCTGGATCAGCGAGGCGCTGTCCCACTTCCCGAACAAGGCCCTCTTCTTCCACAACGCGCACCGGCTGCTCCGGCCGGGCGGGAAGCTGGTGCTGGCGGACTGGTTCAAGGCGGAGGGGCTGAGCGAGAAGGAGTTTGACGCTGATGTTAAGCCGATTGAGGGTTTGTCTTTTCCCCTGATCTAAGTCTGTTGAATTTTGGTGGGTGTGGCAAGGCTGGCTGACTTGCGACGCAGATGGCATGCTCCTCCCGCCGCTGTGCACGCAGCAGGGCTATGTCGACTTGGCCACCGAGGCGGGGCTTGAGGTTTTGGGAGCGCCAAAGGATATTAGCCAAGAAGTGAGCAGAACGTGGTATGTGCTTCCGGCGTCGATGCCTTGAAGACGGACGCGTTACTGACCGGTTCAGGGACATCTCGTGGTCGCTGGTGCAGAACCCCTCGCTGTGGGCATTCGCCTTCAGCCAGGGACGGGATGGAATCGCCTTCCTCCAGGCCTTCCGCGCCATGAGGAGGGGTTATGCAAACGGTAGCTTCCGCTACGCCGTCATGTCGTTTGTGAAGCCGTAAAGTGAGGGATGGCTGGTGCTTGGTTTGGTGACCTGGTGGAGGAAGTCGTTCGCATTGCGCAGCCAGCAAATACCTAGCGAGATAGCTCCCTGGTCCTGTCCGATGAAAGCCGAAAGCCTGATTTCATACATCATATTGACCGTCCCATAGCGCTCGTATCCCGCGCCGAGCGAAGCAAACCCATGGCGCAACCCAACCCATCCCGAACGCCCAAACGGGTGAATCAACCCAGCCCTCAACACCGGTGTCCGCTGCTATAAGATGCATGGGGTATTGTAGTACATGACACAAATCAAAAACACAAACAAAAGGCGAGTCAGATAATACCAACTCCTAGTAGCGTCCGGTTTGTGCCCTTAAACCAGCAACCGCCGCTTGACCGGCTTGGGGACAGGCTCTCCGTTGATCGTCTCTTGCTTTCCGAAGAGAGCGGCCTTGCCGAGCGCCTGGATTTTGCTGAGGAGATGACTGCTCAAGAATTAGCATCGGGAATCACTTCGATGGTGACCGACCGAGACCTAAGAGAATGCTGTGGGGCCGACTAGCCCGCAGCTGGCTCCTCGTCATGTGCGGGTAGAGCCGGGTGCATGTAGACGAGAAGGAGAATAGGAGGAAAGTATGCATACTTGATGGGCATGTGGCCGCGGCTCTCCTTGACGGCCAGGTTGATCTTCTCGGCCTGCGCCGTGTGGTCCCGGAAGTGCGCCTGGATCAGCTCCTGTGCCTCCTGCTCGCGCGCCGACCTGACGACGTAGGCGCAGCCTTCCTGGTCGCACGTCCAGGTGCCGTCCGGCCCGCTTGGAGAGCTCGTAGGGATCCTCTCGGCGTGGAGTACCACGCGGACCGCGCCCTCGGGCAGCGGGAGACGGGATCCGACGGCCGGTTCTCCGCCGAGGTCCTCGTCGTTCGTGTCTTCGGTGTCATCCGGCTGGTCGTCGTCTTCGCTGGCGGGATGGCTGAACTTGGCCGACTTCCTCCCCCTGTGGCCTCCGTTGGCTTGGTCAGGCTCCGGGTGCGGCCGCTTTTGCGACGTGGAGATGAGGCGCAGGCCCGCGTTCTTGCCAGACCTGCGGCCGCGCATCGGGGGCGCATCATGCTCATCCGAGTCCCCGTCACTATCAACTGATATTACGGTTCTGGGTCTGCCTTTGAGGCTTATGTTCGGGGGGAGCTGGGTAGCCGGCTTGGCCAACGAGGCTTGTTTAGGCACCGACTTCATCCGTCGGATAGTCTGGGAGGGAACGTCCTCGGCCTTGAGGGTTTCCGACGGAGTCCATGGCCGCGCGGCAGCGTCTCTGAGCCAGTTATAGAAGGGGACGTCCTTCCACTCGGCGCCGAGGCGGGCCAGCAGATCCTTGGCATAGTAGGAAATGACGAGTTTTGCGTCGCCGTAGTGTGTAATTTTGATCTTGAAATACACCTTGGAGTAAATCGTGGAGGGCGACTTTTGCAGGTCGGTTTCCGCGGCGATTTCCTGGAGGGCGGCGAGAAGGCGGTCGACAGGCGACTCGGAGCCAGCATTGGCCACGGATGGTTCCTTCGGCGTACCTTTTGGCGTCTCTTTTGGCGTCTCAGTAGACGGCGGCAGCGAAGGCCTCGGCTGGGTGATTTGGCGGTACTTCTCCGGCAACGGCACAGGGCTTTCGGTCATCTTTGGCTTGGGCGGTTGGATCGAGCGGTGAGAGGGATTCGTCCTGACCGACAACGTGCCTCTCCGTTCTGGCGCCACAGTCTTGTTTTCCTCGGGGCTCTGGATTTCGAGCAAGGCCGGCGGGAGAGGTGCAGGCACCAGGCCGTTCGCAATGTCTGTCATCCGCTTCACTATATGCTGTCCCACTGTTAGCGTTAAGCAACCCGATATCAGCCACTGGATCTAGCTACCGGATGCGCAGCGCGAAGCGATTCGGCGAAATGGGTGCCGTTCCATTTCAGTTCCTTCTCCAAGTCAAAATGCGAGACCATGAAGGGCGCCCATTTCTTATACAGGGCCTCGGCCTCGTGGCGCAAGATACCGTCGCCAGTCCTGACGGCGTACTTGAAGTAGATGTCGTCAAAGGTAGGCGGGGGCGGCCTCCGTGCCTTCTTCTTCCCCACGCAGGCTTGGTTGTACTCTTCGTAAGCCATGAAGGCGCAGTAGTAGACGACGGTGGCCTCTCGGACCTGATTGTACATGGCCTGGAACGTGGCCGACGGGCGAATCTCGAACCAGCCGGAAGCCCCCGCAACCCAGAGGGTGATGGGGCCGTCTCCAATCGAGTAACGGTCCGGGATGATCTCAAGGAAGGCATTTTCTAGACCCGGTCGGAGCACTGCGAGAACACAAGACGGTAGGTTAGCACAACGGCGACGGCCGATGGTTCAGTAGCAGGGATAGGCCTGACTTGCCGTTGGCGATGCAATCGGGGTCGTCGACTTCAAGTTGGCCGCGAACGACAAGGTTCCCTTCTAGGGACAGCAAGAGCGGGTTGGCGGGCGTCTTGCCATCCTTTCGATATACGGTCGCATCATTGAGGACGTAGCCCGGCCAGTCGTCGTCGGGGACGTCCTCCGGCCTGGGCAACAGGACGGCCGATTCTTTCATCCACCGGGTCCGGGTGCTGTTTACGGGTGCGGCATTCGAGGACGAGGACGAGGTCGAGGTCGAGGTCGACGACGCCCTAAGCCGCCGCGGTCGGCCGGCCATCGTGACTGTCGGGGCTGTCGGGTGGTCGCAGGGTGTCGCAGCGGTGTCGATTCGAGGGAAGAATAGATACTAAGAGGATGCGTCAAGGCCTTTAGCAGGTCGCATTATCAACCGAAGTAGGTATTTGAGAAGTAAAGTAAAAGTGGGTGTATAGCCGAGAGAGAAGGTGGTTTGGTTTCAGCGCAGTCGAGTTCAATCGGTGCTCGGAGGTGCCCTCTTTACGCGGTAGAAGATGGAAGCGGGCGACCTGACGCGACCCTGACCGGCGCGATGTGGGTGTTTGTGGGGTCAGGTCGTGCAAGGAAGAAGTATCAGGTACTTATAGCTCCCCGCTGCAGCGCAGCACTTTGACCAGCACCCCACTTAATCTGAAGTCGCGGATACCTGAGCCCACTGGCCGGGCGCATTCCCCTCCAATCGATCGTTGGTGGGTGATCGCAAAGCGCCCGGGGCCCCCGGTCTCCGAGCGCTGTCCCCAAAATTTCGAGTCCAGGTCGTTGAAGCTTTAACGGCAAGAGACGAGCAAACAACGCCAATCCATATTGCGACAATCTTGCCGTCCTGGACCCTCGGTCGAAAAGGGCCAATTCCACCCCAATTCTCTCGCCTGCTCCCTTATGCGGCTTCCTGGTCTTGCAAAGATGGCTGCCGACAAGGTCCTCGAGGGCGTCTTCGGTAGGATACACTTTCTGTATGTCTTGTTGGATTGTCTTGTCTTGTCTTGCTAACAAGATACCGTCACATACAGCCATCAACAAGCCCTTTGGCATGAGCTCGGCCCAGGTTATCCGCGACTGCCAGAACTACTTCAACCCCTCCGCCGTCTTCGCGCCCCTCATCGCACAGGACAAGGCCCTCCGCGACAAGGAGTCGCAATACCAGAAGCGGCGTCGCGGCCGTGCAAAGCAGGAGATCAAGGTCAAAATGGGCCACGGCGGCACCCTCGACCCGCTGGCCACGGGCGTGCTGATCCTCGGCGTCGGCAAGGGCACCAAGTCGCTCCAGAACTTCCTCACCTGCACCAAGACCTACGAGACGGTCGTGCTCTTCGGCGCCAGCACCGACACGTACGACCGCACGGGGTGCATCATCAAGAAGGGCTCCTACGACGCCGTCACGCGCCAGGCCGCCGAGCAGGCCCTCGAATCCTTCCGCGGCAAGATCAGGCAGATGCCGCCGCTCTACTCGGCGCTCAAGATGGCCGGCAAGCCGCTGTACGAGTACGCCCGCGAGGGCAAGCCCATCCCGCGCGAGATCGAGACCCGCGAGGTCGAGGTCGCCGAGCTCGACTTGGTCGAGTGGTACGAGCCGGGCACCCACAACCACCGGTGGCCGACCGAGGAGGCCGGCCAGGCCGAGAAGAACCTGGCCAACTCGGTGTGGGCCGTCGAGAAGCAGCAAACCGCCGCCGCCGAGGCCGGCACCACCGCAAACGAGGGCCTCGCCAAGCCGGTCGAGGAACAGCAGCATCAAGAGGAGCAGACAACCGCGCCAGCAGAACCCGCCAGCAAAAAGCGCGAGGCAGAGGAGGCCATTGACGGCCCCGCCAGCGAGGAGCAACCCCCCGCCAAGCGGACAAAGACCAACGAGGGCCGCGCCGAGCAGAAGCGGCCGCCCAAGGGCAGAGGCTCAGATCTGATACCCGCGCCGCCAGCGGCAGACACGCCGCCGCCGTGGGAGGGCCAGGGCCCGCCGGCGGCCAAGATCCGGATGACGGTGACGTCGGGGTTCTACGTGCGCAGTCTGTGCCACGATCTGGGCGAGAAGCTGGGGTGCGGCGCCATGATGGCCGAGCTGAGCCGCACGCGCCAGGGGCAGTTCGTCCTGGGCGGCGCGAATTGTATAGAGTATGACGAGCTGCATGAGGGGGAGGAGAGCTGGGGGCCGAAGCTGAGGTCTATGCTGGAGCTGTGGAATAATCCGGGCGCGGCGTCGGAGGTCAAGGTGGAGAGTGAAGCTGCCGAGGACAAACCTGTCAAGGTTGAGGACGGGCCTGTCAAGGTCGAGGACGGGCCTGTCAAGGTTGAGGAGCCTGTCAAGGTCGAGGACAAGCCTGTCAAGCTCGAGGATGAGCCCATGGAGGAGGCGAAACCTGCAGAGCCGGAACCGGCCAACGCAGGTGCGGGAGAGGAGCAGGCCGTCGCGGCCGCCGCAGCCGCCAGCGGTTAGGTCACCGTTTCGGTGGAAGATGGAGAGTGTCGCGCGTGGTATAATGGCACTTTATTCAGCACATTTTCTGCCTCAGACTAGAGTTCCCTCATAGGTAGCCAGCGTTGCCGCACAGAGCCCAAACAAAAATAAGTAAAATCAATCCAACACCAATCCTAGAGCCAACCAAACCATGCCTCCTTGGGATGCCCCGTTGTATATGTATCCGTCCGTAACCCAATATCCTGGTTTTCCATATCCAGCCATCCCAGATACCTTCCAGATACCCCCTTCCACCCAATCCCACCCCCAAACCATCCTCTAATGCCCAAACAAAAACCAAATCTACCCACCCCATCCCATCCACCCAAGATCTATCCATCACCCCAACAAAACCCATCCCACCACCCACCCGGGTAGATCCATCCATCTACCCCACAACCGCCCTCTCCACAACCACCATCCTCTCCATCTCCCCCAACACCCCCCTAACCCTCTCCACCCGTCCAACAGCCCTCTCAAGCCTCTCCAGCCTCCTCC